>Ga0315281_10006384_pt1 | contig 16780 bp, 17 predicted proteins | sample YL17G07_0_MG_FD_204540 | JGI IMG/M metagenome (GOLD analysis project Ga0315281, IMG submission 204540) | Sediment microbial communities from Yellowstone Lake, YNP, Wyoming, USA - YL17G07_0 | ecosystem: Environmental > Aquatic > Freshwater > Lake > Sediment | place: USA: Wyoming | collected...
AGAAGGAGAGCTGTCAGCGGAGTGATTTGAGGACGGAATCATCTCTCGATCCTATCTCATGCTACCCGCGCAATTCCTCATACGACCGTTAGGATGATAGCCAGGATGCCGCAAAGCAGATAGATCATCAATATGGAACGAACGAGTCCCGCCTCGTTCATCGGTTTTCTGCTCAACAGGAATAACGCAAGGGCGTATTTTTCCGAGCCCTTCCGGGGATGCATCTTTCCCTCGCTGTCTATCGTGACTTCGCGTTGAGCGATCTTCCGCATTTCGCTATCCACCTTTTTAATATGTGAATAATAGATGGTCGAGAATAGCTCGAAGAAACAGGGTGCGATTGCGATCAGGCCAGCGAATTCCAGGTTGCCGATGATCACGCCCGCTCCGACGACGGCCCCAGTGCTGAATGTCCCGACATTTCCCACAAAGATAACAGCCGGGTGGCTGTTGAAAGCGTACATCCCGATTGCGCATCCAAAAAGAGCCGCGAAAATCAAAACCGCAGCCAGATTGTCCCTGGTCAACAAGGCAGCCACTAACAGTGAGATCGAGATGATCGCTAATTGTCCGGTCTCCAGGCCGTTATATCCCGCCGACATGTTCAGTGCGTTCGCTGCGCCGGTGACGGCCAGCGGTGCAATGATGATCCAAAACAGAAGATCGACGGAGCTCAGGTTGATTGTCGCTCCAAAGGGGAGGTCGATCACCGGACTGCCTATGCCTCCGATCACTAGCGGCAGTGCGGCAAAGGCTGCAGCGAACGCCTTCACCCTCGTGCTGATAAATGAGATGTCATCCATGATCCCTATTAGGCCGCCGATATAGAGAACACCGATCGCCGCTAGGATTGGCAAAGCATTGAATTCAGAAAGGAGTTTGAGCACCCCGCACGCAAGCGATATTCCGATGGGGAAGCCGAAAAGGACCGCCATCCCGCCCAGTTCTGGGATCCAAACATCCTCTTTCTTGTTGTAGTCCTTCCCCACAAATCCCTTCTCTCTCATTCTTCTCATTATGGGGGGAATGGACAGGAATGTGACCATGCCGGAGACGAAAATGGCCATGATGAATGCCGCTGTCATAGCAAGATCCCCGGAGCTGAACAGATCCGCCATCGTTCTCGGGAGGCGATTGCCTTCTTAATTATAAAAACTCGATATCCGCCGCGCCCGATGCCCGTTGAGCGTTGATCTTGTGCTTTTCGAGCATGCTCGTGATGGACCCGAGGTTTCCGATTCCTATGTCCAAGATTGCTGTCATGCGAACATTATGAGAAAATTACTTCGTGTATTTCAAGTAGAAGCTCTTCGGGATGCGGTCCATCTTGTACATCAGCCAGAAGAAGGGGCGCATCCGCCTGAAGGTCTGATGGTAGGTCTTGAAGTCGTGGTAGGTGCGCTTCGGCTGGGCGATCAACCTGTCGAACTCCTCGTCGCCGATGTTCAGGCGCTTCTTCACCTCGACCAGGATCGACTCGTCGAACTCGTACGGCTTCTGTATCTTCTCAAGCGCCTCATCGCGGGTCATCTGGCCGGACCTTATCAGCGCGGAGAACTCGACGTATCTGAAGTCGATGCCGAACTTCCTCGGGAGGATGTAGTTGTCGCAGAAGATCGTGTAGCGGTTCTCCATATGGTGCCCGCCGTACCATTGCCAGTCCAGCTCCTTCACCAGGAACTTCATGGCGCCCTCCTTGTGGTAGTCGATGTAGTAGAGCGGCCGGAGCCTCTTGATATCTTTGAGGAGCCACTTCATCCATTTCGACAGCCAGAGGTTCGGGAAGCGGTCCATTTTCACAGTACCGTACTGCTTGTGAATGCTCTGGATGTACTTGCCGTCGAAGTAGAACCAGCCCAACGGGGTCATCCCCTCCGTCCTGAATGAGTGCCCGTTGAAGATGTACTTCGCGTCGTACTTGTCTGCAGCCATGTACAGCGTCGTCGTCAGGGCGATATCGGTGAGGGAGTCGATCTCGGGTACGGAAGCCTTGAGGAAGGAAAGGGCGAGATCGCTGAACTCGTCGTTGTCCATCACGTACGTGTAGAGCGGGATGTCGAGCTTCTTGAGGACCCGCTGGATGTTCTCGACAGATATCTTCGAGTTCCAGGTGTTGTCGAAGTGCGCGGCTACGGGTCTGAGGCCGAGCTTCTCCTTCGCCAGGTAACAGAGGTATGAGGAATCGCAGCCACCGCTGACGCCGATCACGCAGTCGAACTCCTTCTTCCGCTGGTCGTGCTTAATCTTCTCGGCGATGGCGGTCAGCCTCTTCCAGCCCTCGTCGCCGGTCGGGTATTCCTTGTCGAGCTGCTCGTACTGCCTGCAATAGTTGCAGACGCCTTCGGAGTCGAAGGATATCCCTGGGGTGTTTGCATCGTAGATGCAGCGCTTGCAGACTTGTATCATAGTCGAGACTCCGTTCAGGGAACTGGTGCGCATAAGGTGGGGTTGTTATATTATGATTTTCTAAACCACCTGGTCGGCGTGCGGTGGAAAGTCCGATATGCCGCCGAGAACAATCCCAAGGCAGATGCCGATTGTCCCGGCTTCTGCACGTTTCTTACGCCATAAAACCTCACGCTCTATCGTCAATCGTTCCGAGAGCTAAACTTGAACGGAACTTCAAAGAAGTCTGAGATCAAAGTTCTTGCAATCCTCCAACAATCTTAATATAAACCTTTTATCCCTTGAACTCGTTGATGTTTGAAAGGAATCTGGCAGAAGATCATTAAAACGCTCGGCAAGCGAAAAATAAATTAAGTGCCGATATTGCTTGACGATTTCAATCAATTGGGCATTGGCATGTAAAAGATGTGAGAGAGAATGATGAACGATTCAACACGAATTCTCTTTGTGAAGCCGCTGGGCGGTAAATTCGTAGATATTGATATGGGCATATTCGCCAAGCATTTTAGAGTGCAAGTCGTAAACGCCGTCTGGAGGGAAAAATGGCCGCTTTCTCTTGTACTCGTACCCTTGCGCATACTCAGAGGGACTCTTCGAGCCGATGTTACTTTCTCTTGGTTCGTAGGGGCACACGCTTTCTTCCAGGTGCTTTGGTCTCGTTTATTAGGAAGGAAATCGATCGTGATTATGGGTGGATATGAGGTCCTGCGAGTGGCAGGAAACCGTTACGGACTCTCACACGGTGGTGTTTTTTCTCGCATGGCGCGGTATACCCTGAATCATGCTGATTTGATTTTGACCGTCGATGATTCTTTGAAAATAATGGCGATTGAAAATCTCGGAGCAAACGGCTCCAATATCCGGACTGTCCCGACCGGTTATGATTACAATGAATTTCGACCTGCAGGGGATAAGAAGGACCTTGCACTGACAATCGGATTTTCAAAGAACTTGTGGAGAAATCGGTCTAAAGGAATTGATTTCTTTGCCGAATGCGCAAGAGCCTTTCCTGATCTGGATTTCTTGATCATTGGCGTAGAAGAAGAAGCATACCAGGACCTCTCCGATCGGAAAATAAAGAATCTCCATCTTCTTGGCCCTCTGCCTCAATCAGCGCTTCTCCCCTATCTCCAGAAAGCGAAGGTGTACTGTCAACTCTCACTGCACGAAGGACTCCCAAATGCGCTCTGCGAGGCAATGCTCTGCGAATGCGTTCCGGTTGGAACGAAGATCTGCGGAATACCAACCGCTATCGGCGATACGGGTTTCTACGCCGAGGTCGGCGACCTAAAGACGTCAATTGACGCCATCAAAAAAGCGCTGACTTCAAACAACGGAGCGGCTGCTAGAGAACGAATTCGTACGCTCTTTCCTCACGAACGGCGCGAAAGGGAAATTGTGCAAGCAGTAAAAGATGTCATGAGCAAGAAAGCGCCGGACTGATGATAAGCAAAGGGCGATTGTACAAACGATGATTGTGCATCAAATATACAGCTAGCCAGATAGGTTTTCTTATAATTGCGAAAGACCTTATTTCTTAACTTTTTTAATGAGTCCTTTCAAGGTCAAATTCAGTCTTGAGATTATGAACACTAATCTATCAGCGATCCCAGGCTTCTTTTTTGAATATAGATAGACGGCATATGTGAATGAAAAAGCCGCAACCACGCCTATCATAAAAACTGGCCATAGCGGTATTTCATCTTTCACGGTGAAAGAGGTTTCGGGTATTATCCCATTGAAACCAAGGGATAATAGATATGTTTGGTTCACCCCACCGACCGAGGGATCTCCTATTGTACGCAACCTCGTCCATTCATCATCGGAAAAGAAACCTCGGGAGGCGTATGAGACATTGTCCCTGCCGTCGTCGAATCTTATGAGCAATCTAACCAGATAAACGGGTTGAGCCATCCATGAACCGCGCGGTGTGCTTGAATCTGTATCTATTCGCCAATTGAGTGTAAGATTCTCGTTTGGTAATAGATGCGAAATATTGATTATACCTGAATTAGTGGATGCATTCCTCATCGTCGGAAGATGTGTCAAATCTTCCCATTGCGCTGTACCATCCTGTTGGACGAAAAGATATGGTTCAGCGAGTATCGATACGTTCGAAATTTCAACGCTGAAGGGATTTGATAATCTCAAGGAAAGATATCCAAATGCAGCAGGCGTCAATGTTGGTGGGTCGAATCTGGTTAGGATCTTATTGACATTTACGGGGTCGCTCCAATTGGCTGCTAAGACAGGCTGGCAGAATAGCATAACGAATGAAAGAACAAGTATCAATGTGGCAATCTTCCGATACAACATGCTCCTCGGCCACGCTAACAATCTGAGCTATTATAAATTATCTTATCATCCAGTATTTCCTGGTAATATTCTCTCCTCGACATTCAGAATCCCCCTTCGAGAGTTGTTTAATCCCACTTTAAAGAAAGTGGCTCTTCTTCACGTTCACGTCGCTATCAGCCAAATATACTCTCTTCCGTTATCGAATATCTTGTACATCGATGAATGGACGCTTGTCATGAACGAAGATTCTGCACCTATTGGGTACAGAATCGCTGATCCATACCCAGTGATCTTTCCAGGGATCCTCGCGTCCTCAAGCATGAAGGTCACATTATACTGTTTGAGTAAGGTGTCACCACTCCTCAAATCAGGAGTAGAATAAAATAACCTGGCCCAATCTATTTGCATCTCCAAATCTGAGTAGTCCGTATTGAAGAAGATACCCTGCGATCTTATAATCTCCCACAGGCTATTAATCTGATAATTCAGGTCGGTCGGAGTCTTAGAGTGAGAAATCAAGAGGTTCGTCCCTTCGGATGACGGACTCGTAATGACTGGTAGTTCAAAGCAGCCAGAGACCGACTGGAACCTTATACTCATGATCCAATTATTCCCGATGAAATGTTCGCCATTTAGGTAATACTGAGCGAACAATCCTGTGGAGTAAGATTCGTCTGAGAGAGAATTCCCATCGTCTAACACATACTTTTCAGACAATTTGTTGTAGTGTTCGACGACAATGATGAAGTTCAATGGTAATGTAATTGCAACCGCAATAACGATGAATTTACGATACTTCCTCCTACTCCTAGGCCACCCTTTGCCGACGATTGGAATGACAATTAGCGGGAGTAGGATTATGGGATAGATTACTCTGTCGTAGATTCTCCCACCAGCGAAAGTCAGTAGCAGGAGGAATGCAATGGATAAGAAGAGCAATGGGAAATCCCACTTTCGATCCTTTAGGATGAACAAGAGTGCAAAAGGGAATGCGAGGGCCAATGGGTAACCTATCGTGACTCCAATTGACGAGATCATGTTGAGGATTATAATAATGTTTGAATCTCCCTGAAATATTCCCTCGGAGAAACTTCCAAAATTAAAGGCACCAGAGGAAATGGAAAGATATACGACCGAGCCTCCCAGAATTGAAGCAAACGATCCAATTATTGCCGTTCGGATGGCCCGCCCTTTCCTTGCCCCAAACCGCAGAGCTATTTGCTTCAGCCATCTGGAGTCGATACTCCTCCATATGAAATAAGCGAAGAAGAAGATAGCCAGCATGAAAGCCAATCTGTGCAAGGCCATCATTAAGACCAGGTCGCTCATTAGAAAAATCAGGAGCTTGCGACGAGTCCCCCTCTCCATTTCAATCCCGCGAAGTCTCTCGCTCTTGATCAACAGCCAAATTGTCAGCGGAATCAGGGACACGAATATGCCTCGCGTTGTCGCCGTCCAACTCGTAAAGGTGAGGAATATGGGGGCAGTGGCGTATGCTACCGAGATTAGGAAGGCGAAAAATGGGTTCCGGCGTATTTCCAGGATGAGCATGAAAGTAGTAATTGTAGCGAGCGCCCCACATGCGAAACTTCCAAGAAGTATCACTGATTCAACGGAAAAGCCAGTCATCTGAGAAATCTCCGCAAGGATCATCGGATATCCAGCAGGGTATGATAGTGCATATGCTCCGAAGAAGTTCAGTGGTGAGACGAGCCATGCCGCGCTGCCATCGTGGATTGTGGAGTTGACAAGACTATGTATCATGAAGGAGTCGATGCCCTGTTCATGGCTCGTTATCGGCCATCTGAGTAGGACACTGACGCAGATTGCGGCGACTGAGAACCAAAGTATCTCGTTGCTGGAGAATCTCCTGATGTTCATACTGTTGCCCCTGATTGCTCCAAAGGCTTTATGACTGTGCTCTCAATCGGAGTCATGCACGACCGCCTTATTCTTATTTCGAATCATTACAAATGAAGTATAATATCCAGGATTTGTAAGGGTATAATTGGAAAAGCTTGAAAATCCTTGGTGCGACCATATTGCGGACTCAAACCTCCTTCTTAAGTCTCTCTTTCACGACAAGCTTCGCAGCGATCCTGATAGCCTCCTCGCTTGTGCGCTCCCCCTTCCATCCGAGCTTTGCCATCTTATCCGTCGAAAGTAGAAACTTTGGGATGTCCCCCTTCCAGCCGCTCTCGCCCCCCGTGTACACGATCTCGGTGTTCCTGAAGTTCGCTTCCTCGAGCAATATTTCCACGATTCTCTTGACGATTATCTGGTCGGACGATCCAAGGTTGAAATAATTTATTTGATCCTTCGCCCTTTCGAAGCTGAAGAACATCCCATCTACGGTCTCCTCCACAAGCAGGTATGACTTCCTCTGATTGCCGTCCCCGAGGACCTCCAATTTCGACTGATCTCTGTTCAGCTTGTCGACCAGGTCGAGTAGTATCCCATGCGTGCTCCTCTGGCCGATTATGTTAGCGAACCTGAATATCCAGGCTCTGATCCCATAAAGAGATGAATATGCAGAGACGAGCCCCTCGCAGGCGAGCTTCGACGCGCCGTAGAGCGATATCGGCAGGCATGGGCCGTAGTCTTCTGGTGTGGGTATCACCTTTGCGGGCCCATAGATGGTGGAACTGGACGAGAAGACGACGCTCTCAACATCGTTCCTCCTGGCCGCCTCGAGGACGTTGTAGGTGACGAGGGTGTTCTGCTCGAGATCGTACCTCGTCGACTCCGTCCCCTTCCGAATGTCGGGGTTGGCAGCAAGATGCCAGATGGTATCGTGACCTCTCATCTCCTCAACGACCCTGTCAAGGTCGAGGAGGTCCGCCCTCACGAACTTGAAGTTCTTCTTGCCGAGGTGGTGCGATATGAACTCCTCCTTCCCCGAGCTGAGGTTGTCGTAGACCGTGACGTCATTCTTCCCGATGATTCGGTCGACGACGCAGCTGCCGATGAATCCTGCTCCGCCTGTCACGAAATACTTCATTGGATTGCCCTTTGCTCATCCTTATGGTATGCCGCTATGTCAAATTTCCGCTTTCTGACGATATGCAAAAATCAGATCTCGATTTGCTATCAATTGAGGTGACTTGGAGCAGAAATACTTACTTTAGAATATAGGGAGACAAAAATCAGAAATCAGTCAGTGATGGAGTTGACCGTCCTTAAGTCAAATGGATTCAAATCTAGTCTTGGTGATTCTTCACAAAATCTTAATATTGTTTTAAGTATTCACGCATCTTCTAATGAAAGAGAATTCTTACTATTATTCATTAGTCATCCATAAGAATCCGAATCAGGTTATAAGGCTGATCTCACGGATTGCGCCTTCCGCGGCTCAGATCGACATTCATATCAATTATCTCTCATCAATTAAATTTTATTGGAATAATATATATAATATGAATAATAAGAATATATTCATCCACAAGAATCACGCGATAGACACATGGGCTTCATTTGACCTTGTAGAAGAGTTCATTGAATCTATGAAAAGATCTTTGGATTTCGATTATGAGTACTTCATCAATATGAGCGGTCAATGCTATCCGATAAAGAACACTAAATCCATTAATGAATTCTTCAATCTCAATCATGGTTACAGCTTTATCGATCAAATAGACTTGTCAGATTACTCATCCGTTTCACCCAGAAATTCTTGGATGTCGCCTGCTACTTGGAAGAGTAGGTTTCAACACAAATATTATAGGGTGCCATATGGCAATGTAATGAGACAAACCCTCTCCAATATAGTGGGACAAAGCCTCGATGGTAAGAGAACCGACATAAATCTATATCTAAAGATTCCGAGAATCTTTAATCGAAATGTCGAAAGGATGAATCTATATGGCGGGTCCACATGGTTTTACCTGAGAAAAAAGCATGTCGAATATATTGTAGATTTCATTAAAGATAATAAGAAGTTTCTCGAATTTTCCAGAAGAGTTTGGGCTCCCGACGAACACTTTTTTCAAACCATCATTGCAAGAGGATACGGCAAGGAAAGCATAAAAGACAATAATTATCGGTACATCGATTGGTCTAAAGGAATTCCTGCAGTTCTGACTTTCAAAGATTTTGATAAGATCATTAATTCAGATGGATTGTTCGCCAGAAAATTTGATGAAGATGTAGATAAGGGGATTTTGGACGCGATTGACAATAAGATTTTGAAGGCATAGCATTACATGGAGAAAGTAAGTCGATTCCTTCGCTTTCCTCTTAATTGCCAATAGACTGGTCAATGGTTATCGGAGAAGCCCCCTCGGGTTGATGATCATTTTGTTGAACATTTCCTCTTGATATCCCGGAGGATCCAGTCGATTGCCTCTTCGAACGTTGCCTTCCGCATATCGGGCATCTCCTTGGAAGCCTCGATCTCGGCGTCGACGTGGTACTGGTCTCCGGGCTCTGGGACGAGCATTCCGATCGCGCCGACGCTGTGTGCCATCTCGATGTCCATCATACGGTCGCCGACCACATAGGACTTCGAAAGATCGAACCCGTGCTCCTTTTTTGCCCTCATGAGCAATCCCGGCTTCGGCTTCCTGCAGTCGCATCCAGCGTCGGGCATGTGCGGGCAGTAATAGAGGCCGTTGACGATCGCCCCGCTATCTTCAAGGATCTTAAAAAGACGCTGGTGGATAAGCTCGAGCGTCGCTTCATCGAACTTCCCCCTTGCGACCCCCGACTGGTTCGTGATCATTATGACCGGAACTTTCGCGTCGTTGAGCTTCTTGATACCATCCGGGACGGTCGGAATGACCTCGAGCCCCCGCGGGTCCGCGAGGTAGTGCTTGTCGAGGACGACAGTCCCGTCCCTATCGATGAAAACAGCAAAATCAACCCTCTTGGCCAATGAATTCACATCCCGCATTCATTGGAATCCCTGAGCATCATCGAGAGCATGTGCTCGATGAGAAGGTGGACGTCCTCGATCTGCTGCATGCAGTTGCTCGGAACGATGTAGGAGATTTTTGTCATCTTGGCGAGCTTCCCGCCGTCGAACCCAGTGAGCCCAATAGTGACGGCTCCCTCCTTGTTCGCGTACTCGACGGCCTTGAGGACGTTCTCCGAATTGCCGGAGCCGCTTATGGCGACGACCACATCCCCTTTCTCCAAGTGGTTCTTCAACTGCTCGATGAAGATGTCCTCGTAGGAGGAGTCGTTCCCCCAAGCTAGCATCGAGGGAACACTGTCAGTCAGGGCTACGGCCCTGAACCTCGGTGCGTCGTGCCTGCTCGCCCCCTTGTTGAGGTCGGCAGCCATGTGCGAGGCAGTAGAGGCGCTTCCGCCGTTCCCGAGCGTGTAGACCCTCCTCCTCCCGTTCCTAGCCTTCACGAGGGCGGCGACTATCTCTCGAATCTTCGGAGGGAAATCCTTCTCCATCCTCATGAGGATGCCCTTGACCTCGCCGATGTATCTGAGCGAATGCGATTCGAGGTCCTCCATCACATATCATCCCCGACGTAGATGATCTTGGAGCCCTGCGGCTCTATCTTGAAGTCGATTTCCTTGAGGCTTGACAAGGCGCTCCTGACAGCCTGCTGCTTCTCCGCAGGGACGAACAGCGTGAGGAACCCTCCTCCCCCTGCCCCTGTGAGTTTTCCGCCGATTGCGCCCGCCTGTAACGCTTTTTCATAGAACTTGTCGATGTCTGGGTCGGAGATACCGGTCACGAGCGACTTCTTGAGCTCCCAACCTTCCTTCATGATTGCGCCGATTTCCTCAATCCTGTGGCTTATTAGTTCGTGGAAGAGCCTCTCCGACTGAGCGCGCATCTTGTCGAGCGTGATCCTGTTGACGGATGAGTTGCTCTTCTGCTTGGAGAGGATACTGCCTGAGTTCCTGGTCTTGCCGGTATAGAAGAGCATCATGTGCTTCTCGATATCCCGCTTGGTCTTCGGGGGGCATATGACCGGATCGACGAAGACGGTCTCGTCGGCGTTGAATCTGATGAACTGCATCCCGCCATAGGCGGCGATGTACTGGTCCTGCTTTCCGATCGGCTCCCTGAGGAGGTCGATCTCGATCTCGCAAGCCTCTTCCGCGAGCCTCTTCGGGGAGGCGCGGTGGCCCGTGAATGCATAGAGAGCGTTGAGGAGGCCGACCGTCAGCGCGCTGGAAGAACCAAGGCCGGTGCCTCTGGAAGGGATGTCGGCGATCGTAGTGACTTCGATGTTGCTGGCGATACCGACCTTCCTCAGGCATTCCCGGACGATCCCGTGCTCGATTTTGTCCACTGAATCGGCTATCTCGGTCTTCGAATACGAGATTCTGATATCGTCCTCGAAGCGCCTGTTGACGGTGACGTACATGTACTTCTTGATCGCCATGCTTAGGACGGAGCCATATCCCGACCTATAGTAGTCCTGGATGTCCGTGCCGCCGCCCGCGAGACTGACCCTTAGGGGCGTGCGAGAGATAATCATTGAAGTCTTTCCCCTTGCCCTGTTAATCGCCAATCGTAATTAAAAGGATGTCATCAAATCAGAAACCCCACCATCCGGTAATTTATCAAATGCGTTTCATTGAGGCCGTTCAGCTTCACCGATCATGTTCTCATCAAAGCGGTTAATAGTCTTTTAATAATGAAAGGATTCTCCTTTCGACCGAGTGACCATTCCAAGTATGCCATCGTTTACTGAAAGGCATAGTCCTTTCGAGGACAAAACTTAAGAAACGAAAGGATATAAGAGCCCGCCACATCTTAAGGTGGATTAACACCGATGTTCTATGAATCAGGGCTGATTTAGATGTTCAAGCTCGGGAAAGAAGTCAAGATCCATCCGACCGCCAAGATCAACGTGGAGGACGGTTACATCGGCGACAGAAGTGTCATCAGGGCGCACGCTGTGATAGAAGGCCGCGACATAAGAATCGGTCACGAGGCGATGATCTGCGAATACGCCGTCATCGGGGGCGGAAGCCGCTTCGATCCCACCAGCTCCTTGACCGCCGGGGATTTCTTCCACATGGGGCGGTTCTCCCTCCTGAATCAGGGATATGGCGTCAAAGTCGGCCATGAGTTCGGTTGCGGGGTCGAATCCAAGGTCTATACTCACGGCGCTTACGAATCGGTCTGGGACGGTTTCCCCGCGCAGTGGGGTCCGGTTGAGATAGGCGACAGGGTGTGGATGCCCTACGCGCAGGTCAATCCTAGCGTGAAAATCGGCAACGATGTCGTCGTTCTCGCGATGAGCCTTGTCAATATGGATCTGCCGGGCGGATGCCTCGCTGGCGGGGTGCCATGCAAAGTGATCAAGGAAAAGATGTATCCGAGGAAGCTGTCGGAGAAGGAAAAAGGAGAACTGTTCGAGAAGATTTTCAATTCTGCATTCGCATTGTTCGAACATAAGGAAAAGCAGGCTGCCCCCAAAAAGCCGAAACTCAGCAGGATCGACGATGATGTTTTCTCCGTAGAAAAGGCGGTCTTCGATCTCAAGAAGAGGACGATCGAAGGGACGGCGACTCCTTTCAGCGAGACCCTTCGAGACCAGCTCAGACGCAACGGAGTGCGATTCAGATACAAAGTGGAGGGGGATTCCTACGTCCCTTGGTAGGTTCAAGAGGATGCTGGTGCTCGCACCGCACACCGACGACGGGGAGTTGGGATGCGGAGGGACGATCGCAAAGGCCATCGACAACGGGTCGAAGGTCATCTACGTCGCGTTCTCCTCGGCGGACAAATCCCTGCCAAAGGAATTCCCTCGTGGCACTCTCAAGGAAGAGCTCATCGCCGCGACGGAAATCCTCGGGATACCGGCCAACAACGTCCGGTGCCTAGATTTCGAGGTGAGGCACTTCTCCACGCATAGGCAGGCAATCCTCGACGACCTCCATAAGCTGCACAAGGAGTTCAACCCGGACATCGTCTTCACGCCGTCCCTGAACGACCTGCATCAGGACCATAAGACCCTGGCGGAGGAAAGCCGCAGGATATTCAAGAGGACGACGATGCTCGGATATGAGATGCCATGGAACAACATCAGCTTCGACACATTCGCCTTCTGCGTCCTGAAGAGAGAGCATCTCGACAAGAAGATCAAGGCGCTGAAGTGCTACAAAAGCCAGAAGCACAAGGAATACTTCGAGGACAACTTCATCCAGAGCCTTGCGATCACAAGAGGGGTCCAGATCAACGCGAAATACGCCGAGGCGTTCGAGGTAATTAGATGGATAATGTGAGACGCCCGATATGCATCGCCGGGCTCGGGACGATGGGGCGGAGCCTAGCCAAGCTCTGTGCATCCAAGGATTTCACCGTGAAGGTGATAAGCCGGACCCCTGAGTCTGGAAAGAGGGGTTTGGATCGGCTCATAGGTGAGCTCAAGTCCAGGGTGGACAAGGGGAAGCTTTCCCAGGACGAATATTCCAAGATCGTCTCCAGGATAGTTCTGGCAAATGACATTTCGGAGTTCGCGGGCGCAGAAATCATAATCGAGGCGATTTACGAGGAGGAGAAAGCCAAAGAGGAGTTCTACCGTACGATCGAGCTGAAGGTTCCCGAGAATACCGTCATAGCGACGAACACCTCCTCGCTCTCTGTAAACGAACTGTCGGGCCGCATGAAACATCCCTCCCGGTTCATCGGAACCCACTTCTTCAATCCAGCCGAAGTAATGAAGCTCGTCGAAATCAGACGCTCCGGGAAGACGGATGATTCCACTGCAGCGTTCGCAATAGAAATCGCCAAGCGACTCGACAAGATCCCGATCAACGTGCCGGACTCTCCGGGGATGTATGTGAACCGTATACTGTTCCCGATGCTTCTGGAGGGCATCAGCGTCCTCGAAACGGCGAAGAGCCCTATCAAGGATATCGACGACGCCATGAAGCTAGGTGCGAATCTTCCGATGGGACCTTTCGAACTGTGCGACTTCATCGGGAACGACATCGTCCTCGATATCTCGGAAATCCTCCTGGAGCATACCGGTGACCTGAGATTCAAGCCGCCCGAACTGCTCAGGCGGATGGTCAAGGAAGGACGGCTTGGTAGGAAGAGCGGACGCGGGTTCTACGAATACAAGAAGTAGCCAGTAAGAAGAACCATGTATTTCTTGATGGCCATGCTGAGGACTGAGCTGTATCCTGACCTGTAGTTGTCCCAGACGTCTGTGCCCCCGCCTGCGAGGCTGATTCTGAGGGGTGTGCGAGAGATGATCATGAAGCTTCCTCTTACTATTCGAATAGCTAATCTTAATTTAACATGGAATCGGTAATATAAGCCGCTAGGGTTCGTCTCATAGGCCCTCGATCGATATGAGTCCTATATCGGAGAGGCACGCTCTCTTCCTGGCAATCAATACCATGCCATAAGGGATCTCTGTTACTTCCAGGAAAAAGCCTTAAATCCTAAAGCTCGGTTAGGACGCAAGGAAATCGAGATGCAAGAAGGACGAGTTGGCGGCGGAAAACCTATACCGGGGTATGATTCATCAATAGTATTGAAAGAACCAAAGATCGGCAAGAAGGTCGCTCGGAATAGAGAGGCGATTCTCAAGATCGCGGCCGTGGTTATAATACTGATCATTTCCTTCGGAATTCTCACGAGCCCGTGGCTTTCCCCGATCTCCTCAATTCGCGATACCGATGGAGACGGAGTGGCGGATAGTTTCGATAAAGATTGGTTGAATTCATCGGCTTGGAATCAGGCATACGCAAAAATCGCTGTTTCTATCACAAATCTGGATCAAGATCACAATATGTCATTCACACTCTTTCTCGATGGGGTCAAACAATACGGCTGGACAATCCTGCCTGTGAGCTCGGACCTTTTCATCCTAAAAGTAAGTTGGCTGTACGGTGACAATTCAACCAAGACTTATGCGGTCACGGTCATGTACTCTTCGACAGATCCGATTGACCGTAATTCTCCCCCGATTGATAGCCGTACAGTCATGGTCCATCCGAACGATAGCATCGCAGTGCCTTCTTACTATTGAGCGACAATCGCTTAGGACAAGGATGCAATAATTTCCTGCGTGGACAAATGGTCCTGATCATAATATGGATCGCATCCTTATGCAATCACAAGCTTCCTAATGGTTTAATGATTTAGACCAGCGACTCCGCTCTTGGTCTTTGAGGAGAAAGATTATAGACGGCGCACAACTTTCCATACCACTGAAGGTTCGAACTGATCGATCATGAGGGTGATTTGTTGCTAAAGCTAGGAAAAGATGTGAAAGTCCACGAGACCGCTAGGATCAAAGTCGATGATGGTTTCATTGGTGACAGGTCTGTGATTGGCCCGAACGCGATCATCGAAGGCCGTTTTGTCCGGATTGGGAACGAGGCCTGGATTGATGAGAATGCCTACATCGGCGGCGGGAGCTGCTATGATCCAGGGAGCTCGCTCGTCGTTGGCGACTTCCTGCACATGGGAAGGTTCTCCCATCTGAACCAGGGACGCGGCCTGAAGATCGGGCACGAGTTCGGCTGCGGGATGGACACGAAGGTGTTCACTCACGGTGCTTACGAATCCGCATGGGACGGTTTCCCGGTCCAGTGGGGGCCTGTGGCAATAGGCGATAGGGTTTGGATGCCGAACGCCTGGGTCAACCCGAATGTGAAGGTCGGGAACGACGTCGTAGTGGGTGCCCTGAGCCTGGTGACGAAAGATATCCCTGACGGCTGCCTGGCAGGCGGGATTCCCTGCAAGATTCTCAAGGAGAAGGCCTATCCTAGAAGGCTGACCGCGCAGGAGAAGAAAGTGCTCTTCGACCGGATATTCTCCGAAGCGAAGGAGGTACTCGGGGCGAAGCGCTTGAAGGAGAAGATGCCATCCGCCGAGTACAAGAGGATTGACGAGGACTCTTTCTCAGTCGCCGGCACCGTCTTCGACATGAAGAAGCGATCGATCGAGGGAGGGGCAACCGAGTTCACCGAGGCTCTGAGGAACCAGCTGAGGAGGAACGGTATCAGGTTCAGGTACTGCGTGAAAGGGGGTTCGTATTCGAAGTGGTGAGGCGCTCAGCTGTCAAAGCACTCTAGCCACGAAAGACGAGCAATAAATACCCCTGAGGCGCTCAAGAATCGAAAGGGATATAGATGAAACAGAAGATCCAAAAGCGAGGCGTTCCCACCCATAGATCGGTCTTGGCCGTGGGGGCGCATCCGGACGACGTCGAGGTCGGATGCTTCGGGACACTCCTCAAGCACAAGAGCCTCGGAGACAAGGTCACGGTCGCAATAACCACCAAGGGCGGGTATGGAAACCGGACATGGGAGCAGATCAGCAAGGAGGCCAAGAACGCCTCCAAGGTCCTTGGCGTGGACTACATCATTCTGGACAACAAGATCGGTCATTATGAGATGAACTGGAAGACCGTGGGCGAGCTGGACCAGATAATCTCAAGAAATGCAGTGGATACGGTCTATACCATGTGGCACGGGGACAGCCATCAGGACCATCAGCTGACATTCAAGAACGTGTTGGCCGCCTGCAGGACAAAGGGCATAAGGAATCTGTATTGCTTCGAGATGTCGGAATACAGCTACAGATCGCAATCGACTTTTGACGCCAGGTACTTTGTGGATATCTCCGAGTTCCTCGAGATGAAGCTCAAGGCGACCGAGGCGTTCAAGAGCTACATCACACCCCATCACATCGAGGCCATACGCGGGCTTGCAAAGCATCGTGGATTGGCCTGTGGCACGGAATACGCCGAGGCTTTCGAGCCGATCTTCACGATATGGAAATGACCTCGCGGACAGATGCGTGCTCCTTCAAATCAGGGGTCATCCAACCGTATACTTAAAATCTGACCGTTTGTAGGATCACGCATTTCAGGAAGCGCTCGACACGACTCTGAGGATCCATTCCGCGGCGCTCATGAGAGTGTTGGTCCGGTGATCCGGATTCCCTTTTGTTGCATTCGCTGTGCGCGGACCTGGCGTAGAATAACCAAAAGGTATGATACCAAAAGGTATCGTTGTCCCCCTTGCCGTGGAGTAATGCGTGGGGACATCAGAGACGCCGGGACAACGGACATAGCTTCCATCTACCGCATCCACTTCCCGAGTGCAGCCTTCAGCCTCTTGTACTCGGCCATCGAGA
>Ga0315281_10006385_pt1 | contig 16779 bp, 12 predicted proteins | sample YL17G07_0_MG_FD_204540 | JGI IMG/M metagenome (GOLD analysis project Ga0315281, IMG submission 204540) | Sediment microbial communities from Yellowstone Lake, YNP, Wyoming, USA - YL17G07_0 | ecosystem: Environmental > Aquatic > Freshwater > Lake > Sediment | place: USA: Wyoming | collected...
CCGCGCGTTGGTACCCCCGCCCGTCGAGAATGCGAACTTCACGCCGGCATCATACAACAGGCCCGGCTGCGCGTAGATCGCGTCGTACGGCACGCTGTCAACCGGTGCTGATTCGATGGAGCCGAGAATCACCGGCACGTTTTTCTCCGCGAGGAGCGTCCGCACTTTCCACGCGTCGCCGCCGCCGGAGATGACGACGCGAATGCCCCACTTCTCGCCGAAGGCGATCGCATCGCGGATCGCCTGTTCATTGTCCGCCGGAATGATCGCCGGAATGGTCTTCTTGAAGAGCGGCCGCATCGCCTCATAGATGAGATCCAGCTTGGCCGTGCCGGCGGTGCGAAGTCCATCGTACTCCTTCGAGGCCGCCATGAACCCGTCGAGCTCCGCCGCCGTTGTCGTCGGTCCGCCGCCGCGCCCACCACGGCCGCCGCCACCACCGCCGCCACGGCCACCACGGCCACCCCCGACCCGCGGAAGGGTGATCATCATCCCTGCCGACCGCACCACCGCAAGATCCTCCCACGTCCACCCCGCGGTGTTGATCAATGCCGCTTGCCCGCTGATCGCGCCGCCGGTTGGGGAAGTGACGACCGAGGTCACGCCGTTCATCCGCGTCACGCCGAGGATCTCGCTCTCGACGTTGATCGCCACGATCGCCCTCATGTGGGGATTGAACTCACCCATCTCACTCCTCAAACCCATCGTCTGAAAGCCACCAATCTCCTGGAGTCCGATGCCGGTGTTGGCGTCGATCATGCCGGGATAGATGAACTTTCCCTTTGCATCGATCACTTTCGCGTTCGCCGCGCCGACGGATGGCCCAATCGACACGATCCGGTTGTTCCTGATCAGGATGTTCGTGTTCGGAATCTTCTCGCCACCAGGATTCACCACGGTGCCGCCGCGGATGAGAAAGACGGTGTCGCTACCGGGTGCCGCCTGCGCGGTCGCGGCCTGCGCCGCTGCGCACACAAACACCGCGCTCGCGAAAAAGGCCCGTCGTGTTGCGCGCGTCATCGGAACCCTCCCGGACCCTTACCTGCTTGCTTGCGAAGCGTGTTCGCTTCGGCGCGGTCGAAGAGCACCTTGCCGTCGACGATCGTGAACTCGACCATCGCTTCGGGCGCGAATGGATGCGCGGAGAACACTGCGATGTCACCGTCTTTCCCGGTCTCGAGTGAGCCCACCATCTTATCGACGCCGAGCTGCTTCGCGGGGTTCAGCGTCACCATCTTGAGCGCCTCGTTCACACTCATGTTGCCGTAGCGCACCCCGATGCCAGCTTCCTGGTAAAGACGGCGAATTCGCTCGTCAGAGTCCGAGTTGACCGAGACGATCACGCCACGCTCCGACATCAGCGCCATGTTGTATGGAATCGCATCCCACGCTTCGGCCTTGTAGGCCCACATGTCCGCGAAGGTCGACGCCATTGCGCCATGCTTCGCGATCTCGTCGGCGACTTTGTATCCCTCGAGCACATGCTGAAACGTGTGCACCTTGAAGCCATTGTCCTCGGCGACGCGGATCAGCATCAGGATCTCGTCGGCGCGGTAGCTGTGCGAGTGCACCTTGAGGTCGCCGTGCAGGATGTCGACGAGCGCCTCGAGGCGGAGATCGCGCCGCGGCATGATCGTGTTGGGGCTGGTCCGCACGGCGGTGCGGTACTGCTGCCACTCAGCGTCGTATTCCTTTGCCAGGTTGAACCAGTATCGGACGGTGAACTCCACGCCCATTCGCGACATCGGGAACCGGCGCTCATCCGCCGGGGCGGTGGAGCTGGCCCGCGTGACATTCTCGCCAAGCGCGAACTTCACGATACGGAAGGCGCCCTTGAAGTACATCGAATCGGCCGGCATGCCCCAGCGCATCTTGATGACGCGCGCCTGTCCGCCAATCGTGTTCGCACTGCCGTGGAGCAGGAGCGCCGCGGTCACGCCGCCGGCGAGCGACCGATAGATCACCGGGTCGTCGTTCCGCAGCTGGACCTGAACCTCCGGCGTGACTGACTCGCTTCCTTCATTGATGCCGTTCTCGAGCGCGGCGTGCGAGTGCGCATCGATGATCCCGGGCATGACGAACTTTCCCGTCCCGTCAATGACGCGTATCCCCGCCGGGATGGCCACATTCGGGCCGACGGCGGTGATCTTTCCGCCGCGGACGACGATCGTGGCGTTCTCGATGTCGCCCCGCGTAATCGTGATGAGCGTCGCATTGCGGATCGCGACGTCCTGTGCCGCCAGCGCGGCCGGCATCGACAGCAGGGCCGCGGCAGGCGCCGCCAGAGAAAGCCGGGTGAAGAATCGCATGTGGGATTCCATGGTTAGTAGAGTCGCCCCTCAACGAACACGTGCTTGATTGGGGTTGCTGCGGCGAAGAGGTTGTTGCCGGGAACGACGACGAGGTTGGCGAGCTTTCCGACATCGATCGTGCCCACCATCGAGGTGATGCCAAGCAGGGCGGCCGGTGTTACTGTCGCCGCGCGCAACGCGTCATCGGCATTCATGCCTGCTTCGATCGTCATGCGGATGCGATCGCGAAAGGTCGCGCCGCTCTCGCCGCCGTATGAGGCGAGCACCACGGGGACGCCGGCCTTCACGAGGGCGGAAGCGTTCGCTCGTACTTCGTTGATCGCCGCCGCGTCAGCGGGAGGCGCGATACCCGATCGACCTGAGCCGACGGCAAGGTACTCGCGACCGGTGATCGAGTCGGCAGACGGCCAGAGGAGGCTGACAACGGCCGTCGCGCCGGTGCGCTTGAGCATGGGCATCGCGCGCCAGCCCTCCTGCACCCCGACGATCACCGGATTCTTGAGTCCGAGTTCGGACGTGATTTCCGAGACGCGAGTGATTTGGCGCTCGGTCGACGCCAGAAACCACGACGGCATTTCATTCATTGCCGCGGGCATGAGACTTCGCCGGAAGGGATCGTTCGACGGACGCGCCCCAGGCGTGCCGGCCTTGAGCGCCCTGTCAACGCGGGCCTCGTACTGCGCATCGAGAAAGGCTTGCCGAATGAATGCCACAACGCCGATGCCGGTCGCGGGGTACCCGCCGCCGCGCTTCGTCCCGAACGCCACTTCCTGTCCGGCGCCGGCGCGGAGTGCGAGTCGCTGTCCGTCGCGCGCGCCCGTGAGGGCGGCGCCAACACGGCCGGGGAAAATACCGCCCTGAAACACGAGACCAACGGTCGTCACGCCCCCGGCCCGAAATGACTTCAACTCGTCGTCGGTCGGCGCGAACATGTCGGCCGCTTCGGCGTCCGCGTCGAGCTCCGGGAGCACGACTGGTGGAGGTGGGCCCTGCCCGCGACCGAGCGGCACGCCGCGGCCGCCTGGTGGTGCTCCGCGCCCGACAGCCGGTGTCACGTCACTGGGCAGCCCCCGGGCCGGATTCGGCAAGCCGATGCTTGTCGCGGCGTCGATCAACCCGGCATAGACGGAGTGCCCGGTCAGGTCCATACGCACAACACCGGCGGGGATCGCGACGTCTGCACCGACTGCCGCAATGCGACCATCGCGGATAATGATCGTACCGCGATCGATCACCTTTCCCGGCGCGGTGACGATACGGACGTTGGTCAGCGCGTAGTCGGCGCGCGGAGCCATTGGGGGACCGCCCGGATTGTTGACTTGTGCCACTGCCACCGAGAACGCCACCGGTAGCGCGACCGGAACTACGAAAAGGAATCTGCGAGCCATGCCATACTCCGCGAACAGGGCAAACGGGGTTGCGAGGCGCAGAAAGGTACGCCCCTCTCACCCGCTCCTTTCAATCGTGTTTGAAACTCTCGTCACCCGCCCGGAACGGACGCATACGGTTCATCTGACGGGGCAAAGAATGCAGCACGAGGGGCGATCGCGCAACGACTTTGGTGATCGTGGCGCGTGCCGAGTCAGCGTTTGCCGAATCGGGTCTCCATCAGAACCCAGGTGTTGGGGTCGAGCGCGACCGCCACCGGTTCCTTGTCCACGGCAATCTCGAAACGCTGACGCCGCTGTGTCAGCTCGATCTTCTGCAGCCGTTGCACGCCGTCGGTGGTGAGGCCGATTTCGAGCGGCAGCCGATAGACATCGCCCGGTTGCGACTGCGCGAGTTCGAGCGTGACCTTGTGGGCCACGGCATCGTACTGCCAACTGCCTTCAACAACCGGCGACCCTGCGCGCGCCAACCATTGCTGAAAGAACCAGGTGAGGTCCAGGCCGGAGGTCTCTTCCATCACATGCCGGAAGTCGTCGGTCGACGCGCTGCTGTTTCGATAGCGCCGGTAATATTCGCGAATGCCGGCCGAGAATGATTCAGTACCAATCACGCCGCGCAACATGTGCAACGTCCAACCACCCTTCTGGTAGATGATCTGGTTCAGGACGTTCTTCATGTTCGCCAGATTGTCGTGCAGCACCGCCACGCCCGGACTTCTTTTTTCGAGCGTGAAGATCGATTCGCGACTTCGTTGCAGCCCGGCGACAAAGGCGTCGCGCCCCTGATAGTGCTCGGTAAACAGCAGCGTGAAGTAGGTGGCGAATCCTTCGCTGAGCCAGACGTCGTCCCAGTCCTTTTCGGTGACCGAGTTACCGAACCATTGATGGGCGATCTCGTGCGCAATCAAGCCCGTACCGGGGCGCGTGATGCCCGTGGCTGGATTCGTGAGAATCGAGTTCTCGCCATAGAAGATCGCGCTGGCGTGTTCGGTTCCGCCGCCGAAGCCAGCCGCCTCGACGTTGGCCAGTTTCTCGTATGAATACGGGCCGATCCGCTCGCTGAAAAACTCCATCGCTTGCCGCGCCGTTGGCTCGAACCAGGCGGGACCGGTCGCGCTCTCCTGACGGTACACCCAGGTTTGCAACTCGACGCCCCTCACCACGCCGGCGTGATGCACGGAGAACTGGGCCACGCCAATCGCGTTCAGCCACGATGCGATCGGGACCGACTGCTTCCAGTGCGTGAGCCGCCGCCCATCGCCGAGGTCCGTCTCTTCCTGGAGCAATCCGTTCGCCACCACCTGGTACTTCGCTGGCGCGGTGATGATGAACTGACTCGTTGCCTTGTCGTATGGGTGATCGATCATCGGCAGCCACTGCCGCGCGTTGTTCGGCCAGTTCTCGCTGAAGAATGTCCGCTCGCCGAACTTGTTCTTCAGCAGTCGCAAACCGGCCGCGGGAACTCCGCGATACCGCACGGTGAACTGCCTCCGTTCGCCGGCCATCGCCGGCGAACCGAGGTCAACGCGCAGGTGATCGGCTTCGTGTGTGAATCTCAGCGGCGCGGTGCCCGCCTGCACGTCGGACACGCGCATCCCCTTGTCGGCGTTCTGCGACGCAAGATCGAGCGTGACGTCCGCGATGTTGTCCTTGACGAAGCGCAGATCGATGGTCGCCTCGCCCACGATCTCATCGGTGTCGTCACTGAGCGTCACTCGAAATACATAGTCCAGCGCATCAACACCGGATTGGCGCGGATAGGTATCGGCCGGCGCCAGCCACGCCAGCAAGCCGACGCACAAGCAGAGCAACCCGCCGTGCTTGTAGACCGTCAACCGGCCGATACCCATGAACGCTTTACTTCAGTCCGAGATTCTTCTTCAAAAATGCGATGGTCTTCGGCCAGCCATCCTTGGTCGCGGCCAGGTTCGCCGCCTCTTCCACCTCGTCGCGCGTTGCTTTCGGATCATCCTGCGCGCGCAGGAACCCATGGATGGCGCCTTCGTAGTTCGTGTAGGAGTAATTCTTGCCGAGCGCCTTCATCATCGAGTCGATCGACGGCATCAAGGCACCGATGCGCGCGTCCTTGGATCCACTGAGCAGCATCACCGGCACCTTGATCTTGGCAAGTGAATCCGCGATCGGTCCCGCCGTTACGGCCGGCGTCGTCGCCGTCGCCGGCGTCCCGCGGGTCGTCGGGGGCGTGCCGTAGAACGCGACACCACCCGAGAAGCCCATCACGCCACCGTTGACGGCGTGGCTGAACGTCGCCGACCCGCCCCAGCAATAGCCGATCACTCCATACCGCTTTTCGGCGGCCGGGAGCGTCATCGCATAATTCGCGGCCGCGATGATCACCGCTGCCTGATCGGCCGAGGTGTAGCCTGCAATGAGCTTTCGCGCCGAGTCACCGGGAAGCTCCGTCGTGCTCGGGCCGCCGCGCACTCTCGACAGAAAATCCGGCGCGATGGCGATGAACCCGTCAGCCGCGACCTGGTCGGCGACGCCGCGAACCCATGTCGAGAGTCCGAAGATCTCGTGCACGACCACCACCACTGGCGCCTTGGCGCTCGACTTGGGGTACACGACCCACGCCATGAGGGAATCTTTCGAACCCGGCGACCAGGCGAGTTTGACCCACTCGGCGTGACGGGGGCTCGCGGCGAGTCGCGCGGCGGCGGTGGTGTTGCTGGCCGGCAAGCCCGCGATGCCTTGCGAGTTGCTTTGCGCGGCACTCTTTCCGCTCATCGGCGCGCGGAGATCGGCGGCGCTCATGTGCGACATGTGGTCGTCAGGTGACGAGTTCTGCACGGGTTGACGACGCTGAAGTGAGCACGCCGAAAGGACAACGGCGGCGAGAAGGACAATCCGGTGACGGCGCATTGTGAAACACCTCGATAGGGGGTGGGTTCGGGGGACTAAGATAGGCTATCGCTGGGCCGGGCGAGAGAGCTTGGCCTGCAACATCTGGCGGCGGCCGGACCGCTGGTGACACCGGTCCAGCCGGGCCCACCGCGCCAGCCGGGGAGCCCCCTGCGCTCGGCCGCGGTACGCTCCGGACGAAATTCCGGCCTGATGCTGCGGGTGTTGCCGTGCCGCAGGGTCGCGCCGCACTCGGGCCACGGGCTACTTTGGTCGCCATGGGCCAGACTCCAACTTTTGTCGAGCGAGCGCGTGTCGCCGACGGGTCGCCGCAGTCCCGCTTCACAGAATGAGCGACAACACCGAGCGACTCAACATCGCCCTTGCCGATCGCTACCGCATCGAGCGCGAACTCGGCGCCGGCGGCATGGCCACGGTCTACCTCGCACACGATCTCAAGCACGACCGCGATGTCGCCATCAAGGTGCTGCACCCCGACCTGGGCGCGGCGCTGGGCGGCGATCGGTTCCTGAGCGAAATCAAGACCACCGCCAAGCTCCAGCACCCGCACATCCTCCCGTTGCTCGACTCGGGCGACGCCGACGGCTTGCTGTACTACGTGATGCCGTACGTCACCGGCGAGACGCTCCGCTCGCGACTGGCGCGTGAGCGACAACTGCCCATCGACGACGCCGTCCGCATCGCCCGCGAGGTCGCCGACGCGCTGGGTGCCGCGCACGCCGTCGGCATCATCCATCGCGACATCAAGCCTGAGAACATCCTGCTCCAGGGAGGCCACGCGCTCGTCGCCGATTTTGGGATCGCGCTCGCGGTGCAGACGGCCGGCAGCGCGCGCATGACGCAGACCGGGCTCTCGCTCGGCACACCGCAGTACATGAGCCCCGAGCAGGCGATGGGCGAGCGCACGATCGACTCGCGATCCGACATCTACGCCCTGGGCGCGGTGACCTACGAGATGCTCGTCGGCGAGGCGCCGTTCACGGGACCGAGTGTCCAGGCGATCGTGGCGAGGGTGATGAGCGAGGAGCCGCGGGCACTGGTCATGCAGCGCAAGGCGATCCCCGATTCGGTGGAGGGCGCGGTGCTGTGCGCCCTTGAGAAGCTGCCGGCCGACCGCTTCGCGACGGCCGGGGAGTTCGCCGCGGCACTCGCTGCCGGCGGTTCCACGGCGACCGGAGCGCGGCGCACGCCTGCCCCGCCGGCACGTTCGGCGCTCGGGGTGCTCGCCGCCGGCGCGATCGCCGTCGCCATGACGGCGCTCGCGGCGTGGGGGTGGCTCCGCCCGGAGATCGCGCCACCGGTCGTGCGCTACGTCCTCACAGTGGACTCCGTCGCACAACTCCACGACTGGATGGGCGAAATCGGCATCTCCCCCGACGGCGCCACCATAGCCTACAGTGGAGGGCTCGGGGGTTTCCTGCGTCTCCGCCGGCGCGACGCGGTCGGCTTTACAGCTGTGCCCGCGACGGAGGGCGCGCTGGGCCCATTCTTCTCTCCCGACGGCAAGCGGATCGGCTTCTCGAAGGGCGGCCAGCTCGTGCTCATGCCGCTCGCCGGGGGACAGCAGGTGATCCTCGCTGACTCGCTCGATCTTCCTGAAGCGTGCTCGTGGGGGGAGGACGGCTACATCTATCGGTCGGTGAGTACGCGAGGCCTGTTCGCGATTGTGCGAATGACGCCCACGCCCGGTGCTCCGGTCACGAATGTTACGCGCGCTGACACGGCCGCCGGTGAGTGGACGCTCTTCTTCCCGGAGGCGCTCCCGAACGGCAAGGGCGTCCTCTTCACGGTCAACTATCGCAACGGCAAGACGGCGATAGTCGCCGCTGATGTCGCGAGCGGGCGCCGGAAGGTAGTCGTGCCTCAGGGTGTCCGCGCGCGGTATGCCCGCAACGGTCAGCTCGTGTACTCGTCCACCGACGGCAACCTCTGGAGCGTCGCGTTCGACCAGAACACGTTCGAGGTGCGGGGCGAGCCGAGGGTGGTGGGAGAGTCGGTCCCGACGTCGGTGGCGGGACCCACGGACTTCGCGCTGTCGGCGTCTGGCACGCTGGCGTACGCGGTGGACTACACCAGCACGCTCGCGGAACTCGTGCTCGTCTCACGCACCGGTCGCGAAGAGCCGGTCGACCCCAATTGGCGCGGCGCGTTCGTTTCACCGACATTCTCGCCCGATGGCTCGCGACTCGCGGTGACGGTGACGGTGACCGACGGTGGAGGCTCGGAGATCTGGGTAAAGCGAGTCGCCGGCGGAACACCGCAGAAGTTCACGCTCGAGAGCGGCGTCAATCTGGAATCTGCGTTCACTCCCGATGGCCGGTCGCTCAGCTTCATCCACGGCGGCGGCGGCACCCCGAAGACCACAGACCTTTTCGTGCAGCCGCTCGAGGGCGGGGGCAAAGCCGTGCGCCTGCTCCGCAACGATCGCTCCATCTCCGAGCATACGTGGTCGCCGATGGGAAGGCGCGTGGCGGTGCGCACCTCGACGGCCGAGGTGGGGGCGGGTGACATCCTTGTCGGCCCCGCGGATGCACCGCAAGACAAGTTGACGCCGATCCTGGCGTCGTCGAGATCCGAGTATTCGCCGAGCATCTCACCCGACGGTCGGTTCATGGCGTATGCGTCGAACGAGACCGGACGGTTTGAAGTGTACGTTGTGCCGTTCCCGGATCCGGGCACAACGAAGTGGCAGGTCACCACCACCGGCGGGCGCGGTCCGCGATGGTCACGAAAAGGAGGCGAGATCTTCTACGTCGATCTCGCGTCGAATCTGGTTTCGTCGCACGTGACCACGGCGCCCTCGTTCGCTGTGCAGGGGCGCACGGTGCTGTTCAACGCCGCCGCGTACTCGATTCTCGCGATCTCGCGCCACAGCTTTGACGTGATGCCGGACGATCAGCACTTTCTGATGGTGCGCCACCGGGGCAGCGCCGCCAACGCGCAGATGATCGTCGTCGAGAACTGGTTTGCCGAGGCCCGCGCCCGCGAGAAGCGATGACCGCGCGGCTCGCGCTGCGCTGTGTGCTCAGGCGCGAGTCATGAGGACCGATCGATCGATGTCTTTGATGGTCCGTTTTCCGGTCAGGGCCATCGCCAGTTCCAACTCGCGCCGCAAGATTCCCACGACTGCAGCAACGCCCTCCGGCCCCGCGACCGCGAGGCCGTGCACGTAGGGGCGCCCGATCATCACCGCGTTGGCGCCGTAGGCAAGCGCCTTGAGCACATCGGTGCCGCGCCGAATTCCGCCGTCAACAAGCACGGGGATGCGCCCACGGACGCGGTCGACGACGGCCGGCAGCGCATCGATCGTTGCCGGCGCGGTGTCGAGGTTTCGTCCGCCATGATTCGACACCATGATGCCCGCCGCGCCCGATTCGATCGCGCGTTCAGCGTCATCGGGGTGGAGCACGCCCTTGAGCAACACCGGCAATGATGACGCGGCCTTGATCCACGCGAGGTCCTTCCAGGTCAACGGATGTTCAATGACCGTCGTCGTGATGTAGGGAAGGTCCGGCGGGAACGTGAAGCCCGCCCGCTCCTGACGGTACCGCACGCCACCGACCGGCGTGTCGATCGTGACACAGATGGCGGTGCAGCCCGCCGCCGCTGCCCGCCGGATGAGCACCTCGGAGAACGTGCGTTCCTGGACATACAGTTGAAACCAGAGCAGAGGCGGTGCTTCGGCAGCGACGGTCTCTATCGCCACCGATGTGTAAGTGCTGAGCACCATTCCGGCGCCGGACAGACGCGCCCCGCGAGCCGTGGCGACCTCGCCGTCACGATGCGCGAGCGTGTGGGCCGCGATCGGCGCGAGCAGAATCGGGTGCGCGAGCTCGCGTCCCAGCAGGGTGACTCGCGTGTCGACCGGACTGACGTCGTTGAGCTGGCGAGGCAGCAGGCGAATCTTTGTGTACGCCTCGCGGTTCCAGCCAACGGTGATCCCGTCGGCCGCGCCACCTTCGATGTACTCCCACGCGACGGCGGGAATCCGTGCGTGTGCCGCCTGCTCGTAGTCGTCCACGTTCACGAGTGGCGACGACGCCTGTTGAGCATTGCCAGGGACGGTCGGGTGATCAGGCACGGATGACTCCGGGGGGCGGCGCGACGAACCTACCGGTGCAACATGGAGACCGAAAGGCCGGCCAACTGCCGCCGCGACAATTCCAAGTCTGCGGGGGATCGCCTGACGGTGTCGTGCAGGCTCGGCCCTGCGCCATGTGGCCAAACGGGCTCGTCAGGGCGGTCGTGACTACGGCGCAAGGGCATTTGCCCTAGCACATGCGGTCGGTTGCCTCACGAAAATCCAAGGAATCCCCGGCACTACACTGGGCCTGCCCGCTGCATCCTCATGCTGTACAACTGAGCCGTAACGGCTCACCGCGCGCTACCTGCGCGGGGGTGCCGCCTCCGAGCGATCCGCGCGGCACCGGTTCTCAGATCGCTGAGGAACTACATATGCGCCCCAGCCTCTTTCTGGTCAGCGCCGCAGTTTTGGCCTTCACCGTTGGGTGTGCGCCCCGCGCGAAGCAGATCGAAAAAGTCGATACCGCGAGCGCGACAGCGCCAGGGACGCGCGTTCTGCCGGCCGACGTCGGTGCGCTACCACCGTCGAATTCCGAACTGGCCGTGCTGAAGCGGCCACCGCGCGTGACACCAACCGCCAGCGCAGCCAGACTTGCCGCAAAAATCACGACCGAGGCCCGCTGGGATGCCTACCTCGCCGGCAACGCGGCTGTACTCACGGCGGCCGAGCGCCGCGGACTGATTCTGTTCACGCGCAGCGGGTGCGCGACCTGCCACGAAGGTGTTCTGGTCGGCGGACAGGAGTATCGGAGGCTCGGCGAAGCGGTACCGGTAGAGTCACTCGCTGACAGCGGTCGATTCACCGTGACACTGGATCGTGCCGACATATTTGTCTACAAGGTCGCGTCACTCCGCAACGTGCAGCTCACGGCCCCGTACCTGCACGACGGTTCGGTGAAGACGCTGGGCCAGACCGTGCGGCTCATGGGTCGGCATCAGCTGGCCATCGACCTCACGGAGGATCAGGTGAGCGACATCCGCGCCTACCTGCTCTCGCTGACAGGCAAGCTTCCAGCGGTTAGCGCGGAACGGCCGCCCCTGCCAGAAGGCTTGAAATAGAAGCGAGAATTACCCCCCGCCGCCGATCTTCTTTCTCGCATTCGGGCGCGCGAATGCGGCGGGTGGGTTGTGCCCCGTCGCCAGGTCGTAGGATTTCTGGTAGAGCTCTTTTGCCTTCGCGGCGTTTCCAGACCGCTCGTAGGTCATGGCGAGCAGGTAGTGCATGAACGGATCGGTCGGGTTGCTCGCCGTTGCCTTGGTCAACTCGGTTTCCGCGCCTTTGAGATCATTGGTGAAGAGCGCGACGTAGCCGACGAGGTAGGTGAAGTAGCGCTCCTGCGCACCCGCCATCGCCGCATCACCGTCGAGAATCCGGCGCGCCTCGGCGACCTGCCGCTTGGCCTCGGTCGCGTTCCCTCGCCGCGCGGCGAGCCGCGCGAGCGCATGGGTAAGACGATAGTCCCAGAGACTCTTTGGGTGCGTCCTGGGCTCGGGCTCCTTGAGGCCGAGGTCGCTGCCCTTTCTATAGTATCGCTCCGCGATGTCCAGGTCGCCGACGTCGATGCACACGCGCGCGGCCTCGTTTGCCATCTCACCCTGCTGGTAGAACGCATTCTGCGGTTCGGCTTGCTCGCGGGTCGCCCAGTAGGCGATGACCATCTCTTCGTACTTCACGGTGTTGGCGCAGTCGCCGCCAAACGCAAACGACATCGCCATCGCCCGCTGTGCCTGAGACGTCGCCAGCGGAGTGGTGGCCGAATCAATCGCGCGCTGGAAGATGACGCGAGCTTCAGTGGTCTTGCCTTCGATGTCGAGGCGGTTGGCCTCTGCCATGGCGCCACCGCGACCGCCCTGTGCCCAGATGGCCGAGGGCCGCGCGACGACAGCGGCCAGTGTGACAAACGTGGCGAGGAATGCTGGACGGACGCGTGTGATCGTCAACATGGCGAGTGCTCTCTCTGGGAAGGTCGCGACCTGGCGAGGACGGCAAAGACTCGATCCAAGTTATGCGCCGCGCCGGCCGGCGGGAGGGGCTTGACCACTCGATGGACTGGGTGCCGCCTTCTCAGCGGACGCCCGCCGCCGCCCGTAGATTTGTTTGAAGAGGCAGCGAGATCCCGTGCTCCGCCAACCGTGATGAATAGCGATCGCCCAACCGGAACCGAGGTGCCTGCCCAAGCCGCTGAAACGCGGTCGGGGGCGAGTGGGTCGGCACGGCGTGGCACGACCAATTTGATGGCGCTCGGCACGGCCGCGGTGCTCGCCATCTACGCCACCGGCTACCTGCGCACGCGTGCCTCAGCACAGCGATTTGCGGATCGCGATGCGGCGCGACGGCCGGCCACGCCTGGCGCCGAACGAGGCGCGGCGCGTGCAGACACGGTCACCGTCAGCCGCGGCGTGCCCGTGGTCGTTTCGCTACCAGTGCGAACGATCAAGCCCAAGGTCCCAAGGGCGAGCGCCGGCAAGAAACTCGGAGCTGCTGTCGTCACAATGGCGCAGCCTGTGGCCCCTGCACGAGACAGCAGCACACCTGTAAAGCAATCCGCTGCCCCGACGTCCCCCGCGCCGAACGCTGCGGAGGTGGTGACTCCGGGGGTGCCCGCCGCGCCTCCCGCGCCCGTGGTGCCGGTGAGCAGCCCAGCCATCACGGCGGCCGCGACGCCGGCGGTGGACACCGCCGCGCATCCGGCGGACAGTGTTCGCGCGCACTTCAAAGACGGTACCTACTACGGATGGGGTCGGTCGCGACACGGCGACATTCAGGCCGCAGTGGACATCAAGGACGGACGCATTCTCTCCGCGTACATCACCCAGTGCCTGACGCGGTACTCGTGCTCACGGATAGCGGCGATCATTCCGCAGGTGGCGGTCCGCCAGAGCGCCGAAGTGGACTGGGTATCTGGCGCGACGGAGAGCAGCGACGCGTTCTACTACGCCATCGTGGAAGCGCTGTCCAAGTCGAAGTGAGCGACCTGTACATCCACACGGTTGCCTCGATGGGAGCCGTGGTGACGATTCAGGTCGTGGGGCACGGAGCGACGCGCCGCCAGAAGCGCGACCGCGAAAACGGTGTTCAGCGCGCGGTGGCCTGGTTTCGCCGGATCGACGAGGATTGCACGCGGTTCGATCCCGGCAGCGAAGTCAGCCGACTGTCGACTCGGATTGGCCAGCCGGTCCGGGTCAGCGCGCTCGTCTATCGCGCCGTGGAATTCGCGCTCGCCGTCGCGGAGGAAACAGGCGGGGCGTTCGATCCAGCGATCGGTCTCGAGATGGAGGCGCGCGGATTCAATCGCGAGTATCGCAGCGGGCAACTCGTGAGCACGCAAGTCGAGATTGCCGACACCGCCAGCTATCGTGACGTTGCACTCGACGCTGGTCAGCAGACCATCACGCTGCACCGTCCGCTCGTGCTCGACCTGGGCGCCGTGGCGAAAGGCCTTGCCGTGGACATGGCGGCGCAGGAGCTGCGCGAATTCGAGGACTTCGCCGTCAATGCCGGGGGTGACCTCTACCTTGGCGGACACAACGCGGATTCCAGCGCGTGGTCGGTTGGGATCCGTCACCCGCGCAGCGAACACGAGTTGATCGAGACGCTCCACGTCTCCAACAGTGCCGTTTGCACGTCGGGTGACTACGAGCGGCGGAGCCCGACCGCGGCTGGCGACCACCACATCATCGATCCACGCAGCGGTGTGTCGGCCGCCGCGGCGGCAAGCGTGACGGTCGTCGCTCCATCGGCCATGGTGGCTGATGCGCTGGGGACTGCGGCATTCGTGCTGGGGCCGGCCGAGGGTCTTCGGTTGCTGGAACGCCACGGCGTGGAGGGACTGATCATCACTCCGGCGCTCGAGCGATTCATGACTGCAGGAATGCACGGTCACTCGCGCCCCGTTACTGAAGCAGCGACCGTCGCCGATGACCGTTAAGGCGTTCTTCAAGACACCGAAGGGGCTGCTCCTCGTCATCCTCGTCGCGCTGACTGGGGTGGCAGCGCCGGTCGCGGGCATGAGCCTGGTCGCGCCGGGTATCGCGGCCGCCGTCGGGGTGGCGATGTTGATCGACGCGCCGATCCTGCGTGTCGGCGAAGGCGAATGGACGTTTCCCAGCGGGGCAATCCTGACGGGGCTGATCGTGGCGATGATCCTCAGTCCGCACGAGCGATGGTACGTCCCCGCCGTGACGTCAGCGATCGCCGTCCTGAGCAAATACGTATTCCGCTCGCGGACGGCGCCCGTCTTCAACCCCGCGGCGCTGGCGCTCATCGCCACCTACTATGTGTTTGACTCCGAACACAGCTGGTGGGGTGCGTTGCCGGACCTCCCTGCAGCCGCGCTGTTCATGCTGCTGCTGACCGGCGTATACATCACGAACCGAGTCAACAAGATCCCAGGGGCGCTGGCGTTCCTCGGCGCCTACTATCTCTTTTTCACCGCGGCGGCGTTTGCGGGGGACCCGGGGAGAGTCGCCGAGCTGTTTCGAGCGCCGGATCTTCACGCGGCACTGTATTTCGCGTTCTTCATGCTGACTGATCCGCCGACGTCGCCGACGAAATATCGCGACCAGGTGGTGTATGGCTTGATCGTCGCCGTGGTGAGCTGCGCGGCATTCGAGTTGATCGGCGCGGCCTACTTTCTGCTCGCGGGGCTTCTGGCGGCCAACGCGTGGGAGGCGTGGCGCCGTTGGCGGGCTCGCGCGCAATCGGAATTGCGTCGAGCAGTGGTCGCGTAGGCAGCCGCAGACTGCCGCGATCCCCGCACCGGTCGATTGCGATTAAGTTCACCCGTTCTGTCTCGGCGTTGGACGAGCGACTGACCCCTTCGCGACACCCATGATCTCAGCGCAGGAAGCACTCGAGCGGTTGCGCGAAGGCAATCGCCACTTCGCGTCCGACCTTCGCAGTGGAATGGCGCTCACCGGCCACGCGCGTCGGACCGAACTGACGACCGGCCAGGAGCCGTTCGCGATCATTCTCGGGTGTTCCGACTCACGCGTCCCGGCAGAGATCGTGTTCGATCAGGGGCTCGGTGACCTGTTCGTCATCCGCGTCGCGGGCAACATCGTCGCCCCATCCCAGATCGGCAGTGTCGAGTTCGCGGCCGAGCGCGCCGGCGCCCGGCTCGTCGTCGTGCTCGGGCACTCGAACTGCGGCGCGATTCTCGCCACGATCGAAGAGTTGCAGCGCCCAACCGCCAACCAGTCCCGGAACCTGCGATCGATCGTCGATCGCGTACGGCCGTCGGTCGAGCCGTTGATGGAGACGGACCTCCGCCACGATCACGACGCCCTGGTCCGGCAGGCGGTGCGCGCCAACGTGCGCGCCTCGGCGAACCAGTTGCGCCACGGATCGGACATCATCGAGCAGCTCATTCAGACGGACGGGCTGCGCGTCGTCGGTGCCGAGTATTCGCTTGAGACCGGCGTCGTCGAGTTTTTCGACTCGATGCCGAATGGGAGCTGAACGGTGAAGGCCACAGATCTCGAGTTCTCGCCGGCCGATATGCGGGCGATGGCCGACGACGTCGTGTCGCGTTGCGTAGCACATATCGCATCCCTTGCCCAGCAGCCCAGCCGCGGCGACGTCGACACTGACGACCTGTGCCGAAGCCTTCGTGAAGCAGCGCCGGAACGGGGAACGGCGCTCAGCCCGCTGCTCGACGATCTATTCGACAAATGGATTCCGCGGTCGTTCAACACGCCGGGGCCGGGATACCTCGCCTACATCCCCGGTGGCGGGCTCTATCCGGCGGCGCTCGCCGACTTCATCGCCAACACGACGAATCGTTATACCGGAGTCTGGCAGGCGGCGCCGGTTCTCGTGCAACTCGAGGCCAATGCGCTCGACTGGCTTCGGGAATGGATGGGGTTTCCGGTCGGGACGCGCGGACTGTTCACGACCGGCGGATCGATGGCGACGTTCAACGCCATCATTTGCGCGCGCGAGCGGCACCTCGGCATGGAGATTCGGCAGGGCACCCTGTACACCTCGGATCAGGCGCACCACTCGGTGCTCAAGTCGGCGAAGCTCGCCGGCATCATGCCCGATCGAGTCCGCGCGATTCCCTGCGACGAGCACTATCGGTTGCCTGTCGCCGCGCTGCGCGAGGCGATCG
>Ga0315281_10006387_pt1 | contig 16775 bp, 10 predicted proteins | sample YL17G07_0_MG_FD_204540 | JGI IMG/M metagenome (GOLD analysis project Ga0315281, IMG submission 204540) | Sediment microbial communities from Yellowstone Lake, YNP, Wyoming, USA - YL17G07_0 | ecosystem: Environmental > Aquatic > Freshwater > Lake > Sediment | place: USA: Wyoming | collected...
CACGTGATGCACAGCAGTTATATTGACGATCAAGGGTGATCCTTTTCGAGGTCCGGTATGTTATGGCAAGTGCAAAGCTTCTGGATATGTTGAACCAAGCGATCGCTAGGGAGCTACAAGTCTCTATCCAGTACATGTGGCAGCATGTTCAGTGGAAAGGCGTCAAACACTACGCGGTCACCGAGGGATTCAAAGAGACCGCTGTTGCGGAGATGAAGCACGCAGAGAAGATCGCTGACCGACTCTGGTATCTGGGAGGAAAACCAACAACCAAGCCGAGTATGATTAACGTGGGTGACAAGCTCGAAGAGATGCTCAACTTCGATGTCAAGGCCGAGCTCGAAGCCATCAGCATGTACAAGGAGATCATGGACATAGCACAGAAGGAAGGAGACGTCGCCACCCGAGAGATTTTCGAAGAGATCGAAGAGGAAGAAGAAGAACACCACGACTTCTTCTCAAGCCTACTCGAGAAGTAGACTCGAATTCCCACTTCCCTCATCTTTTTCTTGCGTGTTTTGAGAAGGCTCTCTGCACGATGCAGGAGACGGCACCGTCAAGCAGAGCTTGCGCGGAGTCAGATCAAGAACTACGATCTATAGAAGTGGTGTCAGGCAGAGCTAGGGTGCGGGTAGCTCTACCTGCGACTTTCACAGACTAGGCAGTACCATCGCTTGTAGTTTGAAGCGTAGAAGAGTTCTCGTCCGCAGGTGGGACAAAGCGGGACGCGGGGAACTGCTCCTCCGAGATGTTGATATTGCGGTGAAGGAGGCGGTGCCGGCATTGGAAAAGCTCCACCGGAGTTTGCTGGAATTGCGACTGCGCCCATTCCCATTGCTGGTGCGGCCATCATCGGCATTGCTGGTTGGGCCATCATCTGCATTGCTGGACCTGCTGCTCCACTTGGAACCTGAGATGCTGTCTCTATGGGAGACGCGTCTGAGAGAACCGCCATGGGTCCGTATCTCGCGATAACCTCTCCCATCTTCCCGTACCCCATCAAGAAGAACAGAGCGGGAAGGATCAGGAGAGCTGCACTTGCGGCATAGACATATCCGAAGAAAGCTGCGAACGAAGCCAATGAAATGAGGATCATGATCACGCCGTAGAAGAGTGAGGCAGCCCTAGCACCCTCGTAGTTGCCTGTACTTGTCCGTCTAACTGTGCTCAGATATACCACTCCGATAAGTATGAGAAAGATGGCAACTGCTCCGGCTCCAAGCAAGAGTGGCGATAGAGGCTGGGTTGCGAATGTTAAAGCAAAGAACGCTGTCCACCCATCAATGAGCGAACTTCCAGTTGTTAGCATGGCAACGACCGCAGCCGCCGGGTAGCCCACGTACAGCAGCGCTCCGACAGCAAGTGAAATTGCACCTATGCCGAGCCAAGGAAGAGACATCAAAAACAATAGAATCCATCCGATCAAGAGGAAGTCGTGAGCTGCCACAACATCAGGCGGCTTAATCACTACGGGCCTTTCGAACAGAGCTGCCAAAGTGTATCTACAGTCAACCCACGTGTGGCCCGACATCTGATAATGATTATGCGAACCCCGGCACGGTGAGGACGATTCCAGAGAGGGCGTCTAGCCACTTGCTCTGAAGTAATGAGTACACCCTCAGATGAAAAAGCGCAGGTGAACCACGTGGGAATTGATAGGGGAACGCCTAATTTGCAAGCATCCGCTTGGCCCGAGTTGGCATGATTCAGCACTTCACCTGTCTCTGACGGCTTATAACAGGCACCATACAACGGAAACTGACCTTTGCAGGCGGTTTTTGAGAGGTCAATTGAGACATACCGGTTAAATCCTATTCCCACTGAGCGAACGATCGGCTTGATCGCGATCAAGATGGCACGAGAGGCTCAGCGACTCGTGACAACGTCGATGAACAGTACCTGCGAATCATCCTTGAGCGACACGACTGACCCTTTACATTTCCGCGCAGACTTCTCCAATTTGCCCTGAAAACCTTTAACTTCTGGAGCTGAGACTCTTGGCTCGGAGACGCGCGGAGATCTCAGAACAGCGGGGTGGGGTAGCCAGGTTTAACCCGCAGGGCTCATATGAGCCTCCTGGGAAACCCTGAGATCGGTGGTTCGAAAGTCTCACGAGGAGGCCGAAGATCCACCCCCCGCACAGGACTGCGCAAAGCAGCCCTGGGGGAATACCAATTGTCCGTGCCGTCTCCACCAAACCAATATTGAGAGATCTCTTCATCGTCGAGTGTTCATCGTGCAGTCTTGCGGAACATGTTAGGCCCGTTGTTCAAGCAGGGTTGCGGATACGACACCGGTGCACCTATGGGAATACTTCCGCAATCAGCCTCACGGGAAATGCCACTGGGCCAGGGGCGGTGGGCTGATCCCCTTGCGTGGTCTTAGATAGCGGACTTCCGGTCTTGTCAAGTGGCGATGTGCTCTCGGAGGCGGCGCATACAGCCCCTCCACTAGGTCCCTAGGTACCTCTTGTTGGATCTTCGACGTTGCATGGCTTCCACAATGTTCGCAGCGATAGCCCTGCCCCTTTCCTGCTGATTTCATCCTCTTGCCACATTCCGCGCAGATCGGATTGTGACTCGTGATGCATGCAGTCAGTTTGAGAATTTCGAGCTTCTCCAGATTGAGAGTCCTCGGGATTTCCTTGTCGGCGGCTCTCATTCCGCCACACACGCGCACTCTGTCTCCGGGCTCGAGTTTCCTGACAATCTCCCTGAATCTGCCTGTGGGCTCATAGGCCGCACAATGAACCGACCCTGTTTCGTCTTCAAGAAGAAAGATCACGTGACCGCCACAAATTGTGCGAGGCTTCTCTCTTACGAGGCCATCGACAACGACTGCGGAGTGGTCCTGGAGCTCTGATATTCTGTTGTGTCTTACCAGGTGTGCGTCAGTTCCTTGATTGGTTCTGAAGATCATCCAAGCCTCGATCGGTTCTCTGAATCGAAGCATTTGGAATGCCTTGTGCACAGCCTCCGGACTTTCCCCTCTTACCCCGCAGAGAATTGGGTCAGGCCCTCTTGGGGTGATCAGGATTCTTCCGGTTTCAGGATCAACGTTGTTGAACGTGGTCTCACCCATCTCCTCGTTCATACGGAGAACTGAGTGTGCGTCGACAAGCCTCGGTTTTCCAATGGAGGCCTTTGACCGGTAGGCGATCAACTCGTAAGTGTAGTCATCATCTAGTCGTGTTCCGATCGCTGCTAGTGCACCGATGATTCCCTGAGGTGAACCGTAACTGAGTCCCTCGGCCCCAGCATTCGTGATCGCGGACAGTGCCTCATCAGGTGTCACGACGCGCGTGAGCGCCTCTATGCTGAATTCTGCAATGTCGGAAGGGACCGTGTCTGCCAAGACAACGATGCCGGGGTCTGTGCCTGGGTCTCCAAGCCTTGAGCTTCGTTCAATCTCTTCAGCGGCAAGTTCGAGGACTTCTTCTGCGCTTAGCTCTGATTCGATTCTGAGGCAGACGGCCCCGTTTCCCCTTGTCTTCCATGGAACATTCGGGTTGAGTCTGATGAGATTTGGGTGATCTAGGAAGGCCGCTCCTTTCGAATCTAGCGTTAGAACTAGGTCCACTGCGATTCTAGTCGTGCATCCTCCTGCCAGCGAGTCCGTGTCGTCAATTCCTAGGTGGAGTCTCACTCGGAACTATCCCGGCAGGATTGTGCGAATTCGCCAAGTGTCGGTATGGTCTGCTAGGTTCCCTCGACGACGATCATTGTCAGCGTGGAACGTACCTTGTCGAGCCTGCGTATCTTCCAGGTCACGATCTCTTTCAGCTTATCCATTGTGTCAGCTGAGACTTTCGCGACAATGTCGTACACACCGTACACAACGTAGGATTCTTTGACGTTTGGCAGCGCTTTCATCTGCTTCAAGACCTCGTCTTCCGATCCTATCTCCGCGTTGATGAGGACAAAAGCCGACGGCAAGTATGGAACCTCTTGGATTCCAGATCAAGATAACATACCTAAAAGAGTTTGCAATACGCCATCATCAGACGCAGCATGCCAGCAGTCCAGACCGTATGCGACTGTCCGTTCAGGCATACCCCCATATACTGATTGGAAGAAGATGATTGAACGCAGGGGGTTCCGACGGCAACTAATGAGCTCTCAGAGAGTTAGCGGAGAGGTATGCTCTCGTGAGTCGCGAATACTCGACAGGAATTCTGAGTACCTAGGCATTTCGACTCTTCAGCTAATGGAGAATGCAGGAAAGGCAGTTTCGGACGAGGTGGCAGGAAGATACCCGCCGAAATCAGAGATCGTTGTGTATGCCGGGAGCGGGAGAAACGGCGGAGACGGAATGGTGGCGGCGAGGCATCTGGCAAGCCGCGGATACTGTGTGAACTTAATTCTCATTGGAATGCCGGACGAGATACGCGACGAAGCGACGTCTATCAACTGGCACGCGATTAATGCGATGTCAGAGACTGTGAAGACTGAGACGGCAAGGGACTCTTCACAGATCGGCTCACGCAAGTGCGATGTTGTAATTGACGCTCTGCTCGGAACCGGTGCGAGAGGCGCCTTGAGACAACCAATCATGCGAGCAGTTGAAGTCATGAACGAGATGAAGTGCTACAAGGTCGCCGTCGATGTGCCAACTGGCATAGACTCCGACACGGGAGAAGTCCTCGGAAAGGCCTTGAACGCGAACCTGACCATCACGTTCCACGCGAGAAAACCAGGCCTGCGAATTGCCGAAAAGTATTGCGGGGAGGTCAAAGTTGCAGGAATCGGGATTCCGCCTGAAGCAGAGATCTATGCGGGCCCAGGCGACGTAGAAGACATCACGGCACCTAGGCTTCCGGAAGCGCACAAAGGAGACTTCGGCCGGCTTCTTGTGATCGGAGGAAGCGAGACCTATTCAGGTGCGCCCGCGCTCGTGGCATTGGCGGCCCTCCGGACTGGTGTTGATCTGGTCTTTGTCGCTGCCCCCGAGAAGACTGCCGTTTCTATTGCATCGTTCTCGCCGAATCTGATAACTGTCAGACTAGCAGGGGACCACCTGAACGAAAGCAGCGTTGAGATCCTCAGGCCTCACATAGAGAGATCAACCTGCGTGGCAATAGGACCTGGACTCGGGACACATGGCGACACAATCAAAGCCGTGACCAGAATTCTGAACATATTGGAGGAAAACAGGAAGCCTGCGCTGATTGATGCCGACGCCATCAAGGCAATGGGAAAGATATCGAAGAAAGCGAGATTTCCGGTCGTCGTGACTCCTCACGCAGGCGAGTTCCAAGTCCTTTCAGGTCGTGCACCATCAAGCGATCTAAGGACACGAACTGAGGAGGCTCGCTCGCTGGCGACTGATTTGGGTGGGACTGTTCTGCTAAAGGGACATGTTGACATCGTTTCTGATGGAGAACGGGTGAAACTCAACCGGACTGGTAATCCGGCGATGACCGTTGGGGGTACAGGTGACGTTCTGTCGGGCGTGGTTGCAGGGTTGATGGCTCGGGGTGTGCCGGAGTTCAATGCATCAGTTGCCGGCGCCTTCATCAACGGAGCCACCGGCGACCTCGCCACAGTGGAACTTGGCGACCACTTGGCACCAACCGACCTAATTCACCTGATTCCCAAGATCATGAATGAGCCCATGCTGCACAAGAGACTACGCGCAACGTAATGATCACAAGGGTCAGTCCCAAAATGCCAACTCCCCTCCAGTGGCTAGCCGCGTTAGCGGGTAAAGCCGATATGGAGGCGAGTTGGCGTCTTTCGGTTCAAACTGAGCCAACTTAAAAGCATTCCATATTCCGGCGCTGTAAAGTTGACGGTTGATAGCCGTCAATTGGCCGACTGTCAAAAGTCGGTTGATGGAAAACCGCCCATACGATGACACCTAGCAGCTTTCACGGCAACCTGAAACAAAAATTCACATGTTCATTCGATTCCAGTTGGACTAAGCAATTTATACCAAGCAGCCCAATGAGACTATGATTGTGATGACGACAGGTTTTGATGAATTCGATAGCAGAATCCATGACTTGGTTGAACGGGAAAATGAGTGTGATGACCTGTTCAAAGATATCAAGAATGGCAACGGCGAAAACTCACTGCGCTATTTTGCACTAAGAGATGCTTGCAAAGAGTTGAGAAAAGGAATTTTCAGAAGCGCCATGTCGGCAGGATTAACGCGGGAAAGCATCAAGATGGAGATCAAGGAAGTAAAAGGCGAGACGATCGCTACTAACGCGAAGCAGACGTAGGAAGAATCAGCAGAATCAACCGATTTCTTACAACAGGAACCAGTATGCCAATCAACTGACAACTTGACAGAACCCATATTCCAAAGACCTTTCAGTCAACTACTGAACTGAATAACCTGATGCGGATACTGGATGCGAGACAAGCTGCACACGAACCGGGCAAGGGTCTTCGTGTATATGATGAGACAGGACGACCCACGCAAGTGTACAGCCTCGCTCCTTGCAACAAAAGGCCTTGCAACTCCTGTGCGTAGACTGTCAGCGATGCGAGGGCATCCGATCGTGCTGAATCCTGTTTCGCCAAGGTTTCTCTTGCGATCGGATGCGACCGACGCCATCAGATCAGGGGTCATGGCCATTGATTGCTCCTGGGAGAAAGCTGAGGGAGTCTTCATGGCACAATTCCCTGGCACAAACCGCAAACTCCCACCCCTCATGGCCGCGAACCCAGTGAACTATGCAAGGATAGGAAGACTTTCGACGGCAGAGGCTCTCTGCGCTGCACTGCACATCATGGGATTCACGTCACAAGCCAGAGAACTTCTGTCTCCATTTGGATGGTGCGGCACTTTCTTCGATCTGAACAAGGAATTGCTCATGAGCTACGCTCGGGTGAACAGCGAGAAAGGGATTGTCAAGATAGAAATGGAATATGGCCTTGAGAAATCGAACACAGATGATTAGAACATGACTGCGACAGCGTGCATCAGAGTCGAAACGAAATACCATATGACATCGCCGAACAGCAATGAGATCCCTAACCCCAAAGTAACGAAGACCAGGAACGGAAGGCCTGGGCTTGCCCATACCCCCGTAGGGAGTAACCCCAGCTCCGCTGCTCTCTTGATCTCCTCCAGCTGTTTGCTGCAATCCAAATCGACTCTGAAGTGGAACTCAAAACTCCGCTCAACCTTTGATTCCTGTAGATGAATTGATTCCAACAGGAAGAGGTAAGGCTTTGACTCTAATTCATCGATTCGAACCCGGTATCCCGTGAGAAAAGCTGTCGCCTTGTGAAGTAGGCTCTCGTGTTCCAAGCCCTCAAAGAGCGTGCGTCCTCGGCGCATTCTCAGGTTTCTTTGGATTGGGTAGAGAACCGCGCACAGTGATGCAACGTAGGCGTTTGAGAACACAAGGACCGGAAAAAGTGGATCAACAATATGGAAAAGGTTTCCCCCGAGTGCCGGGATCACGGGATTCATGAGTGCAAGACAGATGAAACCCTTCCCGTCTGCGCCACCCCAAAGCCCGAGGTATGGCAACAGTAGAGAGATGGCGACCGTGATAGCGATTGAGAGCAAGATCTGCTGCCACGAGCCTACCTGCGCAACCAATCGGATCGCTGTGAGCATGAGCCCCACCGGATAGAATACCATCCACAACCGATCGGAAACCTCCCTACTCACAATGTCACTCCACGATGAGTAGATCAAGAACGTGAAGCTGGCTGCGAGCCCTATCACGTCAAGCGTGAGGGCATCAATCAATCTCGTGTCTCCGCCATTTCAGTTCGATCGAAGCCCTTTGGCCGTGCTTGCGTCCTGAGCCAGCTGGGACTGATGCAAGGTTATGGCATCGTCCCCGATGAGAGTTGGGTGGCTGGCGTGCCGGCCGTAACCCACCTTCTGTTCGTGGCGACATTTGTCTAATCGGGATACCCGCGCCTCAGACGGCGTTCATCGGCACCTATTATCCCTTTCACAACGCGGGCAGACGTTTCACCCTGGCAATCAGTCTCCTCAACGTCTTCGCGTCATCGTCCTTGACTGATGCCGGTTTTCTTTCTGTGTCCTCACCCGGGCTCTCGCCCGACGTCTCGCGACGCCGCGCCTCCGTCCTGTGGGTGGAGTTTCCTCAAGCCGAAGCTCGGAAGTCGCCCACCGGCTCGCCAACCACTTTACGATATGCTGCACGCCAGTACTCAAGAGTTGCTGCGGGGCTCACGCTGCCAGCAGACTGTAGACTGAGAAAATGCGTGAAGCACGTGCTAGAGGCCTTGAATTTCGCTCGAGTATGGGCTCTCTTTTTCAGCTCAGCACCTTGAGCGATTGGTAGCAGCGAGCTAAACAACTCGACCGAAGTCTTGCTGCGTACACTCCTGCTCCATCAACCTCATCTTCGATGAGAGCTCTCGTCCGTTCCTGGGGCTCGTTGCCGAGTCCCTTGGAAAGGATCGGCCGCCTATTTTCGGGAGAGGCTTCGGGCTTAGATGCTTTCAGCCCTTATCCTCGATAACGTGGCTGCCCGGCAATGCCCTGTCGGACAACCGGTAAACTAGAGGTTACGATACCCCGTTCCTCTCGTACTAGGGGCGCCTTCCCCTCAGGCGACCAACACTTCCAGCAGGTAGAGTCCGACCTGTCTCGCGACGGTCTAAACCCATCTCGCATTCCCCTTTGATCGGCGAACAGCCGCGCCCTTGGACCCTGCTGCGGGCCCAGGATGGGAAGGGACGACGACGGAGAACCAATCCTCCTCGTCGATGGGGACTCTCAGAGGAGACGAGCCAATTACTCCCGGGGTAATTTTTCTGTCACATCCAGCCCCCAACAATGGGGACATGAATGATCGCTAGACCCGGCTTTCGCCTCTGGATCCCTTGCTGATGAGGATCCAGTCAGCCCGACTTTTGGTCTTGCCCTCTACTCCGGGTTTCTGTCCCGGATGAGTCGAGCTTTGGGCCCCCTTGATATCTTTTCAAGGGGGTGCCGCCCCAGCCGAACTGCCTGCCTGCCGTTGTCTCGGACTTTTGGTCCAGTTAGAACTGTAATCACAGATAGGTGGTGTTACATTGGCGCCTCCGTCAACCCCCGAAGAGGTCGACCTTAACGGCTCCCACCTACGCTCTGTACCCGCAATCACAACCCAGCGACAAGTTGCAGTAAAACTCCACGGGGACTTCTCGCCCCGCTGGAAGATCCTGGACTGTTCGTCCAGGTTATGTGGGTTCACCGGGCCCCAGGCGGGGACAGCGGGGAGGTCGTTGATCCATTCATGCACGTCGGAACTTACCCGACAAGGCATTTGGCTACCTTAAGAGAGTCAGAGTTACTCCCGGCGTTTAGCGGCCCTTAGATCGGTTGAACCCAATTTTCAGGTACCGCCACTGGCCAGAATTCAAGGACCGTGCAAACCCTTTCGGGCTAGCGGTCCCCTATGTTTTTATTAAACAGTCGCCTCCCCCGAGTCACTGCGACCTGTCGCCCCAGCAAAGCTAGAGCTTCAGGCACCCCTTATTCCAAAGTTACGGGGCTAATTTGCCGAGTTCCCTCGCCTGAGTTACACCCGATACGTCTTAGGCTTCTCACCTAGGGACACCTGTGTCGGATCTAGGTACGGTCACGGAGGATCCATCCCCCGACCCTTTTCACTGGCTCCAGGAATCAGTTGAACCACCCTAAAACGGGCGGCTATTCCCTTCTTCATCCGGTTCTCACCATTACGGTACTTCCCGGATTTCCAAGGTTAAACAGGGCGACGACCCTGCTCGGCCTATCCCGAAGCGTCAGATCGGAGGCTTGCGTTGCCGCGCGTACCTCCATAGTACCGGAATTTTAACCGGTTTCCCTTTCGACAAGCTCGGTTGAGGCTTGCCTTAGGACCGACTTACCCCCGGCTGACGACGCATTGCCGGGGAACCCTTGCCCTTTCGACGGAGGGGATTCTCACCCCTCTAACGCTGTTACTAACACCGGGATCTACACTTGAGGCTGGTCCACTGGATTTCACAACCCAGCTTCCACCCGACCCCAACGCCCGCCTATCAACACGGCTATTGACCGTGCCCTAGGGTATCGGTACCTGACTTAGCCCCGTTCATTTTCGGCGCCTCCAACCTCGGCTGGTCAGCTGTTACGCACTGCTTGGAGGATGGCTGCTTCTAAGCCTACCTTCCAGCTGTCTCTGGTTGACGACAGCTTTCTATTTCTACACTTAGTCAGGATTCTGGGACCTTAACCCTAGTCGGAGTTGTTCCTCCCGCGACATAGGACCTTACGCCCTTTGCCCGTTTCCGGCCTTCTACGGCGCCAATGGATTCGAAGTTTGAATGGAAAGTGGAACCTTTCGGCTCCTTGTTTTCCAATCAGTGCTCTACCCCAAAGGCAACCTCCAGCCAGACTATCCTTAGAGATATTTCGGCGGGAACTAGCTATCACCAAGTTAGATTGGTCTTTCGCCCCTAGCCCCAAGTCAGAGGAGTGAGTTGCACGTCAACACCCCTTCGGGCCTCGACCGGGCTTTCGCCCGGCTTCACCCTGCTCAAGGCTAGATCACTTGGTTTCTAGTGTCATCCCCGTGATTCCAGACCCTTTCAGATCTCGTCCCTCACGCCTTGCGGCGGTGCGGACAATCGGTTTCCCTACGGCTTCGGGCTTTGCACCCTTAGCCTCACCACGAAGATGAACTCCCCGGCCAGTGGTACGAAACTGATCATACGATTCTGGTCCCCCCTCGTCGTACTGCCGCGTTGCCACGGTCTCCTTTCGAGGGGATCTATCCTTTCGAACCGTACACGCTTGTGACCACCTGATTTCAGGCTCTTTTCACCCCCCTTCCGGGGTACTTTTCAACTTTCCCTCACGGTACTAGTGCGCTATCGGTCTCAGGACGTATCTAGTCTTAGAAGTTGCTTCCTACTATTTTCCCACGCCATAACAGAAGCATGGTACTCAGGGATCCCAACCCAAATCCTGCGCGCTTACGTCTACGAGGCTTTCACTCTCTATGGTAGGCCGTTCCAGGCCATTTCGACTTCACGCGCGAGAACGCAGTCGGGCCCTATAACCCCACATCCCTACACGGTTTCCCATGCAGGTTCAGTTTAGACTCTTCCCGTTTCGCTCGCCGCTACTCAGGGAATCCTTGTTAGTTTCTCTTCCTCCCCCTACTTGGATGCTTCCGTTCGGGGGGTTCCTCCTCCCAGTTGGGAGTTCCACAGGTATCACCCGTGGAGGGAAGTCCCATTCGGGCATCTCCGGATCGAAGGCTGCATGCGCCTACCCGGAGCATATCGCAGCTTGCCACGCCCTTCTTCAGCGCCTGAGCCCGGCCATCCGTCAGGTGGCTTATCATGCCAAACTTACTAGGGAACCCACACTCGATTAGCGTTCAAGGCCTCTGCACGATGCTCATCGCAAGCATCCATTCGCCAGTAGGATGCCCACTGCAACCTTCACCTCCAACATTTCTGTTGGAAGCTGCATTCTATTCGAAACGATTAGCTCACAGTCACCATTTGTCTTCCAGTCCGCCTCATCTTTTCTAAGGAGGTGATCCGGCCGCAGGTTCCCCTACGGCCACCTTGTTACGACTTCTCCCTCCTTGTCTACCTTAGATTCGACACGACCAAGATTGACCGCGCCTCACCAGAAGCAAACTCGGATGGAGCGACGGGCGGTGTGTGCAAGGAGCAGGGACGTATTCACCGCGCGATGATGACACGCGATTACTAGGGATTCCATGTTCACGAGGGCGGGTTACAGCCCTCGATCCCAACTGAGGCTGGGTTTGAGGATTGCCTTCCTCTCTCGAGGTCGGATCCCATTGTCCCAGCCATTGCAGCTCGCGTGTGGCCCAGGAGATCTGGGGCATACTGACCTGCCGTGGCCCGTTCCTTCCTCCCACTTAGCGTGGGCAGTCCTCTTAGTGTGCCTGGAATCCCGAGGGAATCCGATGGCAACTAAGGGTGCGGGTCTCGTTCGTTGTCTCACTTAAGAGAACACCTCACGGCACGAACTGGCGACGGCCATGCACCTCCTCTCAGCTAGTCCGGTAAGACCTTTAATCTGACCTTCATCCAACTGTCGCTCCTGGTAAGTTTCCCGGTGTTGACTCCAATTAAACCGCAAGCTTCACCCCTTGTGGTGCTCCCCCGCCAATTCCTTTAAGTCAACTGTCTCTTGAGCGAATGCTCAAAGAGAATTCAGCCTTGCGACCGTACTCCCCAGGTGGCAGGCTTAATGGCTTCCCTGCGGCACTGGGACAGCTCGTGGCCGTCCCAACACCTAGCCTGCATCGTTTACAGCTGGGACTACCGGGGTATCTAATCCCGTTCGCTCCCCCAGCTTTCGTCCCTCACCGTCGGGCGCGCTTTAGTCGGCCGCCTTCGCCACTGGTGGTCCTCTCGGGATTATAGGATTTCGCCCCTACCCCGAGACTACCGCCGACCTCCCTCGCCCCCAAGCCGGAGAGTATTCCCCGCGGCCCAACGATTGGATCGTTGGATTTAACGGAAAACTTTTCCGGCCGGCTACGGACGCTTTAGACCCAATAATCGTCCCAACCACTCGAGGAGCTGGTATTACCGCGGCGGCTGACACCAGACTTGCCCTCCCCTTATTCACTCGGCTGGTTAAACCAGGCAAAAGCCGCCCTCAGCGGACGGCACTCGGGATGACCCCGTCGCGCTTTCGCGCATTGCGGAGTTTTCGCGCCTGCTGCGCCCCGTAGGGCCTGGGCCCTTATCTCAGTGCCCATCTCCGGGCTCCCGCTCTCACGGCCCGTACCGGTTATAGGCCTGGTGAGCCGTTACCTCACCAGCGACCTGATCGGGTGCGGCCCTATCCTTGGGCGAAACTGAAAGCATGTTCTCAGTTCCTTTTGAATGGGGAACCATTCCAGGCCTCCCCATCTATCAGAAATTGACCTCAGTTTCCCGAGGGTGTCTCCGTCCCAAGGCTAAGTTAGCCACATGATATTGAGCCGTACGCTGCGTCTCCAACGTGGCTAGGAAACGCACAACTCGCATGGCTTAGTCTCATCCCGATAGCAGTTGGGTCCGCCAGGATCAAGCGGTGTTGGAACGATATGGAAATACCGTCACACACAAGATATGTGAAACGGACTGGAAATTGACAGGTGACTGCAAGCCTACTTTGGACCCGATCGTTCCAGCAATGTAACTCGCTGTTTGTTCGGGCCTTCACGAATTTTCCCGCAATCGGAGGTCAACATTTCATCCGAGGGCGCAACGCCCTCATAGTCCAGTTGACGCCGCCGCCGGAGACCGCGGGAAGCCAAGCTATCTCGGCTGAGTTCACGAGTCGTCCTGCACGAGATATAAACATTTCCGCGTCAATTTTCGACTTGCTCCTTTCAACGTAGGTGCCAATACTCACTCGACAATCGACAGTTCGCAGCTCCGATTTCCGCGAGTCCTCAACAGACCGGCGATGGATATTTGAAACAAAGAGAAGGCACAGAGTTCTAGGATGGCCCAAGACTCCGTGAAGCAATAGCGCTACTTTGAGAGGAGCTTGTTCTCATATTCGGCTCTTGTCAGTACTTCGTGGCCGGATTCTGTCACAAGAACTACGTCCTCTTCTCTAACACCACCGACGCCGGGTTTGAAGACTCCTGGTTCGATAGCAACTATCATCCCCTTCTCGAATACCCATTCCTTCACTTGGCCGGGATCCCCAATCAGGGGAGGGTCATGAATCTCTAAGCCATGTCCGTGTCCGGTGATGTGAGGATGCTGATACTTCTCGTATCCTGCGTTTTTGATGACCCCTCTCGCTATCTTGTCGATCGTTGAGGCTTTTACTCCTGGTTTGATGGCTTCTACGGCTTTCTGTTCGGCCTCGAAAGCTACTGCATAGATTCTCTTCTGTTCGGCGCTTGGTTCACCGACCATCACATGACGTGAGAACTCAGAGTAGTAGCCATTCCAATGGCATCCTCCGTCTATCATGACTATCTCGCCTCTCCGAATTATCTTGCTGGAGGGAGACCGCTGCAAGTAGGCCGCTCTATCGCCGGACATGACAAACAGTGACCAAGCCGGAAAAGCTTCTGGATCCGCCATTCTCAAAGCGTACTCCGCTTCAGCGGCAACACGAGATTCTGAAACTCCTTCTCTCACGGTATCTCTTGCAGCTCTCATCTGAACTTCAGCCAAGGCGAGGGCTCTGATGTACACCTTAATCTCCTCGTCATTCTTCACCGCTCTGGCGGTTTCAAGCATTTCTGACCCATTGACAAACCTGTATGTTGCTCCCAGTTCTCGCTTGATCCCTTCCGCTAGTCCGTGTTGCATTCGGGAATCGAGTGCAACAGTCCCAACTATCCCATGATCATCCAGCGCACTTTTCACGATCTTCGGCCACAGCTCGATTTGAATCGGCATCGATCGCACATCCTCGATCCAGTGAAAATGCTTTGCGTCGAAGATGTCTGCGGCGCCGGCTAGCATTATTGGCTGATCCCCTTCAGCGGGCAGGATCGCTCCCTGCCGGTGCAAGTAGTGCATCAAGTTGATGTTGGCAGGCACGCGGTAGCCCGTAATGTATTGAAAGTTGTCCAAGCTCTGAACGATCAGCGCGTCAACTTGGTGGTCCCGCATCAGTCGCTGCAGCTTCTTCACATTGATCTCTGTCAGCCTCTTCCAATCGATTTCTTTCCAGCTGGAGATGTCCCTTGAAACGTCAGCACCCATTGACTTCACCAACAATCGCTAACTACCTCGGCCTCGGAAATGAGATAAGCGTTTGGTCGCATGTCTTCCACAAAGCTGCAATAACCGCAGTGGTGGGCTAGGATTGTTCCAACGGACAAGTTGAGCTTGAGCTCGCCGCGTCACAGTGAATCTGCGGGCAAGAGACCGATTATTCTTCGACTAGTTTCAGATGTCGAGATATCGTTCTTTCTCCCAATCAGTGACCAAGGTGCAGTAGTCTAACCATTCATCTCTCTTCGTAGCCAGATATCTCTCAGCGACTTGATCGCCCAACACCTTTCGGATCAACGTGTCCTTTTGCAGTTCGTCCAGAGCCTCTCCGAGCGAAGACGGCAGTCTGTCTATGCTCTTCTTCCTTCTGTCTTCGGCACTCATGTGATAGACGTTCTCTTGAACGGGGCTAGGCGGCGTCACCTTCCTCTTCACGCCATCCATCCCCGCTGCGACAATGCACGCGAAAGCTAGGTACGGGTTGCATGAGGCGTCTACTGGCCTGTATTCGATCCTAGTGCTCTCTGGTGGCGAAGGTGGGACTCGAATTAGTGCGGATCGATTGTAGACTCCCCATGCCAAATATACTGGAGCCTCAAAACGGGGCACTGGGACCAATCGCTTGTACGAGTTCACGCTCGGCGTAACGATCGCCGCCAAAGCCTTAGCGTGCTCCAGCAGTCCACCGATGAAATGTAAGGCACATTTGGATAGGCCATGCTCGGACTTCACGTCTGAGAAGAGATTGGTGCCGGATCTGCTGTCTGCAAGGCTCAGGTGTACGTGCATTCCGGTTCCTGCTCGCTCCGAATATGGTTTGGGCATGAATGTCACGATCAAGCCGTGCGATCGAGCGAGTGACTTGACCGCGATCTTGTAGAGAACGACCGCATCCGCAATACCCAGCGCCGCACCCGGTTGGAAGTTTATCTCAGCTTTCGAGTGGGGAACCTCGTGATGTATCTTCTCTGGCATGATCCCGATTTGCTCAAGTGCGGCGGCGATGTCTTTCTTAGCCTCGTACGCTCCGTCCGACGAAGGTGGTGACATGTAGCCGCCTTCATCCGCGATGCTGAGCTTCCCGTCAACCATTCTCAAGTAATACCATTCCATCTCGGGACCGAGAATAGCCTCGATGTCCTGTCCGAGTTCTACCTTCATTTGATCGATTGATCTTCGAAGGATCGATCTCGGACAACTCTGGAGAGGTGCACCATTAGGCCCATAGACGTCGCAGATCAACACGGCAGTCTTTCTGCCTTCCCACGGAAGAAACGTGAAGGTAGACGTATCGGCTCTCAGAAACGCATCGCTATCCTCTATGACTAGTCCAAGCCCACCTGAAGAACCGTCAAATCCTGTTCCGAGAACGCTCTCGAGTTGCGAGCTGAGCTTGCTGCCCCGCAGGAGCATTGATCGGGTTCGTCCGAACAAATCCACATACATTAGGTTGATGAATTCTATTCCTTCTTTTTCAACGGTCCTAAGTAGCTGGGCCTTGTCCAAACTTCATCACTCCATAGTGGTTGTGTCACGATTTCTTTATCGAGCTGCGTCGCGTCGTGTATCTATTCATTGCCGTCTCTTTGAGTTCTACTCCTAGTCCTGGTTTGTCCGGCAAGACCACGAGGTCCTCGGTCCAGCTTAGTCCTTGGGCGGGATCTTCCTCAAGAAACTCCCCCGGAGTCAGCGAATCAATGTAAACAATGTTCTCTGAGGCCATGGCAAGGTGCGCTTGTGCTGCACAGAGTATGCTTGTCTCCAAAGTGCATCCTACCATGCAACGCATGTTTGCTCCCTGCGCTATTGTGGCTATCTTGTGAGCGTCATGCAACCCACCGCTTTTGATCAACTTGATGTTAAGCATGCGAGCAGCTTTCATCTGGATGATCTGCATGGCATCGTGAGGCGACCAGACAGACTCGTCGGCCATCACAGATGATCTCACGGCGCTTGTGACCTGGGCCAATCCGCTTATGTCTCTCCAGTACACGGGCTGTTCCGCAACTTGGAGATCAAAATCGTCCATCCTTCGGAGCGCTCTGATCGCGGTTGCAGCGTCCCAACCTTGGTTGGCGTCTGCAATTAGGTCTATTCCGT
>Ga0315281_10006388_pt1 | contig 16775 bp, 10 predicted proteins | sample YL17G07_0_MG_FD_204540 | JGI IMG/M metagenome (GOLD analysis project Ga0315281, IMG submission 204540) | Sediment microbial communities from Yellowstone Lake, YNP, Wyoming, USA - YL17G07_0 | ecosystem: Environmental > Aquatic > Freshwater > Lake > Sediment | place: USA: Wyoming | collected...
CACAGGAGTTGGCGACAGGGTGTACGACCTGATTCTTTCCAATCCCCCTTATATCCCGGAAGGGTCGGCGGATGTGATCCCGGATGTTCAGCTATACGAGCCACACTCGGCCCTGTTCGCCGGAGCCGACGGTCTGGACGTGATAAGAGCGCTTGTGCGACAATCCCCCTCCCGGCTGAAAAGCGGGGGGCGGCTGATCTTCGAGATGGACGGGTCACAGGGGCAAAGCGTGAAACGGATTATCGAAGAGACAGAGTCGCTGAAATTCGTGAAAGTGGTTAAAGATTACGCCGGGCTGGACAGGGTTGCGGTAGCTGAGAGGACGTGATCCCGTAGGGGCGCCGCTTGCCACGCCCTTTGTTCGCACGCCCCTCACCCTGCCCTCTCCCCGCAAGCGGGGCGAGGGTAAATTGAGGAGGGCGCGGCAAGCGGCGCCCCTACAAGGGGGGCAAACAGTATATTGAAGGAGCTTTTCTGAAGTGGACGTTATAGCCATTGAAGGCGGCAAGCCTCTGCAAGGCTCCGTTACGATATCCGGGGCCAAGAACGCCGCCCTGCCCATATTCGCCGCCACACTGCTTGCGCCGGGGGAGTTCACATTGGAGAACATCCCCGACCTGATGGACGTGCGCACGATCATCAAAATCATCACCGAGTTCGGGTGCCGGGTAAAAAAAATCGGGTCGGACGGGTACATAGTGGACAGCTCCGGCGTGAACAACCACGAGGCGCCTTACGAGCTTGTGAAGACCATGAGGGCGTCGTGCCTTGCGCTGGGGCCTCTGCTGGCGCGGCTTGGCAGGGCGAGGGTAAGCCTTCCCGGAGGATGCGCCATCGGCGAGCGGCCCATTGACCAGCATTTGAAGGGCCTTTCGGCCCTCGGCGCCAGGATAGACATATCCCACGGTTATGTGGACGCGCGCGTGGAAGGCAGGCTTACCGGCAAGCACATCACGATGGACCTGGTCACGGTGACTGGCGTTATGAACATCATGATGGCGGCGGCCCTGGCCGATGGCGAAACGGTAATAGACAACGCCGCGCGGGAACCGGAGGTGACGGCGCTCGCCAATTTTCTAAACACAATGGGCGCCAACATCCGTGGCGCTGGCACGCCCACCATCGTCATCGAGGGTGTCCGGGAGTTGAAACCGGCCCGCGTTATGAACATCGCAGACCGCGTGGAGGCGGGCACGTTCATGGCGGCGGCGGCCATCACCGGCGGCGACGTCACCGTTTGCGGCGTTGACCCGGCCAATGTGGGGGCTGTCAGCGACAAGCTTCGCGAGTGCGGCATGACGGTGGAGGAGGCAGGGCGGGATATACGCGTCCGCGCTGGCGGGCGCATCATCCCGGTCAATGCCACGACGGCCCCGTTCCCAGGATTCGCCACGGACATGCAGGCTCAATACATGGCGTTAATGACCCTGGCCGACGGCGCGTGCGTCATCACGGAGACGATATTCGAAAACCGGTTCATGCATGTGGCGGAGCTTAGGAGGATGGGGGCGGATATAACGGTGTCCGGCAAGTCGGCGCATGTGCGCGGGGTGAAAAAGCTAAGCGGGGCGCCGGTGATGGCGACGGATTTGCGCGCCTCCGCCTCGCTGGTCATCGCGGCCCTGGCGGCGGAGGGGGAGACGACGATATCGCGCGTGTATCATCTGGACAGGGGATACGAGCATATAGAGAGGAAGCTTATGAACCTGGGCGCGACCATAAGGCGCGTCCCTGGGGGTAAACCGTAAAGGCCGCTACGCCACGCCGCCATCCTCCGTCTCCGACTTGAGCATGTTCTCCTTTATGACCTTAAGCGCCTCGAAAAACTTTTGCCCGAAGACGCCTTCCAGCGCATCCTGCCCCGCCCTGATAACGTAAAGCTTGCTCCATGCGAACGAACGGGTGAGAACCTTCGTGATTATCGCTTCACGCAGGTCGTCGGGCTTGAGGTTGTCCACAAACATGCCGAAGGTTTCCTTGATATCGTTTCCTTTTGGCCCCTTTTTGGTGGCGTTGTACATCTGCAGAAGGTCGGCCTCCGTGAACAAGCTTGATTTGCCGAACTTTCCCCCACTTATCTTGTTCAAATCGTCAAAGGCGCTCTCGTTGAGGACGATCACCCCACCCGCGCCTACGATCTGGCGGTAGTCGTCTTTTCCCAACAGGCCCATAGCGGCCTTCTTGACCTCGTTGAGATTGTGGATTTTCAGTTGCAATATCGCGTCCATAAGATGCCACGCAAGCAGGTCTTCCCGGCTCATCTCGGAAAGCTTCCCTTTTTCGGCTTTTTCTTTTTTCTTGCGGATGGTTTCCTCGTCGTATTTCTCCTTGTACGTATTGAACGCGTCCAGCGCGGTTTGTTTTATCGCCTGGCACACTCCCATGTAGAACTGCCCCTCAATCTCCTCAAAACCGGTGATGGGGCTGTTCGCAAGCCTGCCGTTAATAAGGTCGTCAATGTCTACGGGGTCGAGCCGGAAATTTTTAAGCGAAGGGTCGCGCTTTTTGATAGTTTCATAGCTGGCCTGCCTGAACAGGTCGTCTATGGCCTTCCTGTGGGCCTGGCAGGCGGAGCGGAACCAGATGTAGACCGTCGTCTTTTTTTTCCTGCCTGCCATCATGTCTGGATTGTCCTTGAGGAACTCGTTGAGGGTGTCGGAAGGGGAGAGCATTTTGTTAAGAAAAGAATCAATGATGATATCCATCGTCTTGCCCTCGACAAGGAACTTATCGGATGCGCGGGTAAGATAATCCTGCCTGGGCTTGGGCAATTCGTCCCATGACGCTGGCGGGCCTTCGGCGGCCTTGCCTGTCGGCTTTTGCTGGGACTGGCTTCTGGAAGCGAACTCGGATTCGACAACCGTCCAGAATTCTTCCTCCGCCTCCGGTGTGAACAGCCGTTTGACGGCGGCCCGCGCCGCCTTATCATGGGAGAAACCCTTCCCCATGCTGTCCATCTCATCGTACAGGAAGTCCCAAAAGTTTTGAGTCCTCCCCTTTCCGGCCAGATAGTGGATAAAAATGACCATCAGCCTTTTTCTGATTTCGAATTTTTCGGACGTTTCTTTTGACAGGCCCAGCTCCTCGGCCATCCACGAAACAACCGATTCGCCAAGCTTGGCTTTAGTCTCCTGCGGCAGGGAGTCCGCAGTCATCTGGAACTTAACCTCCTCCGCATCAAGAGCCGCCAATTCCGCGAACTTGGCCCTGAGAAACTCCCGGCCCATCTCCGCGATACCGGCGAATTTCTCGTAGCTCCCCTCGCATATCTGAAGCCCCACCCTTTGTCCCGGCCTTGCGTTTCGCACGCAGGCGGGAACGCCAATATTCCGCCCAGTTTTCTCACCCCTGAAAATGAGGAGTATGGGTAACTGTAGGACGCCCATCTTCCGGCTGAGTTCCAAGCCATCCATAAGGTCGAAAAGCTCGCCTTTTTCCTCTTCCGACATTTGCGAAATTATCTCAACCTGTGCTCCCCCGCCGTCTTCGGAGATGTCGCACACCGCCACCTCTATAACGTGGGGTTGTGGCCCGGAACACTCTTTGAGGATTTTCCGCACCGCCTCGCCGTGAAGCTTGTGGATGAGCGCCATGAACCCGGTCAAACCCAGGGAAGTGGCGACTCTGCGCGGACTTTTTCTTTTTTCATTCATAACAGATGCGGCTCTGAATTCCCCCAAATCAGGACATGAAAGCAACAAAGGTTTGCATCTTCACCACAGGATATGTCCCAGATTGATCCAGCGGTGGCGTTTTATTTACTTGTTTTTAAACCCAACAATTAAAAAAGAACGCCCCTCCTTATTATTATACAACAACTCTCCGACGGCGCCAGTCCTGTAGGGTAACCACGGTGGGTTGCCCACACGGGGGTGGAGATATGCGCCGGGCGACTGCTTCTGCTGATATACTCCTCCCCATGACTTCCAATCTTTTCGGCGATGACGCCGGGGCAAGAAAAAACGATGGCCCGCCAAAACCACTGGCGGAAAGGATGCGTCCGTCGTCCCTCGGCCAGTTCGTGGGGCAGGATGATATTTTGGCTCCGGGCAAACCATTACGCGCCCTTATCGAGGGCGCGTCCATCCCCTCCATGATCTTCTGGGGGCCGCCCGGCTCCGGCAAAACATCGCTGGCAAGGATCGTGGCGGCCACCAAAAATATGCGGTTCATCGAAATATCCGCCGTGGCCGCAGGGGTGGCGGACCTGCGCGAGGCCGTCGCCACAGCCGCTAAAGAATGGGATCGCAACAAGCGAGGCACAATCCTTTTCATTGACGAGGTTCACCGCTTCAACAAGGCCCAGCAGGACGCGATACTGCCACATGTGGAGGCTGGGCAGATTATCGTCATAGGCTCCACGACGGAGAACCCGGCGTTTGAGGTGATACCGGCGTTGAGGTCGCGCCTGCGGATATTCAGGCTCGGCGGCCTTTCGTTCGACGAGACATTGACGATCCTCAAACGCGCCTTTGCGGACATGGATCGTGGCCTGAAAAGGGACGGGGCAAAGATAGGCGACGACGCGCTGGAACGCATGGCCCAGGTCTCCGGCGGGGACGCGAGGGTGGCGCTTAACCTGCTGGAGGCGTCTGCGATGGCGTCGGACACTGTGGACGTGAAACTTGTTGACGAGCTGTCGCGTGACACGGCCATCCTTTACGACAAAATGGGGCAGGAACATTTCGACCACGCCTCCGCGTTCCAGAAATCCCTTCGCGGCTCCGACCCGGACGCGGCCATATACTGGCTGGCCAAAATGATCGCCGGTGGCGAAGACCCACGGTTCATCGCGCGCCGTCTCATCGTCACTGCGTCCGAAGACGTGGGGCTTGCCGACCCGGTGGCGCTTCTCGTGGCTATCGCCTCGGCGGAGGCCGTGGACAGGCTCGGCCTTCCAGAGGCGCGCATACCCCTTGCCCACGCGGTCATCCACATCGCCACGGCTCCCAAAAGCAATTCCGCCATCGTCGCGATAGACAAAGCCCTCGCCGACATCAAGCGTGAGGGTAAAAGCCTGCCCGTGCCGGACAACCTCAAAGACACGCATTACCGCGCCGCGAAGGGTTTCGGCTTTGGCGGGGGGTACAAATACCCGCACGATTTCCCGGATCATTTCGTGAAACAAAATTATCTGCCCGATGGGCTGGAAGGCGGGGAATACTACAAGCCTTCATATCAAGGCAGGGAAGCTCCGATAGCCGAGCGGATGAAAAATATCAAAGGCGGGCGGTGATTATTTTTGGTTTATCCCTAATTCCGAAGTTGAAGGGGAGATTCTTAGCTATCTATCAGAATAACAATTACTTCCCCGTGGTCGCCTGACCACGGTTCTTTCCGCTCTGCGTGGCGCTTTTCGCCAAGCAGTCCTGAGCGGATAGTAGACGGGGCTCCGGGGTCAAGAAGACCACCGGCGAGCAAAAGACCAGGGTCAGGCGACCCCGGCGAAGCTTACGATTTGCGAGCGATGTCAAAGCAATCTCGCCTCAACTTCGGAATTCGGGTTTATAGAGAGCAGGTCTGCCCATGTCTTTGTAATCCGGGTTAAGCAAAGGTTTTTTCCCGGGGTTGGGATCGCGCCCTCGCAAAACCCTACGACAACGGGTCTATCTGGTCGTATATCGTCTGATACCGTATCGGGCGGGTGGTGGCCTCGTCCGACCTGGGGATCAAAAGCTGGTTGCGGACCCGGAGCCACGCCACGTCGCTTTTCAAATCGCGCAATTTGCCGTCGGGCGGGGGTTTGCTGTGCTCGTTGTGGGCGTACACCACCATGAAAACCGCCACGCCGTACCCGTCCGCCTCGTGGATCAGGAACCGCTTGCGGAACTCCGGGTTCCCGTTCGGGTGGCGTTCTATCTGCTCGATGTCGGCGGCGCTCAGCTTTAGCAGTGTGTATTTGACCACGCCGTTCTCGCATATCCGGGTAAGCGTCCTGCTCTCCGCCGAGGATACGAAAACCGTGCTGTAAAACGGGGGCTGACGCAGGTACTGCGCCGCCAGCATGGCCGCCGTCCTCCTGCCGGATACCGTGTGGTGGAAAGAATAATACTCGAAAAGCTTCTCCACCATCTCCTGCGCGTATTCCTCGCCCTTCTCATAAAGCTCTTTGGAGATGTAGCGCAGTTCTTTGCCCAACGCTTCGGCGGCGCTGTCGAGCAACCAGTCTATGCGGACGTGGAAATGCGAAAGCGCGAACCGGGTCTTGCTCCGCGAGGCGGTGTCCCGCTGGATGAGCAGGGCGTAATCCACCGGCAGTAGCGCGCGCAAAAGGTCGTAGAACCCATGCGTCTCGAAATATTTCTGCGAGGTGCGGAACTTGTCCGGGACGGTGAGGCCGGTAAGTTTTAACTCCCCCAGGTTTTCCTTGGTCACTTTGTTGCTGTCGAAGTACCTTATGTTTTTTTTCATTTCCTGCGGGATGGTTCCCTCGGAAAAAATGGCGATGAAACTGTTGGTCAAATGGTTTTCCTGCTCCATCATTTTGGAGCGGGGCTTGAGGGTGCGCTTTTCCACGAACGGGAAAGCCAGGCCGACCTTGATGAAATTGAAGTAAGAATCAACAAGGGCGAAATCCACAAGGTAATGGTCCAGGTCATCGCGCAAAAACTTGTACAGGGCGCGGACCTTTTTCTCCTCGCCGCTAAGCTCGCTTTTGTGAAGCCACATGACGAAAACAACCTGTTGATTTCGTATATATTACACGAATTGAGAGTGTCGTTCAAGGCTCATGCCGCAAATCGCGATTCAATCCCGCATAATTTTTTCAACGGATGGCGGTGGCGGATCGGGTTTTCTGATGTAGCCACCCGCCCCCTCACTCCATCAACCTCCCATCCTTCAGCCTTATTATCCTCTGTGCGTACCCTGCGATGTTCGAGTCGTGCGTGACCATCACTATCGTGACGCCGGAGTCGTTCAACTCCCGCAAAATGCCCATGATCTGCTCGCCGGTTTTGGAGTCCAGGTTGCCGGTGGGTTCATCGGCGAAGATCACGCTGGGCTGGCTGATGATGGCGCGGGCGATTGCGGTCCTCTGCGATTCGCCGCCGGATATCTGGCCGGGAAAATGATGTATCCGATGTGAAAGCCCCACTCGCTCCAATGCGTTTTTGGCCTCTTTGCGGGGGTCGCCAATGCCCCGGTAGTATAGCGGCAGGCAGACGTTTTCCAGCACCGTGTTGCGGGGGAGCAGGTTGTGGCTCTGGAAAACGAATCCTATCTCGCGGTTGCGTATCCGGGCCAGGTCGTCGTCCGGCAAGCCAGCGACGTTGACGCCGTTGAGGTGATATTTCCCGCTGGTGGGGATATCCAGCAGGCCCAGGATGTTCATCAGCGTGGATTTGCCGGAGCCGGACGGGCCCATAAGCGCGGTGTACGAGCCTTTTTCGATGTGGAACGAAACATCGGCGAGGGCCGTAACCTGCGTCCCGCCCAACGTGTAAACCTTAGTTAGGTCTAAAATCCTTATCATCGGGATGGGCGAGCCTACGGCATCACGCGTTTTTCGGTCGAAGAGGGAACGCGCAGGACGACCGTGTCCTTTTCCTTTAGCCCCTCGGTTATTTCCGTTTCGAAGCCGTTGGACAGGCCGGTCTTGACCATCCTTCGCACAGGTTTGTCGCCTTCCAGAAGCTGAACGTACGGTTTTTTGTCCTTGTCATCAAGCTTCACCGCCTCATCGGGGACTATCAAAACACCCTTCCTGACATCGAGAATCAGGTCAACGTTGGCGGTCATCATCGCTTTGAGCAAGCGACGGTTTTCGCCGGTAATCTCCACCTTCACCTTGAAGACGGTTATTTTGTCGCTTTCCTGTCCTTTGGGGTAAACGCGATCCACCTTTCCATCGAAAACCTTGTCCGGGTAAGCGTCGGCGGTGATGCGCGCCTTCTGCCCGTCAAACACCTTGCCGATGTCCGTCTCGTCAACCAGTGTCATTATGAAAGTGCGGGTGAGGTCCGCGACCACGCTAAGCTTCGTCCCTCCGGTGAAAGAGGATATGCCGGAGGAGATTATCTGGCCCTTCTCCACGTTTTTTTCGAGGATCATCCCGTCAATGGGGGAAACCACTACTGTTTCCTTAAGCCGTTCGCGCGCGTCTTCCACCTCCAAACGGACACGTTTGACAGAGGCTTCGGCCACGGCCACCCTGGCGACGGCGGACATCAGGGCCGTTTCTGCGGATTCCAACTCCTGCACCGATATCAACCCATCCCCCATCAGGGTTTTTGCGCGGCCATGTTTGCCCCTGGTCTCAATCATGGACGCCTGGGCGGAGGCAAGGTCAGCGTCGGCTTTGGCCAGGTCCGCCTCCCTCTGCGCCACGTTACGTTGTTCGGTGGAAGGGTCGAGGGTTAAAAGTTTCTGGCCGACGACGACCATATCCCCAGGCTCCCACGGGAAGGAAAGTATCTCGCCGGACGCCTTTGATTTGACCTCCACCTGGAAATTAGGCTCAATCACGCCCGTCGCGGATACGGCGTGAACGAGATCGCCCCTGGTCACCTGCGCGGTTTTCAATTTGGAGTTGGCGCCGACATGCGCCGAGCTTTTGAAATAAAAGACCCCACCCCCGGCCAAAGCCGCGATGACAGCGCCGGATATCAACACCTGTTTTTTCATATTATCGCTATATTACCATCGAATTGATGTGATGGCTCTGGGCGCTTTCCAGCGCGGAAACGCTATATGGCTCCATGACTTGAAGTTGGACGGCCGGATGTCCTGATTCAGGTCATATTTATGAGGACAAGTAATGATCGTGTTTTGGCAGAAAGGGATATTGCCAATTTATGGCGCAATTTGCCAAAGAGATAGCTTTTTTACTTGGTGAGCGTGGAAAGGGTGTGAAGTTTGCACTAACAATAATTAGAGCAACGTGTTCGGGGTCTGGGTCGTGGTTTTTTAAAATATATTGTGGTAAAGGTTAAGGCTATGCGAAAAGTTTTTGGGATGATAATTCTTACTATAGCATTACTGCAGTCCGGTTGCGGTTCAAGTTCAACGAACGGGTCAAACGGTGACGCCAGCAAAAACTTGTCCAGTGGGCCGGTGGATTTAAGTTCTATCGCAAAAAAACCGGAATTTTCATGGCATGAATCCTACTTGATCGGGAAACACGCGACATTCGGTTGCGGGGACACATGTCACACCCCGTCGCTGACGGCGAGAACCCCCGCAGGCTCCGCCGGATACCAGCTCACTTCCGACCGCCAGCAAATTTGCGTCCAGTGCCACGCCCCCAATTACAATGCCGCGTCAAATCTAAGTCATCCTGCGTATAAGCTTGGCACATACTGTAACTCCTGTCATTATTCGGACAGTTTCACGACGCACAACCGCGCTGACGCCAGCCAGTATCATGCGTACATAACCACAAATTGCGCTACTTGCCATCCAAACAGACAACCAGCCAGCCACGCTGACGGCAGGACATCTGGTTGCGAGAGTTGCCATTCCTACCCTAGCTGGAGTAACGCCAGTGTGGATCATAGCGGTATCACCAGTGGATGCGCCACGTGCCATATCCGCAAGAAACCGGCAAGCCACGCCAACCGGCCAGACACCTGCGAGAATTGCCATTCCTATCCCAACTGGAAAAACGCCAAGATGGATCATAGCGGTATCTCCAGTGGATGCGCATCGTGTCATATCGCCAAGAAACCGGCGAACCACGCCAACCGGCCAGACACCTGCGAGAATTGCCACACCTATCCCGACTGGAGAAACGCCAGTGTGGATCATAGCGGTATCACCAGCGGATGCGCATCGTGTCATATCGCCAAGAAACCGGCGAGCCACGCCAACCGGCCAGACACCTGCGAGAATTGCCATGCCTTCCCCGACTGGAGAAACGCCAGTGTGGATCATAGCGGTATCACCAGCGGATGCGCATCGTGCCATATTAGCAAGAAACCGGCGAGCCACGCCAACCGGCCAAACACCTGCGAGAATTGCCACTCATATCCCAGTTGGGCTGGCGCCAGGGTGGATCATAGCGGTATCACCAGCGGATGCGCATCGTGCCATATCGGCAGGAAACCGGCGAGCCACGCCAACCGGCCAAACACCTGCGAGAATTGCCATACCTATCCTATCTGGAATACCGCCAGTGTGGATCATGGCGCTATCACCAGCGGATGCGCATCGTGCCATATCGGCAGGAAACCGGCGAGCCACGCCAACCGGCCAAACACCTGCGAGAATTGCCACGCTTATCCCAGTTGGGCTGGCGCCAGAGTGGATCATAGCAGTATCACCAGCGGATGCGCATCATGCCATATCGGCAGGAAACCGGCGAGCCACGCCAACCGGCCAAACAACTGCGAGAGTTGCCACTCATATCCTAACTGGAACAGCGCCCGGATGAATCACAGCGGCATTTCATCAGGGTGCGCCAATTGCCACAGCAGGCACCATCCGGGGTACGCTTGTGAGGGTTGCCATACGCAGGGTATAAGCTGGGCTTACAACCACGGCAGGGTCAGGTCCAGCAACTGCGCCGCATGCCATAGCGGCGGCGGTGGCGGCGGCAATGATGGCGGTGGCGGCGGTGGCGGCGGCGGTGGCGGTGGCGGTGGCGGTGGCGGCGGCGGCAATGATGGCGGTGGCGGCCGCGATTAAATGATGGCTACGCGCTCATCTTTCTGGCGAAAAACGCCAGATGAGCCATGACTTAAAATTGGACAATTGGATGTCCTGATTCAGGTCGGGTTTATGAGGATGAGCAATGACCGTGTTTTAGCAGAAAGAGATATTGTCAATTTATGGCTCAAATTTCCAAAGGGATAGCATTTTACGCAGGCGGGAGTGGAAAAGGGGCATGGCGTTTGCTTTAAGGTAAGTCAGGCCGAGGGTTCAGGGTCTTGAGATCACGGGGAATAGTTTGCTACAATAAACAAATGAAGGTTGAGACAGTGCGAAAAGTTGTTGGGGGAATACTCTTTACGGTGGCGTTGATGTTGGCCGGATGCGGTTCAAGCTCAACGAGCGGTTCAGGCGGCGGCTCCGGCCAAAACGCGTCTAGTGGGTCGAAGGATTTAAGCTCTATCGCAAAACAACCGGATATTTCGTGGCATAGTTCCTACCTGACCGGGAAACACGAGTCATTCGGTTGTGGAGACACATGTCACACCCCGTCGCTGACGGCGAAAACCGCAACAGGCTCCGCCGGATACCAGCTCACCTCCGACCGCAAACAAATTTGCTACCAGTGCCATGCCCCCAACTACAACGCTTCTTCGTCTTTTAATCATTCATCATCTAATACCGGCACATACTGCAACGCCTGTCATTATTCGGACAGCTTCAGGACTCACAGCCGTTTGAGCCCCGACCAGTATCACTCGAACATAAGCTCCGGTTGCGCCACATGCCATTCCAACAGGTATCCGCCCAGCCACGCCAACAGTGGCAGGACATCGGGTTGCGAGAGTTGCCATTCATACAAGAATGGCTCATGGAGCTTAACGGCTGGAGCGCACAACTATACCAGCGGATGCTCAACGTGCCATATCGGCAAGAAACCGGCGAGCCACGCCAACCGGCCAAACACCTGCGAGAATTGCCATGCCTACCCCAGTTGGGCTGGCGCCAGGGTGGATCACAGCAGTATCACCAGCGGATGCTCAACGTGCCATATCGGCAAGAAACCGGCGAGCCACGCCAACCGTCCGAACACCTGCGAGAATTGCCACTCATATCCTAGCTGGAATAGCGCCAAGATGGATCATAGCGGTATCACCAGCGGATGCTCAACGTGCCATATTGGCAAGAAACCGGCGAGCCACGCCAACCGGCCAGACACCTGCGAGAGTTGCCATTCCACATCCAGTTGGGCTGGCGCAGGGATGAATCATAGCGGTATCACCAGCGGATGCTCATCGTGCCATATCGGCAAGAAACCGGCGAGCCACTCCAACCGGCCAAACACCTGCGAGAGTTGCCATTCCACATCCACCTGGAGTGGCGCAAGGATGAATCATAGCGGCGTCTCTGGAGGGTGCGCCAATTGTCACAACAAGCATTACTCTGGATACGCCTGCGAGGGTTGCCATACGTCGGGGTTCAGCTGGAGTTTCAGCCACAACAGGGTCAGCTCCAGCAACTGCAAAGCATGCCATGCCGGCGGTGGCGGCAATGATGGCGGCGGTGGCGGCAATGGCGGCGGCAATGATGGCGGCGGCGGTGGCGGCAATGATGGCGGCGGCGGTCGTGATGATTGATGCGGCGACGCTCACAGTAAGGTTAGTCTGAAACGAAACGAAGGCGGCTCCAAAAGGGCCGCCTTCGTTTTTTTGTCAACCTGGATTAGACGGGTGAAGCATGGTTTGCTCGGCTAACCGGAAAATCTTCTTTGAATCCCTTGATCCCTCGATTTCACCTCCCTGATATTTTAAAATTGAACCCACTATTGACATAAAACATTGATTGATCTAAGTTATAGGTAGAGGGTAAAGGAGTGGTATATGGCGACAGCAGTGGATAGGGTTGAAAAGGCTCCACCTCCGCCTGCAAGACAGGCTCCGCCGCCGCGTGAAGAGCCTCCTCCACCGAGGGGAGAGGCCACCGCAAGACAGGCTCCGCCACCACATGAAGCTCCTTCTCCACCCAGGAAAGAGGCTCCTCCACCAAAGCAGGCGCCAAGAGAGCCTGTGGCAGAGAAGGAAGTTGGCGGGACGGTTAACGTTAAGGTGTAAGGGCTTCAAAAGGCCGGCAACGGGAGTTATGCGCCGCTAAGTTTTAAGAAAGGGAAATAGTCATGGCTATTGCAGAAGCGTTGAAAGGAGGGGCCGCCAAAGCGTTTCAGGCCAACTCCAAGGCGAGGATTAACGATCTTGTTGATAGCAAGTTGAACAAAGCGCCCACAACCGCCAGAGGCGTCCCCAACACCAGAAAGGCAGAAGGACCGCCCACGCCTCCCGCCGCACAGGCCAGAGGAGCGGCCAAGCCTCCCTCCGTGGCGAAGCAGGCGATGGAAGTGGTTGGAAACAAGGGTGGCAAGGTGGATAGAAGAGCCTGATCCTGTCCCGTTTTTTTATTCCCTTGCCGTTTTCCCCTTTTTTTCGTGTCATACATGGCCAGAAAAATAATTCTTCCAGCAATCCGCTATTTTCATCTTGATTCTCCCCGCGAATTCATTTATAAGCATTGAGCCACGCGCAAGTAGGGGCCGTGGAAGCCGCGCTGAAGGATATTTTTCTTTGCGCCTCCTTTTGGGATTTTTGGGCAAGCCTTAAGATCAAATTGGTGGCGGGAGACGCATGTCCTGTTATTGACTGTTGAAACCTGAAGGGGCCTGATGAAGCTTCTTTTCAGTTCATGGTTTGACGATATCGTCGACAACAGGGGTAAAGAGCCTTCCGATTACGCCGATGTCCGGGGGATAAAGCAATTCCCGTCGGACTTTGGCGGCGGCAGGGCTGCTACGGCCTATATGGGTTGGGGCGGGATAGTCCTCCTGTCCGAACCTTACGACATCGTCGAGCTTACATACGAATACGCCAAGGCCCTTCAAAAAAGCTCCTGCGCGAAATGTTTCCCGTGCAGGACCGGCACGAAGGTCATCGAGGATATCCTGCTTGGAATCCTCGAAGGCAGGGGGACTGCCGAAGACCTCGCCCATCTTGCCCGGCTTTGCGATTCCATATCATCCAATTCCAAATGCGGCATCGGCCAGCTTGGGCCTACGGCGCTGGAGCACGCGCTTAAATATTTCGCCGGTGATTTTACGAAATATATCACTGGGCAAAAGAAGAGAAGCGGTTATCAATACCCGTGGAAAATGACGGCTCCGTGCACGGCGGCCTGTCCCACCGGGATGGACATACCCCTGTATATCGAATACATAAAGGACGGTATCCCGCTGGGTTCGTTAGCCACGATACGGCAGGCCAGCCCGATGGCCTGTTCGCTTGGCCGGGCCTGTTTCCATCCGTGCGAGAACAATTGCAGGCGCGCCAACGTGGATCAACCCCTGGCTATCTGCAAGCTGAAGCGTTTCGCGTGGGATTATGAGGACCTGCGCGACGCGGAGAAGCCCGCCAACCCCAACAAACACACCAGGCCGGAAAAAGCGGCCATGATCGGCGCGGGTATCGCCAGCCTGGCCTGCGCGTATTACCTTGCGCTTAAAGGGTACCGGGTCACGATATTCGAGAAGCTTGCGCGCTCCGGCGGGGCCATACGCACCGGCATCCCCCATTACCGCGTGCCAAACGAGGCTCTCGACAGGGAGATAGCCTACATAGCAAGCCTGGGCGTGGAGATCAAATACGGCGTCCACTTCGGCAAGGACGAGACGTTCAAGAGCCTGCGGGACAAAGGTTACAAGGCGATATTCCTCGGCACAGGCGGCGACCTTTCCAAGAAGATAGGGGCCGAGGGCGAGGACGCAGGCTACGACGGGTTCTACAACGGCATAGACATCCTCAAGCAGGTGAAGATCGGGACCGCCCCGATCCCGAAGAGGAAAAGGGTCCTTGTGGTCGGAGGCGGCAACTCGGCGATGGACTGCGCCCGCACGTTCCGGCGGCTGGGGTCGGAGGTCTTTGTCGTCTACCGCAGGACGGAGAAGGAACTGCCCGCCGACCCGCACGAGGTTCACGAGTCAAAGGAAGAGGGCGTCCAGTACAATTTCCTCGAGGCTCCCACGAAGATCATCTCCGAGAACGGCAAGATTACGGGCCTTGAGTGCCAGAAGATGGAGCTTGGCGAGCCGGACGCTTCCGGCAGAAGGCGCCCCGTACCCGTCAAAGGGTCGGATCACGTTATCGCCGCAGACTGCATAATCTCCGCGATAGGCCAGGATTGCGACGTCTTCTATCTCAAGGAAGACCCCAACATAAAGGCGAGCAAGTGGGACACCCTCGTGGTTCACCCGGACACTTTACAGTCCGATGTCGCCGACGTGTTCGCCGGTGGCGACTGCGTGACCGGGCCGCTTACGCTTGTCTCCTCGACAGGGCATGGCAAACGGGCGGCGCAGGGCATAGACCAGTACCTGCGCGGCGAGGCTGTGAGCATCTCCGACGAGCAGAGGGTTGAAAACCTGATAGCCGCCGTCGGCGCGTACGACAAAAAAGAGAAGGTCTCCATGCCCGGCGGGTGGCAACGCCAGGAGATACCCGTTTGTTCCCATGATTTGAAGGTCAATTCCTTCACAGAGGTGGAATTGGGCTTTTCGCAGACACAGGCTACGGAAGAGGCGGCGCGGTGCATGCGTTGTTACATCGTTGGCATGGCGTCGGTCACGCGCAAAGAAGGCGGGGAGGGCAAATGAGCGCCCATCACGAAACGGAGCAGAGTGTGGCCAAAGACGTGACGATTGTCCTGGACGGCAAGAGCGTCACAGTCCCGAAAGGCACAACCATCCTCGCCACGGCGCGCGCCAACGGGGTTTACATACCCACGCTATGCTATTTGAAGAAGCTTAACCCCATCGGCTCGTGCAGGATATGTTCGGTAGAGGTTGCGGGGCTTGCCAGCCCGGTAATGTCGTGCGTGACGCCGGTTTCCGAGGGGATGGCCGTCACGACGCAGAGCGACAAACTCACCACATACCGGCAGGACATGCTCCGGTTCATCCTTACGAACCATCCGCTGGATTGCCCCGTTTGCGAGCGCTCTGGCGAATGCCAACTGCAGAACAAAACATTCGAGATCAAAGTCCTCAGCGCGTTCGCCACAGCCAATCCGAAAAAGGTGGCGAGGGCCGACTGGCGCCTTTTGCGCTACGACAGGAACCTTTGCATTTTCTGCGAGCGGTGCGTGAAAGTGTGCTGGGAGGTCCAGGGGTTCGGCGCGCTTGAGATCGCCGGAAACGGTTATGCCGCCATCATCAAGCCTACGACCGGGGAGAGGCTGGATTGCGACTTCTGCGGCCAGTGCCAGTCCGTATGCCCCGTTGGCGCCATTTCCAGCGGCGTGATCTTTTCCGCGCGGTCGTGGGAAGTCGAGAAGACGCAGGCCGTTTGCCCGCACTGCGCGGTGGGTTGCTCCTTCCATGTCAACGTGAAGAAGGGGGGGCTTGTACGGGTTACGTCCGACGACGACATCGGCGTGAACAACGGCAACCTTTGCGCGCGCGGCAGGTTCGGGTTCGGGTTCCACCAATCCGGGGAGCGGCTTACCACTCCTCTTCTTAAGAACGGCGACGTGTACACTCCCGTTTCGTGGGATGTGGCGATGTCCGTCATGGCGGAGAAGCTTGACGCGATAAAGAAGAGACATGGCGCGGGCAGTATCGCTGTGATAGGCGGCGAGACGCTGTCCAACGAAGACGCTTATATGCTCCAGAAAGTCTTCCGCGACGGCATTGTAGGGGCGATTCATGAATCGCCCCTACAAATAGACAACACCGCCAACATGCGGACACCCGCCCTTCACGAGGGATTTTTCGACACGTTCGGCGCGTCGGCTCCCATCGCAAGCTACGCGGAAATAGGCAAAGCCGGGTCGTTTGTATTTTTCGGTTGTGATGCGGAGAAGGAAAACCCTGTCATCGCCAACATGGTTCGCCCTGTGATGAGGGACAAGGACACGCCGCTGTACATAATGAACGCGCGCAACGTGGCTTTCACACCGAAGGCCCGCGCGCGGGTAAGGTTCAATTACGGGGCGGAAACCGCGCTCATCGCCGGAGTTATCCGCGCGTTGACCGAAGGGCCGGACGCTGTGAAAGCGGATGCGGCTTCTGTGAAGAGCGCGAATAATATCAGCGTGGAGTCCGCTGTAACGGCCAGCGGCGTTTCCGCAGACGATATTAAACGCAT
>Ga0315281_10006390_pt1 | contig 16773 bp, 31 predicted proteins | sample YL17G07_0_MG_FD_204540 | JGI IMG/M metagenome (GOLD analysis project Ga0315281, IMG submission 204540) | Sediment microbial communities from Yellowstone Lake, YNP, Wyoming, USA - YL17G07_0 | ecosystem: Environmental > Aquatic > Freshwater > Lake > Sediment | place: USA: Wyoming | collected...
CCGCCTGTACACCGATCTGAAACTGCCTCCATGCGTTCAAGCCGGATACGCCTACTTCTCCCACGCAAATATTCACCCCGAAGTCGATGGGCTTCTGTGATACGGAGATGATCGGCACTCCACGGGAGGCGTGGCGGATCGACCGCCTTATCCGCGCCTCGAATCTCTCATCCTCCCGGTTGCTAGTGTAGTAAACAACCGTAAGATCATCCCGCATAATACTTGCCGGATAGTTCCTCAGCGGCCCCCCAATGCGGCAGAGTACTTACGTCCTCCAGCTTCACATAACTGAGTTTGTGGTGTTTCTTGTGCATGTTCTCCGGCGTCTTGAAGGTTATCATCGGGACACGAAGCGTCACCCTGCACCTGTTCTTCCCTACGAATAAACTCGGAAGCTGGCACTCCTCATGCCATGTGCGGGTTACTCCGGAGCCCCGCAGCATCTCCTCCAACGCCCGCACCAGGTAATCCCTGCCAACGATCATCGCCGCTTCGTTTATGCGGCGGGAATAGTAATACTCATCCCCGTACACCATGTATGTGCGGTATGCACAATGAAACATTTCCTTATCTGTAACGCGGCGATTGAAGTATTCCTCCGGGTACAGGTAATCCGATTCAGCCGTGCATACGAAATCCGTGCTGGCCGCCTGCGCTCCGATCTGCATCTGCCGGAAAGCGTTGTAATTGCACACCCCAACATCCCCTACGCAGATGTTCGTGCCAAGAGCCATCGGTTTCTGCGACACCGATACGATAGGCAACCCGCCGGAGTTATCAAGTAGAGTTGCAACGATCCTGCGCTCGAACTCCGGCTTCTCACGGTTACTGGTGTAGTAGATGACTGTGGTGTCGGGAGGCACTTACCGACCGGTACGAGGCATGAGGTTTCCGCCTACCCACACAGCACCGCCGCCGGACAACATCGTGGGTATCAAGTCAGAATTGACATACAGGATGTCGGATACAAGGGACAGGTCTTCCGTGGCGTCGAAGTTCAATCCGTTATCCCCAATACCAACTCCGCCAACGGCGAAGGGTTCCGCCATCGCGCCCAAGGTTGTCGTTGAAAGCGCCCAGTCCGAGAAGCGGATAAAACCATCCTTGGTCCGCTCCACGAACACCACTCTTTGAAATACCGTACTTGCCATGACAACCTCCCTTTATGCTGATTTCTTCGCGCTTAAATCGCGCCGTACCCACAACATCTGATTGACCGGATACACGCCATGCTCAATGAGATATTTCTGGACGCCTTCCTTGTCCATGTTGATGTGCTCTGGATTCTTGGTATCTTCGTTTAAGAAATAATTCGTGATGAAGTACGCATCCGGTTTCAGCCGTGACACGATCTCCCCAAGCGGCTCCTGCCAGTTCGGTATATGCTCAATGGAATCCAGGGCTAGCGCAAAGTCGTAAGGGCCTCCCCATGACCATCCACAGCGGGCATCCACTCCCCGGTGCTTCGCTCTCCATTTCGTGAACTCATAGGCACCGGCACCGTCGATGTCGATGAAATCGACCTTGTGCCCGCGCATGACTAACTCGAAACCAACCGGAGAAGATCCACACCCGAAATCTATCCCGTAAGAGACACCCCGCGTATTTACGCAGGAAAGGATCGCCTCCAGTTGGCGAACCATTGCATCCTGATGATGGAACATCACCTGCCGTACTAATTGCTCCTTTCCGCAATCACGGTAGTATTCCTTCTTGTCCTCATATTTTTCGAATGTTAGTTGATGCGGGCCGTACTTCTCGTACACATCCTGCCAATCTTCGAGAGTCTTCCCGATGTATTCCTCCGCATCCATACAGTACAAACGAAGGGCGGCGGAATTTCTCCAAGAAGACTGTACGCCCTCGGTAATCCTCTCTGCGTTCTCTGACATGAACAGGTGGCGATTCCTCGGAGTGATGACCTCGCGCCGGGACAGGACATGCCCTAGAACCACGGAGGTATCTACCCACACGGAGAATCCTTCCTTGCGGGCCTTCGTGCATATCTGTACGTCGGTTCCAAGGGACATTTCCGCCTCAAACCAAGGGGAGGCGATCTTGTCGAATATCTTCATGTTCAGGCATATGGCCCCGCCCCCTGCAACGGCCACTTCCTGCAACTTCCCCTTGATTTCATCATCCCGAAGGTAGAAGAAGCCCCCATCCGAACCCTCTCGCATAAGGACGGGGCGACATGACCCGCCGCGATGGTAATACAACGCGCCGACGATCCCGCGAGTTTCGTCCTGCTCCAAATGGCGTATGAGCGTCCGAAGAAACTCGTACTGGATCGACGGACCGGACGAATCCTCCCAGTCGATCACCTGATCGTCGTCAAGCATAAGCAGGTAATCCGCGCCGATCTTTAGGGCCACTTCCACGATGGCGTTACGGGCGCGGAATTGCTCCGACTTGCTTTTGATGGCGAGGTAAAAGTCGTACTCCTGATACCTTCGCCCCAAGTAATATCCGAAACGCATGTAATCCATCAGCGTTTCGCTTGGAGCGTTCTGGTAGCAGGGAATCCCGATGCAGACCGTCTTTCGCTTTTCCAACTCGACGGTATCAGACATCCTTTCTGCCCTCGAACAGCGCAAGGAAGACCGGGTCGATACCCCACTCCAACATCTGCGCCTTTTCCTGCTCATTGAATATTTGCAGATTTCGGATCTTCCTGTTGCCGCAAGAGCACATCCCTAATTCCCTTAAAGACTCCACGCGAATGATCCTGCTGCATGAATCACAACGCACTACTGGATCGGCAAACTCGGTATCCTTGTCGTACATGTCCATGTCATCCCTCCCCGACAGGTTCCGGGCGGAGGTCGGGGCTCCCTTGCGCCCCCGAAGGGGACCCGGAATTGTTGCGTAAATCTCCCGACGCTACGATTGGTTTCCTACAGAGCCTTGATGAAGCACGCGCAGGTCTTGGTGGTGTAGCTTCCCTGCGCTCCCAGCATGAACCCTGCGAAGTCCCAGCAGGTCTGAGTGACGGTGGTGGTCGCCGGGATCTCCCCGAGGACCGTCTCCAGGCAGAACACAGCGTTCTGTAGGGAGAGGGCCACACCAGCGGCCCCGACCGGCTTCCCGCCGGTGACGTTGCGGACGCGCACCGCCGAGTGATAGCCATAGACCTGAATCAGGCCATAGGCCCCGGCAGCGATTCCTTCCGCCGCCACCCCCGCGAAGGTCGTCCCGTAGTGGGAAGTCGCCTTGGCGGACGCCGTGGGCTTGGTGATGCCGACGCCATCGGCGTCCGTTGCGTAATCCCACATGACGGCCTGCCCGTTGGTGAGGGCGGCGGTTGAATACGAGTTGTACGCCACGATAAAGATTTTCTCCGGGTTGGAACGGTTGATGCGCTGGAACAACATGGCGGTGCCTCCTTTTGTGGCTGACGCGAGGCCCCGACTTCTCGCCGCTTAGTTAGAGGGTTGACGGTTGAACTACGCCGCGATCGTCTCGTCGATGCCGACGCAGACGCCGAGCTTGCGCTGGTTGCTGGAAGTCGCGTTGCCCATGAACAGGATCTTCGCCGTCTTCGCGGTCTGGTTCTCCGGCTCAACGAACGGCGTGGTGACGAAGTCCGTCTCCTTGTCGATGGTGAGCTTGTAATACTTCGTGTTCAGGAAGAACACGGTGCCCTTGGTGATCGCCGCCGTGCCGGTATAGATATCCGGCACGAGTTCGTCGTAGATCATCGTCGCTCCGCGAAGTTTCACGGAGTCGAACCCGATCTCGGCGAGTTTCAGATCGTTGTACTGAACCTTGTCTTGAATCGAGTTGCAGTACAACTCGAACGACCCCTGCGTGGCGAGCAGGAGGTTCGGAGCCGTACCGTCCGCGCCGTTCGCGCAGGTGTTGTACATCGTCCGCAGGGCGTTGAGATATCCCTTATAGGTCGTGACGGCCTTGGCGAACGAGTTGGTGCCGGGAGTGGCGGTAGAGAAATCAGCCGTCTGTGCCTTCCACCAAGCGTAGGTAGCCGCGAGGATGGCTCCGACTTTCTCGGTAGAGGTCGGATCTGTCGCCCGGAGTTTACGGAGGAACCATCCGAGAGGAAGCAGGTCCTTCTCGTCGTTCCCCGGTACGAAAGTCGCCGAAGAGACCGTGCCGAGGACCAGTTGAGAGTTGATGGCGGCCTTGATGCTCATCTCCGCCTGGAGGATCTTCTTCTCCAAGAGGTTCAGTAGGGCCGCTTCCCCGTTGTTCTGCCGTTCCTCCCTGCGAGAGATGGTGATGGTGCCGGCTACCTCCGCATACGGATAGAACGCCGTGGTCATGCCTTCCTGAGGCACCACTGCGATCTGATCATATCCCCGGTACGACTTCACCGTGTTGTTCGTCTCGTACATCAGCGGTTGCGCGATGCGCTCCCCGCCGTTGCTGTAGTCGATGCCGCCGTTCTGCTTCAGGGCGGCGAGGAAAGCGTTGGACTTGAAGATGTTGTCCACCATCGTCTTCCGATAGTTAAAAAGCGTGGTGGACAATAAACTGTCGTAGTTGATCGTATTCTGCGCCGGTGCGGCGCTTCCGATTGTTGCCATGTGTTCCTCCTACTGCTTCAGTTGTTCTTTCGCCACCTCCACGGCGTCCGCGAAAGTCTTGACTTCTCTCGGAGCGGCAACGGTCCCTCTTGCCGTGGATGTACCGCTGACCCGTGCCGCCTGCGTTGTCTTATTGATCCGACTGAGTGCCGCCTGAGTCGCCCGCGCTTCCAATACTTCCGGCGGCACTGACATGCGATAGAGCATGTTGACGTCGTTCACTAGCGTCGGATGTTTCCGCATGACATCTTTCATGGCGTCCTCGTGGGATCGCCACTGCGGGTCGATATCGTCCAGTTGCTTCTCGATGCTGGTAGCCTGAAGTTTCTGGACGTTCTCGATGATCGGGCCGAATTTCTGCATCAACCTCTGTTCCGCCCGTGTCTCCGCGGTGGCGAGGAGCGTTTCCCAGTTGGGGGGATCCCCGGTACTGGGGTCCCACTGCTGGGCGGGTTGGCCCTGTTGCGCCACGGCTGCGGCTGCCTCCGCACGGGTCAACCTGTACCCGTACTGCTGGGCCATCTGCTGCATCCCCGTGATCGGGTCCGCCATGAACCGTTTCGCCTGATCGAGTAAATCCCGGTCAGTCGAAATGCCCTGCATCCGCTTCGTGAATGCGGCGTGCATTTGCTTGTATCCCGCCTGGAGTTCCGGCGGGAGGGTCTTCGGGTCAAAGTTCTCCTCGAACGGCTGCGGGGCCGGGGCGGCTGCTGTTGCCGCTTGTCCTTCTCCGCTGCTTCCAGTCGCTGCGCCTTGTCCGTCCGTCGCAGTCGGGGCCGGAGCGGTTGTTCCTGCCGGAGCAGGAGCCGCAGCGGCTTGTCCGTCCATTCCCGGAGCGGGGGCCGTGTTCTGGTCTGCCATGATCGGTGATTCCTCCTATCTGGATTTGTTGATGCCAAATTATAAGGGCGCCCTTTTCGGCGCCCTTGCGCTTCCCACGGATGGGATGCGTGTTACGTGGTCGCTTCCTTGGCCTTCGGAGGCCGACCGCGTCTCGGTGCGTTTTCTGCTGCCGCGTCCGCGAAGAACGCGCCTGATACGACCAACTGGACCGCCTCGAAACATTCCGGGCAGAGGTCGTATTCGGAATCATCCTGCGAACTCTTCAGCGTAACGACGGCCTTTATCTTATGCGCTTCGCAAACTCGGATGGCACACCTCCCCGCAGGTTATACCCAGCGATTATTGGTCTTCCCGTACAATCCGCGCTCCCGCTCCAGCCGGTTCCGCTGCGTCCTCGAATGGATCACTACTGGATCATGCCCCATGTTTTCCTCGACGTACTCGTGGAACGTGGGATGCACCATCACGGCGGATATTAGGCGCTCCATCGTGCGCCCACATTCCTCGTGGACCTTGCGAGTTTCCGATGTGTGCGCCCATACGTTGTTTACTTCGCCACAGAGCGAACATTTATAATCATAAATCGGCATCTATCCCTCCAGCAGGTTACACTTGTCGCACATCGGCATCGTGCGCTGCCTTTTCTCCAGATGAGCCTCTCGGTATTTCCACACCGACGCGCTTTCCCACAACTTCATGACGGTATGATTCTTCACGTTGCCGAACCTTCCCGGGAACCAATCGGCGCAACAGAGAACGTAGTCACCCCGGCAACTGATCCCCGCCTTGCGGAATATCCACCAACAAAAGTTATTATCGAATTTCATCATTGCTTGAACGTCTACCAGCCCGCCACGATTGAACCAATGCCCTGCCGGATTCGACAACTTCTTATCGTAGTGAAATACGATGCCGTGAAGATGTGAAGTCTCCCGCACAAGTTCCTCGCGCATCCCGTTGTAGTGGGATACCTCGATCTCGTTCATGCCCGCCGAGATAAGGGAATGCGCCACCTTTCGCGTCAGAAAATCGCCGTTGGTGGAAATGTAAAGGTGGCACTTCGGCAGCATCCTCCGTGCCATCGCAGTCCACGCCACGAGGCGATCATCCAGCAGCGGTTCGCCGCGTTGGTACAGATGCACGCGGCCCTCGTACCCGCCCTCCGCGAGTTCGGCCAAACATTTCTCGAATACCTCCGGCAGCATGAACTCCGCCGTCTTGTCGATCAGGGAGTTCGGACAGAACGCACATTTCCTGTTGCACCCGTCCGTTGTCTCTAAATTGATCGACAGGAACGGGAAGGGCATTACTTTCTTTTTCCTCCGTGCATCGCCCTTCGCGCTTCACTCATTGCGATGGCAAGTGCCTGCTTGCGGCTTGTTACATGCTCCCCCGATCCTGAGCGAAGCGTTCCTGTTCCAAATTCGTGCATGACTGCTTCAACCTTCTGTTGCCCCTTCAATCCCTTCCTTTTGGCCGCTCCCGCGCCGAGTTTGTCTGGATGACGGTATACCGATGCCGGAACGGATTTCTTTTTACTCGCCATCATGCGCCTCCTCTGATATTCGCTATTCCCATTGCCTTCCCGCCCGTTTGCGCCGCTCCGGTCCCCGTGGTATTCGGCGCGGATCCCTGCGCTCCCGGCACCGGCAACTTTCCCTGCATAATCATCTCTCCGATCTGCTTTATCTCGTCAATGATGACCTCGTTGTAGATGTGATGCGATTCGAGGATGTGCTTGGTTAGTGTGGGCGCGGCGGCGAATAGTTGCGGAGCCTGTACCCATGTGGACATGAACGACATTAGTTGCGCCCGCTCGATCTCGGGCAGTTGCGGAGTGGTCGCGCCGACGTTCACGGAGTATTCGTACTCCCCCTCGATGTTCCCGTAATCCTCCTGCTTGATCATCACCCATGCCTCGCCCTGCGGCCCCGCCACCTTCACGGCCTGATCTCGGGTGATATGTCCCTGCACGCATTGATCGAGTTTGCGCCCGATGTCCACCACGAAATCCTGTACGAGCGCCACGCGGTCCCCTTCGCGCACGACCGCGCGCTTCTCCAGAATCCCGGCCTCGGTAGCCGAATCCACGCCTTGCGAGGACCCCCGCTGATTCGCTCCGACCGCGAGATCCCCGAAGTCGTTTTTGAGATACGCAAGTTCCGTGTGGACCTGCATGTCGAGCATTGCGTCCTGAATCGGGAATACGGACTGCATGGGCTGAGACTTTAGGAGTACCGTCCCGTCGTCTCCATTCTCCAACTTCGCCATCGCGTTTTCCGCGTCGTCGTAGGCCCCAGCGTACATCTCGTACTTCCGATTGAACCGCTTGCGATGCTTCATGATCTTCGACCGGACCTCGCAATACTCACGTTGCGAATCAAGCCATTGCGTTGACGGAGGAATCGGGTACCAGGAATCGTCGCGGGAGGTGAAACGAAGATCCACAAACGGATCCCCGTCGATATCCTCTGGGATAGCGTCCGGGGCCAGCAGGAACTCGCGATTCCCCTCGGCTACAATAAGCCACTGTTCATTCCGAAGGTCGTACAACTCCCACATGACGATCGTGTCGGGGGCTTTGTTCGTCGTGTCAAGGGACACCGTGCCCTTCTTGCGGGCCTCGCGCTCCTTATCGGATTCGTCCTTGACCTCAGTGGCTTTCAGGTTCTTACGCACAACGGCGGAGAAACGCAGATCGTCTTTTGCGTCCTCCAAGGACATCTTTATCCGCTGCGCCTTCCATGACACGTCGTCGTTATCCGCGCCAGCGTCCTCGTCCACCAGGAAATCCGACGGATGGATGCGCGATATCTTATATGCCTCGTTCGCGGGAAGGATGTCGGATTCCAACATCGGCGTATTGTCATCGTTTAGCATCGGGCGTCCATCCTCGCCCGTGATCGGCTGACCGGCCTTCTCGTTCTCCACGAGGTCCGCCGTGAAATGCACCTTCGCCACGCCGTACTGGAAAAAAGCATCTTTGATCGACAGACGGCATTTCTGCTTCAGGCGTAATTCGCCTTTTAAGTAATTAAGAAACGCCTGACGAACTTTGGCTTTCAACTCCATCATGGGGATTGCAGTCTTGTCCGCGCTAAAGGAGGATTTCAGTTTGACGTAGAAATACGGATCCACGGAGTACATCGAGGGTAGGATTGCTTCGAGGGATGAATAGATCATATTCAGCGTGATCCACTCGTTCTCCGGCACCCACGATGGGCGCTGGCGGCCCTCGTAGTATTCATAGGCAAGGGACACGCGAAAGTTGTCCAACCACGCCTTGCGGACTTTCTTGGCGCGGTCTATCTTCTCCAACCACTTCTGCGCGTCGGTAGGTCCCTTTTTAGGTCGGGCCATCAGTTACCTCGTCTTGTACGCTTCGCTGATTGAGATTCCGCGTTTCGATGCCAGTGATTTAGCCTTCAAATACTTCTGCCGCTCCCGGCGGAAACTCCCGAGATCCGGCGCCACCCTCACCTTCGGCTTAATTGGGCGGTGCATACAACCGTACCGCAAAGCGTCCGGCAGATGATCCTCGGCGTTCTTGTGGATGATATCGTCCGGGTCTAAGTGATGCTCCTGCAACAGCGGCAAGGTCCGCCACAGATGCTTACACGACTTGAAAATATACAACCCCGGCTTGCCCTCGTCGTCCGTGCTCAGGCGCGTATGGACCTGATGCCAACCCTGCTTGCGGTTGTTATCCGCCTTGATCCAGTGGACCTGCTCGGCGGCCATCTCGTCGGCTACGGAGATCCCCAGCGTCCCGTCTTTCTGCGGGCGCTTCGACCAGATGGATGGATCCGCAGGTCCCAAGTGAACCTTACGCTTCAGTTCCCGCTCCTCGGCCTTGATGCGGCGCCCTACTTCGGTCGCCGTCTGCCGCACCCCCTCGTCGGGGCTTTCCTCCTTCTCCCTTGACCCGTAGATTTCACGGAACACCCACAGGTTTCCGTCGAAGTCTACTGCGATGAATAAGCAGGCCCAAGGCTTCGCATAGCCCCAGTCGAAGACCCGGAAGACCTCCCACTCGGCGGGGATCAGGAAATCCTCGCACCCGTGAACCTCGGGGTTCAACTCGTGGAAGAACTGGCCGGCGAACGCCGACCAATCCCCGTAGAGCAACCGTTGTTTCTCGATCTCCGGCAACTGAAGCAACCGCTGAATATAGGCGGGGTCGGCCTTCATCAGCGTCGGGTTGTCGTACACGGTCGCCGGGACGAACGCCCGGGACACCTTCATCACCTCGCCTGTCTCGGTATTCAGGAACTCCTCGTAAATCGTTGTCTCTGGCGCTATGTTCCCTATTTTGAACCGGCTCTTCAGGAACGAATGACATGGGCCGCCCGGGTTCGAGGTCGCCCGGAACAGAGGGCGGATATCGGGATCCACCGAACGCAACCGGGAGAAGATGTACAAATACTGCTTCGGGGTCAGGCGCCCAGCCTCATCCACCCCGACATAATGGAACTCGTCTCCCTGGTATTGATAGATCGAATCCTCGTGCTGGCAATGGCCTAACCGTAGCCGTGCGCCTGACGGCAGTACCCACGTATGCTCGGTCGCCTTGTACTCCGCGCCGGGGAAAATCTTCGGGTATAGGCGCCGGGTGCGGTCGAGTATCTCGGTCAGCTCCGGGAAGGTGCGGCGAAGTAACAACGCCCGATAATTCCCCTTGTGCCCCTGCCGGACAGCGTCGGCGATCAATGCGTCCGACTTGCCGCCCCCCGCCGCCCCCCCATACAGTACCTCGAACTCACCACGGCTCAGAAATGCCCTCTGCCGCGGGTGAGGGGACCACAGGACGGCCCGAGTCACTGGATGCTAACCTTGCCCTCCTCCACGGGGTCCTCGACGCGAGGAGGCAACTCAACTACGCCAGGGAGAGTTTCTATCACCTTCACGGACTCCTTCACCACCAGGATCTCGGCGACGAGCTTCATGGCGCCTAATTGTGCGTTGGAGTTGTTCCCGAACCCGCCCCCGATAGCCAGTTTCGCCAACTGTTCAAGCCAAGAGGTGCCGAGGGCGGTCCCCATAGACCTCAGTTTTACGATTAACTCATCCTTAATGTCGTCAGAATAGACGCGGGTGCGCGGTTTACGTCCCGCCCCCTTCCGTTTACCGCCCCTACCGTCGGTTTTTGCCATATACCCTTACCCTTTTGTAATCAAAATTGCGAGAAAAGGTACTCGCGCGGAGTATATATGCCGGTGGGGGTCGGGACCCCACCCCCCGGGGGGTATGCTCTTTCACGCCCCTACTTGGCACAGTCCTTGCCCCACGCCGGTCCCGTTGCCACGCCCCAGACGCAACAAAGCCCGACCGCTTGACGCAAGTCGGGCTAACGGTCGCATCATAAGGCAACCACATATTGAATGTCAACACTTTATTTCATCATCCACGTGTAGGCTCGGCGTAGCCACGCCATCGCCCCTAACTTGGGCAGCATTGGCGCAATGCCCAACATCGCAGGAGGTGGTTTATCTCCAAACATGTACCTCGTCTCCGCCTCCAGCCATACCGTGCGCTCAGGACCATCAGGAAGTTGCGATGGATGTATGTCTTTCATTCCAGAAACCCCTTCTTCCTCAGTCTCTCTGCAAACATGGTTGCACACGCCATCACCCTCTGCTCTTGCGCGTAACTCATCCGCGGATACTCAACGCACGGATCAGGCACAAGCCAGTTGAATAGGCACTCATGCCTGATGTACGGGCAGGGCCAACCGCTGACGCATGACTGCCTCGCTGCGTGTCGTATCTCAAGCGCGTCCAACACTGCGTAGTCCAAACAGATGCCTCCGTTGTCCAAGTGCTCCATAAATGCCGCGTTGCTCCTGCCTCCCTCGCGGATCGACAAGATAGTCTCAGCCCATTCAAGCGCGAGGGCGGGAGAAGAGAACTTCATTTTATTTGCCGCCTCTTCAACCCGTCCGGCCCTTCGCCTCCCTAATACTCGGCGTCATTACATCCGTACCGGCCCTGTACGACGGCGTAAGGTGCGACCGCCCGTGGATAGCGACACCGCTTGCGGCATCCATCGCATCCTGACTCGACGAGCGGCTGCGCCTCGCGCTTCTTCAACTCGCTGGATTCGTCGCCGTTTTCTCCAAGGCATTCCATGTTGGCGGCTTGGTTTTGTTCGGCCCGCGCTTGCGGCGGGGTTTCTTCGGCGCGGCGGTCTTGTTCACTCCCTCATCCGACAATGCGGCCTCGAGGTCCCCGCGTTCCACCGCCCTTGTCCCTACTCCGATCACATCGTCCGTCACGAGGTAATGGTCATCATACACGCGTACCGTGAAAGTTTTCATCGTCCCTCCTTTGCCCTTGCGGGCGGTTAGTTGTTGAAATCCCCCTCATCCCATGTCGCCTTATCCAACTCGATGAGCGCCCGTATAGGCTCCCCGCACATTTCGCAGTCGTAGGAGTTCCGTGCCCGCAGTATTTTGATGGACGACTCAGCCCCACATTTGACACAAAGGATCGTCGCTTCACAGACTGGCATCGGCCGCCTCCCATTTCCTCACCGTAAAATGAACGCGGGGAGATTCCTTCGACAACCCCTTCCAGCACTCACAGTGCATTATCTGGCGGTCATTGAGGATGATCCCTGCCTTGGCAATTAGATCGTACAATAACTCGACGGACAGGTCCGACCGCCGGGACTGGTAATAGATCCTCGCACTCAAAGACACCGGCCCATCGTATCCCCCGCGCATCTTTTGCGGGATCGCCATGAGGAAGGCTTTCTCGTAATTCATGGCCTCGGATGATTTGATGATGAGCGGCCTCCTATTTCCCTTTGCAGGAATAAGACGCCGCCTATTCTTGATTGAGGGGATATTTCCAAATATAGTCATGCTCGCAATGATCCCATCCCCGTCGATCTTCACCGTGTTCGGCATGTGGCCTCCTTTCGGTTTAGGTGCGTTCCCATGTGCTATATGTTCAGAGAATTTGCCGTGTAGGTGAACGATTTTCCTACGGCGTTCCCGACATGTGTTCCGCTTTGAAATGCGTTAGAGATACTTGCCGTCAGGGTTTTGGCCTGATAATCCCCCGGTTCGCAGCTCGGCTTTTTATCCGCGCCGGTCATACGAAAGGGCGGACGAGTACCGCCATGCGCGACTTGTCGATCTTGGCAACATCTTCCATGTTTTCCAGCACGCACTTGATCGCTGCGGCTTGCGGCTCCTTGGAGACGACGCACTTGGGACCGAACACCAGTTTCTCTTCTCCCGTACCTTCCTCGATTTCCTTCTTCGTCGGTACTTCCAGGATCGCTACTTCATAAAGCGGCATAATGCCTCCTTGCCCTCCCGGGCGGTTAGTTGGTGCGTTCCCGCTCACGGCGGCGGGGTGAGGGTTGGTTATGTTATCGCCTCTGGATCATGTTTTCGGCAGTACATCTTCCCCCCCTGCCCGATGATGCCGAGTTTGTTGCAGCCGTCGGATCTACATAGGCCCAGTGATTTCTTGGGCGGGGCCGCGCTTACCCCATTCCCGCCCTCAATGACCCGTAATGGGAATACCCCTTGCCATGCGTTCATAATAGACTGTTCTAAGACCTCGTTTGGATCGTCGGACATGGTCAATAACTTCTTTATAATCAACTTCTTGGCGTAAACAGTCATCGGCTTTCGTATCTTTTTTCTCATTTCCTCATACGCATCCCAAACTTCGGGGCGGATCTCATCAGGCACCCTAATCCCCCCACGGACAACGTAAATAGCGGCAGAATGTGCCGCTATATTCAAGTTATTCATGGCGGATATTGCCGCTATGGTTCTCGTATAGCGGCAGAATGTGCCGTGAATAACCCACCTATTTGTTCCCCATAGCGGCAGAATGTGCCGTATTTATATCTTTACCATGTCCTACGGCGTGGGTTGGCTTACGCTTTCCAGACTTATGAACCTTATAACTTACGAACACCCCATTTTCGTCGCTTCGCGCCACAACACATTTCGACTTTGGCCATTCCATTTCCTGAAACGACTCCGTGGCGTACCACCTCCACCTATCTGATAGAATAAATAAGGAAAAATCGCCGCGCAGGGCAGACCCGTGATGATGTAAGTCGATGAAGCCTACCCGGTGTAGTTCCCGTAGCCCCTTCGATAAACCCTTTTCGGTCATACCGTGATGCTTGGCTTCCCTGATCGGGAAAGAGAATGGTTCTATAGGCCTAGGCCATTGGCCAAGTTTCTGTAACCTGTCTTGTTCCTTCTTTTTCGGATCAATAGGTTTTCTGGAAAGGATGTGGAGTAAAACCGCGACTGTTGCCCCGTGCTTTGCTATGGCGTTAAAGGCCATCGAGAAGATCATCTCACCATAAATTTTGAACCATAGTTCCCGCCTTCTGGCCCGTTGTCGTTTAATTTGCTCATCAAATTTAGTCACCAGGAATCATCCTCCGTCCACCTCGGCGGAACCCGAGATGACAAAGGGGCTGGCGCAGATGGCTCCACGCTCCCCACCGGAGGATTCCCGTTCATTTTTCGTGACGATCATCGAAAGGTTCCGCCTTCGATGCATTATTTAATACCCCCACTATAAACCCTATCCCCCGCGCTGTCAAGGCGTTCGCGGAGGATCATCCCATCATCTCTGGGCTATCCGGCCTGAGCGCCATATCCGCCAGCATCGCCGCCCGCCGCAGGGCGGGGGATACGTCCTCGAAACGGGCCGCCCTATTTGTACCGCACGGGCAATTCCAGAGGATCAGCGCGGGCCAATCCCACTGCCATACGCCGAACTCATCCATCACGCCGTACTGGATCCCGATCGGCACGGGGACCTCGGTGATCCGACCGCAGGAGCAGGGTTTCATCATTCCCCTCCCGGCCCGATTAATACATTGCCGGTCGTATGGTAGACATCGAGCGCGACGCACAATTTGCAATAACAATTTTTATCCGGTTGCTGTACCCCGCATATTTTTGCCACTACGGGGGCCGCATGTTCCTTGCGGATAATATTCGCCGCAGCCATTACTTTTTCTGCAAGGGCGATCCTATTTTCCAACTTCACATTCAGCGCAAGCGATTCGGCGCATTGTAAGCCAACGTCATCGAAGGCCCCCTGTAGGCGGTTCAATTCCCTTTCTACCGCGAGGATGGCGATAGTTTCTTCATGATCGGCGTTCTCCGATCCAGCCATGCGCTTTGTTTCCTCTACCAAGGATAAAAATGCCGCTCTCTCCTGTTCGTTCATTTTATGTCCTCTGGTAGTTCCGGCAACGGCATCCAATGTGTCACACCTTCCAGTTCCCACGAATCCGCACTCCCGAAGTATTTATCTTCAAAGATGTATGGCCGGTAGAAATTCCTGTACGGTACCAACGTGAGATACCTTGGATGCGTTCCCTCCTTCGGTACTTCCGGCAGTCGGTCTTTAACGCTGATCCATTCGAAGCCGCCTCGCCCCCGCCGTATCGCATCCTCCGGGGAAAGGTCCGTCAGGGGAGGGGAGCAACCGGCGGCTTGCTTCCAAAACACGGAATGGCAGCAGTCGCATAATCCACCAGTAGATAGTGGGGCATAGACTCCGCATCGGATACAGTTACTTGTAGGCATCACACTTTCACCCTCACTGTATTTGGGCGAACGGCAAGAAACTGTCCTTTCTCTTTCCGCAACCAACGGGCAAATTCTTCTCGTATCCCCGGTGTCTCATTTACGAACTGGATCAAAGCGCAGTCGCAGGGCTTATCCGCTTCCTGTTTTTCCTCATTTATTCGGGCGTCAGGGGGCATTTGGGGGCGGTCCTGTTTTGAATTTCATCTGTATTTTCTTCACCGGGAACGGTTCGCCCGCCTTCTTGAGTTTCTTGATGAACTCGCGCTCCTCGTAGTTAGGCGCACCGATGGTGAAGAGGATTTCTATGGGGGCGTTCTTCCCTTGACGCTCCTTGTAGGTGCGCCGCGTGGCCTTCGCCGTCTCGTTTGGGGAGATATACTTCGTCGCCTTCATCGCCCCGCCTTCGATGATTGCCTTCGCCAACGTGTTGAACACCGTGTAATTCGGACTCCCTACGAGTGGCATAATCCCCCCTTTTCTATCGGTTGAAGGTTAAGCCCCCGGAGGTAGGGTTGCGCCGCCACCACAACGGCTATTTTCGACCCATCCTCCTGTAAGTGGATTCCTCCGGGAGCGATCATAACCGAGGGATCGACGATGGGGCGGGTCATGGGGAGGACGCCTTGGCGTTGTGGTTTTCTACGAGGTCAAACAATCCCACCGCGCCATTGGTAGCCTTCACGATCTTGGCGATAGTGTTCCCATCCGGCACGCGCTCCGGTTCGTCCAGCAACCGATAGACCGTAGGGAGAGGAATATCGGACTGCTCGGAGAACGCCTTGCGGTCGATGCCCATTTTTTCGAGGTATGGTTTCAGTTTCATGAATGTTAGGATATAGAAAGAAATGTGTTCCGTCAATAGAAATAATGCTTGCAATCTGATTTCACCTATGGAATACTCACAATCAGATCACGCACTCCCCCGGAAATACCGGGCGCTCCACCGGCTACCCGACGCGCGCAAGCGGTCAGGGTGGCGAGCGGATGGGGCCAGTAGATGTAGCGGCCACGGGGCACCGCTCACGGGCCAACGGTAGAGGATGGGCGATCTTTGCAAGGCGGCGCCATAGCCCGCAGGCCACGGGCCGTCGTGCTCCCGGCGAGGACGGAGCCGCCGCCAACATTCAGGAAGGGAGGGAAGGGATGGATACCAACTCACTGTGCCCGAAATGCTTCCGTGAAGATTGCCGGTGTGTGGCGATCGCGCTGAAGAAGGATGAGCACCGCGGATCCCGGATGCCCGATCACATGGCGTCTATCGTGTGTCCGGAACCGGATAAGAAGGCGATCAAGGAGAAGGAGGGGGGATGAAGAAGATCGTACTCATTACGTCGCTCTACCGGCTTAGGAAGCACAACGCATGTTCGGATAGGTACGACCATCTGGTATCGAAACTCGGCCCGGAGTGGGGCGACATGGATGAGATCAACCTGTTGGATATCCTTAAGCACAACGGGACCGCCGATTGCCTGTGGGCGCTGTGCGCGACTGTAAAGCATCCCGAAGGCGACAGGGTGATGCGCCTCATGGCCGCCGATTTCGCGGAGGCCGTGCTGCCGATCTATGAGAAGGAATATCCGAAGGATGACAGACCACGGAAGGCGATACAGGCGGCCCGTGATTTTGCCAACGGGAAGATAACCGCGCAGGAGCGGGACGCCGCATGGGCCGCCGCACGGGACGCCGCATGGGACGCCGCACGGGGCGCCGCATGGGCCGCCGCACGGGGCGCCGCAGACGCCGCATGGGGCGCCGCATGGGCCGCCGCACGGGGCGCCGCATGGGCCGCCGCACGGG
>Ga0315281_10006391_pt1 | contig 16772 bp, 19 predicted proteins | sample YL17G07_0_MG_FD_204540 | JGI IMG/M metagenome (GOLD analysis project Ga0315281, IMG submission 204540) | Sediment microbial communities from Yellowstone Lake, YNP, Wyoming, USA - YL17G07_0 | ecosystem: Environmental > Aquatic > Freshwater > Lake > Sediment | place: USA: Wyoming | collected...
GTGCCATGGCCTCGCGGTTGTGGTGGCTGCTGCGCTGGCTCGGACACGACTCCGTCGCATTGCTGGATGGTGGCTTGCCGCGCTGGACGCGCGAGGGACGACCCGTGACAAAGGATATTCCAGTAGTGACGCCAGCGATTTTTGTGCCACAGATGCACAACGGGCTGTGGGTGGACACCAATGCCGTGGCCAAGGCGGTGAAACAGGACGGCTGGCTGGTGATGGACGCGCGCGCCGAAGAACGCTTCAACGGCGAAATTGAAATGCTCGATCCGGTCGCCGGTCATATTCCCGGTGCCATCAATCTTCCCTTCGAAGACAACCTGCATGTGAGCGGACGGTTTTCATCGGCTGAAGAGTTGCGCGAATTGTATGCTGGCCTCATCGAGAGTGTTTCGCCAGATCGTGTAATCCAGATGTGCGGCTCCGGCGTTACCGCCTGCCACAATATTCTCGCCATGGAACACGCCGGCCTGACCGGCGCCAAGCTCTACGCCGGCAGCTGGAGTGAATGGATTCGCGACCCCGCGCGCCCGGTGGCGCACGACGACTGATTTACTCAGGCATTCCTCTCCGAAAGCCATTATAATTTTCTCAGCGTCACATTAGAGTCTCATGTGGCCCCGAAACATTTTTATGAGTGTGAGAGTCTATGCGCCCCGCCGAACTGCTGGCCATTCTTGAACGTGAATTCTTAAGTGCCCGCGAACGGCAGCACACGCCGGTTATGCTGTGGGGGCCGCCGGGCGTTGGAAAATCCCAGATGGTCGCGCAGGTCGCGGCCAAGTACGGCACAATGCTGATCGACATCCGTCTGTCGCAGATGGAGCCCTCCGACCTGCGCGGCATTCCGTTCCGTCACGACAACATCGTGGAGTGGGCGGTGCCGGCGCTGTTGCCGGATGCCAAACGCCACGGCCCGGCCGGTATCTTGTTGCTGGACGAAATCACCTCGGCCGCGCCCACGGTTTCGGCGGCGGCCTACCAGCTTATTCTCGACCGGCGCCTCGGTGAGTACCGTGTTCCGGAAGGCTGGGCGATATTCGCCGCCGGCAACCGGCAGGGTGACCGCGGCGTTACCTACAGCATGCCGTCGCCGCTCGCCAATCGTTTTTCGCACTTCACAGTCGAGGCGCATCTCGACGACTGGGTGGCGTGGGCCTACGCGAACAAGCTCGACGAGCGCGTGATCGCGTTTCTGCGCTTTCGCCCCGACCTGCTGTTCGATTTCGACCCGGCGCATAACCCGGTGGCGTTTCCGAGCCCGCGCTCCTGGGAGTTTGCACACCGCGCCCTGCAAAAGTTCGGCGACAATCCGTCTTTGCTGTTGCCATCGTTGCAGGCCTGCGTCGGTCCGGCCGCCGGCATCGAGCTCAAGGCGTTCGTCGATAACATCGACAACCTGCCGGACATCGATGCCATTTTGCGCGGCGAGGAAGTAGCCGTTCCGAAGGAAATCGATCTCCAATACGCCGTGGCCGCGACGCTGGTGGGCAGAGCGATACGCGCCAAGGACAGCCAAGAAGCCACGCAGGTTTACGGACGCATCCTCGATTACGCACGCCGCTTGCCGCAACGCGAGATGGGCGTGATGCTGGTGTCCGACATGCAGCGCGCCATCGGCGCCGGATTGTTCGAGGTGCCGCAGTTCGCGCTGTGGGCGAAGTCGATCGCGGATGTGATGTTGTATGAAGTTTAACTGACACCTGCCGCGAAGACGCAAAGGACGGAAAGAAAAGCTGGAAATTTAAACCAGAAAAAACTTTGCGTCCTTTGCGTCTTCGCGGCAGGTTCTTGAAGTTAATCGCACCCAATGAACGATCCGGTCGAACTCAAGCTGTCTGCGGCGCGTACGCGCCTGATTCTGGACAAGCCGTTTCTGGGCGCGCTGGTACTGCGCATGCCGATGGTCGAGGCTGATCCGCGCTGGTGTCACAGCACCGCCACGGACGCGCGCACGCTTTATTACAACCGCGAATTCATCGAAGTACTGAGCCTCGACCACGTGCAGTTCATGCTGGCGCACGAGGCGCTGCATTGCGCGCTCTCGCATTTCGCGCGTCGTCAGCGACGTGTCAAGCATCGCTGGGACGTGGCTTGCGATCACGCCATTAACCCGCTGCTGGTCGAAGACGGTCTGCGCCCACCGCCCGGCACGCTGCTGCTCGATGAATTCAAAGGCATGACGGCCGAGGAGATCTATCCGTACATCAAGGACGACACCGAGGAGGAGACTCTCGATCAACATGCCTATGACGATGCCGAGGGCTGGCAGCGCGGCAATCAAAGCAAACCCAAGCCACCAACTCCGCAACAGGAGAATGTGTCAGGCGTATCCGCAGACGAACCAAGCCGAGGCGGCAAGTCGCCACAGACGAATCAGGACTCCCATTCCACAGGCGCGTCACAACCACAACCGCTTTCCGCCGCCGAGCGCGACGCACTTTCTGTGCAGTGGCAACAGCGCCTGGCCGGCGCCGCGCAACAGGCCATGCAGGCCGGCAAGCTGGGCGGCAGCATGGCGCGCCTGGTCGATCATTTGCTACAACCGCAACTGCCGTGGCGCATGCTGTTGGCGCGCTACATGACGGCAATAGCGCGCGACGACTACAGCTACATGCGCCCCTCGCGGCGCGAGGGCGAGGCAATCTTGCCGAACCTGCGCAGCCAACACCTCGAACTGACGGTGGTGTTGGACACCAGCGGCTCGGTGACCGAAACAGAGCTCAGCGAATTTCTGGCCGAGGTCAACGCCATCAAGGGCCAGCTGCAGGCGCGCATCACCTTGCTCGCTTGCGACAGCGAGCTTGCCCCGGACAGTCCTTGGCTGATCGAGGCCTGGGAGGAACTCAAACTGCCACACAGTATTAGTGGCGGTGGCGGCACCAGCTTCATGCCACCGTTTGCGTGGGCCGGACGTCAAGATCGCCAACCCGATCTGCTGGTTTATTTCACCGATGCCCAAGGCGAGTTCCCGGCGCACGAACCGGCGTATCCGGTGTTGTGGCTGGTGAAGGGCAGGGCAGCGGTGGCGTGGGGACAGCGCATCCAGCTTAACTAAAGGATATTCCAAAAGAATCTGCCGCTAAGACGCATAAAGGGTATCTAGGGAAGCTCTGAACAAGTTCGTAATTGTCATGTCGACCGAAGGGAGAAATCTGATAACGCGATGATGACGCTAGACTTGCACGCTGGCAGATTTCTCGCTGCGCTCGAAATGACAACTTGTTCAGAGCTTCCCTAGGTAATAAAGTTTTTATCTTTGTGCCCTTGTGCTGTACAGGATGTACGAATGCCGCGTAGCGCATGGATGCACGAGAGCGGTCGCCTTTGCGACGGGTGTTAATTATTAATTTAATAATGGCCTGACCACGATGCTTGAGCTTTCCAGCGAAGACACCTTGCGTCTCAACGTGCTCATCAACAACGTCGAGGCGATCCGTATCGAGGAGCGCAGCCTGACGGTGTTCGGGTTGTCGGCGCGCGGTGAGGCGCGCGTCCGGCTCAACCCGACCGGACGCGCCGATCAGTATCTCAAGGCGGTGCGCGAGTTTCTGTCTTCCTGTGCGCTCGGTTCGCCGAGCGGTTATCCGGTGCATCTCAACCGCTGGACACGCATGGGCCAGGCGCGCGACGCCAATCTCGCCAAGCTCCTGATGCTGGGAGAGCCCGAGGCCATCGCTGCCGTGGTATGCGCGCCGGGGCTCACCGATGAGCTCGCGCAGCGCGCGTGGTGGGCGGATCCGAGTTCCGAGAATGCCCGCCGCATGCTGGCGCGCGAGTGCGTGGTGCTAAGCGACACGGGCAAGAGGCTGGCTGGTCACCTGATCGAACATCTGCCATTCGAGAGCGAGCCGCGCGTCATCATCGACACCGTTCGACTTGTGTTGCAGCAAGGGCTTATCGAACCGCCTGTGCGACAGCGCCTGTGGGAGAAGGGCGCGGTGCACAACGTGTATCGAATCGGCTTTCTTGCGGCCGAACCGGACAACCTGCCGCAACGGTTGCCGGCACGCGCGGATTTTGAAGCAACGCGCAACCTGCTGGCGAGGTTCACGGACGAACTAAACCCGTTTGCGTTGCTGCTGGTGCGAGTGCTGGGCAGCCCGGGCCAGACCTTTCTCGCTAGCTGCGAGCAAATTCTTCACAAACTTTCCAGTCAGGAAGCGGCAGTCGCCTTGTTGAATGCCTTGAGCGGCTATCTCGCCGGTGTGCGATTTGTCGCAGAACCTTGTCAGGATGCGGCCGTAATTCTGGCAGAGGCCGAGCGCGCCGTGGACGAGCTGCTCGCGGCCCGGTCACTGCTTACAGCAACCCGGACATCGCGTGCAGAACTTGTAGCCCTGCATGCACTGGCGCGCATGGATGAAGCCGTGGTGACGCCAGTCTTTGCACACAGCAGCGCGGCCGGTTCGCTGATGCGCCGCAAGATCGAGCCGGTATTGCATGTTGTGATGGCCCAGATCTCAGTGCTGCGTCGCGCGCCACATGACTAATCCGGACACGCTCGGTGTTGTGCCCGTAGCGCTCACTATCCAGGTGGTGATGGCACCGGAGCGGCTTGGGGCATTGCTGAGCGCAGCGGAAAAGAATCTGGGGCACGCGCTCGCCGAACGCGTACAGACCATCGTGCACGTACACAAGCTTGGCTATTTTCCGGCGCTTGTTTTTTTTGAAGGCCATCCAGACATGGACCCGGAGTTGATCTGTGCGGCCAAGGCACTCGCGGCGCAGATTCGCAAGCGCGTGAAACGCGAAGTGCAGACGCATCTGTGGCCGGTCTTTTCAAGCGTCAGGATCGAACGCGCTACGAGCCTGGCGTTCACCCTGCCGCGCATGACACCGGCGCAGCCGGACGCGCTGGAAAAACTGGCGCAACACTATTTTCCGAATAGCGTGCGTCTCGAACTTGTTTTGACCACGCTCGACAAGCAGCACCGTCTGGAAGAAGTGGAAAATTTCTCGGAGCAGAAAGTGATGCGCAACCTGCGCGACGCCTTTGAGTCAGTCAGCGTCAGTGCGACACGGCGACTAAGCAGTTCGCCCGATGCATGAGCCTGAATGGTTTCGAGAACTGTAGGTCGCCCTTCAGGGCGACATGTCGGCCTGAAGGGCGACCTACAGCAGCCGGATACTGCGATAGCAGATCACTTCTTTTCCAGCTTGAGCGACGCCGAGTTAATACAGTAACGCAGACCGGTCGGCGCCGGCCCATCGGGAAACACATGGCCGAGGTGCGCGCCACACTGCTTGCAGAGTACTTCGGTGCGGCGCATGGCGTGGGTGACATCGCTTTCCTCGGCAACGTTCTCGGGGTTTAGTGGCTGAAAGAAACTCGGCCAGCCACTGCCGGAATCGAACTTGGTGTCGGAATTAAAAAGTTCGGCCCCGCAACACATACAGTGGTACACACCGCTATCGTGGCAGTCGTGGTATTCCCCGGTGAAGGGGCGCTCGGTGCCTTTTTCGCGAGTGATCCGGTATTGCTCGGGCGCGAGTTGCGCGCGCCACTCTTTGTCGGACTTGGTGTTGGGTGGCTTCATGGCATGCCTCCGGTTGCTGTCACAGATCGCCCCACATGCGCACCAGGTTGACATAGGTTTTGTTGATGAGCCTTGCGTCCTCGGATTCGGGCGCACTGGCGATCAGACGTTCGCGCACATGGTTGAGTTCGTGCAGCAATTCGCGCCGCGCCGGATCGCGCACCAGACTTTGCAGCCAGGTCACGGCCACCAGGCGTTCGCCGCGCGTGACCTCGGTCACGCGATGCAGACTGGAAGAGGGGTACATCACCGCATCGCCAGCCGGGAGTTTCACCAGTTGTTCGCCGAACGGTGTATTGATTGCGAGCTCGCCTCCGTCGTAGGCCGATGGCTCGCTCAGAAACACGGTGATCGCCAGATCCGAACGATAGAGTTGGCCATCGGCGCCCATGATGGGATCGTCCACATGCTCGCCGTACTGCATGCCGGGCGTGTAGCGTGCGTAGTAGGGCGCGGCGATATGCAACGGCAACGCGGCACTGCGGTACACCGGGTGCTGCACCAGCTTGTTCATGAGCAGATTGTTGAGCTGCTCGATCTCGCGCGCATCACGATCCACTTCCTGGTTGTGCTTGACGCGTCTGGCAGCCTGCCCGGCGGAAAGTTTGCCGTCCACGAACGCCGCGCCGGCCAACAGGCGTCGCACGTTATCGAGTTCGCTGCGATCAAGTACAGAAGGAATCCGGATCAGCACAAGGGCGCTCGCGTCAGGCAGGGAACACTATTGTATATGGCTCAACGCAAAAAGAGCGACAGCCCGCCAAACAAGACTACCCAGGCCACCACACGCCGAAACAGTCTTTCATTCACGCGAAAGTGCAGTTGATTGCTGTGCCACAACGCCACGGCGATAAACGGGCCGGAGACCAGCATCATCTCCAGTATGGGTAGTGTAAAAGTGCCGTTCAGCACATAACCGCCGACACGGAACAGATTCAGCGCCAGGAAGAACGCCAGCGCATAGTTGCGAATAATTGTTTTATCAGAAAATGTAGCCATGAGGCGGGTCATGGTCACGGGTCCGCTGATACCGAACAGTGCGGCGGAAAATCCGGCCAGCATGTCGAGGCCACGCGCCAAGGCTGGGTTCAGTCGGAAGCGATTCGGCGAGATCACCAGATAAGCGCCGAACACGGTGATGGTGGCGGCGAGCAGCATCTGAAACAGCGGCAGCGGGAATTGGTAGAAGAGATACAGCCCAACCACCGCGCCCATGCCGGCGAACACCAGCATGCCCGCCAACACGTCGAGGCGCACGGTGCGCGGCGAGCGCAACAGGCCGATGCTGGCCACGAGTATCTGCGGCATCGCTGAGTAGATGACCAGTGTTTTGGCGTCGTACAACCAGGTCAACAGCGTGAGCAATACAATCGTGCCGGCGAGGCCGAACACGATCTCGAAAGTGTAGGTGAAGATGCAGACGATGGTGAGGACGATCAGGGAAAGCATTGTTTAGCCAGGGCCGTGCATCAGGCAAAACAAATCCAGGTGGTGACGATGTATTTAACGCCGGTCTCCACCGTCACGGCGCGGTGCGGGTGAGTCCAGAACGGCGGGAACAAAACGAGTTTGCCTTCTTCCGGTTGTATTTTAATTTCTTGAAGCGGAAATTCGGTTTCCCCGCCCGGGCCGGCGACGTCGTTCAGATACCAGATCGCCACCAGTTGGCGGTTCATGAACTCGCCCGGGCCGCTGTCCACGTGCCAGTGGTAGTACTCGCCGGCCTGGTAGCGTTGCATGTTGTAGCCCAGATCCTTGAAGCGGTTAGCGGTGAAGAACGGAAACATCTGGGCGGCGGCGCTGAAGTGTTTGCTGAGAGACTGCATGAGCACGGCGTCGATGTCTTTCCATTCCGGCCGGCCGCTGATGCGCAGGTCGGTGGTTTTTTTGATCGAGGCCTCTTCCTTGCCGGCCTGACCGATGCGTCCGGCGTACTGCTGATCGGCGTTCGTTTCGAAGCGCCGCACCATTTCCCGGCAGACATCGCCGGGCAAGGCCTGCGGAATTTCGTAGATGAAGCTTGAGGGTTTGACTTCACGCATGGGCAAGGCAGACGAGGGGAGCGGTGCGGATTATCGCCACGCATCGGCGGTGGCGTCAAACGCGCGCGCCGTATCAGCCGTGCGCGAGCTTCTCGGCAAGGCGCGTGCAGGCTGCATCGCGCTGTTGTTTCGCTTCGTCCTCGCTGGCGGCGAACGGCGACTCCTGCCAGCGCCCGCTGGCGTGGTCATAGGTGGCGAAGCGGTACGCTTTGCCAACTTTGTACACTTGGCTGACGTCGCCTTCGGCGCGGGCACGCGCATCGGATTCGCTCCTGGAAGCGCTGGTTGTGGCGCCCTGCGGCGGCGTGCGCGCATGCGCATCGAAAACGAGTCCGGTATTAAGCATTTCGCCGGCGGTGTCGATGTCCACGGCCTGGATGTTCGGCAGTCGCCGGAGAATGTAGGCGGCCATGAGTTGTACCAGCAGCTGGTTCTGGGCACTCACTGATACCAGCAGTTTATTGGCCGCGATTTGGCAGCGTTGTGTCGGGTCGGGTGATTCAACGAACTCCGGGCCCATTTGCCAACCGCTGTCCATGTCGCGGTCCATTTTCTGAAAGAATTCTTCGCCCTCGTCCAGCATGTTCTGCGGGACATCAATGCAGAGCGTCTTGCCGTCGATAATGACATCCAGCTTCATAGGTTTCCCCAGGCGTTAGGCAAAAAAGCGTTTAAAGAAATTACCGGGCCAACATCAATGCGTGGTCTGCATGGGTGGATGTTCCAGAAGGTTTTCAATGGCTGTGGCCGACGCGGCGCCGTGATGCCGGTGCAGCTTCAACATCTGCTGCGTGATGCCGAGCCAGTGTTGCGCGCCGTTTTGTACCAGCCGGTGCAATATTTGAATGTCGTCTTCTTCCGTCCAGCGGTGGTACGCGGCCAGCGCCTGCGGGAAAAGATGGCGGCGCATACCGCTGAAGTTGGCGAAATAAAAATGCAGGGCCGCGCTGTCCGCGCGTTCCACCAGGCATGGCAGGGTGGACAGGCAGTCGGCGAGGATGTCGCGCGCCGCGCGCGCCATGAGTTCGCTTTTGGAACGCGACAGGGCCGCCAGCATCTCGTGCCAGGCCGCACCCAGATGCTCGCCGGCGAGCGCCTCGCCGACCTCGTGCAAAATCGCCGACTCGGTTTCGACCAGCGTCATGCGATCCAGAAACTCTTCTATGTTCTTTTCGGACGCGATTGGTGGCCGCGCGCCGGCATGTGCTGCCACGTCGAATCCATAACAAGCGAGCGCGCGTGCCATGGCCGCGTTCGTGCTGTTCCACTGCCATTCCTCGATGCGTTCCCACAGATAGCGGCGCAGCGATTCCTGGCGCAGATAGATGTTGCCGTTTTGCAGCATCGCCGGAGGTGCCACCAGGTCACGCGCGTACTCGCAGGTCGAGACATAAATGGTGTAGCCAGCGCGCCGTTCTTCGCGTTGCAGGGCACCGAGGAAGAAATGCGGTTTGTTGAAGCGCCCATAACCGGCGCTGTACACATAGCCCTGCGGTACGAGTGCGCGGTTGATGCCGTCGGCATCGAAGGGATCGAAACGGGTTGCGTCCAGGGTCAACGGGTCGAAGGCGCTCGCCTCCATGCCTTCCCATAGCTGCTCGCGTTCCTGCATCCATTGGCCCACGTCCGCGCGCGGCAGGGCGCCGCTCAGGGGAATCTGGTTTTCCCAGCGGTAGAACTCGCGCATCTTGAGCAGGAAGATACAGAGCGTGTAATCGCCGGCGTACTGCGCATCCGAAATGTGGCAGTTCTTCTGGACGGTGGCGACGACCTGACCGAGGTTGAGCATGTGAATGCAGTTTATTGGCGACCGTGTGTATATAGTATAGGTACATGAACACTTACGAAAATGGTCGAATTTGTAGGGTTTATTGACAAGAGGAGCGCGCGATGACGAAACCCGCCAGCTATTGGCTGCTGCTTACGTTCTTGAGCGCGCCCGTATTGTCTGATCCACCTGACGGCTATGCGTTTGTGAGTTATGACGAGGGACTGGCGCAGGCAAAACAGAATGGCCGGCCGGTGTTTCTGTATTTTGGACGCTATGGCTGCGGCTGGTGCGACAAGACCAATCAGGAGGCATTTTCCGACAAGCCACTGCAGCGCCTGTACAGCGACCGCTATGTGCTGGTGTACGTGGACTCCGAGAGCGGCAAGCGCATGACCTTGTCCAGCGGCGAACGCATTACCGAACGCGAATTCGGCGCGCGCATGAAGGTGCTGGCCACACCCATGTTTGTCTGGCTTGAACGGGATGGGCGCGAGATCTTTCATATAGCCGGCATTCAATCGAGCCGGGATTTCCTGCTCTACGACCGGTTCGTGAGCGAAGGACACTACCGCAAGGAAAATATACGTGACTTTCTATCCCGCGAGACGCGCTAGCCTCGGTATCTTTTTCTGGCTGTGGAGCGCGCTGACGCTGGCGGCGCCCTGGGAGTTCGGCGAGCCCGTAACCGTTTCCGCTGCACACGCGGGTGTATTCCATCATTTGGAGGCGGCTGGCCGCCAGAGCATCGCGGTATCGGCCGGCACGGTCGCCGTCGTCTGGGAGGACAACCGCGACGGAACACAGCGCGCCTATGCCGCGTTGCGAGTTTCCGGTAAAGACGATTTTGTTTTGCAGCGCCTGAGTGGAATGCAGGAAGCATACGCGCCGGTGGTGATGGCCTTGCCGCAAGGCGGATTTATCTTCGGCTGGGAAGAGGGCGGCCATGTCTGGGTGCGTACCGGCGGTTCTGCCGGTTTTGCACCACCGCTCAGCCTGGGCGGAACTGAAGCAGCGCAAATTGTGCTCGGCGCCGGAGATCTGGGAGTATTTGCCGCATGGTCGGAACGTTCCGGTGTACACATGGCGATCCGGTGCGCGCGCCTCAAACCCGGCGCGACGCTGACAGCCAAGCCCGCGATGGCTGTGACCGCGGCGCCGACGGAAGATCAGATCTATCCGGCGCTTGTCGTGCTCAAGGCCGCCGTGGTGCTCGCCTGGGAGGACCGGCGCGATGGACATACGGTGATCCTGCATGCACACACGCGCGACGGAAAAAGTTTCAGCAACACACAGATCCTGAATGAACAAAAGGAACGTCGCTCCCAAACCTTCGGGCGCGGTACTGGCGCGGCGCGTGTCGCACTGGTACGTCTGGATGCCGAGCGCGCTTCCGCCGTGTGGCTCGACAAACGCGATTTCGAGGGTGGCTACGATGTGTATGCGGCGCTAAGTGAGCCGGGGACGTTGCGCTTTCTGCGCAATGAGATGGTGCAGGACGAGTTCGGCAACAATATCGGCCAATGGCATGCGGCGATTGCAGCGCGGCCTGAAGTGCTGGCCGTCGCTTGGGATGACGACCGCGATGGCAGTCCGGACATCTGGCTCAGCTGGCGGGAAGCTTCCGGCTGGAGCGCGAATGTTGCCGTACCCGGTGCTGCCGGTACTGGTGCTGAAACCAGTCCGGCCATGGTCCTGGATGCGGATGATAACTTGCACCTCGTCTGGATTGAGCGGCAAAGCGAGGGCGCCCCGACGCGACTGCGTTATATCGGGGGCCGGTGGCTGACGCCGCGCAGCGGGATCGCAGGTGTTCATTAGCAGATGTTGAAATGCTCCCGGCTTCGGGTAAACTATGCACGCCTTTTGGTTACGATTCCTGGCAGCAGATCAACTCGAGGAGCGGTTCTTTCATGAGCAACGTGTATTACGAAGCCATCGACAAAATGGAAAAAGGCGGCGTTGACAAGGAATATATCAACGGTTGGGCAGGCGGTTTTCTGCATAACCCGAAGCGCGAGGAACAGCGCATTAACGCTGCCTACGAGGCCGGTTATAACGACGGCGCCGCTAAGAAAACAGACGGTTACAAGGCCTGGCTTAAGAAGTAAAGGTTGGTATACAGGAAGTCGGGCGCGGCGAGCGCCCGTTTTTTTGTTTATGCATCGCCTTCGGCGCGTACCGACCATTTCTTCGCCTCGGCCAGGTCTTGCGGTACGCCGAGGCCCTGCTCGTACATCATGGCCAGGGTCATAGCCGACCCCAGCAGCCCTTGTTCAGCGGCGCGCCGAAACCAGTTGGCGGCTTCTTTCTCGTTCTTCTCGGTGCATTCGCCGTACAGGTACATGAAGCCGAGCCCGTGCTCGGCCATGGCATAGCCCTGCTCGGCCGCCGAGCGCATCCACTTGTAGGACATGAGCGGGTTCGGCGCCATCCCCAGGCCGTTCTGGCACATGATGGCGAGGCGGTGTTGGGCCTGGGCGTCGCCCGATTCGGCAATCGGTTTGAGCAACCGCCAGGCCTGAGCAAATTCTTTGGCCTCGAATGCGGCCATGCCGCTGGCCATGTCCTGGGTGGCGTCGTTGAATTCAGGCATGCGAACTCCGTGCAGCAGCGGTGAGTGGTTATTTGCAGTCATTCTGCCAGACCGGGAGCAGGCCGGCCACCAAGTCCACAGTGGCTGAGCGTGAATCGTGCGCGGGTCGATGCGCAATCCGGATGCCAGATGGGTTCCGATGGTCTATCATTCCGCGCTCCAAACGAGACACGATCCGGAGAAAGCATGGCGATACGCATGCACACCAAGTGGCACACCGGCGGTTCCAAGACCATTGAGGACCGGGCGGGTGTGGTCGGCTTTAATATCTGGAAGATCTCGAAAGAAACCTGGGTTCGCATGGAGAAGGAAGGTTTCCGTGCCGGCGAGGACAAGCAGCTCGCCGCCGTACTTACTGAAATGATGGCGTTTCTGGTGCAGGTTGCAGACCGCCTTGTCTATGGCCAGCTGAGCGAGGAGGAGAGGGCGCGTTTCATCAATGCCATGGGCAAGCACCTGGCGCACACCATGCAGTCGAATATGCTCGACATGTTTGGTCCCGGCGATCATGTGACTCCGTTCATCAGCACGCTGAATGCACGTGCTGCCGATTACGCCGAATTCGAGTTCGCCAATTTTTCCCCCAGCTACCGCTTTCTGCGTTACCTTGGCGAGAAGATGTTCGAGGCCATGGCGGGAACCGACAACAAATGGGTTATTGAACACGTCATTGAAATTGAGGCGCCTGAGGCGTTGCGGCCCCTCAAGAAGCTGATCGGCGAGGTTTTGGGCATCAAAGTAGCGTGATAATGAGAATTAGATATATCATATAACATACTGTTTATTAACAAGTAAAATTAAACTCATGGTACTCGAAGAATTAAATCCGCTCGCCAACCAACTCAAGGAATTGCGCGAACGCGCTCAGACCTTAAGGGGGTATCTTTGACTGCGCCGCCAAGGAAGAACGTCTCACCGAGGTGAATCGCGAGCTTGAGCAACCCAAAGTCTGGGACAAACCGGAACGCGCCCAGGAACTGGGACGCGAGCGCGCCCGTCTGGAGGCAGTGGTTGTCACGTTCCGGCGCATCGATGCACGGTTAAGCGACGCGAATGAGTTGCTGGAACTGGCGCGCGCGGAAGATGACGCGAGCATGGCCGAAGCCATCGCCACCGATCTCAAAACGGTGGACAGCGAAGTCGCCGAGCTTGAGTTCCGGCGCATGTTTTCGGGCGAGATGGATGCCAACAATGCCTTCCTCGAAATCCAGTCCGGCGCCGGTGGCACCGAGGCGCAGGACTGGGCCGCCATGTTGCTGCGCATGTACCTGCGTTGGGCCGAGCGGCGTGGTTATAAAACCGAGTTGATCGAGCAATCGGATGGTGAAGTGGCGGGCATCAAGAGCGCCACGGTGCGCATCGAGGGCTCTTATGTCTTCGGTTGGTTACGCACCGAAGCGGGCGTGCATCGCCTGGTGCGCAAATCGCCGTTCGATTCCGGCAATCGCCGTCATACTTCCTTCGCCTCGGTGATCGTTGTTCCCGAGGTGGACGAAGATTTTGACATTGAGATCAATCCGGCCGATCTGCGGGTGGACACCTATCGCGCCAGCGGCGCCGGCGGCCAGCACGTGAACCGTACCGAGTCGGCCATTCGGATTACCCACATGCCGAGTGGCGCGGTCGTGGCCTGCCAGAGCGACCGTTCGCAGCACAAGAACCGCTCCACGGCCATGAAAATGCTCAAGGCCAAACTCTATGAACTTGAGATGCAGAAACGTAACGCCGAAAAGCAGAAGCTCGAAGACAACAAGGCCGACATCGGCTGGGGCAGCCAGATTCGCTCCTACGTGCTCGACCAGTCGCGCATCAAGGATCTGCGTACTAACATCGAAACGGCCAACACCCAGGCGGTACTGGACGGCGACCTCGACAAGTTCATCGAGGCCAGTTTGAAGAGTGGGCTGTAAAAGCTATAAAACTCAACGCCAAGACGCAAAGGGTAATCAGGAGCGTCTCAGCGTCTTCGCGTTGAGTTGTTGGTGTTATCCTTAATTTTAAGCGTGATTAAAAATATACCCATGAGCGAACCAGAAAAGCCCGAACCGCAGGACGAAAACACCATTATCGCGCTGCGCCGCGCCAAGCTTGGTGTTTTGCGCGAACTTGGCGCGCCGTTCCCGAACGACTTCCGTCGCAACGTGATCGCGGGCGAACTGCATGCGGAGTACGGGGAAAAAGACAGCGCGGTTCTGGAGGCGACGCCGGTGCGCGTGCGCGTTGCCGGACGCATGATGAGCCTGCGTGTCATGGGCAAGGCCAGCTTCGCGCATCTGCAAGACATGTCCGGGCGCATTCAGCTCTATGTGCAACGCGAGGCCATTGGCGAGGCGCTGTACGCGGAATTCAAGCAATGGGACATCGGCGATATCGTCGGTGCCGAGGGTGCGTTGTTCAAGACCAAAACCGGCGAGCTGTCGGTGAAGGTGGACGCTATCCGGCTGCTCACCAAATCGCTGCGCCCGTTGCCGGACAAATGGCACGGCCTCACCGACACCGAGACGCGCTATCGTCAGCGTTATGTCGATCTCATCATGAGCGAGGTAACGCGCAAGACCTTCCGCATACGTTCCGAAGTGGTGACCTTCATCCGCCAGTTCCTGACGGCGCGCGGTTTCCTCGAAGTGGAAACGCCGATGATGCAGGCCATTCCGGGCGGCGCCATCGCCCGGCCGTTCGTGACCCATCACCACGCCCTCGACATGCAGATGTTCCTGCGCATCGCGCCGGAGCTTTATCTCAAGCGTCTGGTGGTGGGCGGTCTCGACAAGGTCTTCGAGATCAACCGTAACTTTCGCAACGAAGGGTTGTCCACGCGCCACAACCCCGAGTTCACCATGCTGGAGTTCTACGAAGCCTACGCCGACTACCGCGACTTCATGAACCTGACCGAGGAAATGCTGCGTGCCTTAACCCAACAGGTGCTGGGCTCCACGACGGTTGCTTATCAGGGCGATCACTACGACTTCGCCAAGCCGTTCACGCGCCTGTCCGTCAAGGAATCGATCCTGCATTTCAACCCGGACCTGAAGAGCGCGGACATCGAGTCGCTTGAGAACGCACGACGGGTTGCCGGGCACCTGAAGATTCCACTCAAACCGAGCTATGGGCTGGGCAAGGTGCAGATCGAGATTTTTGAAAAGACCGTGGAGACGCGCCTCAAGGACCCCACCTTTATTACCGCCTATCCAACCGAGGTGTCACCGCTCGCGCGCCGCAACGACCAGGATCCGTTTGTCACCGACCGCTTCGAATTCTTTGTCGGCGGGCGCGAGATCGCGAATGGTTTCTCCGAGCTGAATGACGCCGAAGATCAGGCCGAACGATTCCGCCAGCAGGTGCAGGACAAAGACGCGGGCGATCAGGAAGCCATGCACTTCGACGCCGATTACATTCGCGCCCTGGAGCACGGTATGCCGCCCACCGCCGGCGAGGGCATCGGCATCGACCGGTTGGTAATGTTGCTCACCGACTCGGCCAGCATCCGCGATGTGATCCTGTTTCCGCACATGCGGCCGGAAACAACCGGATAATTTTCGCGATAACTGCGCAGCACAAGACGTGGCTCAAGTCGGTAGTGTATTAGTTTGAATTTCCGCTATCGGCCAGGAGCAGTCATGAGGCGACCCCGCCAGCCAATAAATCAGCCGCCTTCTTTGGCCTGCGGCGTTCACTGTGGCCAGTGGTTTTGTTGTACGACCAACTCACGCAATTGTTCGATGTTGGGTTGCACAGTATTGGCTCCACGCCGGACGTAGATCAAATTATTCCGGACATCGTGATAAGGTTTTGTTTTCCCCTCTGGGACGGAGATTGAAAGGATTGAATGTCCAGCGAGCTTGACCATTTTTACCCGCAGATCGATGTGTGGGCCAACGTGCCCGTTGATCGTCTGTTTAAGTTCGCCAATGTACTCTTCGCGTGTTTGATCTAGAGAGATTCCGCGCTTTACCCTTGTCCTCTCGAGTTCCCGTTCGATCCCAATTATTGCGCAGTTGTTGTCAACGCCAATCAGAATCACACCACCAACCGTGTTTGCGAATGCGATGGCGGTTTTCACTAGTTCCTCAGTTTTCTGGTGTTTCGGATCAATATAAGGCTTGAATTCAACATTCGGTCCTTCCCCACTTTCAACTGCAAGCAACACTTCGGCTTCACCAATACCCTGGCCAGGGCCGTTTACAAGAAGGCGATTCTGCCCATGGGACCAAAATACCGCCTCGCGATGGTGGTCGTGAATTGAACCGTCTGAATCGATCAAGAATAGTTCGAGTCTGTCCGGATTGTCCGGTAACTCGATTTCAGCCGTTCCCGCTGCGACGGACTGGTCAACAAAGATAAATGTGTCCCCATTGTAGCAGGCGCCCTTTATCCGTAATTCCGCAGTATCAGTATTCGCTTTCGTGACAGTCACAACCAAGGTGGCCTGATGACAGACTCAACCGCTCAAAGCGTGCACGGCACTCGGGCAGTATTAAAATAAAATTGCCATCTTTCCCATCACTACTGCTGTGCGCAGACAGATCACACCATTGCTTAATTGCAGTCAGGCTATCCGGATAATAGGGCAGATCATAAGCTAAGAGGTTTTCCTGGAACGGAATCGAGACGTTCTCCTGCCACTTCGTAGTAAATACAACGGCTGGCTCCTTGGTAAAATCGTTTCCACTGGGAAGGAGCAGCCTTTCCCACTGCTTGTTGTCCGGAAAACGCACCTCAAGCTCTTCAAGCGACAAAACTCGTGGGTTCTACCCCGATTCCCCGGACACATCCATTAAGCCCATAATGGGCCAGGAGGTGTGTCATGGCAATGCGCAAGAAGT
>Ga0315281_10006393_pt1 | contig 16769 bp, 15 predicted proteins | sample YL17G07_0_MG_FD_204540 | JGI IMG/M metagenome (GOLD analysis project Ga0315281, IMG submission 204540) | Sediment microbial communities from Yellowstone Lake, YNP, Wyoming, USA - YL17G07_0 | ecosystem: Environmental > Aquatic > Freshwater > Lake > Sediment | place: USA: Wyoming | collected...
AGCGAAGGAGCCGGCATTACCATAGCCCTGAATAGCGGTGGTGGCCCCGTTGAGATTAATGCCCAAAACTTTGCCCGCTTCGCGCAGGCAGTAGATGCCGCCCCGGGCGGTGGCATCGCCTCGTCCGGCGGACCCGCCGAGCGCCAGCGGCTTGCCGGTAATCATGCCGAACTCGGTATAGCCCTTGAGGAAAGAAAATTCATCCGCCATCCACGCCATGATTTGCGGCGTGGTGTACACGTCGGGCGCGGGGACGTCTTTCTCCAGACCGAGGATGCGCCCGACCTGGCGGATGTAGGCCCGGCTGAGGCGTTCCAGTTCGCCGGGGGACATGGCTTTGGGATCGCAAATGACACCGCCCTTGCCGCCGCCCAGCGGGATATCTACTACGGCGGTCTTCCACGTCATCCAGGCCGCCAGCGCGCGCACGGTATCAATGGTTTCGTCCGGATGAAACCGGATGCCGCCTTTGCACGGCCCGCGCGCGTCGTTGTACTGGACGCGGAAGCCGTGAAAGATTTTGGTGTTGCCGTCGTCCATCTTGACCGGGAGCGTGACGTGCAACTCCCGCATTGGCCACCGCAAGAAATCGCGCAACGCCGGCTCAAGCTTAAGCAAAGCGGCCGCCTCGTCGAATTGCTGTTGCGCAATGGTGAACGGGTTGGGACCGTGGTGCCCATTAGTAGAAGCCGGGCGCTCCCGAACGTATGCTGGTGCAGTTGCCATTAGAACCTCCTGTGGGTGAATGAGAGAATGGCCTACTTCCAAAGTTTAGCGCAGAGTGTGTGAGAAACTCATAGAAAGGGGCGAGGCGCGCGTGAAAAAGACGTGAAAATGAATCGCTGATGAAAAGCGACTAAACGCCGAGGGTTGCTCGCCAGCCGTGGCTAGCTGAGGCCTCGATTTTGTTGAAAGATTTTTTGCTGATAAATCGTGGAGACTTAGTCCGGGTCGTTCTCCGGGCAAGCCAACATATACCCGGCGCCGGGGCTGGTGACGATGAACTTCGGGTTGGCCGGATCAGGTTCGAGTTTCCGGCGGAGATAGCGGATGTAAGCACGCAAATAGTCCACGTCGTTGCGATATTCCGGCCCCCACACGGCAGTGAGGAGTTGCTCGTGGAGCATCACCTGATTGCGGTGGGCGGCCAGTTCGTGCAGGAGTTTGTACTCCGTAGGGGTGAGGCTGACCTCGTGGCCGTTCACGGTCACACGGCGGCGAGCCAGATCAATCCGCAAATTGGGGCAGACGATCTCCACCTGGGTGAGCGCGGCCGGCTCATGGCGGGCGCGTTTCAGCACCGCCCTTACGCGCGCGAGCAGTTCTTTGGAGCTGAAAGGCTTGGCGAGGTAATCGTCGGCGCCCGCGTCGAAGCCACGCAGTACGTCGGTCTCGCGCGCTTTGGCCGTCAGCATAATGATCGGCACGTTGGAAAACTCGCGCACCCGGCGGGCGATTTCGTACCCGTCCACCGGGCCGGAGAAAATAATGTCCAGCAGAATGAGATCGGGTTGTTCGAGTGCGGCCTTTTCAATCGCTTCGTCGGGTTGGCTGGCCGCTACCACCGTAAATCCGGCGGCGGAAAGTATTTCGCGCACCAGATGCACGAGTTTCGGTTCGTCGTCCACAACCAGAATATGCGCTTCGCTCATGGGCCTGTCCCTGATTGCTATTCACCGGCCTCGGCGCTCAATCCCGCGCGGGGAAGCGAGAAAGACAACGTCGTCCCTTGCCCCAACTGGCTCTCGGCCCAAATGTGCCCGCCGTGCGCCTCGACAATCGTCCGCGCCAGAGGCAAGCCCAGCCCGATGCCCGGCACGCGATAGCCAGGCGGCATTTTGGCGCGGAAGTACCTGACAAATAGCGGTATCAGATCCTCCGGCGAAATGCCCATCCCCTGATCGGAAATGCTGACGACCACGTCGGCGGGGCGCGCCTCGCCCCGGATCACGATCAAGCCGCCCTCCGGCGAGTACTTGATCGCGTTGTCCAGAATGTTGCGGATGACTTGCCGGATGCGGTACGGATCGACGTCTACGATGGGGACGGTCGGCGGAAAGTCCACGACGAGCCGGTGCAGATTGGTGAGTTGGAGCATCTCCTCGCCGACCTCGCTGGCGAGGCGTTGCAGGCGCACAGGCTGGCGCTCGATGGTAAAGTGGCCCACGTCAATGAGGGCCGAGTCGAGAATGTCGCTGAGCATCACCTGTAGCGTGTCACATTCCTCGTCAATCAGCCGTAGAAATTCGTGGCGCTTCGCGGGGGACCAGGCAATCTCTTCCAGCAGGAGCGCGGTGGAATACCCTTTGATGGCGACGAGGGGCGTGCGGAGTTCGTGCGAGAGCGTGGCCATCAACTCCGAGCGCAGGCGGCTGGCCTCCTGCGCGTCGCGAATGGCGTCCGCCTCGGCCTCCAGATACGCACGATCTATGGCCAGCGCAATGAGGTCGGCCACGGTCTGCACAAACGGCAAATCGTCTTTGGCAAACGTGAGGGGGCGGCGCACGGTTTCGAGAATCAGCACGCCCAGTTTGCGCTCGCCGACACGCAGGGGCGCGGCCACGGCGCTACACGGCGCGGCGTGCGTGCCAATCGCCTGCGCCATCAGCGCCCGGTTGGCCGGGCGCAGATCGGCCATAGCGGCGGCGACTTCGTCCGGGGTGGCAAACAGCCGGACGATCCCCTCGGTGTACGTTTTGCCGGTCATGGATTCGCCCGCTTGCAAGCCAACCTCGCGCAGGATTTTGAGATCGTAACCAAAGGCCGCCCCGGCGTGGAACTGTCGGGTGGCTTCGTCCCACAACATGATCGCGCCGATCTCGGCTGGCTCGAGGACGCTGGTCAATTCTTTCATGGCCGCCCCCAGTAGCGCCGGCAATTCCAGAGGCGTGGTAAGCGTCTTCGCGACCTGCGTGATGGCGTGCAGTTCGCGCGTTCGGCGTTCAAGTTCACGGCGCTTGCCCGTGGACATAGTGAGGCTACCTTATCTATCCAGAACGCATCGGATCATCCGGGCAGGGCATTAACTTTGATCGTCAACCTGATTTGCGCCACAGCCGATAGCGATCTGAATCTCATTTGGTATCAGGCTACTCTTGCGATGGAAAAAAGTCAATCAATCGGAGCCAGTGATGGCACCCATCTTTAGTATGCCTAATTCCGGCCGCTAAAGAGCGAATTATTTCCCGCGCTCAATGCGCGCGCGCAAATGCGCTGGCCATTGGGATACATCTTCGGAGGGATAGACGGGCAACTCCGGCCCGTTTTGCGTGAGCAATTCCGATGTGCGGCAGTGAAGGATACCGCGCGCGGTGGCTAGCCCCGAAACCGTCGCGCCCGCGACCCCGTGCGATTGGGTGCTGGCCCCGCACATCCACAGGCCCTCGAACTCCGTTTGATTCGAGAAGGACCCCGGCCCGACCTGCGTGCGGCTTTTCTCGATACCGTACAAGTTGCCGCGGGTGGCGTTGATGTAATGCGCGTTGGTCAGTGGCGTGCCAAGACTCCAAAAGACAATGTGACTGCTCAGGCCCGGCACGCGCTTCTCTAAAGTCTGAAACATCCGCCACGCCAGATCTTCTTTCAACCCCTCGTACCCCGCCGAGTGCGCGCCCGATTTTTCGTGCGCCCATTGTTGAAAACCCTCGTAGCCCACAAACACAAACGCCTCGCAAGTATGATGCCCCTGGTGCATCTTCGACGGGTCTTTGAGCGTCGTCGTGGTGAGGAACATCCCCGGCGGCGCGTCGGCGGTGAGGGCGTAGTCTGTCAGCCCTTGCTTATAAATCCCATCTACGTCCGCGCTTTCGTAGAACCAGCAGTTGCCCGAGTCCAACCCGGCGGCGCGCATATCCAAATCGGTAGCGAAAAACAGACTCAGCGCCGAGACGGAATACTTCACCCCCTCCAACTTGCGGCGCAATTTACTGCTCAACTGTTCGCGCCCGACGAGTTTGCCAAACGTCACTTCCGGGTCGGCGTTGCTGATGACGTGCCGCGCGCGAATCTCGCTCCCGTCGGTGAGCCGCACCCCTACAGCGCGGTGGCCTTCGAGCAGGATGCGCTCCACCGAGGTCCGGAGACGAATCTCGCCCCCGGCGCGTTTCAACGCCCGCACGAAAGCGCGCGGGATGGCGAACCCGCCGCCCAGCGGGTAATAGCCGCCATCAAAGTAGTGATGTGTAATTCCGGCATGGACAAAGGCCGACACCTGCGAGGGCGGCATCCCATGATCGCCCGCTTGCCCCGCGAGGACGCCTTGCAAGACCGGATCAGAAACGTGATGGGCGATGAGATCTTGCCCGGTGCGCAATCCCCACCGCAGGAGTGACCCGGCGTGCCCGACGGCTTGCACGGGATTCTTCTCGCGCCCCAAAGTGTTGAGGCTCTCCATCATGCCGGTAATAGTGTTGAAGTAACCGTCAATGCCCGCCGCCTCGCGCGGGAAACGCTCTTTCAACCGAGCCGCGAGCTGGTCTTTGCCTTTGGGAAAATCAAACCGCTCCTCGCCGACGAAGATGTGGTCGTAGCCTTCCGGGTTGAGTTCGCAGAACGCGAGGTCGCGCGACACGCCAAGGCCCTCGTAAATCCGGCGCATCGGCCCACCCGCCTGCACCCCGCCGATGTAATGCACGCCAGGGCTGAAGCGATAGCCTTGCAAAGTGAACGAGTGCGTCCAGCCGCCGGGGACCTCGTGCTGTTCACACACCAGCACTTTCTGCCCGGCTTGCGCGAGTGATACGGCGGCGGCCAACCCGCCCGCGCCCGAGCCAATCACGATGACGTCGTAATCGGTAGTGATCATATTGTCTCCACGGCGAGGGTTGCGCCTAAACGCGAATGCCGTTACGCTTGAATTATACTCTCGCGATTGTAGGCCCGTTGCTGGAGGCCGCGCTAAAATGCTTCGGTGATATCCTCACTCCCGAAGGGATGGAACGTGAATCTCTCGCGCCGCTGGCTCATAGTAAGCACGTTAGTGTTTTTGGCTCTCACGTTATTTGCTCGCTCGACGCTGGCCCAATCTTCTTATTCCGCCCCGCCGCTCGGAAGCGCCGCGACTTTTGCGGTGCTCGCCGCTCAGACGCTGGGCAACACGGGCTCATCGGTGATTACCGGCGACGTGGGCGTGAGTCCGGGCAAAGAAATCACCGGCACACAACCGCAGATCGTCAGCGGCGCACTCCATCTAGGGGATAGCGCCAGCGCCTTAGCGCAAAGCGATCTGGCAACGGGCTATGCGGAGGCCCAGCGGCAAACGTGTGGCCTCGATTTAGGCGCTACCAATCTGGGAGGCCTCACCCTCATTCCCGGCGTCAAATGCTTCTCCACCAACACCCAGCTATCCGGGACTCTCACGCTCGATGGGCAAGGTGATCAGAACGCGGTGTTCATCCTGAAAATTCAAGGAACGCTGACTACGGCGAGCAAGGCAGTGGTGAAGCTCCAAGGGGGTGGGCAGGCTTGCAACGTCTATTGGATCGTCGGCGGTTCCGCAACCATTGGCCAATCTTCGGCATTGGTCGGCAACATTCTGACACTCGGTTCAGTGACCATGAACACCGGGGCTAAAGTGGAGGGCCGGGTGTTATCTCAAAACGGCTCAGTCACGCTGGATACCGCGACGATCTCGCGCCCGGCTTGCCGGACGACTTCAACGGCGACCGTCGCGGCATCGCCCTCGAGCGCCTTTGTGACTGCGACTGCTTCGCCCGGCGCAAGCCCGGCCACTACCGCCTCGCCCAAGGCTTACCCTATTTCTCAAACACCGCAACCTATTGTGCCTAACGCGCCGCCTAATACAGGCGGCGGCCCTTATCTGGGCGGGCTGTACCTCGGCGTGTTCATCCTGGTCATGCTACTGGGATTAGTGTCCCTGGCCTCACTGGCTAACAAACGCCCCAGCCCGAAGCCCTGAGATTCAGCGCGCCAGTTTTATGCCTCGTGTCCCCGGCCTGGTTCTGCTGTTGAGCGTGGCGCTGATTGTCGCTGGCGCTGTACTCGTGCCCGCCTATGCTGACAGTGTTAGCCCGCACCAATCGCTTCCCCGCCCGACCTTTATCCCTCCCCCGACGCAGACGCCTAACGTCCACGTGCAAGTCTGGGCTATCGCCACTCAATCGCCCGCTAATCCCGGCGAGCCGGTTAATCTGTTAATCCCCCGGCTGGGCCTCGAGGCCGAAATTCAACCAGTGAGCCTGACGGCTGACAATGCGATGGACGTGCCGGCCGATGGCGACAAAGTTGGTTGGTTCGAGTCGGGAGCGCGCCCGGGCGAGGCGGGCAATGCGGTTTTGGCGGGCCACCTGACAACAGGTTACGGACTTGCCGGAGTTTTCTGGGGACTAAGCAGGCTATGGCTGGAAGACAAGCTTTATGTGGAAGATGACCGGGGCCATACCTTTCAGTTTCGGGTAACCCACAGCCAGACCTTTGAGGCCAAAGATTTTCCCACAACCACAATCTTCGGGCCGGGCACGGGCGCGCATCTCAACCTCATCACTTGCGAAGGCGCCTGGAGTTGGCAGGGCTTTAGTCAGCGCCTCGTCATTTTTGCCGAACTGGTTCCATAGCGCGGGCCGGGGGAGGAATGAGCCGGACGGGAGGGGCTATTTGGCTTGCTGAGTCATACTTTTTCTGTTCTGTCGCCATTTTATGAAAAGCGGATATAATCTCAAGGCACTCCCATGTTTGGAGAATGCCTTATGGAACAATACTTAGACAAATTTTTGGCGGCGCTGGCTTCGCAAAAGGGCTATTCCGACAATACCATCGCCGCCTACCGCAACGACATCGCCCAGTTTTCTAAATTCATCCGCGCGCGGCGCGGAATGCCAACCGAGCCGGGGGAAGTTTCCGTCGAATTGGTTGAGGCTTATGTAGAAAACCTGCAACACGGCGCGGATGAGTATGCGGCTTCGACGGTGGCCCGCAAGATCGCCGCCGTCAAATCCTTCTTCCACTACCTCACCGAGCAGAAGATCGTCGTCGCTGACCCGGCGATCAGGCTTAACTCGCCTAAAGTCAAGAAGGCCGTCCCCAAAACTTTGACGCCCGAAGAACTTGAGAAACTGCTGGCGGTGCCCAGCCGGATGGGCGACGCAAAAGGGGCGCGCGACCAGGCTTTGCTGGAACTACTGTGCGCGACGGGTCTGCGCGTGACCGAGGTGGTGAACCTGCGCCTCGACGATTTGGACTGGGAACATGGCCTCGTAATTTGCCGGGGGAAAAATGACCGCGACCGGAAACTCCCGCTCAGCACGGCGACCGAGCCGCTCCGCGCTTATCTCAATAAAGCGCGCGCCTCACTTGCCAAACCCACCTCGCCGCCCACGCTCTTCCTCAACCACCGCGGCCAGAAACTAACCCGGCAGGGCATTTGGCTTATTATTAAAGAAGCCGCCCAAACGGCTGGGATTGGCGGGGACGTGACCCCGCACACCCTGCGCCATTCGTTTGCCCGCTACCTCGTGAGCAAAGGCGAGGACATGCGTCACGTGCAAGAACTGCTCGGCCACGCCAATCTTTCGACCACGCAGGTTTACCGGCAGGTCAACACCGCGCCAGAAGATTCCAAATCGTAGGGCAGGTCGTACGCCTGCCTTGTCAGAGAGGCCTGTATGACCGAATTTTTCACCCGCGCTCAACTCGAGGAGGCCGCGCAGTCCGTCCGCGCGCAAACGAAGCAGACGCCCACCGTCGGGCTGGTACTCGGCTCGGGGTTAGGCGCCCTCGCGGACGCGGTCGAGAACGCCGACATAATCTCTGTCAACAGCATCCCCCACTGGCCATCGTCCACCGTGGAAGGCCACGCGGGGCGGCTCGTCGTCGGCCAACTCGAAGGGCAAACCATCCTCGTCCAGCAGGGCCGCGCGCATTACTACGAGGGCCATAGTATGCAACAGGCCACGCTCCCCGTGCGCGTGATGCAACTACTCGGCATTCAGACGCTCATCGTTACCAATGCCGCCGGGGCCATTCATCCCGATTACCGTCCCGGCGACCTCATGCTCATCACCGACCACATCAACTTTATGGGGATGGCAGGCCTTTCGCCTTTGCGCGGCCCCAATGACCCTTCGCTCGGCCCGCGCTTCCCCGATATGAGCCGCGCCTACGACCACGACCTGCGCGCGTTGGCGTTGCAGATGGCCGGAGAAACTGCCATCGGCTTGCAACAAGGCGTGTATGTCTGTCTCGGCGGGCCGTCGTTTGAGACCCCCGCCGATTTGCGCTTCCTGCGCGCGATTGGCGCAGACGCGGTGGGGATGTCCACCGTGCCCGAGGTGACGGTGGCGCGACACGGCGGCCTGCGCGTGATGGGCGTGTCGGGCATCAGCAACAAAGCCAACCTCGACGGGAGCACTGAGACGACCCACGCCGAAGTGCTGGAAGCGGGCAAGGTCATTGTGCCCAAGTTGGTGAGCCTGGTGCGAGGCGTTTTAAGAAAGATGTAATCGTCCAGAAACCCGTTTTCTGCTCCGTGAGAAGACGGGTTTCTCGGCTAGCCCTTGTGAATGACTGGCGCAGTTTTTTTTATCGTCGAATATCGGCTGTGGATTTACGGCCTGCTGGGGCTTGTCGCGGCGTTCTATGCCAACCAATTCTGGCAGGCGCACGCCGCGCTGGGGCGCACGCCATTTGGCCTTGAACGCGAAAACGCCCGGCGGCGGCGGAACGGGGCGTTGTTCACGCTCATCCTCCTCGTCACGCTGGGCTTCACCGTTTCACTTACGGGTCGGTATGTCGCGCCGGCGCTGGCCGCGCACCCCACGCCAGACCCCCACGCCGTCCCCACGCCCAAGTCTTCACCCACACCCATCTCCAACAGCACCGGCCCGGTGGTCGTCGATTCGAGCGGTTGCCAGAACTCGAAGGCCACGCTGACCGACCCTGAGCCGAATACTCGCGTCTCCGGTTCCTACGAAGTGCGTGGCACGGCGGCCATTGATAACTTCGCTTTTTACAAACTGGAGATCAGCGGGAGCGGCACTAACGGCTTGTGGGTTCCGGTTTACGTATACACCGCCACCGTCACCGGTGGTCCGCTCGGCACGTTTGATGCCAGCAATTACCCGGCGGGCAACTACGCCTTCCGGCTGGTGGTGAGCGACAACGCGGGCAACTCGCCATTCCCGTGCGTCATCCCCATCACTCTCGTGGCCCTCGGTGGCGGCGAACCCGCGCCGACGCCGACGCCGTGAAGTATCAGTCAAACAGGTATAAAATTAAGTCATGCCACAAGTCACCATTCGCCCCGCGCACAGCACTGACCTCGACCACCTCCTCGCCCTCGACCAGGGTTACAGTACCGAATACGTCTGGCAGATGGACGCCCGCGAAGAAGCCGGTCAGCATAGCCTGACCTTCCGCCCGGTGCGTCTCCCGCGCCCTATGCGCGTCAACTTTGCGCGCGACACTCAACGCATCAAGGACGACTGGAATCGCCGGGTGTGCTTTCTCGTGGCCGAAGAGGAAGGCCATCTCAAGGGTTACCTCAACCTCACCTTTGCCCCGACCCCCGAAACCGGCTGGGTCTCGGATTTCTGTGTGGAGCGCCGTTTCCGCCGGAGTGGAATCGGGCGGGTCCTGCTTGCCTCGGCGGCGCAGTGGGCGCGCGAGAACGGTCTCAAGCGCCTCATCCTCGAAGTGCAATCCAAGAACTACCCCGCCATTTGCTTCGCCCAAAAACTTGGCTTCGCTTTCTGCGGCTACAATGACCGCTACTACTCTAATCAGGATGTGGCGCTGTTTTTTGGGATGGTATTGAAGTAAAAGTGTTCAAGCGCTTAAGTGTCACGTGACACTTAAGCACCTGACACTTACCGAGTTGGTTTTTGCTTGCCATGCTTCTCATCAACGCCCTCGCCACGCTTAATCAAATCCTCTCGGCGGGCATCGTCATCACGGCCTTCGCCTATCTGCTCTATTCGTTGACGTTCAACTTGCGCGAGCGCGCGGCCCGCGCTTTCGCGGCGCTCCTGTCTTTCATCACCATCGTTTATCTCTGCGATGTCGTCGTGGCTACGCTCGCCAGCCTCACGCAAGCCGAAGTCTGGCTCCGTCTGCAATGGGTCGGCATCGCTTTCGTGCCGGTGGCTTATCTGCATTTCTCCGATGCGCTCCTCGCCACCACCGGCCAACCCTCGCGCGGGCGGCGGCGGCTCTCCATTCGCGTCCTCTACCTCACTGCGGGTGCTTTCCTCATCGCCGCTACCTTCACCGACATCCTCGTCCACGACGGCGAGATCGCCAACGATGCCGCGCACCTCCGCGCCGGGCCGCTCTTTGTCCTGTTCATCGTCTACTTCATCGGCAGTTTGCTTTGGGCCGGGTGGAACTTCCTCCGCGCTTACCGGCGTTGTCAGACTTCCACTACGCGCCGCCGGATGTTGTATCTCATGACCTCCTCTACCGCGCCCGCCGTCGGCACATTCCCGTTTCTGCTCGTCGCGGGCGGCACGGCCTCGCTTCACCCGCTCATCTTCTGGTCGCTGGTCCTCACCACCAATTTCGCCGTTTCGCTCCTGCTCGTCGTCATGGCCTACTCCGTCGCCTACTTCGGCGTGGCTTTGCCCGATCGCATCGTCAAGGCGCGGTTCTTCCAATGGCTCTTGCGCGGCCCGCTCGTGGGCTGGGTCGTCCTCACCGTCTACTTCGTCGTCGGGCGCTACGGGCCGCGCCTCCCGCTCTACGACGCGCGCCTCCTGCCGTTCTTCGTCGTCTTCGCGCTGTTGCTCGTGCAATTCTTTATCACCCTCGTGCGCTTGCCCATCGAGCGCGCTCTGTTCTACGGCAGTGACCGCGAGGAAGTGCGCCACCTGCAAATGCTGGAGGAACATCTGCTCACCTCCGGCGATTTGCGCCAATTTTTGGAATCGGCCCTCGCGGGCTTGTGCGACGCCCTTAGGGTTCCCGCGGCCTTCATCGCCGCGCTCGGCCCAGAGGGCAAAGTGGAATACGAAGTGACCGCCGGAGCCGCGCCCTCGCACGCGGAGACCGAACCGCCGCCGCTCCCCTCTCTGCGCGCGGCCCCCGCGAGTCTCGTTCACCCCAATGGCGCGTCGGCCCCCCTCGGCGCGCTCGCGGGCGGCCTTTTCGAGTGGGGCGATTATTGGATTTTGCCGCTCAAGAGTCAAACCGGCGACGCGCTGGGGTTGTTGGGCCTCCGCGCCCGTCCGGCGTCCCCGCACTTCACCGTCGAGGAGAGCGCCGCCCTCGAGGTCGTGGCGACTCGCTCCGCCGCCGCCCTCGAAGACCGCCGTTTGCAACGCGAAGTCTTCAAAGCCTTGGATCGTCTCCTGCCGCAAATGGAAGTCATCCAACGCCTGCGCGCCTCAGCCACCTTCGCCAGCGCTAAAGCCCTCGCCGAAGCCGATCACATCATCGCCAGCCCCGACCTGGCGCAGTTCGTCCGCGACGCGCTCAGCCACTACTGGGGCGGCCCCAAGCTCACCAACAGCCCGCTCCTACGCCTGCGGATTGTGGAGCAAGCCTTGCACGAGCACGAAGGCAACGCCGCCAACGCCCTCCGCGCGGTTCTGCAACAAGCCATCGAGCGCATCAAGCCCGAAGGCCAGCGCAAATTCACCGGCGACTGGTTACTCTACAACATTTTGGAGATGAAATTTTTGCAAGACCGCCGGGTGCGCGAAGTCGCTATGCGCCTCGCCGTGAGTGAAGCCGAGTTATACCGCAAACAGCGCGTGGCCCTGGAAGAAGTGGCGCGCATCATCTCGCAGATGGAGCGCGAGGCCGCCGAGCGCGCGACCGATTACGATATCGCCGGATAACTCCATGCGGCTGACCTTCATCGCCTTTGGCACGCGCGGCGACGTGCAACCCGCCATCGCCCTTGGGCAAGCCTTGCAGACTCACGGGCATCACGTCCGCCTCCTCGCCAGCGCGCACTTCAAGCCGTGGATTGAAAGTCACGGCCTCGAAGCGGCGGAGACCGGCGTGGACGTGCAAGCCGTCATGGAAAGCGAAGGCGGGCAAGATTGGGTGGAGCATGGCACCAACCCGCTTCGCCAACTGCGCGTGATGAAGGCTCTGCTCGACAAATCCGGCTGGGCCATGATGACCGATGCGTGGAATGCCTGCCGTGATGCCCGCGCGGAAGTGGTCGTCAGCAGTTTCACCTCGGACTTGTACGCCGTCTCCATCGCGGAAAAACTCAAAGCCAGGCACCTCAGCCTCGCGCTACAACCCTCGCTCATCGCTACTCGGAGCGGCGCGGCGACGATTAACGCCCCCCTTCCCAATCGCGAGAGCGCGCTCAATTATCTTTTTGGCAAAACACTGATTGAGACCATGCCGAAGCAAATCTGGGGCGCGCAACTCAACCGCTTCCGTGAGCAAATGCTGGGCTTGTCCGCGCAAACTTACGCGCAGAACCTCGCCGCGCGCAAACAGTTGCTCGTCGTGCATGGCTACAGCCCGCGCGTCGTCCCGCACCCGCCCGATTGGCCGCGCCACTATCACACCACCGGCTATTGGTTTTTAGATGAAAGTAATCACTGGTCGCCGCCGCCGGAGTTGGAGGCGTTCATCGCGGCGGGGGAGCCGCCGGTGTGTCTCGGCTTTGGGAGTATGACCGGGCGCGACCCGGCGCGGATCACGCGGCTCGTGGCGGAAGCGGTGCAACTGAGCGGGCGGCGCGCGATTCTCCTTGCGGGGTGGGCGGGCCTCGGGGCTGAATCTTTGCCCCCGACAATTTTCCGCCTCGACGCCGCGCCACATACGTGGCTCTATCCGCGCATGGCCGCCGTCATCCATCACGGCGGCGCCGGCACGCTGGCCGCCGGTCTGCGCGCGGGCCGCCCCACCGTCGTCGTCCCCCACTTTGCCGACCAACCCTATTGGGGCGCGCGCGTCCACGCCCTCGGTGTCGGCCCCCAGCCCATCCCGCGCCCGCAACTCACTGCCCAAAATTTAGGCGAGGCCATTCGCCTCGCCGCCACCGACCCCGCCCTGAAAAAACGCGCCACTGAACTCGGCGCCGCCATCCGCGCCGAAGATGGCATTGCGCGAGCAGTGGCGTTGATTGAAGACTATTTGTAATTCCTCACCGCCGCCCACGCCGTCGCCAAATCAATTCCCTCGCGCGAGCCTTCGCTATTTCGGTCCGCGCCCGCCAGCAAGCCGCCTACGGCGAACACATTCTCGTAAATCACCTCGCCCGCCGTGCGCCTCGATGGTCTGCCTTAAGGTTGATGAGCAACCCAGTTTCTCCGAGAAATCGGGTTTCGGGATTCGGGGGACTACAGTCTTCCCAAAAACACCAGCACAAACAACGTGGCGTTGTAAACGCCGTGCGCCAGGATGGTTGGCCACACGTTGCGGTGCGACCAATAGAATAGCAAATTGAAGACGAGGCCGACCAGCGCGGCGATGACGAGTGTGCTGAGAGGCGCGCCTAAGTTGCTCAGACCGAACACGAGCGCGGCGAGGACAACCGCTATCCCCAGGCCCAGACGGGCCTGCCCGAAGAGGGCTTCGAGCCGGTGGAGGAGAAACGCGCGATAGGCGAGGCCTTTCGCCAGAGCGTGCATAACCCCGTACAGGATGATGTTCGTGACGAGATAAGCCACATCGCCCTTGTGGGAAGCGGGGGAGGCCGAGACATCGAAAATTTGAGTGAACACCGGCGTCAGCACTCCGGCGACGATGAGGCCGCACAGCAAGCCGGTTACCGTGCCTTCGAGCGTCCAGCGCGGCAGTGAGTCAGCCGGGCGGCCAAAGCCGAGGGACTGCCACGTATCACCCGTGAGCCAGATGAGCACAAGCGCCACGACGGCTACGGGTAAGACCGACCAGGGTGAACGCCCACGAAACAAGTAGAGGCCGAAAATCAGAATGGCGATTTGTACCGCCGCGCCCGGCTTGCTCCGCAGAAAATTTCGCAAAGCGTTCATGCCAGTTTCGCTCCTATCCAGTTGCGCGCGCCGCGCGCGAAATCGGCGGCGGGCATGAGGCGTTTGCCGGGCGGTTGGATTTCGAGTAGTTGCAGGCCGCCCGCGCCGCAGGCCACGATTGAATCCGTCAGCACCACGCCCGGCTCGCCGGAGGCAGATACGGCTTGCGCGCGCAAAATCTTCAACGGCTGGCCGTGCCACACCGCAAATGCGCCGGGCCACGGGGTGAAGGCGCGCACGCGGCGTTCCAGCTCAACGGCGGAGTGAGTGAAATCCAAATGCCCGTCTTCTTTTTTGAGTTGTGGCGCGTAAGTCGCCAGCGCCGGATCCTGTGGTTGGGGCGTGAGCGTCCCGGTCAGATAGGCGGGCAGGGCTTCGGTTAGCAAGTCCGCGCCGAGGCGGGCGAGGCGCTCGCCGAGAGTCAGCGTTGTATCATCAGGGTGAATCGGTTCGGCGCGGCGGGCCAGCATTGGGCCGGTGTCGAGGCCCACATCTATTTGCATAAGGGTCACCCCGGTTTCCGAATCGCCCGCGAGAAGCGCGGCGGCGACGGGGGCCGCGCCGCGATGGCGGGGGAGCAGAGAAGCGTGGACGTTGACGCACCCGCGCGGGGGCAAGTCCAAAACTGCCGGTTTCAGAATCTGCCCGAAAGCGGCGACCACGATGAGGTCGGGCGACCACGCTGTAAGTTGCGCTATGGCTTCCGGCTCGCGTAAGCGTTGGGGTTGAAGAACCGGCAATCCCGCTTCGCGCGCCCAGCGCTTTACCGGCGATTCAAGGACTTGTTTCCCGCGCCCGGCGGGGCGATCGGGTTGGGTGACTACGCCGACGACGGTCTGCCGCTCGGCGAGGGCTTGCAAGCTCGGCACGGCAAACGCGGGAGTTCCCATGAAAACCACTCTGGCCACGGCGGCGCATTCTAGCATAGAGGCGAGGCGAGGGAAAACCTGACGCAATTTGCATCTGTGGCTAAATGGCGTACAATCTATCCTAGTCCGTCACTTTTGCGAGGGACACGGGTTGTAGCCTATAGCCCAACCAGTTGGGCATACCTTCATATCCAAAAGGAGAAATAAAAATGAGTACCGACCCTACCATGATGAGCGACGTCACGAGCGATGACAAACTGTGGGCGACTTTATGCTATGTCCTTCCTATCATTGGCCCAGTGTTGGTTTTTATTATGCAAGGCAAAAAAGACCGACCGTTCATTAAGGCTCATCATATCCAAGCATTAGTCCTTGGGGTGATTGTATGGTTAGCAGGTTTCACTGTTTGCGGTTGGATATTGGTCTGGATTTATGCTATTTACTGCGGCATTCAGGCTTACAACGGCAAGACAGTCGTCATCCCCGTCATCAGCGACCTCGTCAAGAATCAGGGTTGGGCCTAAGCCTCGGCCTCCTTCATTATCCAAGCCCGCCCCTCGGCGGGCTTTCTGTTTTTAACGACTACCCTTTGCGCCCGGAGCGCGTATACTTGTGCTAGCCGTCCGTAGCGCAAATTATCAATTTGCGTAACAAAACCAGCTGGCGCTTCAACCGCCACAAGGAAATCGCCATGACGACGGACTTCCCTGCCTCCTCTGCGCCGCTCTCGCCGTCCGACGAACGCACGTGGGCCATGCTCGCTCACTATAGTATCTTGCTCAATCTCATCACCGGCCTGCTCGGCGTGCCGGTGCCGCTCGTCATCTACTTCATCTACAAAGACCGCTCGGCCTACGTTGCCAATCAAGCCATGCAGGCCTTCCTCTTTCAACTGCTGTGGTGGATTGGCGGCGGCGCGCTCATCGCTTTCGTGTGGATCGTCACCACCATTCTCATCGCGTTCCTCATCGGCCTGCTGTGCATTCCTATCGCCATCCTGATCTCGTTCATCCCCCTCGTCGCTATCGTCTATGGCGTTTACGGCGGCGTCAAATGCAATCAGGGTGAAGACTTCCGCTACTGGCTGGTGGGCGATTGGGTGAGCGGTTCCTTTACCCCGGCGCCTTAAAGATCTCACAGGTCTTCAAGACCTGTGAGGTCTTAACTCTCTCGGAGATTAAATGGCCTCCAAACGTTGGATTGTCGCCTCGCCGATTTCGGACTCCGCCCGCGCGGCCTTGCGCGATTATCCGTTCATCGTCGCCCAACTGCTGTTCGCGCGCGGCCTCGGCGACGCGGCGGACGCCCAGAGATTTTTCTCCGCCCAACTCGCCCAGCCCGACGACCCCTTTCTCATCACCGGCCTCGGCGAAGCAGTGGACCGCTTGCAGAGCGCCATTAAAAACAATGAGCGCATCGCCGTCTACGGCGACTACGACACCGACGGCGTCACCGCCACCGCGCTCCTCGTGCAAGTGCTCACCGCTCTCGGCGCAACGGTTCAGCCCTACATCCCCAACCGCTACGACGAAGGCTATGGCCTGAATACCGAGGCCTTGAACACGTTGCAAGCGCAAGGCGTGAGCGTCGTCATCACCGTAGATTGCGGCATCCGCTCCCTCGCCGAGGCCGACGCCGCCCGCGCCCTCGGCCTTGACCTCATCCTCACCGACCACCACACCCCCGGTCCCGAACTCCCGCGCGCCTTCGCCCTCGTCAACCCCAAACAGCCGGGCGACACCTATCCCGAAAAAGGCCTCGCGGGCGTGGGCCTCGCCTACAAAATCGCGCAAGGCCTCGTGCGGCCTCTGGGCGCGCAACCGCCGATCACCGGCTCCGACGTGCTCGACCTCGTGGCCCTCGGCACGGTGGCCGACCTCGCGCCGCTCACGGGCGAGAACCGCAAACTCGTGCGCGATGGCCTGCGCGTCCTCAATCGCGCTAAACGCGAGGGCGTGAAATCCCTGCTTATGGTCTCGCGGCT
>Ga0315281_10006394_pt1 | contig 16768 bp, 13 predicted proteins | sample YL17G07_0_MG_FD_204540 | JGI IMG/M metagenome (GOLD analysis project Ga0315281, IMG submission 204540) | Sediment microbial communities from Yellowstone Lake, YNP, Wyoming, USA - YL17G07_0 | ecosystem: Environmental > Aquatic > Freshwater > Lake > Sediment | place: USA: Wyoming | collected...
TTCGTGGAAGCGCTTTTTTAGGAGTTGCAATGGAGAGCATTCAGATCGAGATATTCGGTCAGGTATACAGCATCAAGGGTAAGGACGATCCTGCGTATATCCGGGAACTGGCAGCTTTCATTGATGGAAAAATGAAGGAAGTGCAGAAGGGTACGGGCACGGTTGATCCCCATAGGGTGGCAATTCTGACGGCGCTTACGATTACCGATGAGCTTTACCGGTTGCGCGAGCAGTATGGTCTTCTGCGAAAAACCGCGGAAGACTCGACCAAACGAATGCTTGAATTAACAGAGCGCCTGTGAGAAGTTCAAATAAATTGTTTTACGGTCAGGGTATTTTTAGGGTATGTATGGCCGAAACCTTACGCAACCTTTTGAAATAAAACGAATTAATGCCTTTTCATAAAACAACGTATTATTTTTATCCTTGCCATTTTCCGTTGATTCTGGTATAAAATATCATAGAAGAAAATTATCCCCTGCTTTGCCCGTGATGATGTAACTTGTTCCTCGTGAAAAAAAAATAACGGGAGCTATCCCTGGAGAGGGTGTGCATGCCCAGATAAGACTGGGAAGCCTAAACTTTCCGATACAGCGCCCACCTGGTTAATACCAGGAATCAAGTTACCCACACGGCAAAAGCGGGGGCTTTAACATATTCAGGAAAAACGTGTAACGTTCACTCTTCGAGTAAAAAAACGTAATCAGCGCTGTTCGAAAGGAGCGGGATGTCAGGCTCCGGCGCTTGTGATAGTGTTAAGCAAATGCGGTTAACTGAAAAACGGAACACGCGATTTTTTCAAACCAGTGTTTTTCAGTTGCCCACAAAGATTGTTTTGCCGGTATTGTAACACACTTAGACCATGGGGATTTTTCATCATACATATACACGCCGAAAGGAAGCGCCGGGAAAAGATGTTCCAGAGAGCGTGCGGGTGGTGGCATATAGCCATCGTTCTTCAGCACTGTTTCCTGGAAAATCCGCAGATTCCCGGATTTCCGCGTACACCCCGGGTTCTGTGTCGTTCTGATCTGGCCCAATCCAGAGTCTCCCACTATTGCAAGTCCGTGCATGCCCTCCTGCAGTAAGAACGTTGGATCTCAAAAATCCGAAAAAACTGGCTTCCGTTGAATCCATGGCCGTACCGCCTGCCGAACCGCCCTTGGCCTGGAGAATGCGTCCCCGCGACCTGTCCGAGTTTGTGGGACAGGAGCACATTCTCGGTCAGGGAAAACTGTTGCGCAGGGCGATCGAGACCGACCGGCTCATGTCGCTCATTCTCTACGGACCTCCGGGTGTTGGGAAAACGGCACTTGCGCACCTGATCGCCGAGCGCAGCAAAGCGCATTTTGTCTCTCTGAATGCCGTTACCGCGGGTGTGGCGGACATCCGGAAAGTGACGCACGAGGCGGCGCTGGAGCGGACCCAAAGCAACAAGAGGACCCTTCTCTTTATCGATGAGATCCATCGCTTTACCCGTGTGCAGCAGGATGCTCTTCTGCCCGATGTAGAACGCGGGAACATCACGCTCATCGGCGCCTCGACGTCGAACCCCTTTTTTGCCATCATCCCGGCACTCTCCTCCCGTTCGCAGATCCTCGAATTCAAACCGCTCAAGAACGAGGACCTTCGGTCCCTCATTCTTCGTGCCCTTGCGGACAAGGAGCGGGGGCTTGGAAGTCTGAAGGTGAACCTTACTCCGGACGCCCTTGAGTTTATCGTCGCCCGTTCGAACGGAGACGCGCGGCGCGCGCTGAATGCGCTGGAAATCGGCGCGCTTTCGACAGCACCGGCTCCGGACGGCGCCATTCTGTATAATATCCAAATCGCTGAGGAGTCCATCCAGAAGAAGGCGCTGGTCTACGATGAGGATGAGCACTACGATACAATCTCGGCCTTTATCAAGAGCATGCGCGGGAGCGATCCTGATGCAACGCTTTACTGGATGGCAAAGATGATCCATGCCGGCGAGGACCCCCTGTTCATCGCGCGCAGGATCATGATCGCGGCGAGCGAAGACGTGGGGAACGCAGACCCGCGGGCGCTCTTCGTGGCTGTTTCCGCGTACCAGGCGGTGGAGCGCATCGGAATGCCCGAGGGCGCGCTGCCGCTGGCCCAGGCGGCCGTGTATGTCGCGTCAGCGCCAAAAAGCAACGCCTCATACCTTGGCATCAAAGCGGCGATGCGTGACATTGAAGAAGGGAATCTTCTGCCCGTGCCGGACTATCTCAAGGACGCCCACTACCAGGGTTCCGCGCGGCTTGGCAGGGGCAAAGGCTACAAGTATCCACATGATTTTCCGGGCCACTATGTGGCCCAGGATTACCTCCCGCTGAAGCGGGAATATTATCGGCCCACGGAACAAGGCGAAGAAAAAAGGACCAAGGAACGCCTTGCCGGGCTGAGGAAGAGATACCAGGAGGAAAAAAATGATTGAGTATATTGTGCTATTAATTGTAGGGCTTGCCATGGGTTTAGGCGCGGGATTGCTGATCAAGGGCAAGTCCGCAGCGGGCAAGATCAAGGAAGCTGAAACAGAAGCGGCGCGGATCATTGCCAATGCCGAGCGCGAGGCGGAGACCAAACGCAAGGAAGCGGTGCTCGAAGCCAAGGACAAATTCTACCAGGCGCGGTCTGATTTTGAGAAGGAGACCCGCGACAAGCGCCAGGACCTCCAGAACCAGGAGCGCCGGCTCACTCAAAAGGAAGAGGGTCTTGACAAAAAGATCGACCTTCTCGATAAGCGTGAGTCCGAACTCGTGAAGCGCGAGCGGGAACTGACGGCGAAGGAAACGGTCGCGCAGGAAAAGGAAGAACGCTTCGAAAAAGGGCTGCGCGATCAGCGCCAGTTGCTCGAGAAGATCGCGAATATGACCGCTGAGGAGGCCAAACGTCAGCTTATGGTCTCCATGGAAGATGAGGCCAAGTATGAGGCGGCCAAGACCATAAAGCGGATAGAGGACGAGGCCAAGGATGAGGCGGACAAAAAATCAAAGAGCATCATGAGTCTGGCCATCCAGCGATACGCCAGCGACTATGTGGCGGAGGCCACGGTCTCGGTGGTCAATCTTCCCAATGATGAAATGAAGGGCAGGATCATCGGGCGCGAAGGACGGAACATCAGGGCGCTTGAGGCCGCAACGGGCATCGACCTGATCATCGACGATACGCCGGAAGCCGTGATTCTCTCCTGCTACGATCCGCTCAGGAGAGAGATCGCGAAGCTCACGATCGAGCGCCTGATCCACGATGGCCGCATCCATCCCGCCCGGATCGAGGAAATCGCCGAGAAGGTCAAGAAAGACCTCGACATTACTATGAAGGAGGAGGGCGAAAAAGCGGCCTTCGACCTCGGCCTCCATAATATTCACCCCGAGATCATCAAGCTCCTCGGGAGGCTCAGGTTCCGGACGAGTTATGGCCAGAACGTGCTCATGCATTCCCGTGAGGTTGCCTACTTTGCCGGTATCATGGCCGCCGAACTCGGCGTGGACCAGAAGCTTGCGCGGCGCGCCGGACTGCTGCATGACCTGGGCAAGGCGATCGACCACGAGGTGGAAGGGACCCATCCCCAGATCGGCGGAGATCTGGCCAAGAAGTACGGCGAGAACCCCAAGGTGATCAACGCGCTCCTGACCCACCACGGCGACGGCGAACCGAACTGCGTGGAATCCGTGCTCGTGGCGGCCGCCGACGCGCTCTCGGCCGGAAGGCCGGGTGTGCGGCGTGAGACCCTCGAGAGCTACCTTAAGCGCCTTGAACAGCTGGAGACAGCGGCGAACTCATTCAAGGGAGTTGAAAAATCCTACGCAATCCAGGCGGGCCGCGAGATACGCATCATCGTCAAACCCGAGGACCTTTCCGATGCCCATTCGGCCCAGCTTTCACGCGATATTGCCAAGAAGATCGAGACGGAAATGTCCTATCCCGGTCAGATCAAGGTGACCGTGGTGCGCGAGAGCAGGTATGTGGAGTACGCTAAGTAATGAAGGTCCTATTCATCGGCGACATTATCGGCGAGCCGGGCAGAAAGATGGTGCGGCAGCGTCTGCGCGGCCTTTTAGAGACGCATTGCCCTGATCTCGTTATCGCGAACGGAGAGAACGCGGCGGGTGGATTCGGCATTACGCCCGACATCGCCGATGAGCTGTTCTTTCTCGGCATCGATGTGCTGACGTCGGGCAACCATGTGTGGGATAAAAAGGAGATCGAACCCTATCTCGCGAAACAGGACCGGCTCATCAGACCGGCCAATTACCCCGAGGGAAATCCCGGATACGGCAGTGTGGTCATTTCCACCGAGAAGGCGGGCAAGGCCGCGGTATTGAACCTCGAAGGCAGGGTCTTCATGTCGAACCTGACAGACCCTTTCCGTGTCGCCGAACGGGAAATAGAACGGCTCAAAAAGGAAACACCTATTGTGATCATTGATTTTCATGCCGAGGCCACGTCCGAAAAAATCGCTCTCGCCTGGCATCTGGACGGCAAGGCGAGCGCTGTGATCGGGACCCATACCCATGTGCAGACCGCTGATGAGCGTGTGCTTACCAACGGCACCGCATTCATCACCGATGCGGGTATGACCGGTCCGACAGAATCAGTCATCGGCGTGAAGAAGGAACAGGCTATTGCGCGGTTCCTGTACCAGACCCCGCACCGTTTTGAGATACCGAAAGGACCGGTGCATCTCTGCGCGGTGCTCGTGGATGTCGACGGGCAGACGGGAAAGGCCGCCTCGATAGAGAGAATTCATATAAAGTCGTGATATGCAAACTCACATCCTCACCGTCTCAAAACTCACCGCTGAGATAAAAACTCTTCTCGAAGGCGGCTTCCCCGACGTTTGGGTCGAGGGAGAGCTCTCGAACCTCAGCATTCCCCAGTCCGGCCATGCCTATTTTACCCTCAAAGACGAGCACGCCCAGGTCCGCGCGGTCCTGTTCCGCTCCTCCCAGAGGTTCCTCAAGTTCACGCTCCAGCACGGCATGATGGCGCTTTGTCGGGGTAGGGTCAGCGTTTATGGGCCGCGCGGCGAGTACCAGCTCATCCTCGACTATATAGAACCAAAAGGAGTAGGCGCTCTCCAGCTGGCTTTTGAACAGCTTAAGGCCAAGCTTGAACAGGAAGGGTTGTTCGATCTTGAACACAAAAAACCTCTCCCGCTCCTGCCCCGGCGCATCGGTATTGTAACTTCGCCCACCGGCGCGGCCATCCGGGACATGCTGCGGGTCATCAGGAGGCGCCATCCAAAAATGCACATTCTTGTCTATCCAGTCCCGGTGCAGGGAACAGAAGCGGCGCCCGCGATCGTCGAGGCGATTCACTATTTCAATAATGAGCAGAAGGTCGATGTGATGATCATCGGACGGGGCGGGGGATCGCTTGAAGACCTTTGGGCCTTCAACGAGGAGCAGGTAGCGCGCGCTATCCATGCATCACGAATACCGATCATTTCCGCAGTCGGGCATGAGACCGATTACACGATTTCTGATTTTACCGCGGACCTCCGCGCGCCGACGCCATCGGCCGCGGCAGAGATGGTGGTTGAGAGCGAACACCGTTTTCGGGACACCATCGGTGCTCTCGAGTCCAGGCTTATCAATCGCATGGAGCAGAGGATCGAGACGGCGCGCGCATCGCTCCACGAGAAGGTCCGTCTTTTGGGAGACCCGAGGCGAAGGGTGGAGCAGGTCGCGCAGCGGGTGGATGAGCTGGTCCGCCGTTTGGCGCTGGGGCTGCGGCAGCACGTACGGCGGGACCGGGCGCAGCTCAGTGCGTTGGCCGCCGGGCTGGACCATTTGAACCCACTGGGCATCCTGTCGCGGGGCTATAGTATAACGAAGAAGCTTCCTGAAGGCCTTATCCTCAAGGATATCGCGGATGCCAAGCCGGGAGATCTCCTGAGTACGAGGCTGCACCAGGGCGAGATTCTATCGAGAGTGGAAAAGACGAACGCGGAGAGCGGCCGCTGAGCATATTCACCATAAACTTCATTATGCGTATTTCAGAGAATTCGCGCACTGTTTTTCCGTAATTACTCTTTTGACACCGGTATCTTCCTGTGGTAATCTCATAGCATGCAGAAAGACGACAAACAGGCCGATTCGCTCTCTCCCGAGGTCCAGGACGTCATGCGGAGTTTGCTCTCGGCCATCAGGTCAGTGAAGCTTTATCCGCCCAACAATCCGGTTTACTCCCAGTCTGTAGCAAAAGCCTTTAAAGAGCTGGACAAGTATTTGACGACCGCACCGGATTTCAGCATCAGTGTGCATAAAACCTATTTCGCCTTTCGGCGGAATGCGGTCGGCAAAGACGGTGAGTTGAACAAGGCCATTGCCCAGGACCTTTTCGCAAAAGGAGTTCGGGAGATGATCTTCATTCCCGGCATGAAGGAGTCGGAGCTGCTCGAGCTTTGCCGGGTCCTTGCCCTGTCATCGGAGGGGATGGCGTTGAAAAGCGGGATTTCCTCGATCCTCTGGGAAAAGGGCGCTGAGCATATCAAGGTTACCGAAGCGGGTCTTGATGAGGTCCTTACATCGCAGGAAGAACGAGATCAGGCGGGCAAGGCTGCCGCTGAACCCCTTGGCGGCAATGACGATGCGTCGAAGGAGGGAAAAAAGAAGGTTTTTTCAGGACGTACGCTGGTCCTGGGAGAACTTATGAACGATCCCTCGGGATTCGGGGCCAGCATGGTCGATCTTGCGAAACAAACACGCGGCGCCGATGAAAGCGTGGAAGACCGCCTTTTCACGCTCTATCAGGAGGCGGGGCGGAAGATCGAGGAGGAAAAGCCAAACGAAAGCGACACGTTATTTCAGGGGTTGGCCAACTCAGCCCTTACGATCGAATCGCCCTTACGCGAGGGACTCATCGCCGGTAAATTGTATGGGGACCTTGACGCTGAAATGTCCGATCAGGAGGACGCTGAGGAGGAGGTCCATCTGCCCAGCCCGCTCCAGGAAATTCAGACCGGACGCTTTTCCAGCTCCTGGAATACCCAGCAGGTGTCGACGCTCCTGAAAAAAGCGGCGGCAAAAAAGTCCGCGCCTTCGACCCCGCTCCCGCCGCCGTCCCCTGCACAAATAGCAGTGGCGCCGCTCCCCCCGGACCTGACCGAGATCGCGAAGCAGCTGGCGGAGTATAGCCCGGAAGAGATGACGGTGCTTGAGGCTGTCGGCAATCTGGGGATGGAACCGGACATTATTGAAGCGTCCGTCCGAACGCTGTTGTCTTTGCTGGACCAGGTAAAGAATCCCTTTCGGACCGGTCCGAGTGAGAAGGAAGTGGCTCTTTTTTCCGGTGTTGTGCATCAGCTTGAAGACTTGCTGATCTATCTTCTGAAGAAAAAGGATTTTGACTTCGCCGGTCAAATTATTGAGGCCTTTCATCGCCCGGTGGAGCCCGCGTTCCACCCTCGCATGATGGAGGCCCTGAAGAAGACGGCGCCGAGGAACATCATCGTCCTGGCGATCGAGGACCTCCGTAAACAACCGAAGGAATCGGCCGCCTACCAGTCAGCGTATGCCTATGTGTCCACGCTTTCGGCGCAGGCAGTGGATATCATCCTGGAGCTTCTGGCGACGGAAGAGGAAAAAACGAAACGAATCTTTCTCCTTGAACTGGTGAAAGACATCGGCAGGGACCAGATCGCTTTGCTCGGGGAACGCCTGTCGGATAGCCGCTGGTATTTCGTGCGCAACATCGTGATTCTCCTGGGAGAAAGCAAGTCGGACCAGGCCATTGCCATGCTCCGGAAGGCCGCGGACCATGAACATATCCGGATACGGGAAGAAGTGGTCCGTAGCCTGGTCTCCATCGGAGGAAAAAAAGCGGCCGCTGTCATGGCCAAATTTCTGCGGGACAAAGACGACTCTATCCAGATGGCGGCCATCCGCGCTTTCAGCGAACTTCCTGGCCTCGTCGCGGAGGAAACAACCCCCCTGCTGACATTTCTGGAGGACCGTCCGATCACAAGGAAGGACCATGAACTTACGCTCCAGGCGATCCGGGCGCTGGGGATGGTCGGCGGCCGGGACGCGGCGGTTTTTCTGAAAAGGTATGAGCAACGCCGGTGGTGGAAGTCGCGGAAGCTTCAGCAGGAGCTCAAGGACGCGGCTTTGCTGGCCATGGCAGGGATCACGGAAAGAGGGAAGCATGGTGGACGAGAAAAAGGATAAAGAGGGAGAGGCGAGACACTCCTTTTTTGCGAAGCAGCTGCTGATCGATTCGGCCAGGACCGCGTTCCAGCAGATAGCGGCGATCATGAGGAATGTGTCCCTCTATCCGGAAGACCACCCGTTCCTGATAACTTCCGCCGACAAGCTTCGAAAAACGATCGAAGCGCTCTTGCTGGGCCGGAAAGACGTGGCATTCTACCTGGTGGGGGGCGAACTGTTTTTCGAGACACTGTCCGTGCCGATCGAGCAGAGCCTCACGGTGCTCCTGGAGCAATTCGCGGCCAGGGACATCGGCGGGATTATTTTTCAACCGGGCCTTACCTCGCTGGAACTATCACGGTTTGCCGGACTGATGAGCAAGGATCCCTCGTTATTTGGCTCCGCGGGAGGGCACGCCGCTATTTTCGCGAAACAGGAAATTACGCACATCGAGCTCCACCGCGTGCTGCTCACCGAAAAAAAAGTCGCCGGCGCCCTCAGGGGGGGGGTGGAAAAGTCCACAGAGATTTATCAGGACGCTCTCAATGCGGTGAAGGAGATGGTCCAGTCCATACATCTGGATAAGACCGCGAACCTGCGCAAAATAAACTCGATTGTGCAGGCCATGGTTGATAACGTTCTCGACAACCGGGACTCCCTCGTGGGCTTGACCAGCCTCAAAATGTATGATGAATACACCTACGCACATTCGGTGAACGTTTCGATCCTCTGTGTTTCACTCGGGACGTTTCTGTCTTTTGACAAGCCCCAGATCTCCATACTCGGCGCCTGCGGGCTTATGCATGACATCGGCAAGGTGACCGTCCCGCATGAGGTCATCAATAAACCGGGCAAGCTCACCGACGACGAGTGGGAGCAGGTCAAGCGGCATCCCGTTGAGGGGGCTTTGCTTCTTTCCGACACGCCGGGACTGTCCAAGCTGGTCATGGTGGCGGCTTACGAACACCATCAGCATGGCGACGTCCGCGGTTATCCCAAGGTCGAGGGCGAGCTCAAACAGCACCCTTTTTCTCAGATCGTTTCCATCGCCGATGCCTATGAGGCGCTCACGGCCGCCCGGGTGTATTACAGCGCCCAGATGCCGCCCGATAATGCCATGCGGATTCTGATCGCAAAGCGAGGAGTGGCCTTCAATCCCGTTTTTGTCAAGGCCTTTGTCAACATGATCGGCATCTTCCCCATCGGCTCGCTTCTCAAGCTGGATACGGGCGAGATCGGGCTGGTCCTGCATCAGACGCAAGACTTGATGCGTCCCCGTGTTCTGCTGCTGACCGCGTTTGACGGATCGGAATTAAATGCCGATGCTGAAGTGAGTCTTCTTGAGACCGCGGGTGGCCGCTATAAGCGCTCTGTCGCCGGAACCATCGATCCGAACGCCGCTAAAATAAATTTAAAAAAATATATGACGTAACGGCGGTGAGCTTCATACCATCCTTGACCCTGAGCACCGGACGCCTGAAGTCAGGGTTTGCCGCATTTCTCTTGATTTTAGCGTGATGTTCTGGCTATAATAAAAACCAGGAAATATCAATGTTGCCGGTATGAAAGGTTCATACCTGTGGAGCTTACATCCTATGGCGGAAAAAAAGTTTGAGCCGGCCCTGGCGCGGCTGGAGGAGATCGTGCAGGAGCTTGAGCAGGGGGACCTTCCGCTGGAGCAGTCGTTGAAATTATTCGAAGAGGGGACCAAGCTATCGCGCATCTGCAACACGCGGCTGGAAGAGGCGGAGCGAAAAGTGGAAATTCTGATCAAAGATAAGGAAGGCAAGCTAAAAGCACAGCCTTTTGAAGAACGGGAAGAAGAATAATTGGATATCAAGGCATATCTTTCCAGCAAAAAGAGCCTCGTCGACAAAACACTCGATACGCTCGTCCCTTCCGCAAAAATGTTCCCGACCTCGGTGCATGAGGCCATGCGCTACAGCCTCTTTGCCGGCGGCAAACGGGTGCGCCCCATTCTGGCCATAGCGGCCGCCGAAGCGCTTGGCGCAAAGACCTCCGGACTGCTTCCCCTGGCCGGATCGCTGGAACTCATTCACACGTACTCGTTGATCCATGACGATCTTCCGGCCATGGACGACGACGATTTCCGGCGCGGCAGGCCGACGTGTCACAAAGAGTATGGAGAAGCCGTTGCTATCCTTGCGGGGGACGGTCTTTTGAATATGGCGTTTGAAGTGCTGTCCGATCCCCGCAGAATTGAAGCGGTTTCCGGGAAAAGACTCATTGCCATCATCAGAGAGATCGGCACGGCCTCGGGCGTCCTTGGTATGGTGGGAGGACAGGTGGCCGACATGGAGTCCGAGGGGAAAGACGTTGATCTTCCGACACTCGAATATATCCATACGCACAAGACCGGCGCTCTCATCCGCGCGTCGGTGCGGGTGGGTGCGCTTTACGCAAAGGCGGGGAAACGCCAGTTCGCGGCATTGACCCGTTATGGAGAGCTGGTGGGCCTTGCGTTCCAGATTGCCGACGATATCCTCGATTTAACAGGCAATCAGAAGGAGCTTGGCAAGGACGTGGGCAGCGACCTCAAAAAAGGCAAGAAAACGTTCCCGAGCTTTTACGGTCTCGCCGAATCGCGCAAAAGGGCCGTCGAGGTTGCGGACAAGGCGGTCGCGTCTTTGCAAGGTTTCGGACGCGCAGCGGACCCGCTCAGGGAGCTGGCGAAATATATTGTGAATAGGGTGAATTAAGAGGTGTCCATGATACTCGATAAAATAAACATTCCGGACGACGTGCGGGGCCTTCCCCAGGATGAGCTGCCGACGCTGGCCGGGGAGCTCAGACAGGAGATCATCGGCGTTGTATCGCAGACCGGCGGCCACCTGGCCTCAAGCCTCGGCGTGGTCGAGCTGACGATCGCGCTTCATTACTCCTTTGATACGCCTAAAGACAAAATCGTATGGGATGTGGGACATCAGGCTTATGCGCACAAGCTGCTTACGGGCAGGCGCGCGCAGTTTCCCACGCTCCGCCAGCACGGCGGCATCAGCGGGTTCCCGAAAAGGGAGGAAAGCCCGTATGACCATTTCGATGTGGGGCACGCAAGCACGTCGATCTCGGCGGCGCTGGGCATGGTGGCGGCACGCGATATCAAGGGCGAGGACTTCAGGGTCATCGCGGTCATCGGCGACGGTTCCATCTCCGCCGGCCTTGCTTTCGAAGGAATGAACCAGGCGGGGCACTTGAAGAAAAATCTTGTCGTGATCCTGAACGACAACGAAATGTCCATTTCTCCGAATGTGGGCGCGCTCGCGTCGTACCTGAGCAGGATGATGACCGGCCACTTTTACACCAAACTGCGTCAGGATGCCAAGCACTTCCTGCAGGGCATCCCCAAGGTCGGCGAATCCATGTTGAGCCTGGCCAAAAAGGCCGAGGATTCCATCAAGGGCCTGATGGTACCGGGCATGCTGTTCGAAGACCTCGGGTTCCAGTATATCGGCCCGATCGACGGCCATAATATCGACCATTTGCTGCAGACCTTTGAGAACATCAAGGAATACACCTGGCCGGTCCTGGTCCACATTGTCACGAAAAAAGGGAAAGGTTGCGAGTTTGCTGAGTCCAGCCCCTCGCAGTATCATGGCACGCCGCCCTTTGACCCGAAGACCGGAAAAATCGCGGCCAAGAAGCAGGCCATCAGGAGCTATACCGAGGTGTTCGGCCAGACCATGATCAAACTCGCCGAGGACAATGACCGGATCGTCGCTATTTCCGCGGCCATGTCCGAGGGCACAGGACTCGACGCGTTCGCCGAGCACTATCCCGGCAGGTTCTTCGACGTGGGCATTGCCGAGGCCCACGGCATAACCTTTGCCTGCGGCCTGGCCGCGGAGGGGCTGCACCCGGTTGCCGCCATTTACTCCACGTTCACCCAGCGCGCCTATGACCAGGTGGTCCACGATCTCTGCCTCCAGAACCTTCCGGTGACGCTTGCGCTTGACCGTGCCGGCCTTGTCGGAGAGGATGGGCCCACCCATCACGGCGTGTTCGATATCGCCTATCTGCGCCATATTCCGAACATTGTCGTGATGGCCCCGAAGGACGAGAACGAGCTTCAGCACATGATCAAGACGGCGGTGGAGTATAACGGCCCAACGGCAGTGCGCTATCCGCGCGGTATCGGCTGCGGCGTGCCCATGGACCAGGAGCTGAAGACACTCCCGATCGGCAAGGCGGAGCTGGTCATGGAAGGGAGCGAGGTGGCGATCATCGCCCTCGGCAATATGGTCTCCCCCTCGATCGAGGCGGCGAAGCGGCTTACGGACGATGGGTTTTCCGTATCCGTGGTGAACGCACGGTTTGTAAAACCCCTTGATGAAGCGATGGTCCTTTCCGTTGTCAGGAAGACGGGCAGGCTCGTGACGGTCGAGGAGCACGCGCTCTCCTGCGGCTTCGGCGGCGCGGTGCTCGAATGCCTTGATGCGAACGGTATCACGGGGATCAAGACGCTCCGCATTGGACTTCCCGATGCCTTTATTGAGCATGGGACCCAGAAGCTGCTCCGGCAGAAGTACGGTTTGGACGCGGATGGCATTTATACGGCTGTCCGGGCGTTTGTGGAAAAGTCGCGCCTCAAAGTGGTGGCGCAGGTGACGAACCTGAAAGCGAAGGACGCGTGATTTCAAGTGCGGAGTTCGGAGCGATTAAAAGCAGTTCGGAGTTGGGAGTTCGGAGTGCGGAGTAAAACTCATGAAGTCTCGAAGGCGCCAAGATATGTTCTGGCGCCTTTTTATATGAGACCGACTGTGCGCAGGTCTTTTTGAAAGAAAGCGGTAATGACTGAAGACAGAAAACAGAAAATAGGCAAGATGCGACTTGACAAAATACTCGTGGAGCGTGGTCTTGTTCCCAGCCGTGAGCGCGGCCAGGCCTTGATCCTTGCCGGTCAGGTCCTCGTAAACGGGCAGAAACAGGATAAGTCAGGCGCGCCGGTCCCCGTGGATGCCGAGATCCGTATTCTCGGCGAGGCACTTCCTTATGTGAGCAGGGGAGGTCTGAAGCTTGAATCAGCTTTGAGAAAATTTATGCTTTCCGTTGAGGACACCACGGCCCTTGATATTGGCGCGTCCACCGGTGGTTTTACCGACTGCCTGCTCCAGCACGGCTGCAAGAAGGTCTATGCCGTGGATGTCGGCTACGGGCAGATGGCATGGAAGATCCGTCAGGACCCGCGTGTCGTCACCATCGAGCGCGTGAATATCCGCCAGATCGGCCCCTCGCTCATCCCGGAACCTGTTGATATCGTGGTGATCGATGTATCGTTCATTTCTCTCGAAAAAGTTATTCCTTCGGTCCTGCAATTTCTCAAACCCGAAGCGGAGCTTATTGCTCTGATCAAACCGCAATTCGAGGTGGGCAGGGAGCAGGTGGGCAAGGGCGGGATTGTGCGCGACGAGGGGGCGAGAAACGCCGCGGTGAGCAGAATAAAGGAATTCATCGGTTCACAGGGCTTTGAAGTAAAAGGAGTGATCGTTTCCCCGATCACGGGTCAGGACGGGAATGTGGAATTGCTTATTTATGCCGTTAAACGTCCCGCGAATTCCTCACCTAAGACAACAATCGACTCGATATCCAGGTAACGCGGCGCAGTCCTGTCCAGGAGCAGCCTGCACTGGGCCGGGAAATTCTCCTCCAGGACGGCATCGTCGAATAAAAGGAGCACGGGATAGTGGGGAAAGAACCGGAACTCATATGCCGCATCATGATCGCTTTTCATTTCCGCTTTAACTCCACCGAACTTTCCGCAAGCGGTCTTTAGCGCACCCACCTTTCCGGTAAAATGGTTCGCGATCACTTCTTCAACATGACCGGCCCAGGCCTTGTCTTTTGCATGGGAAGACGGCACGGAGCTGAAGGTTATCCATTCTCCCGAGGGCTGTGGCGGGTCGGGCATGGCGAGGTGGTTGTAGATAAGGATGGATATCCAGGGCCGCGGCTCTTTGCCTGATGTATCGAGGACCTTTTCTTTCGTGACCCGGTATGTTTCATTCAGGAAGGCGATCTCCAGGGTCTCGGTGTTTCTGAAGGTTGCGCCGAAAAGGGACGCAATCTTCAGAAAATCCAATGCCCGGACTTTAGGTTGCAAAGAGGCAAGCGCCTGCTCATAGACCGTGCCCGGCGAGCTCTGCCGGTCTGTATCCGCCGCGCGCAGTAACTCGCGTGCTTCCACTGTCATGCTCGCGCAGTCGTCAGGGGAGGCCTGGCGGGTTGCCAGCTTTGCGGCAAATCCGAAACAGCTTGGAAGGCCGCAGGAGCCGCAGTTCGTCCTGGGCAGGAGCTTATATATCTCGACAGCCGTCTTCATACGATTAAGCTAACGCTTTTCCCGTTATCAGTCAAATAAAAAGGATGGCTCCGGTATGGTAACGCATGGCCATTTCTCGCTCTCCTTCTTGACTTCCTTGCTTCCGCTTGTTACTATTCGATATACATCAATCGCCATCAGGAGGCATTGACATGGAATGGAATGAAAAACTGGCGACCGGCATCAGTACCATCGACAGCCAGCATAAGGAACTTTTCAAGCGGATCAGCAATCTGGTCACCGCCATCAAGCAGCGCCGCTGCAAATCGGAGATCGACGGCATGCTGAAATTCCTTGACGATTATGCGCGGGTCCATTTTGCCGAGGAAGAGAAGCATATGCAGGCGAGCGGCTACCCCGGATACGCCGAGCAGCGCGAGGACCATAAAAAATATCTGACGGCCCTTGCCGAGCTCAAAGCGGAAGCCTCGCTCCCGCGGATACAGGGCAGCACCTATGATCTTTCGGCGACGACGAACCAGGTAGCGGTGGACTGGATTGTCGATCATATTTTGAAACTGGACATGAAGTTTGGAGAGTTTCTGAAGGCAAAGGATGGCAAGTAAAATTGCGGATTGCGGAATGAACAACGATTCTCAGACGAGTGTTTCGATTTGAACTCCGAACTGTGAACTGTGAACGCTGAACTGGTCCTTTCCTACCCGTCCAGCACGTCACGCACTTTATTCAACAAATCCTTGGGAGAAATTGGCTTCAAGATAACATCCAGGCCAGTTTCAATAATATTTTTTTTGAGCATAAGGTCCGCTGAATATCCGCTCATGAATAAGGCTTTGATGCCGGGGCAAAGTTTTTTTATTTCCTGATAGGCCTCCGGGCCTTTTTTTCTCGGCATGATGATGTCGAGCACAAGGAGGTCCACCGAGTCCCGGTGCAGGGAAAACTTCCGCACCGCGTCCTCGCCGTCAATGGCTTCGATGACGTTGTAACCGGAGTCCTCCAGCACGCTGCGGGTAAGCTTTCTGACCGTGTCGTCGTCTTCCGCCAGCAGAATGGTTTCGGACCCTTCTTTGACCGGAACAAGTTCCGTTTCCGACGTTTTCCCGCCGCCAGTGCTCGTGATCAGGGGAAGATATATTTTGAAGTTCGCGCCCTTGCCCGGCTCGCTGTACACATTGATAAAGCCGTTGTGTTGTTTCACGATGCCATATACCATGGAGAGGCCGAGTCCCGTACCCTTCCCGACCTCCTTCGTCGTATAGAACGGCTCAAAGAGCCTGGTCCTGGTTGTCTCATCCATGCCTGCGCCGGTGTCCGTTACCGAGATGCAGGCGTAGGTCCCCGGTTTTCCAAAGGAGTTGACGCGGATGTATTCTTCTCCCATTTCCAATTCACTCGTTTCTATGAGGAATACACCGCCGTCCGGCATGGCGTCCCGCGCATTGGTGGCGAGATTCATCAAAACCTGCTCGATCTGGACGCCGTCCGCCAGCACCGGCAGGTCCGCGCTGACGAGGCTGGTCTTGAAGTCGATATCCTCCCCGATGACCCTGGTCAAAAGCGTTTTCACCCGTCCGACAATTTCGTTCACGTTGACGGGCTTCAGATCGATGATCTGCTTCCGGCTGAAGGCGAGGAGGCTTTGGGTGAGGTGCGCCGCCCGCTCTGAGGAGGAGATGATCTGCTCCGCAAAGTGACGGCCCGGGTTTGCCGGCGCCAGCTTCATCAAGAGAAGGTGGCTGTATCCGATAATGGCTGTCAGGATGTTGTTAAAGTCGTGGGCTATGCCGCCGGCCAATTGTCCCACAGCCTCCATTTTCTGTGCCTGCCGCAGCTGGCTCTCGAGCAGCTTGAGCGGTGTAATGTCGGAGACCATGCCGTCATAGGCGACCAGCCGGCCCTCGTTGTTAAAGTGCTGAACCGGCGTATTTCTGACCCAGCGAATGGAACCGTTCTTGTGGATGATCCTGTGCTCGAAGGGGAGGACCGTAGCGCCGGAGAGGAGCTTATCCGTCAGTTCCAGGACAGCGGTCCTGTCCGCGTCAAAGATCATGCGGAACCAGAGGCCGGGGTCGGTCTGGAATTCCTCCGACGTGTACCCGGTGACCGTCACGCATCCCGGCCCATGGGTCGTTTTGACGGCAACGCCCTGTTCCAGCTCAACAGTATAAATATAGTCGGTGACCGACTCGACGAGCCGCTTGTAGCGCTGCTCGTTCTCGATCAGCGAGTCTTCAGCCTGCTTGCGGGCCGTGACGTCCAAAACAGTCGAGATCATGAGGCCCTGATCGATCAGCGGGATGTTCACCGCGGT
>Ga0315281_10006395_pt1 | contig 16766 bp, 13 predicted proteins | sample YL17G07_0_MG_FD_204540 | JGI IMG/M metagenome (GOLD analysis project Ga0315281, IMG submission 204540) | Sediment microbial communities from Yellowstone Lake, YNP, Wyoming, USA - YL17G07_0 | ecosystem: Environmental > Aquatic > Freshwater > Lake > Sediment | place: USA: Wyoming | collected...
CTAGCCGTCCGGCCAGGGCTAATTGCCGGGTGAATTGATATCGACTGGTAAGATTTAGCAAAGTGTAGGCTTCATCATAGACGGTAGCAAAAGTAACAGCATCGATATCCGGCCGGTTACCACTGTAACTGATATTCAGACCGGTATCAGAGGAATCCGTCTTGTAGCCGCCATAGACGTTGTATATATGTTTGGCGCGGCGCAGGAGTTGTTGATTATTGGTTATATCATAAGGATTTTGTACGGCAGCACTGGCGCGCAGTGCCCAGTGTTGCGCAGCGAAACCATATAAAATTTCAACACCCTTTATTTCAGTTTCGTTGATGTTTTCTAATAACAAGGTGAGGTTGTTGTAACGGAAAAGGTTGTCAATTTTATTGTCAAAGGCGTTTAGCTCAAGGCGTTGTTGTGGCGTGATGAGATAACGCAGGCCGATTTCACTGTTAACAGAGGTTTCTGGCTTGAGGTTAATATTGCCGCCATAACCAAAACGGTCAGTACTGTCCGGCGCACGGAAACCACTGTTGTTGGCGATGATTAACTTTAGTTGACTGTTAACACGGTAACCATATTCCATGCTCCAAGTGGTGTGCGTCCCAAATGTCTCATGTTTGGTATAGCGGGCACCTATTACTAATTTATGTGCTTGATGCTCCCAAATATCTTGGACAAACATTGCGCCGACAGTGGTATCGACATCGAATGCGCCATACGATAAATATGCGGCATTCTCAGCGGAAAGCAATAAACCTGCGGTTAGTAAATTACTTTTACCCAGTTGCACATCATTTTGCCAATCCAAGACATTGCGAGCGGTTTCAACAAAATCAGCAGATTGATTCTGTTGGATTTTATCGGTGAAATGGCTGAGTTTAACCGTGCTGCCCCAGTTGCTTGTTGGGGCATTCTTGATCGTGACAGCGGTGGTATCGTTTCTAAAACTTTGATCAATGGGTATCGAGGAATAATCCAAATATTCGACCTTCCCGGCCGCATGCCAATGGCTGACCTCGACATTGCTAGCACCGATTTTTTGACTGCCATACAGATTGATACTGAGGTTGTCATAACCACGATCAACAGTGGATGTGCTGAGTGTTGAAAATCCGCGTGAGTTAGTGCCACTGATTTGAATCCCCGCCGCCTTTTCAGTCGTACGATTTTGTGCGTTCAGCTTGAGCGACTTGGTGTCATAACTCCCTGCGCCCACCGCCACATCATATTGCGTGCCTAACTTGGCGCGTTTGGTAATGATGTTGATCACGCCGCCGATGGCATCGGAACCGTACAAGGTTGAACGGGGGCCTTTGACGACCTCAATTCGTTCAATGATGCTCGGTTCAATGTTTTGAATGGATGCGCCACCAATCGTGCCGGGATTGATCTTGATGCCATCGACCATCACCAGGGCATGATTATTGTTTGTCCCGCGAATAAATATTGAGGTGGTCTGTCCAGGGCCACCGTTACGGCCAATTTCGATACCGGTATATTGGCGCAAGAGATCGGCCACATCGGCGCCCGGATTCTGTGCGATGGTCGCCGCATCGATCACAATCATCGGCGATAAAGTTTCATCGGCACTTTCGGCGGTGCGGGTAGCGGTCACCACCATGGGATCTAGCTTGTCAGCCGCGTGGGTTGAGAGTGGACCTAGAAAATATAAACTTAGCAATAGAGAATAAACGGACACAGTGGTACGACGTAACATACGAAATTTCCTCCAACACAGGCGCTCACCCGCGAGCTATTTTTTTAGAATGTGTCAGGGAGGAAGAAAAACGAGGACTAACACGAGATCAGCCCAAGTGTCCGCCCGCCGCGACACAGCTTTATTGTTCCGTCAGGCCGGTCTCCGGGCTCGCAAGTTGAAGCTCGAGGCTTCACGGTGAGTCGCCTTCCCACCAAACTGGCAGTGGCGTGAGACTCATCGATAACTTGCTTACCGTTGCGGGGGCAGCGCCGGCATTGCACGACAGGTTGTCATGCGCACCGGCTTCCCGTTTCACCTGTTGGAGTAAACCCCAAGCAGGCACCTAAGCGGTTTTCAATGGACGGGGACTCTAGTGGGCTTGGCGAAAAGTGTCAAGGTAGACTTGGTCTTGGTAAAAGCGATGAAGTTGGCAAACTGTTTAAAAATACTAAAACTATTGTGAAATCAGCCGACTATAAGCTATTGTTAGAATATTCATTTAAAAAACCATCCCAGATAGAGTGATTATTTATCGGAAACGTGGTTTAATTACGCCTAATATTTGTGCAGGTTTCAATCATGTCCACTGTCGTACCATCGCAAGCATCGCTACAGCGCATCCTGGTGCTGAATTCCAAGGGTGGCTGTGGCAAGACGACGATTGCGACGAACCTCGCCAGTTATTTTGCCAGTGCCGGATATCAAACCGCGTTGATCGATCATGACCCCCAAGGTTCCAGTATGCGCTGGGTCAGTTTGCGTCCCAAGGAAAAGCCATTGATCTATGCCGTGTCCGCCGCCGAGCGCGCCCGTACCGGTGTGACCCAGACTTGGCAGCGGCGGGTGCCGCCGGGCACGAATCGGATTATCATGGATGCCCCAGCGGGGGTCATGGGTCCGCAGTTACAAGACTTTGCGCGTCAGGTGGATGTCATTATTGTCCCCGTGTTACCCAGCCCCATCGACATTCATGCGGTTACCCGTTTTATTGAAGATTTGTTGTTGGTGGGCAAGGTGCGCAGTTTTGGTGTGCACGTGGGGGTCATCGCCAACCGGGTGAAAAAGAATACGGTGGTGTATGAGGCGTTAGAAAAATTTCTGAACTCACTGAAATTGCCGTTTTTAACCACGTTGCGTGATACCCAGATTTATGTGCGTGCGGCAGCGCGGGGTGTTGGTGTCTATGAAATGTGGGATGAACGTGTGCATCACAATCAGGTGGACTGGAAACCGGTGGTCACTTGGTTAGAAGAACTGGCCATGCAGAAACAGCAAGCGCGTCAGGGTACTCAGCCCGCGAGTATGGCCTTACCGGTAGCGGTGTCCACTACCTTCACCGGGTAAGCATATAACCGTGACAAATTGTCACTCGTCAGCAATTGATTTATCTCACCTGTTTGAATCTCACCATCGGCGAATATCAGCAGCGCATGATCGCAATAGCGCAAGGCAAGCTGGATATCATGCAGTGCCATGATCATCAACTTATGCTGTTCAAGACATAAGCGGGAAAAATACTGCAGTAATTGATGTTGGTGACGGAGATCCAGATGATTGACCGGTTCATCCAGTATCACGATCTCAGGTTGTTGTGCAATAACCAAGGCAATCGCCAAGCGCTGTTTTTCGCCGCCCGATAAAGTCGTGACATCACGTTCAGCTAAGTCTGTTAAATCCACGCAGGCTAAGGCGTGGGTGGCAATGCGTACATCGTCGGCGTTTTCCCACTGCCAGCCGCGCACATGCGGATGACGCCCGAGCAAGACATAATCCAGCACCCGCCCACCCAAGGGCACGGAAAAATCCTGGAACAAGACGGCCAGTTGCTGACTCATCGCGCGACGTGACCAGAGTGCGAGTGCCTTGCCGTTGAGTTGTAGGTTGCCTTGTTGTGGCGGGCGCAATCCCGCCAGGGTATGTAACAGCGTAGTTTTGCCCGCGCCGTTCATACCGAGAATCGCCCAGCGTTGCCCACCGTGGAATTCAATGCTGAGATTCTCGCACAGTGTCTTGTTGGCAATACGCAGGTGTAACTGTTGCACCGTGAGCGTTGATCTATTCATAGCCGCTGAGATTCATGACGTTGCATCAAATACAAAAAGATCGGTACACCCACCAGGGCGGTAAAGACACCGACCGGCAGTGATACTTGTGTATATAAGCTGCGCGTGAGGGTATCGGCCAGCAATAACAGGCTGCCACCGGCAGCCACCGCAGCGGGTAATAACCAACGATGATCGTGTAAGCCAGCCAGGCGTAATAGATGCGGGATGATCAGGCCGATAAAGCCAATGCTCCCGGCTTGCATCACCGCCACTGCGGTGAGTAAGGATGCCAAGAGAAAGATTTGCCAGTGCAGACGCTCCACCGGCACACCCAAGGTTTTTGCTTGCACACTGCCGATGGCCAGGATATTTAAGGCGCGTGCCCACAGCAGTGCCAATCCCAATCCGCCGAGCAGAATCAATAAACTTGGCCAGGAGAGTTGTGCATAACTCAAATCGCCCATTAACCAAAACAACATCCCACGCAAGTTTTGTTCGGGGGCAATGCTCAGCACAAAACTGATTAAGGCGCCCCAACCGCTGGCCAGCACCACCCCGGTCAAGAGCATGCGTGTGGCTGTCCATACACCTCGACCATGGGCCAGCGCAAACACCAGCAGCATGGACAGCAATGCGCCCGCAAAGGCACCGAGGTGGACAACGGCGGCACTTACTCCCAGCCACATACCGAACAAGGCAAACACGCTGGCGCCACCGGAGATCCCCAACACGTAGGGATCAGCGAGGGGATTGCGTAATAACACTTGCATCAACACACCGGCCAAGGCGAGCAAGCCACCGGTCGTAAAGGCCGTTACTGCCCGTGGCCAACGCAGATCATGTAAAACGAAATAGGCCGGGGTATCGATGTTGCCATTGAGCATTGCCAGACAATCGTGGCCGCTGATGGGATAACTGCCGCTAAGTAGGCTGACAGCCAGGCTGAGTAAACTGACGAACAGCAGAGCGAGCAACACCCAACCCGACCGATGCCGGCGTTGTCTGTGAGCGGCGGTATGCTCAGTCATGGTGTAAGCGCAGGATCGGCCAGTGTTTTTGTTGTGCGGTGTCGCGCAAGATGGCGTCAGGGTCAACGGCGACAGGGTGTGTTACCTGATTCAGCAACGGCAGGTCATTGTGCGAATCGCTGTAAAACCAACTGTCATTCAGGTTGGCATTGTGTTCGAGTAACCAGCGCTGTAACCGCGTCACCTTGCCTTCTTTAAAACACGGCACATCACTGACCTTGCCGGTATAGCGGCCATCGATCATTTCCGCTTCGGTGGCCAGCAGATGTTCAATACCAAAGGCGCGGGCAATCGGTGCGGTGATAAAGCGGTTGGTGGCGGTAATGATCAACAGGGTATCCCCTTGCTGACGGTGTTTGGCGACGAGCTGTTGCGCCGGTGGGCGGATCAGCGGTGTGATGCATTCCTGCATATATTGAGCGTGCAAGGCGGCCAATCGTGCGGGTGGCGTGGTGGCGAGCGGTTGCAAACTAAAGGCCAGGAACGCGTAGATATCCAGGGTACCCGCGACGTAGGCGGCATAATAACGCCGGTTTTCCTCTTCATACCATTGGCTATCCACCACCCCTTGGCGGGCGAGAAATTGCCCCCACAGATAGTCACTGTCACCAGCCAGTAAGGTATTGTCCAAATCAAAAATGGCTAAACTCACAATCGCAAAGACTCCCAGGGGAAAGCGGCGCATCTTAACCTAAAATAATCACAGCAGGGGCTGGACGGTCAATCGAACAGGGTTACGGTGTGACCCGGACTATTTCCGGCGGTGATAGGTGGGATAGGGATTTACACCCCTGCCCCGCTGTGGAAGAATGGGCTAGAAATTCTGCAAACAATGGTGCACAAGTGATTGATCATCAAGGCTACCGACCCAACGTGGGGATTATCCTGTGTAACCGGGACGGCGAGGTATTTTGGGCGCGGCGTGCCGGGGAGGAGTCGTGGCAGTTTCCGCAAGGGGGGATACATGCCAACGAGACTCCCGAACAGGCCTTGTACCGGGAATTGCGCGAAGAAGTGGGCCTGGCACCCGAACATGTGCAGGTTATCGGGCGCACCTCGCGCTGGTTGCGTTACCGGATCCCGCGCCGATTTCTGCGGCAGCGACGGCCGGGTTTATTTGTTGGTCAAAAACAGGTTTGGTTTTTGTTACGCCTGGTCGGTGACGAGCAACACGTGTGTTTAACCGCCTGTGACAAACCCGAGTTTGATTCGTGGCGTTGGATCAATTATTCAGAAACGGTGCAGCAAGTGGTGTCATTTAAACGTCTGGTGTATCGTCGTGCCTTGGAAGAATTGATCCCGTTGATCGAACAAGCTGGTTAAGCAATCACCCCCATAGCCGCAGGCAATGATGATTGCCGGCGAATCTGATACTGATCTGACGTACCGTTGTACAGGAAGCCGCAACCACCACCATGCTTAATACCCTTCGCAGCATTATTCAGGAAGTGAACTCCGCGCGTGATTTGGATCAGGCCTTGTCGATTATTGTCGGGCGGGTCTGTGATGCCATGCAGGTGGATGTTTGCTCGGTGTACTTGACGGATGAGATCCAAAAACAACATGTCTTGATGGCAACCCAAGGACTGCGCGCCGAGTCGGTGGGTAAGGTGCGGCTGGATTTCAGTCAAGGTCTGGTGAGTTTGGTGGCGGCGCGGGCTGAACCGTTGAATCTGGCGGATGCACAAGTGCACACCAGTTATCATCACACGGATAAAACCGACATGGAAAAATACCATGCGTTTCTGGGCGTGCCCATTATTCATCATCGCAAGGTATTGGGGGTGCTGGTGGTGCGGCAAGTACGCGCGGAACGCTTTGATGAAGAACACGAAAATTTTCTCATCACCATGTCCGCGCAACTGGCTGGCGCGATGGCGCATGCCAAGGCCAGTGGTGAAACCGATGTCTTGCTCAAACACATCAAACCGGTACACGATACGCGGCCGTTACGTGGTTTGTCGGGGGCACCGGGCGTGGCGATCGGGACGGCAGTACACATTTATCCAACCACCGATCTGGATTCAATCCCGGATCGCAAAGTTGTCGACATGCAAGCCGAGATTGATGCGTTCCACCACGCCTTGACCTCGGTGAAGCAGGACCTGACAACCTTATCCAACCGTTTACGCGAAGTGTTGCCCAATGAAGAACGCAAGTTGTTTGATGCGTACCTGTTGATGCTGGATAGTCACTCCATGCGTGGTGCCACCGCGGCGCGGATCATGGAAGGGAATTGGGCGGCGGGGGCACTGCGGCGGACGATTGAAGAACAGGTGCAAGTATTTCTCGACATGGATGATCCCTATTTGCGGGAACGTGCTGAGGACTTGCGCGATCTGGCGCGGCGGATTTTGCATTATTTGTTGCGTGACGTGCAGTATAAACGTGATTTTCCGGAGCACACCATATTAGTCGGGGAAGAAATCACCGCGCCGATGTTGGGTGAAGTACCGACGGAGCGGTTACGGGGTATTGTCTCGGCGCGGGGTTCGCGCACCTCACACGTGGCAATTTTAGCGCGCGCCTTAAATATTCCTGCTGTCATGGGCGCCGAGGATCTGCCCGTTAACCGTATTGATGGCTGTGTGATCATTGCCGATGGTTACAGTGGTAATGTCTACATATCACCGCCGATGCATGTGATCACGGAGTTTGAGCGGTTAGCCAAAGAAGAAGCGGCGCTCGCCGCCGAACTCATTAGTTTGTCCGCGGTGCTGTCGGTAACCAAAGATGGCAAAGAAATTCCATTGTATGCCAATACCGGATTATTGGCCGACATCACTCCGTCACTGAGTACGGGCGCCGATGGGATTGGTCTGTATCGCACCGAGTTTCCGTTTATGATCCGGCAACGTTTCCCCGGTGAGGAAGAACAAATGCGTATTTACCGGCAGGTGTTGGAGGGGTTTGCACCCATGCCGGTGGTCTTGCGTACCTTGGATGTGGGTGGCGATAAGGCCTTGCCGTATTTCCCCATCAAGGAAGACAATCCATTTCTGGGTTGGCGAGGTATTCGCATCACCTTGGATCACCCGGAAATTTTTATCGTGCAAGTGCGCGCCATGTTGCGCGCCTCGGCCGGATTGAATAACTTAAGTATCTTATTGCCGATGGTCAGTCGCGTGACTGAACTTGATGAAGCCATCACGCTGATTAAGCGTGCCTATGCTGAATTAATCGAAGAAGGCAATGTGCTGATGATGCCCAAGATCGGGGTGATGATCGAGGTGCCTTCGGCGGTGTATCAAGCGGCCAACATGGCAAGGCGCGCGGATTTTCTGTCGATAGGCACCAATGATTTGACACAGTATCTGTTAGCGGTGGATCGCAACAATGCCCGGGTGGCGGAATTGTACGACACTATGCATCCGGCGGTGTTGCAAGCGGTGTATCAAACTATCCAAGCGGGACATTCAGTGGGCAAGCCGGTGAGTGTCTGTGGTGAAATGGCGTCAGACCCCATTGCCGCCGCATTGTTGGTGGGCATGGGGATCGATAGCTTGAGCATGAGTACCGCCAGCTTGACGCGGGTGAAGTGGGTGATACGCAATATCACCACCACACAAGCAAAGCAATATCTTGACGATGTATTGCAAATGGAAGAGGCGTCGGCCATTCGTGACTACATGAATCGGCAGATGGAAAATTTAGGGCTCGGCGGCCTGGTCCGCGCAGGACGTTAACTTATGGTAAAACAACTCAATATCGTATCGGGTGATCGCAAACTCGCGGTGCATGAATTGGTCGAGGGCCTGCTTGCCGATGGCCGGATCAACAAAGAGAACGTCGAACATTTTCTTATTCCCGCGCGCACCGGGCGCTTGGAGATTCATCCCTTGGTGATCCTGGCACAGCAAGAATGGAAAGATCAAAAACCGCCGCACAAACTCCTGGATCTTGATCAATTGACGCAGTGGCTGGCCAAACATGTCGCGCTGCCGTATTTCCGTGTTGACCCATTAAAGGTCGATGTAACGGCGGTGACTGCCGTGACGTCCTCGGCGTATGCCAACCGCTTTAAAATTTTGCCGGTACAGGTCGAGAATGAAAAGGTGATCATTGCCACCGCTGAACCCTATGTGCGTAGCTGGGAGAATGAATTAACCCACGTCACCGGCTTGCAGATTGAGCGGGTGATTGCCAATCCGGTGGATATCTCCCGTTACCTGAATGAGTTTTATAATGTCAGCCACTCGATTCGCCGCGCCACGAGTGACAATAAAGACGCGATACCCGGTGTTAATAATTTCGAGCAATTGGTCGAGTTGGGTAAATCCGGACGTCTGGATACCAATGATCAATCCGTGGTGCACATCGTTGACTGGTTGTTGCAATTTGCTTTTGAACAACGCGCCAGTGATATCCATCTTGAACCACGCCGGGAAATGAGCAACATCCGTTTTCGCATTGATGGGGTGATGCATACCGTCTATGAAATGCCCACCGCGGTAATGACGGTGGTGATTGCGCGCATCAAAGTGCTGGGCCGCATGGACGTGGTGGAAAAACGCCGCCCACAAGATGGTCGCATCAAGAGCAGGACGCCGACGGGTGATGAGATTGAATTACGTTTGTCCACGATGCCGACGGCCTTTGGCGAGAAGATGGTGATGCGTATCTTTAATCCCGATGTGTTGGTCAAGGACTTCACGGCCTTGGGCTTCAGTGAGCGGGACATTACCGATTGGAATCGCATGATCGATCAGCCACATGGTATTGTGCTGGTTACCGGGCCGACCGGTTCGGGTAAAACCACGACCCTGTACTCCACGCTAAAAATGTTAGCGACACCGGAAGTCAATGTCTGCACGGTGGAAGACCCCATCGAAATGGTCGTGCCTGACTTCAATCAAATGCAAGTGCAACACAATATCGGTGTTAGTTTTGCCGCCGGTATCCGTACTTTATTACGTCAGGACCCGGATATCATCATGGTCGGTGAGATTCGCGATAAAGAAACGGCGGAGATGGCGATTCAGGCCGCGCTCACCGGGCATTTGGTGTTGTCGACCTTACACACCAACGATGCCGCCGCGGCGATCCCGCGTTTGCGCGAGATCGGCGTGCCGGCGTATTTAATCAATGCGACCTTAGTCGGCGTGATGGCGCAACGCCTAGCGCGCACCTTATGCCCGCATTGCAAAGCCCCCACCGAGATTGATCCACAAGTCTGGGAATCTTTAACCAAGCCGTGGAAGATGTCCGGCAAAGGGCAGTTTTTTAAAGCCGTGGGTTGTGAAAAATGCCGGCACACGGGTTATTACGGGCGCGTCGGTTTATATGAAATCATGATCATGGATCAGAATCTGCGCAACAAGATTACTCCGGAGAGTGACGCCAATGCGATCCGGCGCGAGGCGGTGAAATTGGGAATGACCAAGTTGCGTATTTCAGGCGCGCGCAAGGTGGCGATGGGCCTAACTACCATTGAAGAGGTTTTGAAAATTGTACCGCCGGATGATGATCTGCAATGATCAATGTACGGTGTATTTCTGAATTTGATCCAGCAGATCGGCGGGTTCAAAGGGTTGCAGTAAATAATCGGTAATTCCTTCATGCAGCTCCCGGTCGATTTCATTCTGGCGGTAATGCTGCATCAGGCTGATGATCGGTACCGCATTCCAACCCGGATAATTGCGCAGAATGGGCAACAAATGCAGGGCTTTATGCCTGAGCCATTCCTCATTCATGAAGATCAGATCGGCGGGGGCGGCATTTTCAATATGCAGGATGGCTGCGCCGGGGTCGGTAATCACACGGATTTGAAAACCTTCACGCTGCAGGAGATAGTGCAGTAAGCTGGCCAGGTAGGTGTCCTTTTCCAGCACCAAGATCGTTTTATCGGTGTTGGCGGTCAACAGCGGTGGTTGGTTGCGTGCATGGTCAGTCATGTTGTCGGTATTCCCCTGTTCGACGGCAAATCAATTTGGTTATTCTCATTCATCGGATGTTCTTGGTGAAGCTTGATGCGCAATGAGAAGTGATAGGACAAAAGCGTGATCGGCACCACAGGATGCACCGGGCGGTGATCACGTTTTTACTTAAAATGGCATGGCTTACGGAGTACACGCATGGATTCGATAACGCACGGTTTAAGCGGGATGTTGCTGGGTCGAGTATTACACAAGACGCAGCAACCGGCGGGGCTTACCCTGCGTGCCCGCTTCCTGGTCGGTTTTTTGTGTGCGATCTTTCCCGATATTGATTTTGTTATGCGCGCCGGGGGCATGCTGACCTATTTGAACACGCACCGGGGCGTGACCCATTCGATCCTGCTGGCGCCGATCTGGGCGTGGTTACTGGCCTGGCTCTTTGCCTGGTTGTGGCGTGGTCGTTATTCCTGGCGCGCGTTTTATTTGCTGTGTTTGCTCAGCATCCTGGCGCATATCATCGGGGATCTGATCACCGCGTATGGCACCATGCTGTTTGCGCCGTTGAGCAATGGGAAGTTGAGTTGGTCGACCACGTTCATTATTGATTTATATTTTACTGCGATTATTGCCTTGACCTTGATCGTGGCGGCAATGACCAAACGCCATGGCCGGCAAATAGCCATAGCCGGTGCCTTGTTATTGATTTCCTATATTGGCTTTCAAGGATTCTTGCAACATGCGGCAGTACGCCTCGCCTACGATCGTATTGCACAACAACAATTGCGGCATGCCACAGCGGAGGCGATCCCACAACCCTTGTCGCCATTTAATTGGAAATTGATCATCTCGGATCAGGATAGCTATCAGGTGGCGTACGTCAATCTGTGGCGGGAAGAAGTTATCACTGTCACGGCGGATGCGAATTGGCTTGGCAAACTCAATGCGCTGTATGCGCCAAAGCGTGCGCTGGTCTGGCAAGCCATTCCGCGTTTTGGCGGCGATGAGCCACAGCAAGCCTTGTCCAAACACATCTGGCAGTCGGAGGCGATGCGGGATATTCGTGGTTTCATGTTATATCCCTCCACTTTTTTTGCCAACGATAGCGGTTGTGCCTGGTTCGTGGATCAGCGCTTTGTGCTGAGCAATATGCGGCAACCGTTTGTGTTTGGTGGCTGTCAGGAGGAAGTTAACGCCATCATCCGGTTATATCGTTGGGACGAGGCGGGTAAACAACTTATTCAATAGTCGCCATTGAGATTGGTTTACTGAAACAACGCGAGCAGTTCTCCCGCGTCTTGGCGTTTCTTGGCATTGCAGCTGATCGAACGTCGCACTTGAAACTGTTTGAGCTGCGAGGCGTGTTGGTAGGTGGCACGGGTAAAGGGTGTATTGTGATTGGATATTAGCACTGGGACGCCGCGTTGCTGGGCTTGTTCGGCCAACATCCCGAGTTTCACTTGTTGGTCGAGATCAAAACCGCCGCTGCTGTAACTGGTAAAGTTCGCCGATTTGGTGAGGGGCACATATGGCGGGTCGCAATAAATAACATCGCCGGGTTGTGCATCGGTTATCACCGAGGCAAAGTCGACACGCAAGAATTGCGCGCGTTGTGATTTGTGGTGAAAGGCCAGCATTTCCTCCGCCGGGAAATAGGGACGCCGATAACGGCCGAAGGGCACATTGTAATTTCCTTTTGCGCTGTAGCGGCACAGGCCGTTGTAACCGTGGCGGTTCAAATATAAAAACAGTGCGGATTTACGGATCGGGTCGTCGCAGAGATTGAACTCAGTACGCCGCTGATAATAATAATCCGCATTGTTGTTACTGTCACGAAATAAGGTTTGACAGGTATCGATGAAGGTCTTGCCTTGCTGCTGGAGTGTTTGAAATAAATTAATTAGATCTGGATTGTTATCCGCCAGCAGATACGCCGGATAATCCGTATTCATGAATACCGCGCCGGAACCGGTAAAGGGTTCAATCAGGCGTTGACCTGCCGGCAACATGGCGCGGATGGGTTCGAGCAAGCGGTATTTGTTACCCGCCCACTTCAGAAAGGGTCGAATGTTGGTGGGAGCGCTCACGTTACCGGTTGCCTATAAGTCTTTGATGAATACTTTAGACTGACGCGAGTAATTATACAAACCTTGTTTTTTCGCTGGCAGGAAGCTGACATCCGCCGCCTGAAAGCCACGTTCACGAAACCAATCGGCGGTGCGGGTGGTGAGCACAAATAGCTTTTTCAGTTTTTGGTGCTTGGCCTGTTTGGTGATGTAGTCAAACAATTCATGGCCGCGACCTTCATCACGATAATCACGATGCACCGCCAAGCAGGCCAACTCGGCGGCCTTTTCTTCCGGATACGGATACAAGGCGGCGACGGCCACAATCAGACCATCTCGGGTGACCACGGTAAAATGCTGTATTTCCATTTCAAGTAATTCACGCGAGCGGTGGATCAAAATGCCTTCCTGCTCCAGCGGTTCGAGCAATTCCAGGATGCCACCGATGTCTTCAATGGTTGCCTGACGGGTATCCTCAAAGGTTTGCGCACTGATCAGTGTACCGATGCCATCTCGGGTAAATAACTCCAATAATAAACCGCCATCGATGGCGCGGTTGATCAGATGCACCCGCGGCACACCGCTACTGCACGCCTTGATCGCGTGCGCGACGCTGTGTTGCAAGCTCACGCTGATCTGCTGTTGTTGTAACAAGGTTTGCGCTTGAGTAAAGGTTAATTCACGGATCGATTTGCCTTTCGTATCAGCGATGCCATCTTCATCGGTGAAGACTATCAATTTCGCGGCCTTGAGTTGGATCGCGGTCGTCGTTGCCAAATCCTCGGCGGTGAGATTAAAAATTTCGCCGGTGGGGGAATAACCCATCGGTGACAACAAGACGATATGGCCGTCTTCCAACTGCCGTTGGATGGACAGATGATCAATGCGTCGTACCTCGCCGGTATGTTGATAATCCACACCGCCGCGCACCCCCAGCGGTTGCGCCGTGACAAAGTTGCCGCTGACCACGCGAATATCGGCCTTACCGTCCGGGGCATTGGTCAGGCCCATCGAAAGCAAGGCCTCGATTTCCACGCGCACACTGCCAGCGGCCTCGATCACACATTCCAAGGAGACGACATCGGTGATCCGCAGGCCGTTGCTGTATTGCCACTCGATCCCTTTTTCTTGCAAACGTTTTTCTATCTGTGGCCGCGCGCCGTGAACCAAGACAAGACGGATCCCTAAGTTATTCAACAGGGCGATGTCATGCACCAGGCTGGGAAACTGCGCGTCTGCCAACATTTCACCGCCAAACACAATGACAAAGGTCTTGCCCCGAAAGGCACGGATGTACGGCAAGGAATTCCGAAACCAGTGGACAAACGCTTGTTGGGATTGCTGGGTGTTTTTCATAGGTCACGCATCAACTACTGATTGCCCTACTTTACCGCAGGCGATCAGAAAATCAACTCATTTATAGATCGGCCTGGACACAACAACGTTCGATGACCTCGCGTAACAGTTGAATCGTCGGCTTGATCTGATCCAAGGCCAGGTATTCGTTGGGTTGATGGGCTTGATCAATATGGCCGGGCCCGAGGATGATGGTTTGCATGCCGAGTTGATTGTAATACGGGCCTTCAGTACAAAAGGCGACGGACTGGGCGCTATGCCCGGTGAGCTTTTCTGCCAGTTGCACAATCGCGGCATTTTTGTCGGTGTGCATCGGCAGGGTGCCGTGGATCAGCGGTTGCAGTTGAACTGTCAAACCGCTATCCAGCAGGCAATGTTCGAGGCGCTGCTTGAGTTCGGCACGGATCGCGTGCGGGTCCATCCCGTGTAACGGACGCAGATCAAACTGTAACTCACACTCCGCGCAGATACGATTGGGATTATCGCCACCGTGGATATGACCCAGATTCAAGGTCGGGTAGGGGACTTTAAAGTGGACATCGCGATAACGCGTTTGGATGTCGCTGCGATAGCGTAACAACTCGGTCATTACCTTGTGCATGCCTTCCAAGGCGTTGTTCCCCAGACTCGGATCGCTGGAATGACCGGCACGACCGGTGACGCGGATCGATTCCATCATAATGCCCTTGTGCGCACGAATCGGTTGCAACTGCGTGGGTTCACCGACAATCGCATAACGGGCGCGCGGCCGACCCTGTTCCACTAACGCGATAGCCCCGTCCATGGAACTCTCTTCATCGGCGGTGGCAATTAGGATCAGCGGTTCTTTTAAATCTTTGGCGTGAAAGTGTTTGGCGGCCTCCATCGCCAAGGCAAAAAAACTTTTCATGTCGGCACTGCCCAAGCCGTAGAGACGCTGATCACGCTCAATCAGCTGGAATGGATCACTTTGCCAGCGGTGCTGATCATAGGGCACGGTGTCGGTATGACCGGCCAGCACCAAACCGCCACTGCCGGTGCCCAGCGTGGCGATCAAATTGGCCTTGTGGGGTTGCGTGGTGAGCGGCATGACTTCAACACTGAAACCCAGATCATGCAGCCACGTGGCCAGGTGATCGATCACGGCACGGTTGCTTTGATCAAATTCGGGATTCACACAGCTGATCGAGGGTGTGCTGATCAGCGTGTTCAGGTTTTGCATGAGCGTGGGAATTTTGTCACGCATAGATCACTGGCACCTTAAAAACGGCGTGTTGCCGTCACAGTGGTATTTACTTCAGAGCGGCAAGCGCAGACATCCGCGCTTGCCATGATGTTAGCTGCGGTTTAAAAATCCCAGCGATCTTTGCGTTTGAAGCGGAACTTGGGGATCATCAAGCCAAGCAGCATGCCCAGGATAATGACACCGGCACCGGCCATGAACCAGTTCTGCCGTGAGCGGTCTTTGACAACCTGATGTTCATTGCGCAGCATTTCGAGCTCATGACTCATGCTGGTGTATTTGTCGGTCAATTCTTTGTTTTCCTTGTCGAGCATGATCGGATTGGCGGCCACTTTACCCAGGTGTACCAGTTCTTTTTGCGTGGTGCCATGTTCACTTTGTAATTTCGCGTAGGCCTCATCGACGCTAGTCTTCTCCGCACGCAGATCCTTTAATTCTTTTTTCAAGGCCTGATGCGTGCTGTCGAGTTGGGCCAGTTTATCCTGCACCTTCGCCAGCTTTTGTGCGGCTACGGGTTCATCGGTAAGAAATTGTGTCCGCACCCAACCTTCCGTGCCATCGGTCGTTTTGATCTTGGCGTAACCGGTATCGGTCTCTTCCAGGACATCAATACGATCCCCGCTTTTGATCGTTTTGATGATCGGGGTATGGTTGCCCTGGCCTTGGCGCACGGTAACGACCAGTTCATCACTAATATATCGTGGTTTGGCGGTGGCTAATCCTGTTACACACAGGAGACTGACAAGAACATATAACTGTTTGTGCATGGGCAATTCTCTTTTACTCAGGTTGTTGTGTTCGCCGGAGTGGCAAAATCCACTTTCAGGGGGAGGACTATAGTATAAGGGTACGTAACATGACAATCATTGGGTACGGTCCGGTTAAAAAATGGCCTATATTCAACCCTGTCATGGATCGGTAATAATCATTTGTTGTAATGAGCCTGAAATAAGCCCACTGAATTCCACCATTGACCATGTCCAAAAACAGCCAAACCATTCTTGTCATCGAAGACGAAGCAGCAATCCGCGAGATGTTACAGTTTTCGCTAAGCCGCGCCGGCTTTGAGGTACTGGAGGCCGCCGATGCCCGCACCGCCCAGGATATCATAGCCGGCGAATTACCCGATCTCATCTTATTGGATTGGATGTTGCCGGGGGTCAGTGGGGTGGATCTGGCCAAAAAGCTTCGTCAGGCGGCGCGGACGCGCGAATTGCCGATCATCATGTTGACCGCCCGGGGTGAGGATGAGAGCAAGATCAGCGGTTTGGAGGCCGGGGCGGATGACTACATGACCAAACCGTTTTCGACCCAGGAATTGGTGGCACGGATCAAGGCGGTGTTGCGCCGGACCTCCTCGGGACCCAAGGCAACGGTATTGCAGACCGGGGATTTAACGTTGGATACCATCGGCCATCGGGTCTTAATCCGGGAGAAACCCGTGGATTTGGGACCCACGGAATATCGTTTATTGCAGTTCTTT
>Ga0315281_10006397_pt1 | contig 16760 bp, 14 predicted proteins | sample YL17G07_0_MG_FD_204540 | JGI IMG/M metagenome (GOLD analysis project Ga0315281, IMG submission 204540) | Sediment microbial communities from Yellowstone Lake, YNP, Wyoming, USA - YL17G07_0 | ecosystem: Environmental > Aquatic > Freshwater > Lake > Sediment | place: USA: Wyoming | collected...
TCCCTTTGTCTCCATTGTAAATGAACTTCCCAATGGAGGCTACGAGACCGGAAATATCATGCATCTTTCAAAGAGATAATGGGCGAGAACCCACGAGTTTACTCAGCCTCGTGGACATTTTTCAAGAAAGAAGTTCGGCTAAAGGAGTTGAAAAAATATCCAGGAAAACTGGAGAAAAGACAGGAGGTGTATGATGAAGGTAAATAAGATTGATCATATCTGTATTGCAGTAAAGGACCTTGAGGCAGCGCGAAAAGTCTGGGAGCCCATTCTTGGAAAGGGACCTGATGATCCCTATGTGGATGAACCTGAGAAAATCAGGGTAGCGAGGTACTGGCTGGGAGAAGTTGGGTTTGAATTGATGGAATCCACCACCCCGGATGGTGATGTGGCCAAGTTTATCGAAAAAAGGGGCGAGGGCGTCATGATCATCGGGTTAAATGTGGATAGTACTGAAGCAGCCATGAATGAATTGAAGGCGAAAAGTTACCCTTTTATCGGTGGATTGAGACCATTCCGGGGTTGCAAATTTGCTTTTGTCCATCCCAAAATGGTGAACGGTGTGCTCCTGGAACTCATCGATTATCCTTGGAATGAATTTAAGAAAAAATAGTGTAAGCTTCCGAATCTCCTACCGATTTAAAATGGCACTTTGGGAAAACCAGGGTGCCATTTTTTTATTTTATGATTCATCTCGAATAGAACGACCCCTCGGTTTCTGAGCATAAACCTTCCGGTCAATGGTGTAACTCAGGGCCCTGCCGCAGGAGCCCTGATTCATCCCTCCGGGCCAGGCTCCGCCCCGGAAGGGCTCATGCCCCGGAGGGAGGCCCTCAAGGGCCGGCGGCAGCCCTGAAGGGCTGAGTTACATGTTACAGCAGAAATCGAACCCTGTAACAGAAGGGTTACCAAATACATTAATAGATTAAAATTACCTTGACAACCTAATCAATTATTGATATTTGAAAATCTGATTTTCTAAAAACAAAGATTGGGATCTAAAAGTGTAGGGGGACGGAAGGAGGTGATCTTAGAACAAGGGTTATCTTAACTGAATTCTTTTTACAATAGAAGGAGGAGATTATGAAGGAGTTCAAAGTTTTTCTTAGAGAAGATGAGATTCCAAAGCAATGGTACAATATTCAAGCAGACTTACCCACACCCCTCCAACCGCCTCTCCACCCCGGCACGGGACAACCGATCGGTCCTCAAGATCTCGCTCCTGTCTTCCCAATGAATTTGATTGAACAGGAGGTCAGTACACAACGATGGATCGATATCCCCCAAGAGGTGATGGAGAAACTTCTCATCTGGAGGCCTACCCCTCTTCATCGGGCTTATGCATTAGAAAAGGCCCTGGGAACACCAGCCAGGATTTATTATAAGAATGAAGGGGTGAGCCCTCCAGGAAGCCATAAACCCAACACAGCCATTCCTCAGGCCTATTACAACAAAGTCTTCGGGATCAAACGAATCGCCACCGAGACCGGTGCTGGCCAATGGGGAAGTGCACTCAGTTTCGCGTGCTGTCTCTTCGGTTTGGAGTGCAAGGTTTACATGGTGAGGATCAGTTATGATCAAAAACCTTATCGCCGTCTGATGATGAACACCTGGGGAGCAAACTGTGTTCCCAGCCCGAGTAAAGATACCAATGCAGGAAGAAAAATTTTGGAGGAGCACCCGGATTCTCCTGGAAGCCTCGGGATCGCCATCAGCGAAGCCATTGAAGATGCTGTCACCTCCAAGGACACTCGATACTCATTGGGAAGCGTCTTAAACCACGTGATGATGCATCAAACGATCATTGGGCTCGAGGCTAAAAAGCAATTAGAGAAATTCGGGGAGAAAAAGGTCGATATCGTAACGGGGTGTGTAGGCGGAGGAAGCAACTTTGCTGGTCTTGCCTTCCCCTTTGTCCTGGATAAAATAAACGGCGCCAACATCACTATCATTCCAGCAGAGCCGACTTCCTGCCCTACCATGACGAAGGCTCCCTTTGTCTATGATTTCGGTGACACAGCCGCCACAACTCCTCTCCTCCCCATGCACAGTCTTGGACATACCTTCATCCCCGCTCCTATCCATGCAGGGGGATTGAGGTATCATGGCCTCGCCCCTCTTGTGAGCCAATTGATCATTGAGGGATTGCTTGAGCCTCGGGCTTATAATCAATTGGAGTGTTACGCGGCTGCTGTCCTCTGGGCAAGAACCGAAGGTTTCATCCCTGCTCCTGAAACCAGTCATGCTATACAAGTTGTCATTGAGGAGGCGAAGAAGGCGAAGGAAGAGGGAAAAGAGAAAGTCATCCTTCTCAACTGGAGTGGTCATGGTCTCATGGATCTGGGTGGTTATGATTCCTATTTCAGTGGAAAACTCGTCGATTACCCATTACCAGAGGATGAGATGAAGAAGTCCCTTAAATCGATTGAAGGCCTGCCGAAAGCACCAAAGATGAAGAAGGGTAAACCTGTCTAATAGAATTAGGATCCTACGGGCCTCTATCGGCCCGTAGGATTTTTTATTGAGTGAGCTTGTGATAAATTCCTCAAAGGTCATTTAAAATGACCGCCATTGAAGAACATGATGCATTAATCATCTACTGCCCTCAGTTGGGGGGAGAGATCCCCTTTCGATATTGCCGAATGGTCAATGAAGACCTGCCATGCCGGAGAATTATTGTTTGCTGGGAGTTTAGAATAGAGATATCAAAATTCTTGGGCGAACATTATTCGATGGACCAAATTCAACGTGCCTTGGCACCTTCGACCAAGACAAGGCTTGATACGATTCTCGAACTCATCGAAAAAGCAAAGAAGGTAAAAGAAGAAGGAGAGTGACAGGATGCTAATCTCTGATCGATTGAGGAATATCAAACCTTCAGGGGTGAGGCGAATCTTTGATCTGTCACGCCAGATGAAAGATCCCATCAATCTGAGCATTGGAGAACCCGATTTTGATATCCCGGAACCTCTCAAAGAGGAAGGTATTCAATGGATCAAAAAAGGGTTCAACAAATATACTCCCACGCAGGGTATACCTGAGTTGAGGGAGAAGATTGCCTCCCATCTAAAAAAGAAGGGCGTACATTTTGAGGAGGTCATGGTAACGGCTGGAGTGACCGGTGGCCTTCTCCTCGCCAGCCTTGCCCTCATCAACCCGGGCGATGAAGTCATCATCCCTGATCCATTTTTTGTGATGTATGAATATCAGGTTTTTCTAATGGGGGGCATCCCTGTCTTCGTCGATACCTATCCTGATTTCCGATTGAGGGAAGAAGAGTTCATTAAGAAATTATCGAAGAAGACGAAGTTTATCATCATCAATAGTCCGAATAATCCCACTGGAGCCATCTATCCAAAGGAAGACCTGATGATGGTCGTAAGGATGGCCCGGGAAAGAAATCTTCTAATTCTCTCTGATGACATATACGATAACTTTGTTTTCGATGCACCCTCTTGCCCTTGTATCGGACAACTCTACGAAAACACATTAACCTTTGGTGGATTCTCAAAGGGTTGGGGAATGACTGGATGGAGATTGGGTTATGCGGCAGGTCCTAAGGAAATCCTCCAACAGATGATTACCCTTCAACAATATACCTTCTCTAGTGTCAATTCCTTTGCCCAGAAAGCAGGGGTCAAGGCCTTGGACTTCAATGTGGACAGTTATATCAAAGGATACAAAAAGAAGAGGGATTTGATCTACAATGGATTAAAAGAAAAGTTTAATGTCCAAAAACCACAAGGTGCTTTTTATATCTTTCCAGAGGTCCCAGGAGGAAACGAAGAGGCCTTTGTCGAAAAAGCCATTCAACAGAATCTCTTTATTGTGCCTGGTAGTGTCTTCTCCAAAAGAAATACTCATGTCAGGATCTCTTTTGCAGCATCAGAGGAAACTCTTCTGAAAGGCATTGAGGTCCTTAATCGAATCAGTTAAAATTTAGGTTATTAGTACTACTACGTTAAGTTGATTTAAGAATAATCATAAGGCCTGTATTTAGGGCTTGTTATTGGCTTTTGAGGCGCCACTCAATTTCGCTAGAAGACAGAAGTACTTGAAAGTATTGGTTTTTCATTTTTAACGTAACGTAGTAGTATTAGGATTAGAAAAGAGAAAAACCGACGTAGGTCAATTTCCACATAGTCGAAGAGGTAAACCCCGTTAGAAAGTCTTCAACTTTCCAACGGGGAGGCTCACCCCGTAAGAGACCAGAGGTCTTACGGGGTTCATCCCCGCTGCAAGCCCCGTTAGAAATACGTTACTAAAGGAAGCTCCTTGGTAATAATGGAAAATTTCTAATGGGGCAAGCAGCAGGGCTTTCTAACGAGGTAAAGATGTCGGAGGGAGAAAAAAAGGTTTTACTTGGAAACGAAGCTATTGCCAGGGGGATCGTAGAGAGCGGATGTCAATTTTTTGCAGCTTATCCAGGAACTCCCAGTTCAGAAATCCTTCCTGCTGTGGTCCGGTTCAAAAAGGAAAATAACCTGAATATTTATGTTGAATGGTCCACCAACGAAAAGGTGGCTTTCGAAAACGCATTGGTGGCCTCCTACACGGGGAAGCGAGCTGCTGTAGCTATGAAACAGGTCGGGTTGAATGTGGCCACGGATCCTCTGATGAGTGCCGCCTATATCGGAACAATAGGTGGTTTTGTAATCATCAGTTGCGACGATCCCGGACCTTATTCGTCCCAAACCGAACAGGATACTCGCTTTATGGCTATGTTTGCAAAGGTTCCTGTTTTCGATCCAGCCAGTCCAAAAGAAGCCCAGCAGATGTTACCCATTGCTTTCGATCTTTCGGAAAAATACCAGATTCCTGTTATTCTCCGTCCCGTATTGAGGGTCTCCCATGCCCAGCAAACCATCACGTTCAATCCCATTCCCGAAATTGAAAGGAAAGCCAACTTCCCACACAACCCACAGCGATGGAGCGCAACACCCAGGTATCGATTCCTCCTCCATAAACAGCTCAACCTAAAGCTTCAGAAGATTGCTGAAGAGTTCAATTCGATGAGCTCTCTCAATTTCATTGAGAATGACCGGGAGAAGGCAGTTTTGGGAATCATCGCTGGTGGAATTGGTTATGCCATAGCTCGGGATATTCTTCCAGAACTGGGCCTACAGAAAGAGATACCTATCCTCAAAATAGGAACTCCCTACCCTCTTCCAACCGAGATGGTGGAAGCCTTTATCCAAAAATGTGACCATGTTTTGATCCTCGAAGAGACCGAACCGGTCATCGAGCTTCAGATCCGGGACAAATCAAAAATCTATGGACGATTGGATAGCATGATACCCAATGAGGGAGAAATGCTTCCCGAAGTCATGACCCAGGTGATCTCTGATCTGTGCAAAAAGTTCTCCATTCTTGTGGGGGAAGTTCCTTCTTCAGTGCCTCTTGAGAAATTGGTGGCAGGGCTTGGTTTGCCCATTCGTCGGCCGACCCTTTGCTCAGGATGTCCCCATCGGTCTTCTTTCTATGCTATTAAGAAAGCCTTCCCTAATGGGATTTTTCCGAGTGATATTGGTTGTTATACCCTGGGAATGAATTTGGAGTCAGTAGATACCTGTCACGACATGGGGGCTGCTATCACCTTCGCCAGTGGCCTCTACCAAGCTTATCATCAAGATGGTAAAGACATTCCCATCATTGCCACCATCGGAGATTCGACTTTCTATCATTCCGGTGCTCCAGGACTCCTGAACGCTGTTTATAACGGAGCACGATTCGTTCTCGTGATCCTTGACAATTCCATTACAGCCATGACAGGCATGCAACCGACTCCTGAATCCGGAACCACGGCTGACGGCCACCCTGGTAAATCCCTTTCTCTTGAAGACTTGGTTAAGGGATGTGGTGTTAAATACATCCGAGTAATTAATCCTTACGATATCAAGGGGATGATCCAGGAAACCGAAAAAGCGTACAAATATACTCAGCAACGAGATGGTGGAATGGCTGTTCTCATCGCTCGTTACCCCTGCATCATCTATCAAAAAGAGCAGCTCAAGGTGAATCCCATCAAGGTGGAAATCCGTCATATGCCTCCACCAGAAAAGGGTCTTCCGCAGGTGAAAAGCAAAGAGATGGACAAATCCCTTTTACCTGTGTTTCGAGATGAGGCTTGTTGTCAATGCGACACCTGTATGATCCAGTGTCCAGAGGGAGCGATTTCCAGGACCGGAGAGGGCTACGTCATTGACTACGACAAATGTACAGGTTGTCGCGTTTGTGCCCAGGAGTGCCCTACCTCAGCGATCGATATGCCGGCTGTGGGTGCCTGTATTGGTTGCGGGTACTGTCTCAAACGATTCGAGTGCCCCTCCTTGATAAGAGGAGAGGACGGCCGTGTGAAGATCGATCGATTAACCTGCGTGGACTGCGGTCTCTGCATGCAGGTCTGTAGCCAGGAAGGAATTTATCGGGTAGATAGCTTACAGACTTAGTTGACCACGGAACAACCATTTCGGGAATTCCAAATTTCAAAATCCCTGCCTACGGCAGGCAGGCAAATGTCAAATGAATGTCAAATTTCAAAATTCTGTAACTCAACCCTTTCAGGGTTGATCATAATCAAGGCTAAAGCCTTGAGTTACGACATTTGGGCTTTGGCATTTGACATTTGAGGTCGAAGATGAATATTCAGATGATCATTTCCGGTGTGGGAGGTCAGGGTGTACTCCTTCTCACACGGATCTTTTCCGAGTTTGCTCTTCATGAAGGATACCCCGTGATTGGTTCAGAAGACCACGGAATGAGCCAACGGGGAGGCTCTGTGATCACCTATCTAAAGATTGGAGACTTCAATAGTCCCCTTGTAAAGAAGGGAGGCGCTGACATCCTCTTATCCCTTGAAAAGAATGAAGCCTATAAAACCCTTTACTATCTCAAGCCATCTTCGAATGGTCGAGACGGCGGTCTTTGTTTTATCAATGCTCCAGATCCGAACTATCTGAACGAGGAAATCAAGACATACCTGAAGGAAAAAGGGATCGAAACTTATGTATTTGGAGCCGACCAATTAGCAAGGGAAATGGGATCGGTTCAATCTGCAAATATTGCCCTCATCGGTTTTGCCGCTGCCCATCCCAGGTTTCCCTTCCCCTACGACAAACTCAGAGACGCTATAGAACAGGTAACCTCCCCAAAGTTTCGAGAAGTGAGTCTGAAAATATTTGAAAAAGGATTCTTAGAAGGTCAAAAATCTATAAAAAAATAACTTCCTTTTTTAAACATCCTTTCTTATTCATCCGATATCCAACGTCATTTGACAACCAAAAGGAAAAAAGATAAATTATTTATATAATCAATTTTAAGGAGCGGACGATGGGTAAAAAAATGGTTAAAGGATTAGTCTGGTCTTTCTCTTTTCTTGCTCTCCTATTTGGCCTTTTCTTCTGTATGGGTAAAGACAAGGCTGACTCACTGCCCAAAAATGATAAATTAACAACGGCCAGATCCCTCGGCCAGGCCTTTGTGGAGGTGGCCAAAAAAGTACAACCTTCTGTCGTCAATGTCACCACAGAAAAAACAGTTACGGTGAAACCCTGGGAAAGATATGGAGAAGACTTCTTTAAGGGGAGCCCCTTTGAGGATTTCTTCAAAGGGTTTGGCATTACGCCTCGAGAAAAAGGGAAGGAATATCGCCATAAACAGAGAAGCGGGGGATCAGGGGTTATCGTCGATAAAGAGGGTTATATTCTCACGAACAACCATGTTGTCGAAGGGGCCGATAAGGTTAAAGTTCGGTTGAATGACGGAAGGGAGTTTACCGCGACGCTCAAAGGCCAAGATTCAAGAACAGATCTTGCCGTCCTCCAAATCAAGGCAAAAGATCTCCCTGTGGCGACTCTGGGCGACTCCGATAAGCTGGAGGTCGGAGAATGGGCCATTGCCATCGGAAGCCCCTTCGGCCTGGAGCATACAGTCACAGTCGGAGTGATCAGTGCCAAAGGCCGCTCCGGATTGGGGACGGGAACTTATGAAGATTTCATTCAAACCGATGCTTCCATCAATCCAGGCAACAGTGGGGGCCCGCTGAGCAATATCGATGGGGAGGTGGTCGGGATTAATGCCATGATCATCCAACCGGGCACAGGGATTGGATTTGCCATTCCTATTAATATGGCCAAACAGATCTTGAACGATCTCATCAAACAGGGCAAGGTGGTCCGGCCGTGGCTGGGAATCAGTGTCCAGGATCTCACCCCTGAGATGGCAGAACAATTTCAAGTGAAAGAGAAGGAGGGAGTTCTTGTCGCTCAAGTCCATCAAGGAACCGGTGCCGAAAAAGCAGGGCTCCTTTCAGGAGACATCCTCAAATCGGTGGATGATAAAGCCATTAAGAATTCCAATGAACTCATTAAAGAAATCCAAAAGAAAAAGGTGGGACAGAAAATAAAACTCAGTGTGGTCAGGGATGGAAAACTCATGACCCTTGAGGTCACCACCACAGCGATGCCAGATAAACCAGAGGCCATGAAGGAAAAAGAGAGTGAAGAAAAATTAGGGGCAAGAGTTCAAGAATTGACTCCTCCGCTGGCCGCCCGATATCGAATCTCAAGCGAAATAAAGCGCGGTGTCGTCGTCCTCAGCGTTGAGGAGGGTAGCCCTGCCGATGAGTTGGGCCTTCAGGAAGGAGATGTGGTCCTTGAAATCAATCGAAAAAAGATCGAGACGATAAAGGATTTTGAAAAAGCGACAAAGGATATCAATTTAGATAAGGGGATTGTTTTTCGCCTTCATCGGAGGGGAAACAGTTTTTATCATTCTTTCAAAAAACAACCCTAAGTGATTTACCCCGTTAGAAATAATGCCCCGCTGCTCTCTCCGAGCCAGAGGCTCTTCTGAGCCGGAGGCTGCAACAGGATTAGATTTTAGAATAATTCCGGGTTCCGCCCCGGAGGGCGGGGTTTAATGCCCCCCTCGGTTTCGAGTCCTAACGACTGGAATTTCTAACGGGGTTTAACCCGCTGCCTTGACATACCTCATCCTCATATCGTAGAGGACATATTCGATTACCCTTTCCTCTTCAGGGGTAAGATTCCCTTTTGTTTTTTCCTTCAGCATCCCAATGAGGTCTATCGTCTGTTTGGCTAAGGGAAGGTTTCTAACTAACTTTTGAGTAAATGGATCCTGAATCTCCCCTAACTGGATGAGAGCTGAAGTACTTAATGAAAAGATGAAACTAGTAAAATCAATTTCAGGAAGGGGGCCCTCCTGAGCAGATGCATCTCCTCCGGGAGTTTCCTCAATCTTCTCCTCTTCCCTGTTCTGAGATTCCCCCTTCTCTTCTTTCTTGGCACTAAACCTTTTGTCCCTTACAACAAAACTTTTTTCTTCCTCTCCGTCTCTTTTATCATTTCCCATGGCAACCTCCAAAAAAACTAAGGCTATTTTGACAGGCTCTTTCTTTAAAATTATTTAATAAAATCAATTACATATAAAAATTGCTTGACTTTTTAAGCACCCATATTATATTATAACGTTAGCACTCTAATACAAAGAGTGCTAATTTGTCTGAGGGGTGGTTTAAATGCCAAATCCAAATCTTCCCGTTGTCAAGAATTCCTTAGAATCCTATCTTGTTCAAATCAATCAGTTTCCACTCTTAACCAAGGAACAAGAATTTAAACTTGCTGTAAGATATCGTAAACATACTGATATTGAAGCTGCGCAGAAATTGATTACATCAAATTTAAGGTTTGTTGTCAAGGTCGCCTTCGAATATAAGTCCTATGGAGTCAAACTCCTAGACCTCATCCAAGAGGGAAACATCGGTCTGATGATGGCGGTTAAAAAGTTTGACCCTTATAAAGGGTATCGATTCATCTCCTATGCTATCTGGTGGATCAGGGCCTATATCCAAAATTTTATCATTAAAACTTGGAGCCTGGTTAAGATCGGAACAACTCAAGCACAAAAGAAACTTTTCTATAAGATTGGGAAGATAAGAAAGGCATTGGAATCAAATGGAGAGGATGAAAAGAAATATGAACTTCTGGCCCAAGATTTAGATGTGGCCAAAGAGGATATTATTGAGATGGAGCAGAGGATGGCGGCAAGAGACCTCTCTCTCGATGCTCCCTTTGATGAAGGCCAGGAACTCACCCACCTCGATCTTCTTAAAGAAGAGTCTTTAAACCAAGAAGAGGTGTTTGCACAGGATGAAGAAAAAAAGATTCGGGAGCACGAGGTTCAGAATGCGATGAAACGTTTAAATGAGAAAGAGGTCTACGTAATTAAAAATAGGATCATGGCTGACGAACCCCTTACCCTTCAACAAATTGGGGACCACCTTAAACTCTCAAGGGAGCGGGTGAGGCAGATTGAAAGTGAAGCATTAATAAAGTTAAAGAAAGAATTCAGCACCAGATTAGAACTCCAAGCTTAAAGCGGAGGGTTTCGAAATGCCTATTTATGAATATCAGTGTAACCAGTGCAATGAGGTCTTTGAGATCTTTCATAAAATAGATGAAGATTGTAAAGTAACCTGCCCTAAATGCCTGGGGCCAGCGAAAAAGCTGATTTCAGCAACCAACTTTGTCCTGAAAGGATCTGGTTTTTATGTGAACGATTATCCTTCAAATAGTCGAAAGGAAGGGAAAAAGGCAGAGAAAGAAAGAACCGAAAAGGGACAAAGCGGAAAAGGTGAAGAAAAAAGGGCAGAGAAAAAGGTAGAGAAAAAGGTCGAATAGAAGGGACTAATTCTTTTTGGAAACCTTCCTTTGTTTTAACAAATCAACCACATCATCCAAAATAAATTGAGAGACTTCCTCCTTTGCCATTAAGGGTAGCTCCCTAACCTTCCCTGATGGATATAAGATCTTGACTTGATTGGTATCCAAACCAAAACCTGCTCCTGGCTTGGTTACATCGTTCACCACAATAAAATCCAGATTTTTTTCCTGCAATTTCTTTTTAGCATTGGCAATCAAATCCTCTGTCTCTGCTGCAAATCCGATCAGAATGCGATTCCCTTTCTTCTTTCCAAGTTCTTCAAGGATGTCCTTGGTCCTCTCCAGGGCTAAGGTAGTATCGGAACCGCCTTTTTTTATTTTTTTCTGGCTCGCCACCTTCGGACGATAATCTGAGACAGCTGCTGCCTTGATCACAACAGAAGACCCTTCCAAATAGTTGAAGACAGCTTTTCTCATCTCCTCTGCTGTCCAGATAGGTACCCATTTAATATCTCTACCTGGAAGAGGAAGAGAGGTGGGGCCTGCGATCAAAATGACGTCTGCTCCTCTTCGCCTGGCCATCTTTGCCAGGGCATATCCCATCTTTCCAGAGGAACGATTGGTAATGAACCGCACAGGATCGATTGGCTCGTGAGTGGGACCCCCTGTGATCAGGATTCGTTCTCCTTTCAAATCTTTTGGAGACAAAATATCTTCGATCTTCTCCACCACTTCATTTAATTCAGGCAGCCTCCCCTTTCCATACCAATGGCAAGCCAATTCCCCTTCTCCAGGTTCTAAAAGATGGTAACCTCTCCCTAGTAAAGTCTGAATATTTTTCTGGAGGGCTTTATTTTCCCACATATTGACATTCATGGACGGAACGAAAAGAACCGGTGCCTTGGTAGCCATCACCATGGTGGAGAGAAAATCGTCAGCAATGCCATTGGCGATCTTTCCAATGATATTTGCCGTTGCGGGGAGGATGACAACCAACTCTGCCAAATCAGCCAATGCAATATGGCCGATCTCTGCATCCTCGAGCAGAGCAAAGGGATCGGTCACAACTGGATTTCCGGAAAGGGTTTGAAAGGTGAGCGGAGTGATGAATTTCTGGGCGTTCTGAGTCATGACCACATGGACATCCACCTCCAACTTGACTAAAAGCCTGATAAACTCTGCTGCCTTGTAAGCAGCAATCCCGCCCGTGACCCCTAAAACAACCTTTTTACCCTTTAGCATGGATATTTACCCTTTTGTTGTAAAAACATTGATCTCCTAAATTCAAAAACCTCTTCGAGTAGATGAAAGCCTATTATTAACTCCATTCAATTTTAGTTCAGCTACAGGATTTTTATACCACAAAAACAGCCCATTCTCAATAGAGAAGTGAAGCTCCAAAAGATTTGACCCATTCGACGGCGCCAAGAACTTCCTTTCAGAGCGGTGTGTAAAGCAACGCTCAGGGTCAACCCTGAGTGAACCCCATCATTTATAGCGGGAAATCGAAGGGTTGACATTCTACCCATCCGTTGTTATCTTCGCCTAATCTCCCCTGTCCCCCCTTTAGTCTCCGACCCAGAGCGGTCTCTGACCATGAGGGCAAAGAGGGGTATGGAGGGGATTTAATAGAGAGGATGGAAAATGTCCGAACGGGATTCTATTGACCTGATCAGAGATCAGTTAAACAGAGTGGCTGAAATGGCAGGTCTTCATGCCGACCATGAAAATTTTAAACACTGGCATGCCGAAACCAAAACGATATTAGAAAAGGTCTTCAGTTCCAAATCCATCCACTATCAAAATTTCTTGGCTCTCCGATTTCTGGAGATGAGTGTCAAAACCTTTGCTTCAGCTGAGATCGGTAAGATCAATGCAGCTCGCTATAAAAAGGACCTCGAGAATATAAAAAATATCCTTCAATCAGCGATCAAGGAATTGACTTTGGATAGAACCCTCTTTAAAAAAATTCAGACGACTCCGAAGACCGTGGAGGTCACCCTCGAGGGTGAATATTTCATCTCTTCCGGAATCGAGGAGTCCGATTTAATTCGGGCAATCAAAAACGCCTTTGAAGGAAGCGGACTGAGTCCGATTCTGGATACAGAAGCCTCTGAAAAAGGAGAATCCATCCATCAACGAATCGATCAGATCAAACGCGCCAAGTTTGGAATCTATGATCTCTCAACCCCTGAAAAAAATGATACCCTCCTCGAAATCGGAGCGGCTCTGGGCATGGGGAAAGAGGTTATCATCATTTATAAAAAAGGCTCCCCTCTTCCTGAGATGATGAAACAACTGAATCGAATCGAATATGAAAATGTCTCTGATCTTACGGAGAAATTAAGAAAAAAGGTTTCAGGCTGAGGAAATCTTTTTCGAAGGATGAGAAACCCAAATGAAAGAAGTCTCGAAAGACGTCTTGAAGTCCATCTTCGATAAGGTCAATCGTGAAGACACCTTTTCACAACGGATCGGAGTGAAATTGATTGAACTCCTCCCGGGTTTCGCCCGCGCCACTCTTCCCATTACTGGGGAAACCATCAATATCTACCAAATGGCCCATGGTGGGGCCATCTTCTCCATTGCTGACCAGGCCTGTGAAGCAGCGGGAAACAGCTTTGGAGAGCCAGCCGTTGCCCTCCAACAAAATATTCACTTCCTGGCGGCTGGTAAATCTGGAGACTTCCTCGAGGCCATAGCAAAGGTGACCCATCGATCCAACCGAATCGGTTTGATTGAATTCGAAGTCAAGAATCAAGAAGGACTTCTGCTTGCCATCGGTCAACAAGTCATCTACTTCAAAAAAAGAGAGCTTTGAAAAACCATTACATGCTCTCTTGATTACTCAGATTTCAAAGATGATTACAGAGATTTCTGGACTTTTTCAGAAATTTCAAAAAAAGGAATCTGGACAAAAGGTGAATAGTTCGACTTTTTCGTCCTTTAGATGGATGGTCCCTAAACGTTCCAAGGGGATGGAGAAGAATGTTTACCCTGTTGTTGCAAAAAAAGTCCAGTTGAGTTAACGGGTCCCTTTATAAAGAGCCAGCTTATAGCTTTTCTAATGATATCGGTCACCACTGGAGGAATCCAGCGAATGGCATTGGTGGAAGGTTCATCCCCCAATCGGCAAGGTTTAATGATTCCGAGGGGCGAATTTAATGCAACAACAGGGTTTATATCCGTTCAAAAATGGCTGCAATACCCAAGCCGCCCCCTCCACAGATGCATTCCAGACCGTAACGGCTGTTGTGTCTTTTCATCTCGTGAAGAAGTGTAACCAGCACCCGGGTGCCTGTACAGGCAATCGGATGCCCGAGGGATATTCCAGATCCATTCACGTTGATCCTTGGATAATCTTTTTCCGTAAGCTTCATCATTTTCAGGTCTGCCAGAACCTGAGCGGCAAAAGCTTCCTGGATCTCGATCAGATCCATCTGATGGAGATCCAAACCAGATTTCTTCAAAGCCTTCTCAACTGCTTTCGGCACCGTCAGATAAGTACGACAGGGATCCGAACCCACAACGGCAAAGGCTTTGATATAAGCCAATGGCTTTATCCCAAGTTTTTTGGCTGTCTCCTCAGAAGTCATCACGCAGGCAGCAGCACCATCGTTCTCAGTGGACGAATTCCCAGCTGTACAAACACCTCCAAGGACGGGTTTGAGCTTGGCCAGCTGTTCCAAGGTGGTATCCGCTCTCGGATTTTCATCCCGGTCAACGATCATGTCACCTCCCTTGGGATTTGGAAAGGTGACAGGCACAATCTCCTCTCGAAATTTTCCTGATTCTATGGCTGCGCAGGCCTTTTTGTGGCTCTCCAAGGCCCATTGATCGCAGTCTTCACGACGAATACCCTCTTCCTTGGCAGCGGTTTCTGCCCAGGACATCATGGATGGCAGTATCCCGTACCTCTCCTCAGGTTGAGACATTACCCTGGCTCGTTGGATTCGATCATAAAAAGGAATACCCCATATAGAAAGGTTTCCATGCCCACGGGGCATCCCTTTTTTACCGCCGATTCCCCATTTGATATCACCGGGCACATAAAACTCAGCCGTGCTCATGCTTTCAACACCGCCCGCCACAATGATATCCGCATTATCCGATTGAATCTTCATTGCCGCAAAACAGATCACATCCAGTCCGGTACAGCAGCGCCGGTCCAATGTGATTCCGGGAATGGAGTCGGGCCAACCCGCCTTGAGGAGGGACATACGTGCGATGTTGACATATTCACCGCTCTGGTACGATTGACCTAAAATGACTTCATCGACCTGAACCGGATCCACTCCAGCCCTCTTGACAGCTTCATTCAAGACCAGAGCGCCTAAATCATAGGCGGCCACTTCTTTTAACACCCCCATGTATCTCCCGACAGGTGTCCTCACTCCACTGATAATGACAACCTTTTTCAACGTCCTCTCCTTTCTCTCATCTTTGATATCCTATCGTAGTGTCTCAATAACGACTTTATAATAGGTGTCATTCCGGGCTTGACCCGGAATCCAATCTCTGAAGCTGGATTCCCGCTCCCCACTTTCGTGGGGACAAGTTTACCCCTGCGGAAGCAGGGGCGGGAATGACGGCTTACGGATTACTGTAAAGAATTGTTAGATACACACCACTATCATTATTCACATCTGTCTTCATTTTCCATGAGAAGATTCAGAGGTTTTTAAAGGTTTCTTTGACACAATAACTTCTTATGGATACTCCTACCCATAATTCACTGTAAACCTTTTGTCAACCCAATCTTTAGAGAGCTCTAAAAAAATCTACTCCCTCTTGATTACACAGATTTCAAAGAAAAGATTAACCCCGTTGTTGCATAAAGATGTGGTTGAATCAACTGCATGCCCCCATCAAAAGGCTGTTTCTACCTTTTTGCCGCCGGCCCAGGCTCCGCCCCAGCTTCCGGCTCGGAGAGTCCTCCAGCTCGGAGAGAGGGGCTTCTGCCCCGGAGGGAGGATAACTTCCCCTGTGGAATAAGAATCATTTTCGATAGCATCACGTATTATTTGCTCCACTATTGGGAGTTTTATCTTTCCAGAGAAGATGTAAAACCTATTCCACAGGGTCACTCTTGGATTGATCCAGGTGACGACATTGATTTGACAGCCATCCCTCTCTGGGTAAGGGTTTGATTTACCCCGTTAGAAATTCCAGTCGTTGCGACTTGAAACCGAGCGGGGCATTATTTCTAACGGGGTAAATCTAAGCGCCGAATTTAATGCAACAACAGGGTTAAGCAGATTTTCTCTATTCTTAATACATTTTTAATCTGTGTCATCGTTTCATAATCTCTGTAATATCTCATGACGGATGTACCACCCTCGAACAACGAAAATTACCAAGTACTATCCTCCCTCTCGAGAGATTGTGTCGTAATGTCATTCTGAGGCGTTAGCCCCTGCCTGCCGGCAGGCAGGGAAGAATCTCTGTTTTCTAACTTATTGACTCTATGAGATTCTTCACGGAGTTTACCCTGAGTTAAAAAGCGAGACCCTTCGCTTCACTCAGGGTGGCACATGGCGAAGGGTTCAGAATGACAAACATGGCATTTCCCTCATTACGACACAGTCTCCAACGGGGGAGGATTGAGGTGGGGGTGACCCTTCGATAGACTCAGGGTGATCATGGTGAGCTTGTCGAACCATCCCCCTCACCCCTGCCTACCGGCAGGCAGGCTCGCCCTCTCCTCTCCGAGCCAGAGGCTCTTCCGGGCCGGAGGCCGCCAGGGGAGAGGGGATAATCGGGTTATTTGGTTAGAAAATAAAATCTTCAACCCAAAAAAATGTAGGGGAGCCTCTCTGGGAGCTCCTGATCCTTCGACAAACTCAGGAGGCGGCCACACCTGCCTGCCGGTAGGCAGGGAGGGCCGCCCCTACGAATTAATAAAACAATTTTCATGGTTGTTGGCGACCCGTTAGGGTCATGAGTGTTTTCTAACCCTACAACGATACATATGATGTCCTCTCGGCAATGGCCAGTTTACGTTTCCGGTGTGAGAGATAAGCTCGATGGTTCTTTATCTGTATCCATAAGACAAGTTCAATGAGATCGAGAACATCG
>Ga0315281_10006398_pt1 | contig 16757 bp, 12 predicted proteins | sample YL17G07_0_MG_FD_204540 | JGI IMG/M metagenome (GOLD analysis project Ga0315281, IMG submission 204540) | Sediment microbial communities from Yellowstone Lake, YNP, Wyoming, USA - YL17G07_0 | ecosystem: Environmental > Aquatic > Freshwater > Lake > Sediment | place: USA: Wyoming | collected...
CCAACTCACGCGGCTCGTCACCGGCCACCTGCCGACGTCGCCGGAGTTCCTGACCGAGCGACGTACGTTCCTCGAGGAATTCGGAGCCCTGCTCACCCGCTGAGCGACGCCGGAGCGATCGGCCGAGTCAGGCCAGCTCTACGGACACGACGTGGTGCAGATGCGGAGTGAGCACTACGCGAACCCTGGTGCCGCGTACGGGCAGCGTCCCGTCGTCGCCGGGGCGACACGCACGCACCGCGTCGACGTTGCCGGGATCTACGGCGAACCACGACGCTGCCCCCACCCGATGATGCTTGACCACCTCTCCCTCGACCGTCTCGCGCGCCGTGAGATCACGCGCGCCTCGGTACATGCGGATCACGCCGTCGGTCACACGCGCGGCGAGAAACGCGGTCATGGCCAGGAACGCGAGGCCGAACACCGCGACGATCCCCAAGTTCCAGATACTGCTGAGGCCGTCGGGAACATCGGAGCCGACGTTGACGACGAAGTCGAGCACCGGCGGCACAAGGAAGAACGCGATCGCTCCCCAGAACGCGGCTCGCACGGTGCCGTTCACCAGCACTGGCAGCGCCTTCTCCCCGTAGCCGAAACGGGTTGGGTAATCCACACGCACCTGGTGCCAGTCGCCACCGACTCGGCTCCACGCCAGCGCCGGGTCCTCTTCTTCCAGCGGGAGCGCGACGGCGGCATTTCGCGCGACTCCCAGCGCTGCGCCATACGCGAGGAGCCGGTTCCAGATCGCGACACCCGCGGGAGATGTCTCGCCGAACGAGGCGCTGTGCTGCAGGAATCGCTTGACCCCGAGCCAGCGCGCAGTCACGGCTTTGCCGTCGGCCGAGAAGCGAATCGAACGAAAGTGGCGAAGGATCGTCATCACGATCAACCAGGCGAAGGCGGCAAGGACGAACCATGCCCCGCGGCCAAACCCATCGCTCGTCGCCTGTCCGTTCCGGCGAACCTGCGCGAGGTAGAACGCTCCCGCGAATCCGAGGAACGCCGAAGCCGTGAGCGCACCGAACACCACCCAATCGACACGGCTCCAGCGCCCGCGGAGAAACCCACGCGACTCCGCATCGGCGACAACGCTCTCGGCGAAGCGCTCGTGCCACGACACGGTCTGCGTCTCGTCGAGCTGAATCGCCTCGAAGGGAGCGGAGCCGCCGTCGGCCCGTTCACGGACCAGTGCGAGCACCTGCTCGTCGTACTCGGTGAGCACGTCGGTCCGCTCGCCGCGCAATCGCACGACGATCTTTCCCGGAGCCGCTTCGAACAGCTCGAGATACCGGCGCGCGGCGAGATCGATGAGCGTGGCCGCGGCGGCATCTCTCGTGACCCGGCAGCGGTTCACGAGCAGGTTGACGATCGCGGGAGGCTCGGGACCGAGGTCGGATGTCTCGGGCCCCGGCGAGGGCAGCCTCAGGAACGTCGCCGCCCACCGGATCGCGAAGTAGACGACGAAGGCAGCGGACGAGATCACGGCGACCACGAGGAGCGCCACCGCCGTCGTCGAGAAGTGCGTCTCCGCGACCACGAGCAACCCGGACATGCCGACGAGTCTGCCCGATCGGGGCCGGCCCGTCGGCAACCGGTGCCGGCAGCCAGTCCCGGCAACCGGGGCCACGTATAGTGCGCGCCCTTCGGCTCTCGGGAGGAAACGACGTGATCTACGAACTTCGCATCTATCGGGCAAATCCCGGTCGTATGGCCGCGCTCCAAGCTCGCTTCCGCGACCACACGTGCCGGCTGTTCGAGAAGCACGGCATGACGAACGTCGGGTACTGGACCACCGCGATTGGCGGCCGCAACGACGAGCTGTGGTACATCCTCGGCTACGAAGATCTCGCGGCGCGCCAGAAGGCGTGGGACGCGTTTCGGCAGGACCCGGAGTGGCTCGAAATCTTCGCGGAGACCGAGAAGGACGGCTCGACCGTCCACCACGTCACCACCAGGATTCTGGCGCCCACCGACTTCTCACCGCTTCGGTAACCGTCGGAATCGCCGGCGGCCGCACGGGACGGCGCGTGGTCAGTCGGGGTGACGCTCGACCAACTCCACCTGATAGTTGTCCGGATCGGCCACGAACGCGATCGTCGTGTTCCAGCGCTCGAGCTTTCGCGGCTCGGTGACGGACCGGTACCCGGCAGCAGTGGTAGCCGCGTGGAGGCCGGCGCAGTCGTCGGTGTGCACGTAGAGCTTCCACATCGCGGTGCCCATGTCGATGGGACCAACCTGGGTCTGCTGCTGCGCGAGCTGAACCTTGCCGCCCTTGCCGTCGGCGTTCTCGAGGATCGCCTCCTTGGCGATCCCGATGTCGGTCTGGCTGGTGCAGGTGAGGCCGAGCGCCTCGTAGAACTTGATCGTCGCGTCGATGTCGCTCACGTTGATGCAGTACTGGCCGACCCACGCCTGCGTGGTGTCGTCGCCGTCGAGCCACGGGTGACGCTGGACGAACTCGACGAGGTAGCCGTCGGGATCCTTCACGAAGCCCACAGTGACCGGCCAGCGCTCGGCGCGCGCAGGTGCCGTGACCGACTCGCACCCGAAGTCGATCGCGGCCTGGTACATGCGACCGATGTCGTTGGTGTTGACGTAGAGCTTCCAGAAAGCACTCCCCATGTCGATGAGGCCTTCTTGGGCCATCTGCTGCGCGAGCTGGATCTTGCCGCCCTTGCCCTCGGCGTTCTCGAGGATCGCCTCCTTGGCGACCTGGATGTCGGTGCGGCTCGTGCAGGTGAGCCCGACGGCCTCGTAGAAGGCGATCGTCCGCTCGAGATCGGTGACGTTGATGCAGTACTGCCCCAACCAGGATTCCACTGCTCCCCCTCGTGCCGGTCAGCCCGCAGGCTCCAACTCGGGCACCGTATCGCGGCCCCTGACGCGGCGGAGACGGTGGTGTATATACCCTGCCGGGGTATAGCATTCCAGCATGGCCGGATACAGCATGAAGAAGGACGACCTGCTCCTGCGGCTCCGCCGGATCGAGGGCCAGGTCCGGGGTTTGCAGCAGATGGTCGAGGAAGACCGCTACTGCATCGACGTCCTCACACAGATCTCCGCCGCGACCAAGGCACTGCAGAGCGTCGCGGTCGGGATGTTCGACGACCACCTGCGCCATTGCGTCGCCGAGGCGGTCGCCCGCGGCGGGAAGGACGCCGACGAGAAGCTGACCGAGGCGTCCGCCGCCGTCGAGCGGTTGGTCAAGAGCTAGGAGGGCGGAGATGGCCGCGACCGGACTGAACGACCAGCGCGTCGAACTCGACATCCAAGGAATGACGTGCACGGCGTGCGCGGCCAACATCGAGAAGCGGCTCAACCGCCTGGAGGGCGTGCATGCGTCAGTGAACTTCGCCACCGAGCACGCTCTCGTGACGTTTGGTCCGGGGGTCACGCCCGACGAGTTGCTCGCGCAGGTCGAGGCCGCCGGTTACCACGCCTCGGTGCCGACACGAGCACCCGCCGAGCGCGCCGCGGCGAACGACGACAGCGATGCGCGGTCCACACGGTCGTTGCGGGACCGGCTCCTCGTCAGCACCGCACTCACCATCCCCGTGGTGGCGCTCGCGATGGTCCCTGCCTTCCAGTTCCGCAACTGGCAGTGGCTCTCGCTCACGTTGGCCGCCCCCGTCGTCGTGTGGGGCGCATGGCCGTTCCACCGCGCCGCGTGGGGCAACCTCCGGCACGGCACGGCGACGATGGACACCCTCATCTCGATCGGGACGCTCGCAGCATTCGCGTGGTCTGTCTACGCACTGTTCATCGGCAACGCGGGCGAGCCGGGCATGACGATGCACTTCGACCTCACGCCGGGTCGCGGCAGCGGCCAAGACGAGATCTACCTCGAAGTGGCGACCGCAGTGACGGTACTCATCCTCGCGGGCCGCTTCTTCGAGGTACGCGCCAAGCGCCGGTCGGGAGCGGCGCTGCGCGCGCTCCTGGAGTTGGGAGTCAAGGACGTCGCGGTGTTGCGCGACGGCGGAGAGACGCGTGTGTCGATCGAGCAACTGGCGGTCGGCGACCGTTTCGTGGTTCGACCGGGCGAGAAGGTCGCGACCGATGGAATCGTCGAGGACGGCGCCTCGGCGATCGATGCGTCGATGCTGACCGGCGAGAGCCTGCCCGTGGAGGTCGGTCCGGGCGACACAGTCGTCGGCGCGACGGTCAACGCCGGTGGGCGACTCGTCGTGCGCGCGACGCGCATCGGATCCGACACCCAACTGGCGCAGATCGCGCGCCTCGTCACCGACGCCCAGATGGGCAAGGCGCCCATCCAGCGCCTGGCCGACCGGGTTTCGGCGGTGTTCGTCCCCGTCGTCATCGTGCTCGCGGTCGCCACGCTCGGCTACTGGATCGCCGCCGACGAGTCTGCATCCTTCGCGTTCACCGCAGCCGTCGCCGTGCTGATCATCGCCTGCCCGTGCGCACTCGGCCTCGCGACCCCGACGGCTCTCCTCGTCGGTACCGGGCGCGGCGCGCAGCTCGGCGTCCTCATCAAGGGCCCGGAGATCCTCGAGTCGACGCGACGCATCGACACCATCGTCCTCGACAAGACCGGCACGATCACGACGGGTCGTATGTCCCTCGCGCGTGTCCACACCATCGGCGACACGAACGAGGACGACGTACTGCGACTCGTGGGCGCGCTCGAAGACGGGAGCGAGCATCCCGTCGGCCACGCGATTGCAGGCGCGGCCCGCGAACGGCTCGGTCCGCTGCCGGCCGTCACGTCCTTCGAGAGCCACGCCGGGCTCGGGGTCGAAGGCGTGGTCGACGGTCACGCGGTCGTCGCCGGCCGCGCCACGATGTTCGCGGAACGGTCGCTCGCACTGCCCGACGACGCGGAGCGCGCGCGGCGCGCGGCCGAGGAGGACGGGTGCGTCGCCGTCCTCGCGGCGTGGGACGGTGCCGTCCAGGCCGTGCTCGTCGTCGCCGACACGCTCAAGGCGAGCTCGGCACAGGCCATCGCCGAACTGCGCGCACTCGGGCTTCACCCGGTGTTGCTGACGGGCGACAACGAACGTGCCGCGCGGAACGTCGCGGCGCAGGTCGGGATCGACGACATCATCGCCGAAGTACTCCCGGCCGACAAGGTCGAGGTCGTCCGTCGGCTGCAAGGCGAAGGCCGGGTGGTGGCGATGGTGGGCGACGGGATCAACGACGCCGCCGCGCTCGCGCAAGCCGACCTCGGCCTCGCGATGGGTTCCGGCACCGACGTCGCCATCGAGGCATCCGACCTCACACTCGTGCGCGGCGACCTCCGCACCGTGGCGGACGCGATCCGCCTCTCGCGTCGCACGCTGCGGACGATCCAGGGGAACCTGTTCTGGGCGTTCGCCTACAACGTGGCGGCGTTGCCGCTCGCGGCCGCGGGCTACCTCAATCCGGTGATCGCCGGTGCCGCCATGGCGTTCTCGAGCGTCTTCGTGGTCACCAACAGCCTGCGGCTGCGCCGCTTCCGGGGTACCGCCGGCACCGAGAGCCCGTGACCAGTCCCACCCCGCGTCGGGACCTTCGGCCCTGACGGCACCGAGTTGTCGGAGCGACACTGATTCCACGGCGGCGTCGAACCGAGAGGATCCCCACCATGTTCGCAGTGACGGCGGCAAGGGTGTGCGAGGACTGCGGCGATCACATGGGCCGCGGTTGGTGGTGGGTCATGGGGGTCGGCTGGCTGGTGTTCCTCGCGTTCATCCTGATACTCGCCATCGCACTCAGCCGCAACTACCGCCCCGGAGGCAACACCCGGCGCGCGGCTCACGACACCCTCGACGAGCGCTTCGCCCGCGGCGAGATCGACGAAGAGGAGTACCGCCGCCGCCGAGACACTCTCCGCAGCTGACGCCGAGCAAGGTTGGCTGCTCGGACCATGCTGCGGCCGCCGCTCGGCGGTGTCGCTGTGCACTATGAGCCGGTGGTCCCCAGGTTCTCTTCGGTCTTCCTCGCGGCTCCGACGCGGTGCCTCAAGTTGGGCTGGGCGTCAGTCGATGGCTACGCGTATGGAGGCGATAGGCCTGGCGGGGCGCGAGAGCGACGCCGCGACCCGGGAGGTGGCTGCTGTCCCAGCGGCTGACCGCCGTGCATCACTCCTCGACTCACGGCTGCTTGCTCTGTCGCTCCTCGCTGTTTTCGCGTTCGTCTTCCTGGTTCAAGCTGCGCCTCGAATCGTCGCGCCATTTGGCGACTCGCATGATGGTGAGAACGGTACAGTCTGGGGTTTCGCGAGCCGCGCGATCCGCGAAGACGGGTTCGTGGCGTCGCGTGGCGGCGCGCTTCTGGCCGATGGTCAGGGGCTGTACGCGCATCACCCGCCGCTGATCGCCGTGGAAACGGCCGTTGGTGAATCAATCGTTGGCGAACACCCAGCGTCAACGCGCGCTCCGGCGTGGGTCGGGTCTCTGGTATCGATCATGCTCCTGTATGTGCTCTTGCGCACTCTCGGGTTTCGGCGCGTGCCGAGCGCAGTCGCAGTGCTGTTCAGCCTCTCGTGTCCGTTGTTCCTTCTCTACGGCTCGATGCTCGACACGTTGCAGATAGCACTCCCGTTGGTACTGGGCTTCCTGATCGTTCGAGCCCGCGCGGAGTCCGGACGACAGACACCACGCGCGGGGGAGTTCTGCGTTGCGGCCCTGGTGGTTCTTTCGAGCTGGGAAGGCGCGTTGCTCTGTGCCCTATTCGCATCGGTCGACGTCGTCAGCGCATTACGCAAGACCAAACGCTTCCGCCCCAGCGCGACGACCGGCGGGCTGATCACCGGACTCACCCTGATCGCGTGCTGGTTGTGGTGGGCGAACGGTTCCTTCGCTCAGATCGTCGAGCAGGCCCGACTTCGTTCCGGCAACGGTGGTCGAACGGTCAGCTGGCCGTCATTCCTCAACACCCAAGGCGTCTATCTCGGTGTCGTCGTCGGGCCTGTGATTCTCATCACCGGCGCGGTCGGACTTGTGCTCGCTCTCCGAACCCTCCGTCGGAAACAGGTCATGGCCTGCACGACGGCAGTCGTCCTCGCGTATCCCGTACTCATGCGAGACGGCGCGGTGAACCATGACTACTGGAACTACTGGCTACTCATTCCTCTGGGGTTTGGCGTCGCGCACGTCGCGCAGAAAGCGCTGATCGGACTTGCGACGAGATACCGCTCCGAATACCTGGCCGTCGGAGTCATCTTGACCGCGTGCGTCGCTTCGCTCGGGATCGCCGTCTTCAGCACCAACCCCGCCCGCGATCAATTCGACGCAGGCCTCAACGCCCAACGCCTTGCGCGCAACATGGCGCTCGAACGTCCCTCGGGACCGATCTTCACAACTACCAAGTACGTGCACTGGGCGAATTATTCACTCTCAACCCGACCACGACTTCGCCTCCTCGTCACTACGCGGCTCAATGAAGAAGCGGCTCAATACCCCCACGGGCTCGTGCTCGTGAAGTGCTCACGGCGTCCCGCTTCGCTTGACACCATCTGCGATCAGCATCCCTCACAGGACTACTTCGTCGTCCGTCTCACCGCACTTCAGAAGCGCGTGCAGCGAGAATCCCTGACGCGGACCTTGAGGTCACCGTTGAGATAGATGCGGCTGATGTCGGTCGCGGCGACGACAGCCGCGCCCGGCCGTCCTCGAGGACCCGCAATCCGAGTGCCTCACCCGACCCGACGAACCACCCTGGGGCTTCGGATCTGAGCGGGTGTGAGGGTCCGCGTGGCGCGGTACAGGGGTTCCGAGAATCGAGAGGTGTCTGACGTCTGTCGATCCGGAGCGTCCCCGATTCAGATTCGTGGGCGCGCTGACATCGGAACGCCGTTGGTCGCGGTTGGTTCCGTGGGGTTCGTCGTCGTAGCTGTAGTGCAGCCCGCCGGTGTTGGAGGTGAGCGCGAGGGTGCTGCCGAGACCGTCGTGGTGATACCAGCGCGTCGCCCCCGCGGCGTTGGTAACCGAGGGCGGTTCACCACCCGAGACGTAACGGTGCAAGATCGTGGCGCCGTTCCGGTCGCCGATCAGTTGTGGGAGCGCGTTGTTCGGATCCCCGCGATACGTGGTCGTCGACACCACCGTTGGTCACCGAGGTATCGCGTTTCCATCTCTCCGCTGGACTAGCGAAAGCGCGTGTGCTCTTCGTACTCGACCCTGAAGCCACATTTCTCGAGTTGATCGACGATGCGCGGAATATATTGCGGCGCATACGGCGTACAGACGAGCATCGGCTCACAGTCGTCGAGCATGCTGAATCGTAAGTGCTTCTCCTTCGTCACACTCATGTGTACCTCGTCGGCTCGCATCTCCAGGCGCCACGGGAACAGGAACGCAAGCCCGAGCGACTGAACAACACGGAACCAGTCCCGGCGAACCACTATCACTCCTTGCGAGACCTCGAGCCAATATCCGCCCTTCCAGCCAGGCAAACGCCGCTTGATGGCGATGCCGAACTTGCGTGGTTCGCAGCCGCTCACGGGCTGTATCCCATCTCCGGTCCGAGTGTCGGAGGCCGTCCCACCGGGTTTCCGGGATACGGTCCACCCGGCGTCGTGAGTTGGTGATAACTCGGCCAGAACGCCAACTGTACGAAGCCGAATGCGATGTTGCGACCGGCACGCGCGCGATTGAGCCACGTCCCTCCGTACGCCAATCCCGCGGAAATCGCGGAGCGTGCGCATCGTCCGTCAAGCCCTCGTAGGCAAGTCGCAGTGGCTTGGGCAGTTGCAGCGACAAACGACGCTCGAGAAAAGGCCTGTCCGACGGAGCATCCAAGTCCGCCGTTGAAGGGGCACGTCACGTACGCGCCAATCGATGCCGCCGTGAGCAGCGGCGAGGCATTCTTGCCGACCCAGCCGATCGGATCGTCCCAGAAGCTGGAACCTTGGCCGCTGGGATCCGTCATCGCTGTGGGTTGGCCGTCGGCGTATTGGTAGGGGCTGAGCCAGGGCATGGTGTTGGGGCGCTGCCAGGGATCGCGGGTGGTGAAACGGCCGGTGGTGGTGTCGTACTGGCGGGCGCGCAGGTGATACAGGCCGGTGGGGTCCCGGTACTGGCCGGTGTATTGGAGTGGGTTGGTGGGTCCGCCAGCGTCAGGACGTCGTTCGTCGCGAGTGGTTCCGTAGGGTTCGTCGTCGTAGCTGTATTGGAGCACGCCCGTGTTCGAGGTGAGCGCGAGGGTGCTGCCGAGACCGTCGTGGTGATACCAGCCCGTCGCGCCCGCGGCGTTGGTGACCGAGAGTGGTTCACGGCCCGAGACGTAACGGTGCAAGATCGTGGACCCGTTGCGGTCGCCGATCAGTTGTGGGAGCGCGTTGTTCGGATCCCAGCGGTACGTGGTGGTGACACCGTTGGTCACCGAGGTGTCGCGTTTCCATTCGTTGTCGTAGGTGTAGGTGCTGCCCGGCGAGCCGGACTGGTAGTGCGCGGTGATCTCGCGTGAGGTGAGCGCCCGACCGTAGACGGCGACCTCGTCGAGATGGCCCAGGTAACGCCGCGGGTTGGCGCTGTCGCCCGAGTACGCGAGGTTGGCGGTCGCGGTGGTGCTGGTGAAGGGTCCCTGGGTGCCGCTGACCTTGAGTTCGCCGTTGAGATAGATACGGCTGGTGTCGGTCGCGGCGTCGTAGGTCGCGACGATGTGTTGGGACGAGTTGTTGAACGCAATCGTGCCCGCCGCAGTGTCGAGGTCAGCGCCACCGAACGACAGCCGTGCCCGGCCGTCGTCGAGAACCCGCACACCGAGCGCCTCCCCCGGACTCGACGAACCAAACGCACCAAAGATGGTCTGGTCGGCGCCACCGATCGTGGTACCCGTCTTGACCCAGGTTTCGATCGTGAAGCTCGAATTGGCGAGCGCCAGCACCGGGAGAGTGACCTTGTCGTCGACACCGTCGGTATGTACCGACTTGTTGGCGTCGTTGGTGATGAGGCTCGACTGGCTCAGCCCGACGCCGCCGACGTAGGTACCGTTGCGTCCGTTCCCCGACGAGTCCGCCGCGTTGGTACCCGAGGTCTCGCCGAGGCGCCAGTACCCGAGCGGCCCACCCGGCAACACGGTGGTCGAGTAGCTCACCGACGAGATCCGTGGCGTGTAGCCGGTCAAGAGGTTCACCGCGTTGTAGGTGAACGTCGAGGAACCCGCGGCGGTCTGGTTGCCGCGGGCGTCATAGGAGTAGTTCGTCGCGCCAGTCGGCGGCGCTCCACACGCGCCCGAAGTCGCGGCCGTCCAGCACAACTCGTCGGCAGCGTTGTACGCGGAGTACGTCGTTGCGCCCGAGCGAGCTTCGCTGAGCCGGTTCCCGACCGCGTCGTAGGTCCAGGCAATCGAACTGGGCGCACTAGGCGTGCAGGGATCCACGCCGTAACACACCCGGGAGAGCCGGTCCCGCGCGTCGTAGACATAGCTCGTATTGGGATCGGCAGATTGGTCGGCAGTCTGAATGCTCAACGGACTCCCGACCGGGTCGAGAACGTACGTCGATTGCGCCAGCGTGGTGGCCCCGTTGGTGCTCTTGACCTCCGAGAGACGGCCATCCCGGTCGTAGGTGCGCTGCTCGACATAGGCGTTGGTAGCAGGCAGCGTCGTGGCCAACAGATTGCCGGCACTGTCGTAGGAGTAGCTGGTCGTGGCACGGCCACTGGTCACCGACGCCAATCGGCCATCGTCGTCGAAGGCGTAATCGACGACCGTGGCGCCGAGGTTCGACGGATACGTACGGCGTACGACGTTGGAAGCCTTGTCGTAGACGTAGCTGATCGTGTCGCTGCCCCGAGCGACAGAGGTGAGACGGTTCTGCGCGTCGTAGACCCGGCTGTCGGTACCGTTGGCGGTGACGTTGCTTGCCTTGTCGTAGGTGTACTGGATGCCGTTCGTACCACTGGGGTTGCTCTGAACCCAGAGGCGACCGAGCCGGTCGTACAAGAATCCCGACACGATGCTTCCAGGCTGGGTGATCGCGGCGACTCGAGACGCGGCGTCATACGTATAGCTCGTTACACCAACCGGGCTGGGTGGGGTGACGGTCGCGAGTCTGTCGGCCGCGTCGTACACGTACGAGGTGACATTGCCGTTCGCGTCGGTACGCGCGGTGACGTTACCAGGGCCGTCGTACGCGTAGGCCGTCACCGTCGCGTCGGGTGCGGTGACCGCAATGAGGTGGTTATCCGCGTCGTACGCGTAGTCGGTACGGTGCGCGTTCGCGTCCACAACCGCGCTGCGATTTCCAGCCGCGTCGTACTCGAAGCTGGTCGAGTATCCGAGCGGCGTCGACATGCTCACGATCTGATCGTTGCCGTTGTAGGTGTACATCGTCCGGAAGTCGTCAGGGACGGCGCCGGTCTCGTTACCACGCGGCTCAACCCTCGAAGTCAGCCGTCCCGCGGCGTCGTAGCTGTAGGTCGTGACTGCTCCGAGCGGTGACGTCTCGCGCACGAGGTCGCCCTGGCTGTCGTACTCGTAGGTCGTGATCTTGTTGCGCGGATCGGTGACGCTCGCGACCAGCCCGGTACCCGAAGGATCGTACGCAAACGTCGTGACGCTCGGCCCCGACCCGTCCACGGCGGGACGAGAGATCGTCTGGAGGTTCCCTGCCGACGTGTACGTGTATTGCGTGACGTTGTTGCGTGGGTCGGTCGATGACGTCATGTCGTTCGAGGAGTTGTATGACCACTTCGTCGTTACCGCGAGCGGTTCGTCGCGCTGGACCAAGTTTCCGTTCCCGTCATAGGTCAAGCGCGTCGCATCCCCGAGCGGACTCACCACGACGACCAAGTCGAGATCGGCGTCGTGCACGAAATAGGTGGAGTTCCCCGCCCCATCCTGTTGGCGGTACAGCACGTTGTGGGAGTAGTAGTCCTTGCGAACATGGCCGTTCGCATCGGTGATCGTTGCGACCTGGTTCGCCCCATCCCAATCCAACGTGGTCAAGTTCCCGCGGCCATCCAGCTGTGCGATCACCCGGCCGGTGCCGGCATCGAAGGTGTTGCGGGCCACGTAATGACCAGTCTGGTCCTGAACCGACACCAGCCTTCCGGCCGCGTCGTACGCATAGTTCGTCACATTCCCGCGGAGGTCTCGCACCGCGCTCAAACGCCCCTCGGTGTACGAGTACTGGGCGTAGCGACCGTCGGGGAGTGTCAGCCGCTCGATGAATCCGGACACCGGGTCCATGTCGACGGTGACCGTCCGGCCGGCAACGCTGATGCTCGCCAACACGCCACCCACGTAGGAGATCGTCGGTCCCTGGCCGTTGCGATCACGGACCGCGGTGAGCGCGCCGGCGGCGTCGAAGCTGTAGGCCACTTGATCGCGCGTGACCAGCTCGTAACCCCCTGCGACCACGTTGAACTCGTCGAGTACCCCCGGCGTCGCACGCCAGGCACCCGCCGAATGGACGAACGGCAGCTGCGCGCCATCCTCGGTCGTAACGGTCGCGTCGTCGCCGACCACCGAGGCATGCATCCCATACGAGAACGACCAACCTGGGCCAAACGCACCCGAGGCAGTCTCATCAGAGTTGTAGGTGCGGCTTGCGGCGATGCCGAGCCCGATACCGGGCAACCGGGCATCGGTCACCGTCGCACTGAACACGCCCGTCGCCGTGTTGATGGGATCGGCGCCAGTCGAAGAAGTGCAGCGCGCATGGCGCCCACCACAACTGCCGCGTAGCAATTCGCTGGTCACAGTCGGGAACGCGGCGATAACGCCCTGAGGCGGTCCCGGAAGATCCGGAAGCACGTGCTGGACGTACGTTCCGTTGGCTGCCGTGTAGCTGCTCAACTGGCACGCGCTATTCGAGGTGACATTGACGGATGGCTGCGGCGGATACGCGTACGTACACAGCAACGGGTTCGGATCCAGAACTCGACCCCACCAGTTGTTACTCAAGTCTGCGAGGTTCTGGCTCGACGTCGGCTGGTTCTCGACACCCGACGTCGTGAACCAGTTGTTCTGGATATCCGCATACTCGCGGCCCACATCACGGGAGTCGTTCCAAGCAGGCTGCCCCACGAACAAGTTGTCGTGCATCACCAGACCCGCAGGCTGATACGAGTACAGCGCACGACCCGTGAACGGACCCATGAAGAGGTTCTGGGACCACTCGCCGTCACGCATGTAGCCGCCGCACGGAGCAGCACCGAACACGTTGTGAGTAAACTCCGCGACTCCCGCCGCGCCCAGGACGTCCACCTGCACGAGCGCGTTCTTCGAGTCCGTGATCGTCGAGTTCGCAAGGTGCAGCTTCCCCGTGCTGCTCACTGAGACCGTCGAACCCAAATCACACGCGATCACGCTCGGAGTCGGCCCCCCATACCTGATCACCGCGTGATCCACTACGGACAAATCCGATCCGTTGGTGAACAAGATCGTGCCCCAGTCAGCGGGCGCCGGAGACGATGCGCCGCCGTCACCATTCGAATCACCACCGACTGAATCGTCCTTGGACGACGTGAACCAGACGGGCGCGGCATCCGAACCGTTCACCGTCAACGCGCCTCTCACCGTCAAACTGCTTGACGCGTTTTACTTCACGACCGTCCCTGCCGCAATCGTCAGGCTGGCTCCGCTCGCCAGCGCGACACTCCCCGACAACAGGTACGGCGAGTCGTCCGGCGTCCACGTTTGGGTTCCCGTGATCGTCCCCGACACGTTCGTCGGACCGACCGCGCCTGCCGGTGAAGCGATCGTGATCTGGACCGCTATTGGTGCGAGCGCTGACGACACGAGCGCCAAGACCACCGCTACCGGCTTCAGCCAACCGAGCGACCAGGTGACGGACCCCCATCGAGCACGACGACACGACGACCATGCCATACGAATCCCTCCCCCGAGGTGCGGTCGGTCTGACCGATCCTCTCGTACGAGAACGAAGTCAAGGACCAGCGCTGGGGACCGAGGCCAGCCAAGAGGTCAACCGCGTGCGCAGGACGCGCCGAGTGCGCGGTCGTCGGCCGACCACCCTGGTGCTTCGCTCTCGGGCCAGTAGTCGCCGGTGCGCGGGTCTTGCACGTAGGTGACGGGCGCCGAATCGCCAGTCGCGATGTCGGTGACCGCGGCAACCAGCCGGTCGACGTCGGCAACCGACGTGTTCAGCCCGGCGCTCGCCCGCACGGCGCCCGGCATGTCGCGACGATCGTGACGCGCCACCGCGTCGCGGTACGTCGCGACCTCTTCTGGTGACAGGTGGAGCAGCCGCAGCAGATAGGGATGCGCGCAGAAGCAACCGTGGCGCACACCGATCCCGTACTCGGCGCTCAACCGGGCGGCCACCAGCGCGTGGTGCATGCCGTCGACGGTGAAGGTCGCCAGCGGCAACGTCGTCTCGGAGAGGTCCGGGCCGAGCAGGTGCACCCCCGGAACGTCGGCCAATCCCGCGCGCAGTCGCCGGGCCAACTCCGCGTCGTGCGCGCCGATCGCGTCCCAGCCGAGACGCGACAGCTCGCCGATCGCGGCATCCAACGCGACCGCGCCGATCACGTTGGGCGACCCGGCCTCTTCTCGCTCGGGCGGGTCGGTCCACATCACCTCGTCGAGGTCGACCAGGTCGACCGCGCCCCCTCCCGCGAGGAACGGGTCGCCGTCGACGAACGTCGCGTGCGGCCCGACCAGTACACCGGTGCCGAACGGCGCGTACATCTTGTGACCGCTCCATGCCACGAAGTCGGCCGACGCGGGCAGCCGGCGGTGCGGTGCGAGCTGCGCAGCGTCGACGAGGACCGGTATGCCGCGTTCGTGGGCCGCATCCACGATCGCCTCGATCGGAGGCAACCAGCCGGTGACGTTGGACGCGCCCGTCACGGCCAGCAGCTTCGGCCGCTCGGCGCGATCCAGCGCGGCGGCAACGTCGTCCACCGTGAACGTGCCTGCGGGCGAGCACTCCACGAACTCGCGACGGCAGACCCGCGCCCACGGCAACAAGTTGGCGTGGTGTTCCACCACCGTGGTGACCACGACGTCGTCGAGCGAGAAACGCAACCGGTACGCGAGGTGGTTGATCGCCTCGGTGGTATTGCGACACAGGATTGCGATGTCGTCGCCGTCATCGGAGCGGCCCGCGAACTCGAGCGCGGCGGCGCGTGCCTGTTCGTAGGCGCGTGTCGCGTACTGCGACTTGTATCCGGCGCCCCGGTGCACGCTCGAATACCACGGCACGAACTCCTCGACGCGCTGCGCGACCGCGGGCAACGCACTGGTCGACGCGGCCGCATCGAGGTTCAGGTACGGCCGATCCTCGCCGTCCACGCACGGGACCGGCAACCCGTCACCGACGAGATCCAGCGGGAGCATGTTCGCTGCGTCATCGCTCATGCGGTCCATCATCGCGGTTCGCGCGATCGTCGTCCCGGCGGCGGCATCGGTCAGGCGCTGCGGCGCGCGAGCTTGGGCGCGACCGACAGGTCGGCCTGGTCGCCGAAAAGCGTGCCCGCGTACCAGCCCTCGCCGTCGGTCGCGGCAGGCGAGAAACCGGCTACCTCGGGGAATACCGCCTCCGCGGCAGCCTTTGTGGCGCCGGTGCGCGCCGCGAGGATCGGGACGAGCTCCGCTCCCGTCTCCGCGCCCACCGTCTCGACCGTTGCCTCGACAGTCTCGCGGAGCCGTTGCCCGATGCGGACCGCGAATGCGACGAGGAACGAACGGCGAAATCGGGTGGTGCGGCTGCGGCCGTAGCGATCCTGCTTCGAGCCCGCCCGGCGCATTGCAGCGGTCGCCTGGACGAGCAGCGACGTGAACAGCTCCTCGACGGCGTCGAGCTCGTCGGGGAACCCGAACACGGTGGTGAAGCCCAAGCCCTTGGTCCACACGGCCTGGCAGCCGTTGGCATCGGCAACGTTGCCCAATAGGACCGCCTTGGCATCGGCGTAGGGATCGTCGACCCCGATCCGACGCCCGATCGGCTGCTCGCCACCGTCGTGCCCACAGGCTTCGAGCACGGCGCGGTCGATCCGATGCCGGGCCATCAGCTCCTGAGCCTTGGCGGTGAACGCCTCGGCTTCGGCATCGAAGGTCGTGGACTCGGCCTTGGCGAGCAGCGCACGGACCCTGTCCAGCACGCCGCCGGGGGGCGATCCTCGCCGCACGCTGAGGCCCTCACGCCATTCCGACGGCGGGTCGGTGAGGCACGGGAGTCGAGGAAGGCGCACGAGCAGGCTCATCAGCCGAACTGCGGCGAGTAACACCTCGGGCCACGCGACGCTCAGCCCAACGAGGTACGGCGCGCGCGGTTCCCACGTGCGCGTGGCGTCGATATGTTCGAGCTGGGCCATCCACTCGCGGGCGACGCGCGCGCCGAGATCCTCGTAACTCGCAGCTTCCGACGCGATCACCCGACGTATGAGCGCCGCCTCGACGTTGCGAAGCTCGCGATCGACCGAGCGGACAAGATCGGCCGGTTGCCACCCGTAGCGCCAAAGGTGGGCCACCCGCTCCTCGAACAGCTCGGCGATCTCAGCGGCCGCGCGGTGCGCGCGCTCAGCGGCCAAAGCGTCGACTGCACGTTGGACCAAGGCGGCGTCGCCGCACCGCTCTGCGTGCACCGCGGCAACGAAGCGATCGCCGGTGGTGACGAAGATCCGTTCCGACCGGGGCGACGCGCCGAAGCCGTTGGGGCTATGACCCGAGCCATGTGTGCGTGGACGCTTCCGAGCCTTGGCGGCCCGCCGTTGCCGGTTGCTCTTTCCCATAGGTCTGTTCTAACCGGGGAGTCTGACAGTCACAGGGATGCCTCGTGCCTCAGCCCATGCCGGCGACGTCGTTGGCGACCGCTTCCAGGGACTTCTGCATCTCCGCGG
>Ga0315281_10006399_pt1 | contig 16756 bp, 18 predicted proteins | sample YL17G07_0_MG_FD_204540 | JGI IMG/M metagenome (GOLD analysis project Ga0315281, IMG submission 204540) | Sediment microbial communities from Yellowstone Lake, YNP, Wyoming, USA - YL17G07_0 | ecosystem: Environmental > Aquatic > Freshwater > Lake > Sediment | place: USA: Wyoming | collected...
CATGCGCCTCACGAACGCATACCCCTATAGGCCATACTTGTCCGGCTATCCCTACGACGGGGATTCCAAGTCCGAAGAGAACGCCTGGGAGGCGTATGCTCTCGCCGCGATTTCCCAGGCCTATCCGAATCATCCTCATGCTGCTCTCTGGGAGGCGAAGGCGCGCGAGCTCGCGAAGTATTCCATCGTCCGGCCGGTCGACAATCTTTTTCTCGACGGAGAGCAGGTGGTTACGGTGGAGAACGACTTCACCGTAACAAACCACAATCTGCGCGGCAACCCGTACTATCAGTTCGCCGCCGGGGCCCTTCTTCGGAAAGGAGCGCAGGCCTACGTGCTTGCCGGAAAGGAAGTTCCGCCTGAGTTCGAGTCCAACGTAGCGGGCCTGTATGGAAGGTACAAGGCCGAATGTATGAAGGACGAAAACGGACGGTGGATGTGGACCGAGCCAGCCGACCCAGTCGGCGACCCGACCGTGATGCCGGTCGCCGGCATGGGCGACGGCGCCTTCGAGCGCGACATCGTGCGCCAAAAGGCAGCCGATGGCTACCTCTGGCTCCCTACGGAGCCGGTCACGGGGAAACTCGTGGTCGACCCGGAGAAGGGGCTGAAGCCCGGTACGTCCCTCGGGACCGCCATCCAGAACGGTAAAGTGCTCTGGTACTATCTGACCGATAGCTACCTCTGGCACTTCCCGCCCACCCCTTCCAATCCTCGTTAACATCAAAGTTCTTTCAACCGCCCCGTGGCATCCGCCACGGGGCTTTTCTTTTTTCGCGACTCGGCTATATTGATGCCAATATGGCGAAGGCCAAAAAAATCGTTGTTATAGGGGGCGGGACGGGAGTTTTCACGACCCTGACCGGCTTAAGGGAATACCCGGCGGAACTTTCCGCTATCGTGACTATGGCCGACGAAGGCGGTTCAACCGGCATGCTCCGCGAAGATTTTGGTATTTTGCCTCCGGGCGATGTGCGCCGGGCGCTGGTCGTGCTTTCTAAAAGCGAAAACAAAGTTCTCTCGGAACTTTTTAGCTACCGGTTCTCCGAAGGCGTGGGGCTTCATGGTCACAGTTTTGGAAATCTTATGCTTACCGCCCTCGAGCGCGTTACCGGAAGTTTTGAGGGCGCGATAGAAGCCGCCTCCCGGATTTTGGGAGTGGAGGGAAATGTAATCCCCGTAACCCTTGCCTCTGCCCGGCTTATGGCGGAACTCGAAAACGGGCTGGTGGTCCGGGGTGAAAATAATATAGATATCCCAAGCCACGACGGAAGAGTGCGCATCAAAAAAATTTGGCTCGAACCCTCCGCCGCGATAAATCCTTCGGCAAAAAAAGCGATACTCGGGGCTGACCTCGTGGTAATCGGGCCGGGAGATCTTTACACAAGCATCCTTCCGAACATTTTGGTTAAAGGCATGTCGACTGCGCTCAAAAAAACTAAGGCAAAAGTAGTTTACGTCGTTAACCTGATGACCAAGTTCGGCGAAACAAATAATTTTTTGGCTTCGGACTTTTTGAAAATTATGGAAAGCCATCTGGGGGCCGGCGTCGTGGATTATGTGATTGCGAACAGCGAACGACCAAACCCGGCGAGATTAAGGGCATACGTTAAAGAGAGGGCGTCTCTCGTGGAGCTGGATAAAGAAAATTTTCCTAAAAAACCGATTCTTATTTCTTCTCCGCTTATCCGCGGCAAAGGTTTTGTCCGGCACGATCCGGCGAAGCTCGCGCGGCTCTTATGGGGCCTGGCTTGATTAGCTCAAAGAGAAGTATTACTCTCCATGTAGTTAATTAACTTTCGGAGGAAGCGTGAGAAAAAAGTTCTTTTCTTGGCGCGCCAGAACCACCCTCCTGACTCTCTTGACCGTGGCGATCGGCGGCTATTTTTGGGAAACGCGTTCGCCGAGGATGTCCACGGAAAAGTTCTACCGGAATGTCTGGGTGCGGGAAACGGAGCCGGTCCAGCTCGGCTACCCGCAGACGCTCATCGAGGCCGAGGTGGGAGATCAGTCCAGGCTGTTCACAAAATGCGACAAAGGATGGATCCGCTGCAACTTGTGGCTCGTAGCTTATGAAAACGAACCGTCTCGCGCCGCGGTGCTTCCCGGATCTTGGGCGAGGGGCGGAACCCCCCTGTCGCATTTCGAGCTCAAGGTTTTTGTCGGCCAGATAAAGCAAGACGAATATCAGAAGGTTCTCTCTCTCGTCAAAAATTCGAGCTTGCGCGAATTCCGCATACGGCGCATCGTGAAAAACCCAGCCCTGGCGAAAACGCTATCCATGTATTTCATGGGTTTGCCCCTGAAGCTCGAGATAAGGCCAGCATTTTCCACAGCCGAAGAAAAAAACGGCTGGCTCAAGGTCACCGTCATGGGAAATCTGGAGAGCATTGAAGTCGTGCGCTGAACATTTGCCCCCTCCCATGAAGAGGGGGCATACTATTTCTTAAATGATGTTGGACGGCAAAAAAGTCGCCGAGACGGTTTATGAAAATCTGAAGAACTTTCCGAGACCTGAAAAATTTTTGGCCGGGATTTTGGCGGGAGGGGACCCCGCTTCCTCCGGATTTTTAAAACGTAAATTTTCCGCAGCCGAAAAACTCGGCGTGGATTTCCGTTTATATAATTTTCCGGCGGATATATCCGGCGACAAGTTGCGGGAAGAGGTCGGAAGAATCACCAACCAATCGAAATGTGGCGGAGTTATTTTACAGCTCCCGCTTCCGGGAAATATCAACGCACAGTATGTTTTGAACGCGATTCCGCCCGGGAAAGATGTTGATGTTCTGGGTGAGCGCGCTCTCGGCGCTTTTTACGCCGGACGGGGCAAGGTTCTCCCGCCGTCGGGCGCGACCGTGGAAGAAATTTTGAAAAAGTTTCCAATTGATTTAAAAGAATCCGTCGTTGCCGTTGTGGGCGCCGGTCGGTTAATCGGAAAGCCGGTCGCCGCGTGGCTTTCGGGTAAGGTGAAAGAACTTATTGTTTTGGACAAAGGAAGCGATTACGGGGAATTAAAAAAGGCGAACTTGGTTATTCTTGGAGCCGGCGTGGCGGGACTTATAAAAGGGGAGATGCTCAAGGATGGCGCGGGCGCAATCGACTTCGGCTACGCGAAAAATTTCGATGGAAAAATTTCCGGCGACCTGGACTTAAATTCTAATTTGGACCACTTAAGTTTTTATACGCCAACCCCCGGCGGGACCGGGCCGATTCTTGTCAGCAAACTTTTGGAGAATTTTTATAAGTTAAACCAGAACTAATTGTGCCCCCGGTAGGAATCGAACCCACATCAACGCCTTAGAAGAGCGCAGCTCTATCCATTGAGCTACGGGGGCCCGCCCGCGCTAAGGGCTTCGGGACGGGCAAGCTTTTCAATTTCTGTTTGATTCTATGATAAAAATGCGATAATTTAAAGGTCCGACGAGACATTCCGGGCTGTCGTATACCGGTAGTACGCGTGCTTTGGGAGCACGTAGACTGGGTTCAATTCCCAGCAGCCCGACAAGGTTGGCGCGAAGCCGGCCGACGCGCGCTTAGCTCAGTGGTAGAGCGACTCGTTTACACCGAGTAGGTCGGGGGTTCAATCCCCTCAGCGCGCACACAATCTACATGCGGCAGCTTCATCTGTTGTGTTTTGTTCGGGTCGGTGTTAAAAAAATGTTAGCCATTCGAAATTTATAAAGAGGTGAAATGTGAAGCTAAAAGACCTTGGCCGTGTCGGTATTGTCGGCGGCGGCGGCGGACTTCGCGGAATTTCTACGGTGGGTTTTCTGAGGGCGCTAATCGAGCGCGGCGTTCACAGACAAGTCAACTATCTTTTCGGGGTTTCGGTTTCGGCGCTTGTTCTCTCCGCGTTTTCCAAGGCCAGGGATCCGGAGGACTGGCAGGATATCTGGGAGAGCGTGCGGACGCGCTTCAACATCATCGAAAAGCGTGGAGCGGGCGCGGTCTTCGATTTTTCTTTCCGACGCCTGGTGACCGGGGCGGAATCCATGGTAGACAACAGCCGACTCTCCGATCTCTTAAAGGACCTAGACCCGAAGGAGTGCGTCACCTCCCCGATGCACTTTGAGGCCGCGGTTTTGAGCAGGCACTACGGAAGGAAAATTATCCTTTCGAATCACTCCAATATTTTTAAAAAGAAGCCCATACTTTTCCCGAAGCTGCCGGAGGGTTCGTCGGCGCTGACTCCATTCTTCGCGCCGGTGCGCCTACCGATAAACGGAGAGGAAGACATGCTTTCCGACGGCATTTCCATTTTCATGGGCAGCGCGGTCAAGCGGTGCGACACGATCTTTGCTCTTTTCCCGTACCCGAAACAATATGTTGCCCGTCCGGTGGAACAGTACGGCCGTCTTTCCCCGATGCACATTCCTATAGTCAGGAACTTTGTAGAGAGTTATGAGATTCAGCATAAAGTTGAAGACGATTTAGTGCTTGGTTGCGCGGTTTCCCACGCGAAGATTAGCGGGCGCCCGCGAATCATCCCGGTTTATGCGGACACCTGCCCCGTCTCCGTCGGGCCCCTGGATTTCGCGAAGGGCGACTATCCGGTTGCCTGCAAGATGGCCGAGGAATTGATGTCCCGCAAACTTCACACCCTCGAACTGTGAAAGTTTCCCCGCCATCCGGCGGGGTTTTTTCTTTTTGTGCCGCGGGAGGGAATTGAACCCCCGACGCCAGCCTCTTCAGGGCTGCGCTCTACCACTGAGCTACCGCGGCTTACGTGAATTAGAATAACTTTTCCGTATTTTTTTGGCAAGAAAAAACCGCCGAATGGCGATTCTTTCTTGTTTTTATTTCTTCAGCTTCAGTATCATTCTCCGCCCTTCGGGCTTTAGCGAGGAGACCTCGAATTTGTAGGGTTTCTTCAGTTCCAGTTCTTTTTTCATTTCTTCCATTCCGCCAAACTCGGAGATGTGGATCATGCCTTGGATACCTCCTTCGAATTCAACTATCGCGCCGAACGGATTGAACTTATAGACCGTTCCAGAGACCGCGTCGCCGACATGATATTTTTCGGCGACACTCGCCCACGGGTCTGTTTGGAGCGCCTTCAAGGAAAGGAACACGCGGCCCTCCTTGATATCCAGAATTTTAACCTTCACGCTCTCGCCGAGCTTGATGACTTCTTTGGGGCTTTCGATGAGGCGATGGGCGATTTCGGAAATATGGACCAGTCCCTCTATCTCGGGATTATCCGCGAAACGGACGAAAATTCCGAAGTCAGCGATACCCGAGACCACGCCGTCCACGGTCTGGCCGACAACGTATTTGGAAAGGAGCTCCTTTATATTCGAAGACGGAACGGAACTTTCACGTTCGGAGACGATGAGTTTGTTGTTGCGCTGATTTACGTTTATGACCTTTACCGAAAGTTCTTCGCCGGTCATTTTCTTAAGCTCTTCGACGAGCTTGGCCTTGTCGTTTTCCAATCCCTCCGGCATATGGTTCGCCGCGAGCTGGGAAAAAGGCAGGAATGCCTTAAGCCCCAAAAGATCGGCCATAAGACCGCCCTGGTTAGCGCCGGAAATTTTTACTTTAACTATTTCTCCGGATTCCTCGAGGTCTTTGGCTTGCTGCCAGAGTTTTTGTTTGCCCGCCTCGGAGAGAGAAAGTTCCACGTACCCCATGTAGCCGTCAAGCGTCTCAACCCTGGCTGGAATTTTATCTCCGACAGACATGTTTTTTAAGGCGGAGCGGGCGTTGCTGAACTCCGCGCCGTAAACAAGGCCCGTGCCGAATTTGCCCAAATCAAAAAAGGCATAACGGCGGGTTTTCTTCAGCAATGTAGCTTCGACGACGTCTCCTTCATGGAACTTACTTATCCAGGAAAGTTCATTTTTTAATAATTGGTTCTGCGCTGCCGGACTGGCTTTCTCTATGGATTCTTTGTTCATGGAAATTAAATTGGTTTATGATGGTCCCGCTGACGGCGGGTAAGTCCGCATCCTGCGCCCGACCGGCGGGTTTTGCGGGCCCGCCCGCCTAACTTTTATAAAAAGTTCGGAGGGTGAAAAAATAGTAGCAAAAGCGGCTTGCCAAAGCAAGGCCCACCGCCTATTATTGGGTACAGTTCGTAAAAAAGGAGGAAGAGGTGCCCGTAAAAAATCCGAACGAAACAAAATCCCCTGAAGGGCGGAAGAGGATTCTCGAAAAACATTTGACCGCAAGGGGAGTGCTCGAGCGCCTCAGGGTCCGCCAGAGAGAGCTTTCCGATGAAATGCGGGACGTGACGAACGAAATCACGGCTCTGGAATTTTTCGTGGACATGACGAAAGAGGTGGTTTGCGCCTCATGCAACGGCCACCTTCTTGTCTCCGACGTATCGCCCACCGACCCAAAGTCCGGCCACGGCCTGAGATCGTGCCCAAACTGCCAAGACGGGACGAGGCCCATTCCGGCAAAAGAACTTTCATCCTGATCTTGCCACGCGACCGCCCGGAGGGGCGGTTTTTTGCGGCAAAAAGGACAGAAAAGGACTGGAAATCACTCTAATTTTCTGGTAGAATTAAGCGGTAATGGTCATCACTTATTTCGGAAACGGAACCTTTCGGCTCCAGAGCGGAGAGACGTCTTTGCTCGTGGACCCGGAGGGAAACAGGATGAAGGGAGACGTGGTTTTACACACCTCCGCGACGATTAAAGAGGGGGAGGTTATCGACCCGGACGCCATTCGTTTTCCCGGCGAATATGAATCGCACGGCATAGAAATTGACGGCGCGGCTCTTTCCGGCAAAGGAGAAAAGCTTGTAACCGCGTACCTCGTCCGCATGGAAGATATCCGCGTGGGAATTTTGGGGCCGACCTCGGAATTTCCCGCCGCCGAGGCGCTGGATGTTCTGGATGAGCCGGACATACTCATCTTGCCGGTTCAAAAAGGCGAATACCTCTCCGGAGAGCAGGCGGCGAAGCTCGCGAAACAGCTTGAACCCGCGGTCGTTATTCCGAGTTATTATAAGAACGCGGCGGAAGTTCAAAAGGCCTTCGAAAAAAAGGCGGAGCCGCAAGAAAAATTCGTCTGTAAGAAAAAAGACCTGAATAGCGGGAAAACCGAACTCGTGATACTTTCTTCAGAAAGATAATGAGAAAAAGTGCCGAAATTTTTGGACAAAATACAATCCTGGCCGTCCGGAAAGAAAAAGAAAGCCGTGGCTTGGGGCGCGATCCTCGCGATGGTCGTGATAATTATGATCTGGCTGACTTTTTTCAATAATTTGCCGGCAAACGCCGGATCCGGCGCATCTTTTTGGGGAAACGCCATCGGCAAAGCGAAAGAAATAATAAATAATTACGGCCAGGCAAAGTAAAAGCCCATGTCTGACATACAAAAAAGAGAAATAACCAAAGAACTTCAGGAATCCTATTTGGATTACGCGATGTCCGTTATCGTTTCGCGCGCCCTTCCGGACGTCCGGGACGGCTTGAAGCCGGTGCAACGGCGCATCCTTTGGGCGATGTGGGAAATGGGCCTGAACCACAGTTCCAGATTCAGGAAGAGCGCGAACGTGGTCGGCGACGTGATGGCCAAATATCACCCGCACGGCGATACGGCGATATATGACACGATGGTCCGCCTGGCGCAGGACTTTTCTTTGCGTTATCCGCTCGTAGAGGGGCAGGGGAACTTTGGTTCCATAGACGGCGACTCCGCCGCCGCGCACCGCTACACCGAAGCGCGCCTTTCGCGGATATCCGACGAAATGCTGACCGATATCGAAAAAGAAACGGTGGATTGGGCGCCGAACTACGACGCGACTAAAAAAGAACCGACCGTCCTGCCGGCCAAGCTTCCGAACATGCTCTTGAACGGCACGATAGGCATCGCGGTCGGCATGGCGACGAGCATTCCGCCCCATAATTTAGGCGAAGTCGCGGACGCGGTTCTATATCTCGCCGACAACGCGGACGCGGAGACCAAAGACCTTTTGAGGTTCGTGAAAGGCCCGGACTTTCCGACCGGCGGCGTGATTTTTGACGAGAAGGCGATACGCGAGGCCTACATCTCCGGTCGCGGAGCGATACTGACCCGTGCCAAGGCGACTATCGAAGAAAGAAAAAAAGACCACTACGACATCGTGGTGACGGAAATCCCGTATATGGTAAACAAGTCGGAGATGGTCAAGCAGATCGCCGAACTCGTGACCGACAAAAAAATAGAAGGCATCCGCGACCTCCGCGACGAATCCGACCGGGAGGGCCTGCGCGTCGTTATCGAACTAAAAAGCGACGCCTCTCCGCAGAGGGTCTTAAATCAGCTTTATAAACACACGAATCTTCAGAAAGATTTTCATCTGAATATGGTCGCGCTTGTCGAGAACGGACTTGTGCCCCGGACATTGTCCTTAAAAGAAGTTCTCGCGGAATATCTGGCTTACCGCAAAATTGTGGTTCGTCGGCGGACGGAGTTTGACCTCAAAAAGGCCCAAGAGCGGGCTCATATATTAGAGGGCTTGCATAAGGCGCTCGGTTCTATCGACCGGGTTATCGCGACCATCAAGAAATCCAAAGACAAAGATGACGCCAAGGTCAATTTAATGAAAGGATTTAAATTGTCCGACCCGCAGGCGACGGCGATTTTGGAAATGCGCCTACAAACCCTGGCGGCATTGGAGCGGCACAAAATCGAAGAAGAGCTCAAAGAAAAACTCGCGCTTATCAAGGAACTCCAAATTATTTTGAAGAGTCCGGCCAAGATGCTCGAGATAATCAAAAAAGAAATAAAGGAACTCAAAGAAAAATACGGAGACAAGCGGAGGACGGAAGTCGTTTCGACCGGCCTCACTGAACTTAAAGACGAGGACCTCGTCCCGCAGGAGGAGGCGATGATAACGCTCTCCGCGGGCGGATATATAAAGCGTCTCCCGCCGGACACGTTCTCGAGCCAGAAGCGCGGAGGCAAGGGTCTGATCGGCTCCGACGTTTCCGAAGAGGACTTTCTGACCCAGTTCGTAACCGCCGATACCCATGACCAGATACTTTTTTTCACCGAGCGCGGCAGGGTGTTCCAGACGCGGGTTTACGAAATACCGCCGGCGAGCCGGACCGCCAAAGGCCGGGCAATCCATAATTTTCTGGAAATGCCCGCGGACGAAAAAGTAAGCGCGATAGTAACTTATTCCGAGAAAAAAACCAAAGCGAAGTTTCTGGTGCTCGCGACTCAGAACGGCCTCATCAAAAAAACCCCGCTTGAGGATTTCAAAAATATTCGCCGCACGGGAATTATCGCCATATCCCTCAAAAAAGGAGACGCCCTGAAATGGGCGCGTCTTACGGGAGGAGGGGACGAAATAACGCTCGCGACCGAGAACGGACAATCCATCCGCTTTAAGGAATCGCAGGCAAGGCCCATGGGCCGCACCGCGGCGGGAGTCCGGGGTATTAAATTGAGGAGCGGAGACAGAGTCGCCGGCTTTGATATAATCAAAAAAGACGCGAAACAGGCGCTGCTCCTCGTGGTCATGGGTAACGGCTTCGGAAAGCTAACTCCTCTTTCGGAATATAAAATTCAGAATCGGGGCGGGAGCGGCATAAAAACCGCGAATGTAACGACGAAAACCGGCAAGCTCATTTCCGGCCACGCGGTAATGGGAGACGAAGACCTCTTCGCGCTTTCCCAAAAAGGCCAAGTGATACGGACAGAACTAAAAAGCGTTCGTAAAACCGGCCGGGCCGCACAGGGGGTCAGGATAATGAACCTGAAAACCGGCGACAAACTTGCCGCCGTCGCAATTCTTTAAATGAATCCCGTTAAAAATCTTGAGCGTCGACACCCAGGACAGAGGTAAAAATAAAATTTACAGCAACATCATAAAGTAAACAAACCACCACTTGTAATTTCTAACGGGATGAATCTCTCCACAAAACAAATAGCCATCATTGCCGGGGTCGGGCTGCTCCTCATTATTGTTGTTTTGGTTTTTATGTTCGGGACCAAGCCGTCCACCAAACTCGCGCCGCAGCTTACCGTCTGGGGAATAGATAAGGGCGATTCTTTCGGGACGATAGCCGCCCAGTTCAAAAAAGCCGTTCCCGGCTCGAATATCAACTATGTCCAGGTGCCGGAAACAAACTACGAAGATAGTCTGGTGAAGGCGCTCGCGGCGGGCGCGGGCCCCGACGTTTTTTATATTTCCAACCGGTCACTCCCGAAACTAAAGGACATCCTTTACCCCGCCGACCCGCTCAAACTGAACACCACGAATTTCGCCAACCTTTTCCCGACCGCAGCCGGACAGGATTTTGTTTATAAGGGGGCTATCTACGCCCTGCCGTTGAACATGGATACGTTGGCCCTTTTCTATAATAGAGATATTTTTGACAGGGCTGCGGTGGCGAGCCCACCGGCGACTTGGGACGAGTTTCAAAAAGTGGTACCGAAGCTCAGAGCCCTGAACGACAAAGGACAAATCACGACGGCCGCGACCGCGATGGGCGGGTCGGCGAAGACCGTGGCTCATGCGGCGGACGTCTTAAGCTTGCTCTTACTCCAAAATGGCGCCACCATGCCCTCTTCGGAAACTCCCGAAGCTAGATTCGCAGACACCAAAGGAACGGCGGCGCTTGAGTTTTATACCCAATTTTCGAATCCCGCTTCGCAGGTCTACACGTGGAACGAAAGCGAGGCGTCATCTCTCGACAATTTTGCCATAGGAGGGGTAGCGATGGTTTTCGGCTATCGTTCCGACACCGCCTTAATCAAGGGTAAAAATCAATTTTTAAATTTCGGCGTAGCTCCGGCCCCCCAGCTTTCCCAGGGGAGCGCGGTAAACTACCCGAAATATTGGGGCTTGGCGGTTTCAAAACAGGGGAAGAACCCGTCCGGCGCATGGGATTTCGTCCAGTTCGCGACTACGAACGCCGACGCTCTGAATGCCTATGCCTCCGCGACGAACAACCTTCCTGCGCTCAAGACCTTCATCGACTACAATTTAAATAATAAGGACTACGGAGTTTTCGCGACGGAGGCATTAAGCGCCCGCTCCTGGTGGATTCCGGACGCGGCGAGAACCGACGAAATTTTAAATAACGCGATATTGAGGGTTATCTCCGGCGGCGCAAATTCCACCCAAGCCCTTCATGAAGCGCAAGGCAGCATAAATCAAATACAATGAAAAAAATCTTTGCCGTAACCGTTCTCGCGTTATACCTTTTGCCGGTGGGCGTTTTCGCAGCCGGACTCGCGCCATATTGGGGGCCGCTCGTCTCCTGTACCGGGGGGGCGCCGGGAGGGTCGGATAAAAAAGTGTGCAGCAGCTTCTGCGACCTTCTTTCAACCGCCCAGAACTTCATTAATTTCGGGATGACGGTCGCGATTTATATAATCGCCCCGATATTTATTGTCTGGGGCGGAATTATGATACTTACCGCCGGAGGAAGTCCGGAGAGGGTCAAGAGCGCGAGACAAATGCTTTTAAGCGTCGTTATCGGCATAGCCATAGTTCTGGGGTCATTTGTTATCGTGAGCACGTTCTTCTACGTGATGAGCATAACGTTCAAGAGCCCCAGCGGCGCTGCCCAATCCAGCTGGTCGGATATAAAATGCAGCACGGCTCCCTAATAAAGAGCGAAAGCAGTTTGATGTTCAAGAAAATTTTTTTAGCTATTCTATCCGCGCCCATTTTTTATTTTTTTAGTTTTGCCATGGCCCGTGCGGCCGCAAGTTCCCCGGCGGTAATCGACACCAATCTCCCCGGACCATATTCCGTTTCTTCGACCGGTCCGGTGGCTATCGTGGGGAACATCTATTACTTCGCCCTTGGAATAGGCGGTCTTCTGGCTTTCGGCTCCATAGTATACGCAGGGATAAAGTGGGCCGCTTCCCAGGGGAATCCTTCTTCTATAAGCGACGCCAAGGACCAGATAACCCAGGCGGCCTTAGGACTCGTCATGCTTATGGGGGCGTACATAATACTCAACACCATCAATCCCCAGCTCACGATTCTGGAGATACCCAAACTCACGGCGGTCAAAGAGGCGGCCGAGGGGGCGCCGCCCGCTGGGCCGACGTCTACGAGCACCTGTCCAATCGGGCCTCTAATTACCGGAGATGATCCGAAATTTTCTGAAACATACGGAGTACAGGCTGCGGCGATGGAGAGCGGGCAAGCCCCGAAAGTCCTTTTTTCTAGCTCTGACGCCAATGTTCAGAAAAATTTGACCAAGTTGCAGGCCGAGTGGGGCAAATTCCAAAATCTTGCCGGGCAGCCCGGAAGCGGATTTGCAGTAACCGCCAATTCCGCCTACCGCCCGCTCGGATACCAAAAACATTTATATGATATATATGTTTTGCATAAGAAATTCAGCGCACTAACGACTCCGGAAGCAATCCAGGCCTGTGCGAATCTGAAATCTAAATTAACCGCCGAAGAACAGAAACATGGAATCTGCTCCGGCTCCACGTGTCTGGTCGGGAGTCCTAATTCATGTGCTAAGCATGTAATCGGGGTGGGTTTAGATATATCCCTAACGGGACTTGCTTACCAACAGATAAATACGCGGCTTCGTTCCGCGGGCATAGATCTCGAATGGCCAGACCCCCCGCTTCCAGACGATCCGGTGCATTTTAATTTGAAAAATCCTCCGTACTCGGGTTGCGCCGCTCAATGAAAAATATATTTTTAAAATTTGTCATCATTTTGGGCTCCGCCAGTATTTTCGTGGCTGTTTTTTTGGCTTTCCGCCCCGGCCCTGTTCAAAATTCTCCGCGCAATAATTTCAGCGCTTCTATCGCGGAAATCGTTTCTCCGCCCAAGGAGGGGCGGATTCTCATCCAAGCGGCGGAGGGCGGCGGGGTTTGGGTAAATAATTTTTACAAAACCGCGAAGGCCTACTGGCCGGAGATGAATGCAATTTTGCTTAGAAAAACTTCCGGTTACGAGGTTCGTTATTATAGAGATGGCGGAAGTTTTGAAGTGGCGTTAAATACACATTCTTCCGTAAAAGATAAAGCCAACGGAGAGGACTCGCTTTTTGATTTGCTAGGGATCGGGAAACCCGACCTTTGCCGGTTGAATGTCGCGGTTACCTCTCCCTACGACATCGGCGACACCATATCGGAACCCTTAAGTTTCTGCGGCAGTGTGCTAAAATAAAAGAAACAAGTCCCGTTAAAAAGTTTTGCAAATGACATATTCAGAGACCCGTACAACTAATTTATCAGGATTGCGACTTAATAAAAACGGCGGTTTTAATTTTTTAATGGGATGAAGAAATTTTATCTCGTGCTGCTGGGCGGAATGTTTCTGACGGCGCTACTGACCGGCTCGGCTCACGCCCAGATAGATTTGAGCAAGCTTAATCCCCTGGGCGATTGCGGCGACCTGGGCTGCGTCGCGACGAAAATAATCAACGCGCTTTATTATATTTCCATCCCCATCGTTTCCATAATGGTTCTCTGGGGCGGATTCCAGATACTTTCCGCCGGAGGCGACCCGGAAAAAGTTAAAACCGGCGGGAAAACAATTCTCTATGCCGCGGTTGGTTTTATCGTGATACTTCTTGCGAACGGGGTGGTGGGTATTATCAACAGCATAGTCAGCCCGTAATTCCCCTTGTATTCCGCGTGTGATATACTGAATTTATTGGAAAAGGTCGAGTTCAAAAAGAAAAGACAAACAATGAATAAAATCTTAAAACTTTCCTGGGTAACTACCGTGGCGAGCGTTGTCCTGCCACTTTTGGCCTCGGCCCAAGGACCAGGGCTCCCGAGCGCTCCGGCGAACACCATCGGAGGAGTGTTCAACCTGATTTGTACCATTTTCGGATACCTCTTCTATGTTTTGGTTCTTGCCACCATCTTTTTTGTAATCATGGCCGCGTTCAAGTATTTGACCGCCGCCGGTGATCCGGAAAAGGTAAAAATGGCGAGTCATCAACTTCTTTACGCCGCTGTCGCAATAGTAGTCGGCATTTTGGCAAGGGTTTTGCCTGGAATCGCCGCGTCACTCGTGGGCACTTCCGGTGTCGGCGCCTGCTAAATATTATTAGCGAATAATAAAAACCCCGGGTTATCCCCGGGGTTTTTGGTTGGAGATAAATAAAAAAGCCCCCGCAACATGCGGGGGCGTGGCCTCAGGTTCCTTCGGGGCCTGCGCCCGGAGCGAGATTGGCGACGACTTTCACGTGAATCTTGGCCTTGCGCCCCTGGTGAGTCACCGAGAGGTCCGCTTCGCCAGGATGTCCGGCGAAGAGCTGCCCCAAAAAGTGGTTTCCGAGAGCGTCCCTGCCGGTATGGATGACGCCTTGGTCGGAAGAGGAGTATTCCGTCTCAATCATATTTGCGACATCCAGGGGTCTTGGAGTGAAGGACCCGCCTTCATCGAGCATAACGCCATGGAGGATGAGTGAGCCGCCCGCCTCGAGAGTAATCGTCTCGGGAGCGGTGAGGGACGCATCGCGCTTTGGCGCCGGGATTTTTCCCGCCGGGACGGGAACCGGAAATGTCAGCCGCGGAATGTTTGCCGAAGCGGACGCGCGGGGCTTCTCTTTCTCGGTCAGGTGTTCGAGGATAGTAATCATCATCGGGATGCCGAAGAAGAAAAAGACGCACCCTCCGATGACGAATGCCTTGAAAAGGCCGGGGAACGCCGCGGTATCGTCTTTTTTGGTTGCCACGTTGCCTCCTTGTGCTGCAAAGTTGAACGTCAAAAAATCTGACCATATATTACTATTAAAATATAAAACAGTCAAGGGCCACAGAAACTAATTATTCGGGGACGGCTATGCCGCTCCGGCGACAGAGTTGCCTATATTCCGATTCGCGAATTCGCCGATTGACGGAACCAATCTTCGCGAATCTCCACACAATCTCTCATAATTAGTTTCTTCCGCGGAGGCAGGCCAATTTAGTTGGTTACCGGTAAATAAAAAAGGCCCCCGCGGGTGCGGGGGCGCAAAGCACAAAGGACTAAACAGCTCGTTTGCGTTTCGGAGCGAAAATGCTGGCGAGAGCTACGAGTCCGGCGCTGATGCCGCTCAGGGTGTCGGTGTCGATGCTCAAGCGGGTTTCGCTGATCTTCCGCTCGAGGTTTCCCCGTTCGAGCTCCACGAGGTCGGCGGCGGATTTCGGATCGAGATGTTTCTTGAATTTCTCGATCTGTTCGTCGACGTGGGTCATCCTTTCCGCCTCGGTCGCATTCCTGACCTGGGCGGCCTCCCGTTCGAGTTCGGCGGCCGGCTTTTTCTTCGCCGCCTCCTCGATCTCTTTGGGGATACCGATCTCGCCGAGGGCGAGACGAAAGATTCGGATGCCCAAGCTCTTTTTCTGGAGTCCGGACTGCCCCTCCTTGACCTCGCGAATGGCGGCATGTCGCGCCGCAACCCGGCGTTCGAGTTCGACTTTTTCTGGCGGAGAAAGCTTGGCAAATTCTGCCTCCAGCTTCTCCCAGCCCTTACCCCAGCGGTCAGCTTGGCTTTTGTAGGGCGCCTGGCGCGGGGTAGAAAAATACCGAAGAAGCGGAGCGGTAGGAATTGAACCATGGACCATTTCGAGTTCGTCGCCCATGACGGCCTTGAGAATGACGGCCTCCATCTCGTCGTCGGCAGCAAGCGCATCTTTCCAATCCTGGGGACCCTCCTCGGTGGAAGAGAACAACTTCCTCATCCTTTCCCGAATTTTGTTTGAAATGGCCTTGATAACCTCATTTCTTCCACCGGCGGAGAGAAATGCCGAAGGATTATCCTTGTCGAACGCGAGAGCAATGTTGACTTCTACTGAAAGTTGGACTGGATGGGGGGCTGGAGTTTTGACGTTGACTAGGACGGTCTCTTCGATTTTCCGTCCATCCGCGGGAATGAACCCGGAGAGGTGGGGGTAGAGCGGGTAGAAGTGCACTCCGGGGCCATCCACCTTCCCCGTTGGCTTTCCGAGGAACGTTCGGATTCCGAAGGTCTTCGGGTCAGCGGGAATCTTCCGAAGTCCCTGAAGGAAAATAGCTCCTACGATGAAAAAGCCGATGAATGCCAAAAAAGTCCAAACGGCAAGAACGACCATAAATCCTCCTTTTAGAGTTTGTTAGCTCTTTTTCGGCCTTTCGGCCGGTTGATTTGTTGGGAATTAACTGGTAAGATATTACAGAATTTTCATCAAAAAGTCAAGTTGCTCCAGTATTTATTTTCTCGCCGCGAACCAATAGGCCTAGCGTCTCCAAAACGAATACTTCCGCGGGGGCAGAGAACACCGGGAAGCGAAAATCCGGGCAGGTGGCGAAATTGGCAGACGCACTAGCTTTAGGAGCTAGCGCCGCAAGGCATGCGGGTTCAACTCCCGCCCTGCCCACAAATATTTTCAGAAACAAAAAACCGGGCTTTCGCCCGGCCGAACTACTTTTTATCCTTACTGCCCGCCAAAGATCTGTTGCTGAATGAGGCGAACACATTCTACGAAACGTTCTTCGTCTCCGCCCTCTTTCAGCGCTATGATTACGGTTGGCTCATCGCGCGCGTCGGACCGATGGCAAATCGCGCAGCCGTTGTTGATGCCGTATTCTTGCGGCTCTACTACCTCGGCAGAATTTGGATAAGGCGTATTGAGCAGCAGGGTCTTAGCCGCTCCGGCAACATCGTCATCGTTTCCGATAACCACGCTCTTAATGCCGCAATGCTCCCGAAGAGCCGCTCTTAGCTGCTTCTCGGAACACCTGAATTTGATTTTGCCGTCACTCACGGGACACCTCCCGAGACAAAGCAAATTAGCTGGCTACACGATATACCAATATGCAACTTTTGTCAAATCCTATTTTCTTCTCCGCCCGTG
>Ga0315281_10006400_pt1 | contig 16756 bp, 16 predicted proteins | sample YL17G07_0_MG_FD_204540 | JGI IMG/M metagenome (GOLD analysis project Ga0315281, IMG submission 204540) | Sediment microbial communities from Yellowstone Lake, YNP, Wyoming, USA - YL17G07_0 | ecosystem: Environmental > Aquatic > Freshwater > Lake > Sediment | place: USA: Wyoming | collected...
AGCACTCCTGCTTTCCGATCCTTCCGGCAGTGGCGGGCCAGCACGCAGAAGGTCCGAAGATCCCAGGCCGTCAGCTCCAGGTCGGCTATGACGCGATCGGGCACTTGCGCGAACCTCGTTGCCGGGGTATCACGGACCCGCTGCACCCGCGGTCTCCATGGTGCAGCATTGGGCCGGCCTGCCAGCCGGCCTTGTTTCTGGCCCCCTCCACCAGCGCGGCCGGTGGCCCTGCCGCTTCCGCCAGTGCGCGATCTCCGTGGTATGCGACCAGTGGGGTAACCCGATATGGCGGAGGGTCACGGGATGCAGCGCGATCGCGCCGGAGTGCCTGTGGAGTCGGCCGCTCACCGCGCCGCCCCCGATCGCGTTTCCGCCAGCGCCTCCACGCACGCCGCCCGGGCCTCGGCCTCCGTCACACCGGCCGGCAGCCGCTCCTCCAGCCCCACCATGGCCGCGCTGCGCGGGCGCTTCGCCTTCGGCTTCTCTTCGGTTGTCTCGCCGATCAACCGCACTCTGTCTCTCGGATCTGCCCCAAAGCGAGACCCCGCACCTCCCCTTCGCGAAGGCACGGGGTCTCATCCTTGCGGAACCGGCTGGCCGGCCGGCGCCTTGAGGCGCTTATTCAACTATCGCAGGTCGAACGATGAGGGGCCGGGCGCCAGCACGAAGACCGTCTGCGCCTGCTCGGTCACAGACGAGAAGGAGTCGGCAACGCCGCTCCGGTTTGCGCCCGGCCCCTGAAATCTCATTTGCTCTGTCGCTCCAGCCGCTCCAGTTCGGCGCGAAGCCGCTTGATCTTCACCTGCCGCTGCCACTCTGGCTCGATCTGGTCGGGCCAGCCGCGCAGGAATCCGGTGAGCTCAATCATATTCTGCAGGCTCAGGGCCTCAATCATCCCCAGGGGGCCCGGGGTCAGGGGGCGCCCGAGGTGGGTCCCCACCTCCTCGCAACTCGGCATACGCGCCAGGCGCCAGGTCGGCCGGGGCTCCGCGCCGGTCACGTCCACGCCCTCTTCGGTGAGCGCGGCCATCGCCGCGGCCAGCGCGCGCACCAGCGGAGTCAGTGCCTGGCGATTCGCCTCATTCTCAATCGCCAGGAGGCACGCGTCTCCGGCGATCTCCCAGAGCCCGGGGCCGAGGGCGCCGAGCAGGCCGAGCGCGTGGCGGGGAACCAGGTTGAGCTGTTCGCCGGCCTCCCACTGGCTCACCGTCGCCTGGTGACTTCCGGCCCAGGCGGCTACTCTGCTCTGCGTTGCCCCGCGCAACTCGCGCAGGCCCCGCAGGTCACGTCCGATCTCAGTCGCTGTCCGCATAATCCTAGCCTCTGAGATTATAATACCATGCGAGCCCGGAAAGTGTCAATGGCCGGCCGCAGATTTCTTCGGCCCCATCCCGGCCATAGGAAGACCCCGGCAACGCGCCGGGGTCTGGTCAGTCCTTCTCGCCTGGGGCCGCTGGGGCTGGTCCTATGCCCTGCTGTGCGGCTTGCCCGTTCTCACCCGCCCAACGCCAATGGCGCCCTCCAGGGAGACGCTCAGGGGGGCACTCAGGGGCTTCACAGGGCTTTTCGCCATTGCGCCTATAATCAGGGGCACGCGAGAGATTATAGAGGGCGTCGCGGGATGGGTCAACTACGCCGCGCTCACCCGGAGAACCGATGGTGCCGACATCACGTCTGTCTTCGTCCCACCGCGATGATGTAGAGCGGCTTCTGCTCCGCGGGGAGGCCGAGCACGCGGGCGACCGCCTCGTCGTCGAATGCGCCCACCGCGCAGGAGCCGAGACCGAGGGCCTCAGCCTGCAAGTGGACATTCTCAGCGGCGTGACCCAGGTCAATGTGCACGTAGCGAATGCCGCGCTCGCCGTACCGGCTCATGGTGCGCTCGTAGACGGCCGCGAAGACAAGCGAGATGGGTGCATCGGCCACGAACTGCTGACCGAAGGCGGCCTCGGCGAGGGGGCCGCGCAGGTCGGCCGCCGCGACCTTGGCCAGTGCGTGACCCGACGGCTCGTAATGGAAGAGGCCTGCGCTGCACACGAGGCAGACCTCTAGGGGATAGCGCGCGCCGGCCGAGGGGGCGGCCCGGTGTCCGCCGGCCGAGGTGATGCCCTGGGCCGACCAGAGAAGCTGGGAGATGGCGCCCAGGTCGAGCGGGTCGGGCGCGAAGTCGCGTACGCTGCGGCGGCGGGCGATGGCTTCCTCGACTGACATCGCGCCTGTCTGCCGAGGCTTTGGGAGAGAGATGGTCGCGCCCAGCGCGGTTTGCGACAATGTGTCCGTACCCGTGGCATCGGTCATGTTGGTCTCACTTAGCGGTGTGTGGGCAGGAGCAAGCTCCTGCCGAACAGAGACGGCCCGCAGACATGCAGACCAGCGGCGGCTGCGCAGTCCGCCTCGGCGGACAGCCGGGACATGCCCGCCCTGCAGAGGCCATTCCTCTCCCTCCCCTGGGGCGGAGGAAGGAGCCGAGTCACACCAGGCCTGTGCCTTCGGAGGTCATCGTTCTGCCGGCGCGGAGGGCGGCGTCCGCCACCGAGTAGATCCAGAGGCAGAAGAGAGCGATGGTGGCCACCAGAGTACTGCCGCTGAAGAGGGCCGAGGTGATGGTGCCCATGTCCATCTGGCGACCGTAGATCGTCCCGCCGGCCGCGGGTGGGGCGGAGGCGAGCTTCGCGAGCACGGCGAGGATGGCGATGGCGAGCAGGAAGATGTAGGCGGAAGCCACCGCCAGGCCCTTCACCACGTCACCATTGTACAACTGCCCGAATCCTGGGATGACGAGGGAGAGCAGCGCGGCGAGGCCGGGGTTGCGCTTGGCCTCCGGCTTCTCTCTTCCCTCCAGCACGGCCTGCATGTACTCGAGGCTGCGAAACCGCGCGGCCTTCTGCAACGCGGCGCGGGCGATCTTGTCCTCCAGCGTGGTCCGTCCCGGGCGCAGCTCGCGGGCGCGGCGGAACCTCTCCATCGCTTCCTCGCCGCGCTTCAGGTCGAGCAGCAGATCGCCCATCAGCTCGTGGGCCTCTGGGTTGGTCTCGTCCAAGACGATCGCCTGCTGGACGAGCTTGATCGCCTCCTCCCGGCGGCCGCGCGCCCGCGCGAGAGTGCCACGCCCGAGCAGCTCGCGCACCTGGGTCTGGACCTCAATGCTCTTAGGTTCTTCAGGCGAACTCATGGCCTACTCAGCGGGGCGACAGAGATGCGCGGCGCATCGCTCCACAGCCGCTCGAGGTTGTAGAAGGCGCGCTCCGCTTCCGCGAAGATGTGTACGATCACATCGCCCCAATCGAGAAGAATCCACTGGCGCTCACGGTAGCCCTCCACGCCGCTGGGCCGGACCCCTCGCTTGCTGAGCTCCTCGAGCACCGCGTCGGCAAGCGCGCTGACGTGGACGCCAGAAGTGCCGTGGCAAATCAGGAAGTAGTCGGTGATCACAGTCACCTCGCGCATGTCGAGCGCAACCGGGTCCCGCGCGCGGTGATCCACGAGCGCGGCCTGGGCGATCGCTAGCTTCTCCTCGGTGGCCAGGGCAGTCGGCTGCTCGGCGACCCGTCTGGACTGGGGGCTCATTTGGCCTGGCCTGCCAGGTCGCGGCCGATGATCACGGTGACATCGGCGGGGTTGTTCCCGTCGGGCTGGGCCGAGACCACGCCGCGGCCGAGCCAGTCGGCCACGCGTTCGGCTCGCCGCGCCCGGCCCCGGTGATCCACGACCAGCGTTTGCTCGGTCCGGCCCTGGGCGTTGTCGATCTCGGTGATGTCGCAGCCGGCCTCCTCCAGCGTAGCTGCGACGCTCGCTCCCAGGCCGTTGACATCGGTTCCATTCAGGACCTGGACGCTCAAGCCTTGGCCGCGGAGCACCTGGTTCACCGTCTCTCTCACCTGGTCCGGGTTGAGCTCGATCATGCTCTGGCCGCCGATCATCTTCGGTTCGCCGGGCAAGCTGGTGGCGCGGATCGCGTCTGGCCCGCCTTGCTCGGCCAGACGCTTCAGGGACATCAGGTCCGGGATATTGAGATCGGTCTTCACCGTCTTCACGAAGACCTCGGCCAGCTTCCGGAACTGGGCGACGTTGCCGGGCTTCATGAGCTGAGTGATCACGGCCCGCAGGAAGTGGCGCTGGCGCTCCATCCGGCCCAGGTCCCCGGTGGCGTCATGGCGGAAGCGCACATAGCCCATCGCCTGCTCGCCATCCAGGTGCTGCAGGCCGGGCTGAAGGTCAATGGTGAGGTGCTGGGAGCGGTCCCGGTAGTACATGCGTTTCTCGACATCTATATCAACGCCTCCGATGGCGTCCACGAGCTGCACAATGCCCGGCACGCTGATCTCGATGGAGCGGTCAATGGGCATGCCCAGCAGCAGCTCGACGGTCTCGATGGTCATCGGCATGCCTCCCAGCGCATGGGAGCTATTGATGCGGCGCACTCCCATCCCCGGGACCTCCACGCGGCTGTCGCGGGGAATGGAGAGCGCGGAGATCTCGCCGGTGCGGGGGTAGACGGCGGCCACGATGATGGTGTCCGCGAGGCCGCGACCCGAGGAGTTGTCTGTCCCCACGGCCAGGATCGTGACCCGGTCGGCCCCGCTGAATGGCGGGCTGAGGAACTGGCTGAACCAACCGCCCTGCCCGCCGGGTCCGCCGCTGGAGACGATTCCGAGGCCGATCCCGCAGAGGAAGATGCAGATCACGGCGACGGCCCAGATCAGCCACCACCACTGGAATGCCAGACGGCGGGGGCGGCTGAGCCCTGGTTGGTTGATGGTCACGGACGACACGCTTGCTCCTTCGACCCTACAGATTCCCCTGCATCACGGTGACAGCACCGCGGCGGCTTCGCAGCAACCGCGCAGCAGTGATGCAGGAAACTCCATAGCTGACGGTTCGCTCTCTGAGATGCTACCCGCTCCCGGTGTAGAGGTGATGGGCGGCGATGTAGCTCACGACGGGCAGCGGCGTGAGATAGCGAAGGGGTCGGCCGGAGGCCGCCCGCTGGCGGAGGTCGGTGGAGGAGATCGCGACACCAGGGATCTCCAGCAAGTGCACGCGAGAGAGCAAGTCCTTACCCAGTGCCGCCTCCATCTGCTGGGGCTGATAGCCAGGGCGAGTGACGGCGATGAACTCGCACATGCTGGCCAGGCGCGCGGGCTGGTGCCAGGTAGGAAGCTCCAGGAGAGCGTCCAGTCCAGTGATGAGATAGAGTCTGGCGTTCTCGCCAAGCTGCTGGCGGAATGCGCGCACGGTGTCAACCGAGTACGACGGCCCCGGCCGATCCACCTCCAGGCGGGAGGTCTCGAAGCCGGCGTCCAGGGCGGTGGCCAGAACCACCATGTCATAGCGGCGCTCGGCCGGAGTCACCGCGTAAGCCTTCTTGTGCGGAGGGTCTCCGTTGGGGACGAACACGACCCGGTCGAGGGCGAAGCGCGCCCGCGCCTCCTCTGCCGCCACCAGGTGGCCGAAGTGGATCGGGTCGAAGGTCCCTCCCATGATGCCGACTGCTTCCGCCATGTCCCTCCTGCGCGCTACGCTCGCACGTGCCCGCTGCCGTAGACAACGTACTTGTAGGTGGTCATCTCTGCGAGGCCCATGGGGCCGCGCGCGTGCAGCTTCTGGTTGCTGATCCCGATCTCGGCCCCGAAGCCGAACTGGCCGCCGTCTGTGAAGCGCGTGGAGGCATTGACGTACACCACGGCCGAGTCCACCGCCCGCGTGAAGCGACGGGCGTTGCTCAGATCCTGCGTCACGATCGTGTCGGAGTGACGCGTGCCGTAGCGGCCGATATGCGCGATCGCCTCCTCCAGGCTGTCCACTACCTTGACCGAGAGGATGAGGGCCATGTACTCAGTGGACCAGTCCTCCTCAGTTGCAGGCCTAGCGCCTTCCAGGTACCTGATCGAGCGATCGCACGCTCGCAGCTCAACGCCTAGATCGGTGAGACGGCGACCGATTGTCGGCAGCAGCTTGGCCGCCGCGTCCCTATGTACCAGCAGCGTCTCGGCGGCATTGCAGACGCTGGGGCGCTGGCACTTGGCGTTGACCACGATGTCCTCGGCCTGCTTCGGGTCGGCCGAGGCATCGAGGTAGACGTGGCAGAGACCCTCTCCGGTCTCGATCACCGGAATGGTTGCCTCCCGTTTGACGCGCTGGATGAGATCGTGCCCACCTCTCGGAATGAGCACATCCAGGTACTGGTCCATGCGCATGAGCTGTCCGGCCGCCTCGCGGTCGGTGGTCTCGATGATGGAGATGGCGCCCTCCGGCAGCCCCGCCGGGATGCCAGTCTGAGTGAGCAAGTTGACCAACGCGATGTTAGAGTTGATGGCATCCGAGCCGCCGCGCAAGACGCAGGCGTTGCCCGACTTCAGGCAGAGACCCGCGGCGTCTACGGTAACATTCGGGCGCGATTCATAGATGATCCCGATCACACCGAGGGGCACGCGCACCTTGGCGATCTCGAGGCCGTTTGGCATCCGCCACCCGGTGATGATCTCCCCCACCGGGTCGGTGAGGCGAACGATGTCGCGCAAACCTTCCGCCATCTCCTTGACGCGCTGCTCGTCGAGCAGCAGGCGGTCAAGGGGCGCGGCGGAGCGCCTGCGCTCCTCGGCCTGCTTCACGTCGCGGGCATTCGCCGCCAGAATGGCCGGCACGTTGGCTTCGATCGCCGTGGCCATTGCCAGCAGCACGCGGTCCTTCTCGGCGGGCGAGAGAAGGGCAAGCGAGGCCGCCGCCTGCTTGGCTCGCTTCGCCTTCTCCAGCACCTCGGAGATGACGGTTGTGCTCATGCTGCCTCCTCACTCGACGAAGCTCAGCTCCGCTTCCCCGATCCTCACCCGGTCGCCGTCCTTCGCTCCCAGCTCTCGCAGCCTGCGGATCACACCCAGTCGTTCGAGGCGCCGGTGGAGGTGGCGCAGAGCCTCCTCGTTGTCGAGATCGGTCATCACGACCACGCGCTCGACCTCCCCGCCCTGCACCTGGTAGAGGCCGGGCTGGAGCTGGCTTACCCTTGGTCGCTCTCTCTGCTGACGGGGCGCGGCCGGCGCTGCCGCCAGCTCGACCTCCGCTGCCGCGGGCGCTTCCGCAACCAGGCGCGAGGCGCTGCCCATCAGCGGCCTCAGCCCTTCGCCGGTCAGCGCCGAGATACGGAAGACCGAGCAGCCCTGCCCCCGCAGGGCAGCTTCTACTGCCTCAACTCGCGCCGGCTCCGGCCTCAGGTCCATCTTGTTCAGAGCGACCAACTGCGGCCGCGCGGCCAGGTCGGCATCGTAGAGCGCAAGCTCCCGGTTGATGGTCGCGAAATCCTGGGCGGGATCGCGGTCTGGCGCCGTCACGTCCAGCATATGGATCAGCACCTTGGTGCGCTCCACGTGGCGCAAGAAAGCATGACCGCGCCCGACCCCGAGGTGAGCACCTTCCACCAGGCCCGGCAGGTCCGCGACCACGAAGCTGGTTCCCTCCTCTACCCTGACCACTCCCAGGTTCGGGACGAGCGTGGTGAAGGGATAGTCCGCGATCTTGGGTCTCGCGGCCGAGACGCGAGCGATCAGGCTGGACTTGCCGACATTCGGTAGCCCGATCACGCCCACGTCGGCCAGCAGCTTCAGCTCCAGAGAGAGCCGCAGCTCCTGGCCCGGTTCTCCCTTCTCCGCGAACTGCGGCGTATGGCGGACGGCGGTGGCAAAGCGCGCGTTTCCGCGTCCGCCGCGTCCGCCGCGAGCTAGTACCACGCGCTGGCCGGGACTGCTAAGATCAGCGACGACAGTGCCGTCGAGTGCGCTTCTGATCACGGTGCCGACGGGCAGGCGGATCTCCAGGCCCGCGCCATTCCTCCCGTGGCGACGATTGGGGCCGCCCCGGCCGCCGTTCTCGGCCCGGTAGTGGTGCTGGTGGGAGAAGTCAACCAGAGTGCGCCGGTGCGAGTCAGCGATCGCGGTCACATCGCCGCCATGTCCGCCATCGCCGCCGTCCGGCCCACCCTTGGGGACGTGCTTCTCGTGACGAAGGCTGACGATGCCATCGCCGCCGTCGCCAGCCTTTACCTGAATCTCGGCTTCGTCAACAAACACGGTGCGGCCCGCGTCGGCCGTCACATGGCAGCGGTCATGTCACGGCCGGGATGACATGCACCAGACGGCGGCTGCCCGACTTCCCGGCAAACTGCACGACCCCTTCGACCTTCGCGAAGAGTGTGTCGTCGCGGCCGATGCCGACATTGCGGCCAGGCCGGATCGGAGTCCCGCGCTGGCGGACGATGATACTGCCCGCGGGGACCAGGCTGCCCGAGTATACCTTCACGCCCAATCGCTTCGGCTGGCTGTCCCGACCGTTGCGTGAGCTGCCGACACCTTTCTTGTGAGCCATCTCAGCTTCCCTCTCCGCCAGAGCCGACCGTGATCGCCTCCACCCGCAGGCGGGTGTAGGCCTGGCGGTGGCCCAGCTTGCGCTTGTAGTTCTTCTTCGCCTTGTACGTGGAAACGTCCAGCTTGGGGCCGCGCCCGTGCGAGACCACCCGGCAGACCACCTTGGCGCCGGCCACCCAGGGAGCGCCCAGCTGAACCTGGCCGTCCTGCTCCAGCAGGCCCACCCGATCCAGCTCGACCACGTCGCCGGGCTCGGCCGACAGCTTCTCGACCGCGAAGACCTCATCCGGCTCCACGCGGTACTGCTTGCCCCCGGATTCGATGATGGCGTACATGAACGCGTACCTTTGCCCGTAAGTCATGGTAGCAGAAAGGGTTCGGCCGTGTCAAACCGACCGGGATCGCCCCGAGGACCCTTCGGCTCTGCTCAGGGCAGGCGGGGCTCCCACAGAGGTCAGCATGGCGTGCCCACCCCAGAAGCTAGGCTGAAGGCGATTCCGTGAGTTCGACGATGGTGACGCCGGAGTCGCCTTCGCCGTGCTCGCCGAGGTGGAACGACCGCACCAGCGGATGCTCTCTCAGGCGATCGTGGACCGCGGCGCGGATGGCGCCGGTGCCCTTGCCGTGTACGATCCGCACCTGGTCGTGATGCGCGAGGGCAGCGCGGTCGAGATAGCGATCCAGTTCGTAGACGGCCGGCTCCACGCGCAGGCCGCGCAGGTGCAGCTCGCGGGGTACGGGCCCGGGGTCGGCTCGCATCTCCCGCGGGATGCGGGTGACCGTCACGAGCGGCTCGGGCGCGCGCGCGAGGTCAGCGAGGTCCACCGTCACGCGCAGAATGCCGACCTGAACCTCGACGTGTGCCTCTTCGTCGGGCGGCGAGAGGACGCTCCCGCGCTGGTTGATGCTTCGCACCACCACCGCGTCGCCAGGCTTCAGATCGCCCAACGGCTCTGGCTCCGGCTCCGGCTCAGGCGGCCTCTCCTCCTCGATCTCGGCCGTCGCCTCGGCGGCCTCCTCGGAGATTCCCGCGAGCTCGGCGCGGGCGGCGACGGTCACCTCGGAGGGCTCGCGCGGCGCATAACGGAGCGCCTGCTCGGTCTCTTTGGCGATCGCCTCTTGGGCCGCCCTCGCTTCCTGCACCGACTGCCGGAGCAGGTTGAGGAGCTCCTCGGTGCGCTGCTTGGCGCGCGCGATGATGCGGCGCGCCTCTTCCCGCGCCGCGCGGAGCAGGTCTCTGCGCTGACCTCTCAGCTCATCGAGCAAGCGCTGATACTCGCCCCGGGACTGCTCCAGGTCCATACGCGTGCGGGCGGCCTGACGGCGCTCCTCGGCGAGATCGCGCTGATCTTGCTCCGCGCGCTGGATGACCTCGTGCAAGGCGACCTGGGCCGCGCCCATGGTCTCGGCCGCCTCGCGCAGGAGCGAGGCCGGGATCCCGAGACGGGAAGCGATGGCGAAGGCGTTGCTGCTGCCGGGCAGGCCGATTCTCACCTCGAAGGTCGGCTCCAGTGTAGCCGGGTCGAACTCCACGCTTGCGTTCTCCACGCCCGGCTGGGTGTAGGCGAAGGCCTTCAGCTCTCCGTAGTGGGTAGTGGCCATCACCCGGGAGCCGCGCCGGAGCAGGGCCAGTAGGATCGCCTTCGCTAGGGCCGAGCCCTCGGCGGGATCGGTCCCCGCGCCGATCTCGTCGAGCAGGACGAGCGAGTTGCCGTCGGCCTGGTTGAGGACGTTCGCCACCTGGGTCATGTGAGAGGAGAAGGTCGAGAGGTTCTGCTGAATGCTCTGCTCATCACCGATGTCGGCGAACACCTGGCCGAAGATGGCCAGCCGGCTGCCTGTCTCGGCGGGAACGTGCAGCCCGGACTGCGCCATGAGGGTGAGTAGGCCGACGGTCTTGAGGGTGACGGTCTTGCCGCCGGTGTTAGGGCCGGTGAGGATGAGCGCGTTGAACTCGTCGCCTAGCCGGACATCCACCGGGACGACTCCGCCGGTCAGTAGCGGGTGCCGCGCGCCGATCAGGTCGAGCCGGCCCTGGAGGTTCAGCCCGGGCTCGACCGCGTCGAGCGCCTCCGCCAGGCTCGCGCGGGCGAAGATCAGGTCGAGATCGGCGAGCGTGCTGATGGTGGAGAGGATTTCGTCCGCGCGCTCTCCGACCTGAAGGCTCAGCTTGGCGAGGATGCGGCGGACCTCGTGCTCCTCCGCGGCGCGGGCCTCGCGCATCTCGTTGTTCATCTCCACTACCAGGAACGGCTCCATGAACACGGTGGCGCCGCTCGCCGAAGTGTCGTGCACGATGCCCCGGAACTCGCCCTTGAACTCGCTCCGGATCGGCACGCAGTAGCGGCCGCTGCGCAGGGTGACGATGGGATCCTGGATGATGCGGGCATAGCGGGACGAGTGGATGATCGCCTCGAGCCGCTTCTCGACCGTCTCGTGGAGGCGCCGGACGCGGCTGCGGATGGCGCTGAGCTGCTCGCTCGCCCCGTCCACCACCTCGCCGCGGTTGTCTACGCTGCTCGCGATCGCTTGCTCTATTTCCTGAAAGACGCCCAGTTCCTTCGCTCTGGCCACCACCAGGGGGGCGTCGGTCTCGCCTCGTTGGAGGAAGGAGCGCATGCGGCGGGAGGCATAGAGGGTGTCGGCCACCTCCAGGAGATCGCCGCCCGAGAGCGCCCCGCCGCGGGCGGCGTTCATCACCTGGGCACGCACATCGTGAACGCCACCCAGAGGAACGCGACCGGAACCGGCGAGCAGCGTCCGCGCCTGGGTCGTTTCGGCCACCAGATGGCGGACGACGCCTGGCTCTACGGCGGGCTCCAGGCGCGCGGCAAGCTCTTTGCCGAGCGCGCAAGAAGCGTGTTGGGCAAGGCGCTGGCGGATCGCTTCGTATTCGAGTACGCGGAGGGTGCGCGCGTCCATGGGTGGTGATGTCCCCCGGCCAGCTCTAGTCTACCATATAGGCGCGGGCTCGCGAAAGAGAGATGCGGGGAGTCCATGGAGAGCAGCAAGCGCGTTCTGATGCGCGTCACTCAGTCAGCCGAGCATCGGGAGGTGCCGTGGTGGGGAGCCGACGCTGGGGGAAGAGCTGGTTGTGGATGGCGGTGTTGTGAGCCGCGTGCGGACACATCTGGAAGCAGGAGCATCCCGCGGGAGCGCGGCTCACGCGAGGCAGACTCAGTGCGGTCTGCCGCATCCTGGCATACCCGCGACTGCGCCAGATCCGCCAGAACGACTGCTGGTTCAGGTCCCCGGCGGTCCACTCGCACCCACAGCAGAACCGGACCTGCCCATCTGCGAGGATGACAGTGAACACGTGACCAGCGTAGCACCGGATCCGGCGGTAGATCTCGCGGCAATGATCGGGCCTCTCTTCTGCCAGGAAGGCGGACGCGTTTGTGCGGATGCCAAGCTCGCAAGCGCGCGCCGCCAGATCGCGAAAGACCTGCCGCGCGTGCTCCCACTCCTCAGCATCCAGCGCGAGGTCCTCGGTGGCGGGAACGGTCGCCAGGGGGTGCAAGTGGACATATCCTACACCCACGGCAGCAGCGGAATCGAGGAGCGCGGGGAGATCTCTGTAGGTGCGCCTGAAGACGACCGCGCTCAGCGCAGCCGCCGGGCGCGGCCGCCCCAGCTCGCGACACCGCGCATACATCGCCCGAAGGCTGGCCAGGATCGCCTGGCGGGTGGCTGCGGGAGCGCCCGGATGGACCTCGCGGTAGACCTCGTCCGAGCCCGCGTTGATGCTGACGTTGATGCGGTCCACTCCGATCTCGGCCAGTAGAGCAGCTATCTCCGTGGTCAACAGGGCGCCATTGGTCGAGATGCAGAGGCCGAAACCGGACCGTTTGACCTCTTCCGCAAACTGCACGAAGTCGGGGTGCAGGAGGGGCTCGCCGACGCCCACCAGGTCTATCCAGCGAGTGCCCCCCAGGCGCGTGAGATCATCGAGCAATCCCCGCAAGACAGGTAGCGGCATCTGCGCGCGCTGCCCTTCCGGCGGCAGTCCGGGCACCAGGGGTGAGTGGCTCGGGCACATCAGGCAGCGGAAGTTGCACCGATCCGTGATCCCGATCTGCACGATGCGGGGCCCACCCCGGGGACGACTGGAGTGGAAGAGCCGGCGCTCGCGCCAGCGCCACACTCGCCCGTGCGGCCCGCCCGGCGGAGGCGCGGAGGGCAGAGATGAGGAAGCAGTCCCCTGTTCTGGCGCGGTAGTGTCTGACGACACGAAGCTGCCCCAACCGAAGGTCGGCCTGACACGCGCAAAAGGGCGCGGCCGATCACCGCATGCTCTTCCTTCGTGATCGAGAAGCTCCCTCCTGCCCGGCGGCAGGTCGGGGCAGGAGGCAAGTCCTGCCCCACGAAGGAGGCAGCACCGGGAGGCATGACATGGCGCGGGTGAAGATTGACCTGGACCGGCGACTCGGAACGATAGACCGGAAGGTCTACGGCATGTTCATCGAGCACCTCGGCCGCTGCATCTACGGCGGGATCTATGACCCCGGATCGCCGCGGTCAGACGCGAAAGGGTTTCGGACTGACGTGCTGGAGGCGGCGCAGGGCCTTCAGTCGCCGATCCTGCGTTGGCCCGGTGGGAACTTCGCGTCGGGCTATCACTGGGAAGATGGTGTTGGCCCGAAGGACCGCCGGCCGGTGCGGGCCGAGCTGGCGTGGAACACCATCGAGACGAACCAGTTCGGCACGAACGAGTTCATCCAGTACTGCCGGGCGCTGAACACGGAGCCCTACATCTGCGCCAACCTCGGCAGCGGGACGATGGATGAGGCCGCGGCCTGGGTGGCCTACTGCAACCGTGATGACCTGACTTCGTACGCCCGACTGCGGGCCGAGCATGGCTTCCCCCAGCCGCACCGCGTAACGTACTGGGGACTCGGAAACGAGATGTACGGGGACTGGCAGATCGGGCACAAGAGCGCGGCCGACTATGCGAAGCTCGCGCGCCAGTGCGCGCAGGTGATGCGGGCGACCGACCCCAGCATCAAGCTGGTGCTCTGCGGCGGGCAGGACCTGGACTGGGACCGGGAGACGCTCGGCAAGTGCGCCGACCTGGTGGATTACATCTCGTACCACTTCTACTGGGGCACGGTGCAGGGGCAGGACGCGCACTACTCCAACCTCGCCCAGCCTTACCATTCGGAGCAGTACCTCAGGTTCCTGTGGCAGTTGATCGAGCAGATCAGGCGGGATCGCGGCGTCGCCACATCTATCCGGATCGCGGTGGACGAATGGAATGTGTGGGATCTCGCGACCACGGCCGAGGGTCTGGTCGAGCACTACCATGTCACTGACGCGCTGGCGGTCGCGATCTACCTCAACATGCTGCGGCGGAACTGCCAGGCGATTGGGCTGGCTACCCTGGCGCAGATGGTCAACGTGATCGCGCCCATCCTCACCAGCGCGGAAGGCATATGCTTGCAGACTATCTACCACCCGCTGCGGCTGGCAGCCGAGAAGGCGGGAGGGGTTGCGCTGGACGCGCATGTGCTCTGCGACAGCTACGAGGCTGCCTACATCGGGGTGCCGCGCGTGCCGTACCTGGATGTGCTGGCCACCCTCGAAGAAGCGAGGAAGAAGCTCTTCCTGTCCCTGGTGAACCTGAGCAAGGACGAGAGTCAGACGGTGGCGGTGCAGGTGCAGGCCGGATCGGTGCGCACTGATGGCACGGCACACGTGATCGCGGGCGAAGCGCCGGAGGTCACGAACACATTCGGGAGCGAGAGCGTAGTCTGCCGGCCTCAGCCGCTCTCAGGACTAGGAGCCGAGTTCACCTACACCATGCCGCCGCTGGCGCACGCGGTGCTGGAGCTGGACATCATCTGAGCGCGGAGCCCGGTCTGCGCGATGAACGGCTCCGGTAGCCGGCGGAGCGACTCGCCTACGGACTGCTCTCGTGGAGCGCGTCCGTCACCTGCTGGGAGGCCTTCTTCGTCCCCTCCGCCACCGAGACTCTGCCGATCCACATCAGATCGAGCTGCTCCTGGATGAAGTGGCTGACGCGATCCCAGTCCGGGATGTTGGGGGCCGCGTGCGCATAGGTCAGGGCGTCAATGAAGACCTTGCGGTGGTAGGTCGTGTTCTGCTTCAGGTAAGGCCCGTTCGCCACTAACTGGCGGGAGGGCTGCTTCTCCATCTCCCTTCCCATGGTCGTCTGAGACTCCGGGCCCAACAGGAACTTGAACAGCTCCCAGGCTTCCTTCGGGTGCTTGGTGGCGGCCGCGATGGCGTAGTTCTCGGTGCCCAGCATGGTGGCGTGCTTCTTCCTCTTGGGCAGGGGGGCGATGTCCCAGCGCAGGCCCTTCGCCCCTTGCAGTATCTGGATGTCCCAGGCGCCGCTCTGGTACATGGCGACCTTACCGTTCGCGAACATGGCCTTGTTCTGGTCGCTGTCCTGCTGGGTGCTGGGCGGGCAGACCTGGTACTTGTGGCGCAGGTCAACCAGGAACTGAAGCGCTTGCTGCGGCTCGGGGCGATCGAGCAGGCAGACCCTGCCGCTCTTGTCGAGGATCTCGCCGCCGGCGGACCAGACCCACGGGTAGATGCGGGCCCCCCAGAAGTCAATCACACAACCCATACGCCGGCGCTCAGGATCAGGACTGTTGACGGTAAGCTTCCGGGCGGCAGCGAGGTAGCTGTCCCAGGTCCAGTTCTCGTCCGGGTACTTGAGGCCGGCGGCATCGAACAGGTCCTTGTTGTAGAAGAGCACGTAGACCGAGGTGTAGCGGGGCAGGGAGTAGAGCTTGCCCTGGTAGCGGCACGTCTCGACCAGCTTGGGGTAGAAGTCATCGAGATCGAAGCTCGGGTCGGCCTTGATCAGCGGCCCGAGGTCGAGCAGCGCACCGTTGGCGGCCATGGGCATGAACGTGGCGCCGTGGATGGACATCACATCCGGGGGATTGCCGGCCGCGATCATGGTCTGGAGCTTGTCCATGGCGCGCTTGCTGGGCTCGTTGACCACAGTCACCTGGAGGTTGGGGTGAGAGGACCCGAACTGCTTGCAGAGGCGCTGGTTGACGGCGAGTTCGGCCGGAAGAGTCCAGGTGAAGACAGTGAGCTTGATCTTCGCTCCGCTGGCTGGGTGGCGACCGCAGCCAGCCAGGGCCAGCACGACCAATCCCACAGCGAATCCTCGCAGTTTCATCTCTCTATCCCTCTCTTGGCCAGCCGGGAGCGGGCGGGCAGTCGGCGTCGGAGGGGATGACCTCCTCGCGCTTGGGCCGGAAGCCGCAGCTCCTGAACTCCTCGTCGCAGTATCCCAGGGCATAGGGGTGGCACTTGACCACCAGGTACTTCGCGATCAGGGGGAAGTGCGGCTCCAGCACGCGGCGGCACTGCCCCAGCAGCTCGCGAATCTCCCATTGGGCGCGGCTGCACATGCGCACGCGGCAGACGTGCAGCAGGTTGCGCAGGTTCGTGGTCCAGACCAGGTTGGTCTTGCCTGCGTTGGGGATGATGTAGCGGGCGTCCTCCTGGGCCTGCTCGCCCTTCTTCCCGGAAGCTTTGAGCTGGTCAACGATCTCGCGGTAGTAGCTCACGGTTCCCGCAATCGCGGCTTCGAACCGCCCGCCGTCGCCGGCGAGGGAGACGGGCTTCACGAAGTAGTCGGGGTCGCCGACGTCAACGTAGCGCTGGGACTGCTGGTTGTAGGAGGAGAGGCGGTGGCGCACGAGCTGGTGCGAGCAGGCGCGGCTCACCCCCTCGATGCCGAAGGTGAAGGCGGGGTGCTCGAGGGTGGAGCCGTGCCCCTGCCGGATCAGCTCCTCGAAGAGCCGGTTGCGCAGCTCGTCCCGGCCGGCGCGACGGTAGGCTTCCTCAGGGCTGCCTTTCTGATAGCAGAGCAGCGCGGCCGCGACCACCATGCGTTCGGGCTCCGGCGTATGGGCCAGCAGAGTTACCTTCACACATCGCCTCCCGCGGGCGGAGTGGAATGAGAGTTCGTTCTTCTCGGGCGAGTACCTGCCACGCGCGTTGTGCGGCGCAGCGCTGCCTGGCTGAAGCGAGGCCTGCCCCTTCGCGGTGCCATTCACAGCGAAGTAGGTGGATGGCAGATGACCCGGGTGGGCGGACCGGACTCGATCTGGATGCGCGCACCGAGGAGGGACTCGGCGACTTGGGCGGCCGAGCGGAGATGGTCGGTGGTGCGGGCGGTGGTGAACTCGGAGGGACCGCGCGCGAGGGCCAACCACACCATGAGCTGGTCGGCCAGGTGTGTGTCCACCGCGGCGACACCGTCCAGCTCGGCGACCAGAGCGCGCGCCGCCTCCTCCCCTACCTGCTCGGCGCGCCGGCCGCGCCGGCCGAGGGCGCTGCCGCCGAAGCGGCGCCCGCCCTCGCACTCCGCCCAGAGCGTGATGCCGCATCCCTCGCTTCTACCAGAGGCG
>Ga0315281_10006401_pt1 | contig 16755 bp, 42 predicted proteins | sample YL17G07_0_MG_FD_204540 | JGI IMG/M metagenome (GOLD analysis project Ga0315281, IMG submission 204540) | Sediment microbial communities from Yellowstone Lake, YNP, Wyoming, USA - YL17G07_0 | ecosystem: Environmental > Aquatic > Freshwater > Lake > Sediment | place: USA: Wyoming | collected...
GGGGATGGCTCTTCACGTGGCACTCGGTCGTCACGTCGGCGGGCGGCGGCGCTGTGGGCGGCCGGAACAAGGACGAGATCACGGCGCTTGGGCTGCGCGCGCTCCACGCCTATTCGACGCCGGCCAGCGGGCCGTCATCGCTCGCGGAGGGATCGTGACCGTCGCCAGCTGCCTGGACTGCGGGAGAGAGATCTCCGGTCGCCCGATAGAGGATCGATTGAAGATCCTCACGGCGCTGGGGATACCGGCCGCCGTCCGCAGCGTGGTCTGCGCTCCCTGCGCTCGGGCCGGTGCGGAGCGCGAGAAGGCGTCCGACGGGAGCGGCGGGCGATGACCAAGACCGAGATCGCGGTCTTCGTCGCCGTCGGCGCCGGCGCTTTCTTCATGCGTTTCGAGGGGTGGACGCCGAACTTCTACTTCACGTTTATCGGCGGCGTGATCGGCGGCGCGCTCATCGGGTTCGACGAGGGCAAGCGCAGCGCGATCAAGTCTGCGCGCTCGCTAGGCGAGGACGCGATCGCCGACGAGCCCTGCTTGACGTGCGGACTCCAGTACAGCGCGGGCGACTCGATCGGGCCGGCGGGCTGGCACGACGGTCACTTCTGGCGCGACCGAGCGGGCCTGACGCCGGCCCAGAAGCGGAGGACCCGTGCCTGACGAATTCCCACAGGACGCGATCTGCCACGGCGGGAGCTCGAACGCCTTTGGTGCCCCGTGTACGAAAGACCCGACGCACGACATCACGGTTGACGGCGGGGGTGGGTTCATCGGCAGACTCTGTGACGAGTGTCTGGATCGCTACGAGGAGCTCTTTACCGGTAACGCTCGACGAGCGCTGCGGTACAAGACTGAGCAGGAAGTGAGAGGATGACTGAACGCGAAGACGCCGATGACTTTCGTTTTCACGGCGATGCTCCAGTCCGTCTCGTGCTGACAGACTCTTATGTGGTCGCGCCAGGTGGGATCCCGGCATTCGAGGCCGCCGCGGCTCGAGACGCCCGCGTCGAGACTCTGGTGCGCTTGCTCCGAGCGCGCGAATGGTCGCCCACCGGCGGCCCAGAGGGGCGTGAATGCGACGACTGCGGGCGCTTTCAAAGCGAGGGTCACGCCCGGGACTGCGAGCTCGCGAGGGCGATCGAGGGACGAGATGGATGACGCCCGGCTGCCAGACGACGAACAGTTCGAGCGCGCGACGGCCGCGAAGGTGGTGCGATCCTCAGACGGCGGGTGGTCTGTCACGCGGACGAACGGCTGGGGCTGTTCGTCCAAGACGCCGGGATCACGCCCGAGGTCGGCGACGCGTTCAGGCTCTACGGGCGCGGCATCGGCTACGCCGTGCGCGGGCGAGGTGACATGCGCCCATTTCCGTGGCACCCGCGACCCATTCGGCACGACGACGCGCATCCAGCACGGCGACGACCCCGAGGCCGCCCGCGACTTCACGGCGGGGGTCATGCCCGAGGGGGTGTGCGAGAACGGTCACGACGTGGCGCTTGAGCGGTGGCTGTTTGCCACGATGCGCCACGCCGGGTGCGCACCGACAGGAGAGGAGCGATGACCCAGACGAACCGCGAAGCGACGCAGGCGGTGGTGGATGCCGCGCGAAAGGACGCCGCCGCGGCGAATCACCCGTTCGCATCGCTCTGTGGGTGCGATATCCACATCGCCCTTCGCACCCTCGACGCCACGCTGGAGACGGAGAGCGAGCGCATCTTCCGCAAGCTGTCACTCGCCTTCAACCGATGGGCTGACGGGGAGCGACACAGCCACGCGGATGAATGCCTGAGCGCCGGATTCCTTACCCGCGTTACAGGCGGACGATTCACAGGCTCTCATCCATTGAACGACGTTGAAGCCACGCTAGACGCCTACCTCGCCTCCAAGCCGGAGATGCTGGATATCGCAAAGCGCGGAATACAGGATGCGCTGAACTGCTTGGGCGATACCAGATCGGTGGGGAACCGTCTCAGCGCTCTGCTGATCGAGTTGGAGGCGGAACGATGAGCGGTGAAGTCGGGCGTTCTCAACTCGATTCGATGCTGTGCGACGGCGATGGCTGTCTCGGTGATCATGACGGGCTTTTCTTCCATTCACGGTGTCACAGCAGTGTCCCGACGTGGGTGGTCTACAGCCATGGAGTTGCCACGATTACCTGCGCCGAATGCAAAGAGCCGATAGCGCGCCTGCTCATCGGCGACTGCGAGGCGGCATCGTGACGCAGCCCAACAGTTCTCCACAGCTACTTGGCAGAATGGAGTTCGATGATGGCACTGGTATTGAACTGTTCCAGTGTCCTGACTGCGAGACTGTTCTCACAACCGAGATTCTTTGCCCTGTTTGTATGCTTCGTCGGGAGATAGCGGACATGCGGGAAGACTTGCGAGCGATTCGATGACGCAGCCCACAAGCATCGAACTGGCAGAGGCGCTACGCACCTGTCTAGCCCGCAGTTGGCGCTATCACGAATCAAACGACCTACAGGCCATTCTTGACGCATTTGACCCCGAGCAGGCGCGGCTAGAGGCGATGGTGGTAAAGGCGGCGCTGGTGTGGCCAAGCTCCCTCACCGAACTATGGATGGCAGTCAAATCTCTCGAAACTCACATCGCAGTGAAGGAGGCCAAGCCGTGATTAGCAGGGAACTGGCAATCGAACTGCATAAACGGCTGAACAATGCAGGCACGCTCACTGGCTTGGGTGACGTGAAAACGGCGGTCTACGAATTAATCGAGGTAATGAGCCGACTGGTGGACGCGGCCACGGAGCACCCGCGATGAACGTACACCTGCCCGCCGAGTACCGCCTGTCGCCCGAGCGTCGTGAGCTGGTGCCGACGTGGCGGGTAATCGCGTGGAGGCCGTCATGACCAAATTGCAGACCAAAGAAGTCCTGCGAGACATCGAGCGGGAACGCCGCCAGTGGGCCGATCTGATCAACCTCATCGAACGACTGGCGGAGGATATCAGAGTCCACCTCGGCTGGTGCGAGGAACACCAGCGCTACGAACCGAACGGAGAACCGTTCGACGGGTTTCCGGGGAGCACGTACCAAGCCGACCTGCTCGCCAAAGCCGAGCGCGTGACGAAAAGAGAGGCGTAACATGGGAGACATGGCGGACTTTGCCTTAGACGCCGTGATGGATGACGAAGAAGCGCGACTCGACTTCCACATGGGTCTGACGAACATCGTCGAAGCCTATGAGCGTGGAATAGTCGATGAGCTTGGGCGCGAGCTGTCCTATCGCCTCGCTTTGCTCATCCGATGCAAGTACTGTAGCGCTCCCGATCTTCATTGGAAAGACGTTGAACGCGGCTGGCGTCTAGTTGACGGCGCAGGAGACGTCCACAGTTGCGCGAAGTATGGACGCGCGAAGCACTCGGAGAAGCGGCGGCCCGGTTCGATGCCGGAGCTCCCGGAGGCGAAGTGAGCGGTCTGAATCGCTATCGGCTGGCGGTCGGCCCGTGGTTGGACCGCTGGAGGGTGATGTACTCGGCGACGGTCTGCGACGGGTGGGCCCAGTCGTTCGTGGTCATCGCGCGAAGCGAGGCGGCGGCACACCTGGTCGCGAAGGGCATCAGGCTGTCGATCGCGGAAGGACTCGCCGACGCGAGCGACGTCCAGTCGCTGTACCGCGCCGCCCGGACGACCCTCGGCAGAGTCGACTCGTGAACGCACGTCTGTCGGTGTATTATCGCGGCGTGCGCGTCCTCGTCTGCGGAGGTCGAAACTTTGGACACCTGGCCGACTGTCGCGGTGGCGACTGCCTTTCCTGCGACCCCGTGGACTTCAAGATCATCGAGGCAGAGCTGGCGAAGCTCGGCTCGGGCGACATCGTGATCGAGGGCGACGCGCGCGGAGCCGATCGGATCGGCGGCCACATCGCCGCGGCGTTGGGCCACGAGGTCCTCGTCTTTCCGGCGCAGTGGGATAAGTTCCACAGAGCGGCCGGACTGATCCGCAACCAACAGATGCTCACCGAGGGGAAGCCAGACCGAGTGCTCGCGTTCCACCGCGACCTCGCGCGCTCGAAGGGGACGAAAGACATGGTGGCCCGTTCAAAGTGGGCGGGACTGCCCGTGGAGGTGTTGCCTTGACTTATCCACCGGACATCCCCAAGGGGTTGTTCAGAGACGACGAGGGGTTCCTGAAGGCGGTCAAGGACTATGACGAGAATGGCCTCCCGCGGCGGCCATCCGTCGATCCCTACGACTTGACCGGCAAAGCGTGCACGGCAGTCTCTGCGCGGGACGGGTTCAAAGGGGAGTGCGGACACCCCGCGTTCACCGTCTGGTCGTGGGCGCCTGGGCACCTCGACGGGTACCGCTGCGTCTGTTGCGTCCGCAGGGCGTGGGAGGAATCGTCTGCCAATTTGAAGAAAGAACTCGATTCCCTGCCATCGGGCTGCTCAGCGCAGTCCGAAGGACAGTCGGGAATGGAGGAAACCGATGATTAAGCTGGAGCGCGGCGACTATCATGTGGAGATCGAGTATCCGAAATTGGTCTGGATCGAAGGCAGACTGATTGGAGGTCACTTCGGCGACGGGTACATCGTGCGCGTGTGGCGAGACGTCCCAGAGGCCCCCGGGCCGGCGACGTGGGCCCGTTACAGCGGCGTGGGACCGGTCAATGAAGTGTACCCCTATCAGTGCTGCCTGCGGGGCGAGCTGAAGAAGCCGGGGCTGCTGTTCAACAGATCAGTTCCAAGCGTCGAGCGACAGCTCTCAGACGCCGTCGTTCGCGCCATCGTCTTGGCTGAGCGAGCTGCAGATGAGGCGCAAAAGCGACGCGTCGCCGATGAAGCGCTCGCTGATCTCATACGCAAGGAGATGGTGAGCGGACCGCATGTGGCGTTCCTGTGACGACCGTCGGGACCATATACGATCGCGTCTTACCGAGGATCAGAGAGTTGCGGGTCGGCTTCGATCGTGAGCGCGTCCTGCGCTTCGATCTATACGGATCTCCTCCGCGAGCCGTCTGGCTTCGCCTGAAGAAAGCGCGCGAAGAGAGGAAGGCGATTTGACACTAAGCGTCGAAGTCAAGGCCGAACGCACGGACGCGTGGACGGGCGCCGTCTCGGAAGGCGTCTGTCGCCTCGAGATCCGCGACGGCCACGATAAAAAGCCGTGGATCTACATTACGCGCGGGGGCGTGACCGGCTACGAGTCCCTGTCCGTCGAGTCTTTTCTGAAGCGCGACCGCTGCGATCCCGACGCGTGCGACAAATCCTGGAACGCCTGCTGGGGCACGGAGAAGCGATGGGACGGGCTCGTCGTGCCCGCCCGCGAGTTCCACCGCGCGCTGAAAGAGCTGGGGGTCTTCGATGACGTGCGAGCGTAAGAACTGCGTCGGCGAGTCAGACGCACGCGAGCACCGTCGGCCGTGCGGCCCGATCCAGCCGAACGAGGTCGTATGCGGGGAGGACGACCATGCTCCAGACTGAAGGAGAGAGCGCGGTGGGCATATTCGGTCACGTCGCGATGACGGTCTCTCCCCTGACGTACACGATTTCTGTCGCGGGCATCATCGATCTCGCGTTCGCCTCTAACCTCTCTCGATGGGAGAGCGTCTACCTCGTGCAGGTGATGAGCGAGTCGGGGCTGCCGGTCGTCGACCCGCTGCTCGCGCTCAAGGGACTCGAGTTCGCGTGTCTCGTGAGCAGGACAGACAGCATCTCGGTGGACGCGTTCTGCTCGACAGGCGGCTGCTTCGTGCGCTCGACTTACCACCGCAGCGACCGCAGGCTCATCGCCGAGGTCGCCGCTCAGACCGCGGCGGACGCCGAGCGGATCGCCGGCCTGATCAGGGCGAACATGCCCGCGCCCGTCAAGGCCCTGGACGGGACCTGCCCGTTCACTTTCTGGAACAGGTCTGACAGCGGCCCGCGCAGCTTCTATCGGAGGCTTGCGGTCCCGGCGTGGGACGCGATCATGGACAACTACGCCGAGAGGACAAGGGACGCGCTGGACGACCTCATGAGCATGGCGCCGCCGCTGCCCGGCGGGCGCCTGGTGCTGCTGCACGGTGACCCCGGGACGGGAAAGTCCTACGCTATCCGCGCGCTCGCGAACCGGTGGGCGCCGTGGTGCGCGGCCCACTACGTGACCGACCCCGAGGCGTTCTTCGGAGACGCTTCCTACCTGATGTCGGTGCTCCTCAGTCAGAGTGAGACGGCAGCGGCGGTGGAACCGGACGAGGGGGCGGGCAGCCGCTGGCGGCTGATCATCGCAGAAGACGCAGACCAGTACCTCTCGTCGGACGCGCGCGAGCGCAGCGGGTCGGCTCTCGGCCGCTTGCTCAACGTCACCGACGGGCTGATCGGCCAGGGGTTGAACATGATCGTCCTGCTGACGACGAACGAGCCGCTGGACAAGATCCACCCCGCCGTGAGCCGCCCCGGCCGCTGCCTCAACAGCACCGAATTCATGGCGCTGTCGCTCGAAGAATCGACGCGATGGCTGGCGAACCGCCGCACAGACGCGCCCGTCGACAAGCCCCTCACCATCGCCGAACTGTACGAACGAGCCAGCGGTACGGAGCATGGGAACACGCGCTCGTCTCGCCGCGCGATCGGCTACTTGACCTGACTCGGCCACGCGGGCGCGTCGCCGACTGGTCTCCGTTCGCCCCATGACGCACGCTCTCGCGTAATATATTAGTACCAGCAACGCAGCGGCGAGAGGACGACCAGATGAAGTCCACGAACAGCGACATGACTGAGGCGCTGCGTTTAATTGCAGACCTTTCACCCGTAGCATCGGACGTCCGATGGGATGCAGAAGACGGCTATGCAGCCTATCGCACGCTCGACGGTAAACGTGAGTCCGTGCGGTGCTACGTTGGTGCGCATAACTCGGGGGACTCAGAGGATTTTGGCTACGAAATGGGCCTGTGGGCCGCAGCTAAAATAGCTCGGAAGTACCTTGTGGGCTTCGACCCCGCGCAGGCGCGGCTAGAGGCAGCGGTGGTAGAGGCTGCTATAGCGACCACCGAAGTAGGTGACTACGCTTTTGGCATAGGCGATGTAGATGGTGCGATATTGACGCTCAGAACCCACATCTCGGCGAAGAAGGTAGAAGCGTGACGACTTTTGAACACAGGCATTGTCCGAAGTGTGGCAGAGAGGTTGGTGCTGCCTTTGATACATGCCCACGGTGTAGAGCAAAGGTTGTGCCAATAGAAGCCCATATCGCAGCGAAGGAGGCCAAAGTTGACTGAGACCCCACGAATCACGCTCGCGATGCTCAAGGGCGCTTGCCATGAACAGCGCAGCATCTTCCGCTCCGAATGGCCGAAGGGCGGTCACGCGACCCTCGAAAACGTCCAGCGCGCACAGGCTATTGGCCTCGATCTCGATTGGGGTACGTGCTGGTTCACCCCCGAAGCACTCGCCGAATACCGGCTCGTGACGGCTGCTGCCTGGCTCAAATACGACCGCGTGAGGGCTCCCGCCAACGTCGAATACCAACGCGTGACGGCTCCCGCCTACGCCAAATTCAAGCGCGTGACGATTGCCGCCCAAGCCGAATACCGGCTCGTGACGATTGCCGCACTCGCCGAATTCCAGCGCGTGAGGATTGCCGCCAACGTCGAATACGAGAGCGTGAGGATTGCCGCCCAAGCCGAATACGACCGCGTGACGGCTCCCGCCTACGCCAAATTCAAGCGCGTGACGGCTCCCGCCTGGCTCGCAGCGTTCCTCACCTCGCAGTCACAGGAGGCGCAGGGATGAGCGCAACGCCACGGATCACGCTCGCGATGCTCAAGGGCGCTTGCCATGAACAGCGCAGCATCTTCCGCTCCGAATGGCCGAAGGGCGGTCACGCGACCCTCGAAAACGTCCAGCGCGCACAGGCTATTGGCCTTAATCTCGATTGGGGTACGCGCTGGTTCACAGCAGCCGCCAAAACCGAATATGAGCGCGTGAGGGCTGCCGCCAAAGCCGAATTCCAACGCGTGAGGGCTGCCGCCCAAATCGAATGGCTCGAATACGAACACGTGAGGGATGCCGAATGGCTCGAATACGAACACGTGAGGGATGCCGTCCGCGCCGAATTCGACCGCGTGACGATTGACGCCCAAATCGAATACGGGCGCGTGATGGCTGCCTCCTGGCTAGCAGCGTTCCACGCTTCGCAGCCACAGGCGGTGCAGAGATGAGCTTGACGTTTGCCGAGTTTCAGGCCACAAATCGCCAACAATGGAGGCGGCATCGTGACGCAGCCCAACAGTTCTCCACAGCTACTTGGCAGAATGGAGTTCGATGATGGCACTGGTATTGAACTGTTCCAGTGTCCTGACTGCGAGACTGTTCTCACAACCGAGATTCTTTGCCCTGTTTGTATGCTTCGTCGGGAGATAGCGGACATGCGGGAAGACTTGCGAGCGATTCGATGACGCAGCCCACAAGCATCGAACTGGCAGAGGCACTGGCAGGATTTCTCGGCCTACATCAAGGCGAGGCGAGCAGCACATCGAGAGCAAGGGCAACCCTCCTGCTCGCCCGCTTCGACCCCGAGCAGGCGCGGCTAGAGGCAGCGGTGGTAGAAGCTGCGTTGGCTACTCATACCAAAAGAGCCTATGCCAACCAAGAGTTCGATACCGCCCTTTACAATCTCGAAGCTCACATCGCAGCGCAGGAGGCAGGAGCGTGAACAGGTCCACTCAAGAAGAGCGCAGAGCCGCCCGAGCGAAGCGCGCTGTCGCCTACGCTGCTCGCGACGCGGCCAAGTACGACGGCCCAGAAATCGGCTGGAGTGATCTCACGCTCGCGGAGCGGGAGCGCGTGAAAGCGATGCCCTGCTGGGGCGGTCGCGCGTGGCCGTTCGAGCGCTACGGCTATCGGCGCGAGCGAGCGGGCGGGATGTCTGTCCGCGACTACGACGCGCTGGCCGACGTGTTCTTCGTCGAGGCCGAGCGGTGATGCAGCCATTCGAACGTGTCGAGCCGATTCTCAACGCGGCGATCATCGATGAGGCCAGGCGCGACCCAGAGTTCGCGAACGTGCTCGAGGAGCATCAGAGGAAGTACGCCTCTGGAGAGTCGACGCTCTGGCGCAACGACGCCTATCAGGTCGAGGTCGACACGAACCCGTCTGTCCATTCGGCGTGGCCGAAGACCGTCCACCTCTCGATCAAGCGCGTCGACAGAGAGCCGATCCACGACTGGCGCGAGCTGCAAGAGATCAAGAACGCGCTCGTCGGCCCCGAGGTCGAGGCGATGGAGCTCTACCCAGCCGAGAGCCGCGTCGTGGACACGGCCAATCAGTACCACCTGTGGGCGATCGTCGAACCCGGTGCGCGGTTCCCGGTCGGGTTTGAACAGGGATCGCGCGTCGGGGCCGACGACGCCGCGAGGGTGGGAGCGAGACAGCGCCCATTCAACAAGCCAGCGAACCGGGCCGCGCGGCGCAGGGCGATGAGGGATCGCCGATGAAGTCGACGCGCTACCTCCAGGCCCTCGAGACGCAGATCGACCTCAAGCGGTTCTACGAGTCCGCCGACGGGAAGGCCATCTACTTCGCCTCGCGGACGGGAGACACGACGCCCGGCGGCAGGGATCTGGCCGACGCGCGCAGCGTCCACTACGACGCGCTGCTGTGCCTACTGGACGTCGGCACGCCGACGTATGTCGACCCGAGGATCACGCAGGCGCTGTCTGACGCGATGCCCACCCTGCCGGACAAGATCCCGCTCCACGCCGACGACGTGCCCATGCCCAGCGGGTTCGCCTACCTCGACGGAGCGCCGTGGCGCCTGCCGCCGACGGTCGCCGGGTTCGAACAGTCGATCACCGCGATCGGCTGGCTGACGCTGAAGGACGGCCTCATCTGGGTCAGCGCGTTCGGGACCGTGCGCGAGCCGGGTCATCCGTCGGCCGTCGACCACCTGTCTCAGGTGCTGTTCTCGGAGGCCTGGCGCGTGGGAGACCCCATCGACCACGACGGCGACCTGGCGAGAGAGCTCGCGCACGTCGGAGAAGACACGTCGGTCCACGTGAAGTTCATAGACCACACCCAGACCGCGCGCGTCATCGACGTCCCGGCCGCCGACGTGTACGCGTCTGAGTACATGCGACGGATCGAGGGGCGGCGATTCGCCTACGCGCTGTGGCACTTCATGGGGCAGCGGATCGTCTCGCTAGAGCGCGGCCACCTAGATCGGGCGACGCGACGGAGGATGCCGCCAGAGCGCCAGGACTCGGTCGTCCAGATCGTCGAACTGCGCGCGCGACAGGTGACGCCGCGCGAGCCGGGGATGGAAGAAGCGTCGCGCCAGTACAGCGTGCGCTGGGTCGTGCGCGGGCACTGGCGCTCGCAGTGGTACCCGTCGCTCGACAGGCACAAGCCCCTCTGGATCTCGGCCTACGACAAGGGGCCAGAGGGCGCTCCCCTCAGGAGCGCTACCAAGCTCTTCGCGGTGGTGCGCTGATGTCGCGCGATCTTCAGGCCCTAAGTGATGCAGCCGGATACGACGAGGCTGGCCAACTCGCCCTCGCTGAGATCCTAGACCTGGCCTCGTCCGAGGACAGATCGATCACGCGCCTGCGCGAGATCCGCGCCCTCTGCCTCGATATCCGGCGGCACCACTACGCGCTGGCAGGTATGCCGGACCCAGGCGACGACTCTTCATTCACGCGAGCGACACGCTGATGTACGTCCACGAATGCGGGGCCTGTTTCGCGCCGATGAATCGCCACAGCGAGATGTGCGTCTTCGGCTGTTTCCACTGGCCAGCGCTCTGTTGCCCAGGCTGCGACTGCGAATCATTCCAGGAAGCTCATCCACCCGACACAGTGCTGCGCCCCGGCGTCGACCGCGTTTTTGGGCGATTCACCTATATTGGGTTCGATCAAGCCGCGTGGAACGAGCTCGGAGCACGTGTCTCTGCACTACCTGACGGCCCTGGTGGCGCGGCGCGCGGTCGAGATGGGGAGATATACGCATGAGCCGCGCGAACGAAGTCAACCGCAAACTCAGAGACATCTCACAGTTCGGCAACCTCTATCCGACCGACGTCGCCTACTTGCAGCGGAAGATCTTGGCGGCGGGAGAAATGAAGTCTGCGATCAAACACTTCCTCGATCGCGTGGAAACTGATAGCGGCACGAGCTTGATGTATGAGCTCAACATCGCCGAGCTCAAGATACGGATGGAGGAGTACCTGAATGTCAAGAACTGACGAGCAGCTCATCGCGGCGACCGCCGCGCCGAGGAGGCTCATCACGTGAACTGGCAGATCATCGACATACTCACGCTTACGATCGGTCTTGCGGTCGCGATCGTGATGGTCGCGTCGCCCGGCGCGAAGACGACTCCACACGCGCCCAAGATGTCGGTCGAGTTCGTCCCAAAGTCGCTGGATGAATGGCTGGCCCAGGCAGACTGTCCGGTGCCCTGTCGCCCGCTGATGTTCCGTCAAGACGGTCACAGCTGGGAAGACGTCCCGCTTCAGACGGTGACGTATACGGCCGCCGAGCAGTGTCATCTGTGCGGCGCGCGGCGGGCTTTCAGGCACTCGTACTGACGGCGCTTGAGAGAGCCCGTGTCTTCGAGGCCAGAGTCGAACTCGGCAGACGGTCCCGCGCGCGCGAGGTGTATTATCATCGGGGGGAGGTGGCGTCGATGAATGACGACAACGACTTCGTCGAACAGCTCGTTGAAGCCGTGAATGCTTCCGACAGTTTCCTCGACGAGATCGGGTTCCTCGGCCTCGCTCACCTGGAAAAGATCGAGGCGATCCCAGCCGTCCCAGCCGCTATCACGCGCGAGAACATCCCGCATCGCGAGTTCAGGATGCGCTGTCTCGCGATCTACGAGAAGCGAGACGGGCGCCGCCCCACGATCGAGCAGTGGATGGCGCTCACCGGGGTGAGCAAGCCGACGGCCAAGAGAGACATCGAGATCGCCGAGACCGCTAACCACGCGGGTTCATTCGACGCGGGCGACGGGTCGAGGCACCTCGGGACCGTCTCCATCGGCGCTCTAGCGCGGGCCGCAGACAGAGCAGATCTCGGCGGCAATCGTGCGCTAACCATCGACAGGCCGAGGAGTCTTCTGCCCGACGACCTCGACGACGACCTCGACGACGACTACGGCGATGAATGATCGGCTCGACAGGGCGCTCAATCGCGTCACGATGTGGCGTAGCGCATTTGCGGGCTGGCAGCTGGGGACGCGCCCGAAGGGAGACCCAGAGTGCGACGCCGTCCGCGATCATCGCGAGCTGTCTATCGCGCTTCGCGTCGAAGCGTCCGCTCTCGCGCGAGTCCTGATCGACAGGGGGATCATGACAGTCCAGGAATGGGAGAACGCGGTGGCCAGCGAGGCCGACGCGCTCGAGCTCCTCTACGAAGCGAGCTTTCCCGGCATCAGCGCCACCGTTGATGGTCTCACGTTCGACGAGCGCGCCGTTAAGACGATGCGCGGCTGGAAGCCGTAGTGACGGCGGTCGCGAAGAAGCCGAAACCGAATCCGGTCATCGGCGTGGGGCAGCCGGGGCTGATCAGGCTGAACCTCTTCGGTCGGATAGTCGACGAGGTGTTCGGCACCATGCCCTACCTCGTCGGGTCTGCGGCGCGCGGGAAGCAGTGGCGAGACGTGGACGTGCGGCTGATCCTCACCGATGAAGAGTACAGGCAGTGGTGCGGAGAGCCGGCGAGACCGGAGTGGGTCAACCCGCGCTGGTCGGGGCTGTGCCTGGCGTTCGCGACGCTCGGGCGCGAGATGACGGGCCTCCCCGTCGACTTCCAGATCCAGACGATGGCTATGGCGAACGAGCTCTTTGGCGGCGAGGTCCGCGTCCCGCTCGGCCTCGCGCTCGCCTCGGGAGCGAGGCCGTGATCGCGCTCACCCACGAAGAATATCTGAAGAGGACAGGCGCCCAAAACGTGCGTGATCGTGAGCGTTTCACGGGCGTTCGTGTCGACGCCGTGGTCTTCGACATCAGGTCTGGACTTCCGGTGGACCTGACAGGACCAGAGCCGCGTCGCGTCGGTCCGGCCGCATTCATGCTCCACGGGATCAGCTTTCCCGTCGAGGAGATCGACGCGTCAGAACTCAGATTGAACATGGTCGCGATGCTCGCGCGGGCGTTTCAAGTTCCTGCATTCCCACGCGATGAACGCGTTGGACTCGGACGATGAGCTGCGCTCACGTCGATGACGATGGCCTCTCCTGGTGGGGCGGAGCCGTCAAGATCATGCTCTCCTGCCACCACACCCCGAGGGGATATGTCCTGCTCGGGGTCGTCGAGCATCCGGAGGTCGCCGTCTACCTCGGGACGAGCCTCCACTGGGAGGAGAATCACGCGCGACCGGGCGGATGGACCGACTGCCGACACTGGTACGGGGACGATCCGGACGACATGAGGATGGTCTACGCAGCGATGCGCCAGTGTCTCATCGCGGGCGACAGCGAAGCTCGCTGGCAGGACTTCGCGGCAGACGAGGACGTCGGCAAGCGCTCGCCGCGCGGCATGGCCGCGACTCTGGGCATCGTCTCAGCCACATTCAAGGCCCTCCTCGGCGATGAGCAGCGCTCCACCTAGGACAGGCAGGGGGGACGCACAAACAGTCTGGTAAGATGTCTTATAATGCGCAAGAGACTGGAGATTGCCGAGCGCTTCACCCTCAATTCTCCCGTGGTATATTAGTACTACACGACGGTGAATGATGGGGAATCGATGATCGGCTACCAGCGCTTCGGGGGTTTGGCCGAGGTGGACATCGCCAAACTGACGGCCGAGTGTTCTAAGGTCGCGTACTCGTCGGCCGCCACGGCGCACCATTCGCTGGCCGAGATCCGCGTGAAGAACCTCGATGACGGCCTGCGCGTATACCACTGTCCGCACTGCGAGCTCTGGCATTTGGGACACAGCAAGCGGCCGTGAGTAACGCCTTGACTGCCGCTGACAAGGGCGATGTTCAGGCGATCTCGATCGGCAGCCAGACGCTGTGGGGCAGGGTCGCAGCGATCGGCCTCATAGGGGGCGAGCGGTACTACTGGATGGTGGACAAGAACTCCGTGTCAACGATGCCGGCGTGCGTGGTGGAAGCGTGAAGACTCTCTCGTTTGGACGCGTTCATCTTGGCGTCTCGACCCAGCTCATGCTCGGCGTGGCTTGGTTCGACTCCTCGCTCGAGCTGAGCGTTGGCCCGTTCTTCGTGCTCGTGCTCTTCTGGAAAATAAAGAGCGACGGCGCCCACGGCGCTGTCGAGACAGCGGGCCCCAGATGATTGATGTCTTCAAGACCGAGAACGCGTTCGGGACCGGGGAAGTCCGCTCGTGGGCGTCTCTGCTCGACGAGAACTGCCGCCGGCAAGCCGAGGCGATCAGTCGCGTGCCGATCCTGGACGGCTACCTCGCGCTCATGCCCGACGCCCACTTCGGCTACGGGCCGCCTGTCGGCTCGGCGTTAATCACGACCGACGCGATCATGCCCTACGCGGTCGGGAGTGACATCGGCTGCGGGATGATCGCCATCAAGACAACCATAGAACGGGGCCGATTCGGCGAAACCGAACTGCGCCGGCTGGCGGGGAACGTCCGCACCCTGATCCCTTCGGGGCCAGCAGCACACGAGACGCCCTCGGAACTCAGCGATGAGTTCTTCGCGGGCTATGGCGATGCGCCGGGCCTCACTCTGTTTGGGCAACGGGCGGAACACATGGCCTCAACCGCTCGGCGACAATTCGGTACTCTCGGCGCGGGCAATCATTTTGTGGAAGCGTGCGTCGGATTCGATTCGCCCGAAGCGCCCGTTTGGCTTGTGCTTCACAGCGGATCACGCGGCATCGGGAAGATGCTCTGCGACGTTCATGTAGCGGCTGCCAAGGCGGTCTGCATGAGAGACGTGGAGCGGCTGGAGTCCCCCGACTTCGCCTTCGTGCGGCGGGGCGATCCCGCGTATGGGGCATACATCGCGGACATGGTGTGGGCGCAGAATTTCGCTCACCACCAGCGCGAGGCAATGATGGAGGCGTTCACCGACGCCGTCAAGACTTCGCTCGGTATCACACACGACTCGCTCGACTACGAGACCGTGGCGAACTGCCACCACAACTACGCCGAGGAGATCGCCCCGGGTCGGTGGCTGACCCGCAAGGGCGCGATCGACGCTTCGCTCGGCGCCGTGGGCGTCATCCCCGGCTCGATGGGCGCCGCGACATACATCGTCCGCGGCCTCGGCAACGAAGAAGCGTACTGCACGTCTCCGCACGGGGCGGGTCGACTGCTCGGACGCGGCGTCGCTCGGCGCACCCTGAGCCTCGACGACTTCAGGGCGCAGATGGGCGGCCGGACGTGGCAGGACCGAGACGCCGACGAGCTGCTCGACGAAGCGCCGGGGGCGTACAAGCCGATAGAGACCGTGATCGCAGACAGCGCGTCGCTGGTCGAGACGACCGCCGTGTTGAGTCAGTTCTTCAACTACAAGGGGGTCGGCTCGGGCCACGGGAAAGGCGTGAAGCGATGAGTCCCTCAACGAGCCGTGACGACGCCACCAGAATGTTGATAGAGGCCGTGCGGCTAGAACACGCGGCCCATGGGAACCCACGCGACGGCGATTGCGCGCTCTGCGTCGCTCTCCGCGACCTCGACGATGCGCCTGAAGAGACCGACGCAGACCGCGTCTTTCGCAAGCTGGCACGATCGTTCCCCATCTGGCGAGATGGCCAGCGGACGCCGGCAAACCACGATTGGCTGTGTGGACGATTTCTCAACGAAGTCTTGGGGACGACCTACAAACACGAGTGGATAGGCGTCCAAGCCCAAGAATGGACCGATGCCGATGCGGCGCTCGACGCTTATCTCGCTCACGCTCAATCGAACGGCGGGGTGAAGCTAGAGAAGCTGCGACGCGCCGCGGCTGGCGTGTTTCCCGACGGCGATAGGAACGCGCCATCGAGGGCTTGGGATGAGCTCCGCAGCGCACTGGATGAGACGCGATGAGCGATCGCGCTGTCGAGTGTTGGTCATATCTGTGTGCCGCGATCGTGAGTATGTCGATCGCGTGGCTCATCGGCCTGGCGGCTTTTGTAGATTGGAACAATCGCGATCTCACTTTTCGCGCCTGCGTAGCTTACGCCTACGGAATACTGCCGTTCGTGCTGGCGGGGGTCGTCGGCGCCGTTATGGCTTGGAGGAAGCGATGAATCACTATCACAGTTCCAAGGAGACATGTCCGGTGTGTTCTCCCGTTGCCGATATGACGACGCTACACGACAGGATGGAAGCCGCGATCACACGAGCTGCGTCTGAGCACGACTACGGCTGCGGACACCTCGGCCTGATGATCGAGCTCGTCGCCTGTCTTCGCGGCGTCTCGGCAGAATTAGACGCGAAGCGCTCCGAGAACACAGACACCATGAACCGCATCATCGAACGAGATCTCCTGGTCGCTCAGCTCCGGCGCGTTCTCGCGATCTACGCGCAGCTTGGCAACCCGGAGTTCATCAAGCAGTTAGTAGAATCCAAGCGGTTCTTCGACGATGGTGGCGTGGGAAAGACGCTCGCAGACTTGGTCACAGAGATCGGTGACGACCGATGAGCGTGTGCGTCTACGTCGCCTGCGATCGCTGCGGAGCCGCGACCGAGGCGTACCGCCTGAGGGCGCAGGCAGTCAGATCTGCGAAGCTCTCCGGATTCTTGACGCGCGGAAAGAGGAACTACTGCTCTGTCGAATGCGACCGCCTCGAGAGCGTCCGACTGGAGAAGGAGGCGTAAGTGGCAGGCGAGATGGCGCAGTTCCGCGGCGGCGG
>Ga0315281_10006403_pt1 | contig 16753 bp, 12 predicted proteins | sample YL17G07_0_MG_FD_204540 | JGI IMG/M metagenome (GOLD analysis project Ga0315281, IMG submission 204540) | Sediment microbial communities from Yellowstone Lake, YNP, Wyoming, USA - YL17G07_0 | ecosystem: Environmental > Aquatic > Freshwater > Lake > Sediment | place: USA: Wyoming | collected...
CCCTGGCCCCCAGCATGGCGAGCATCCATGGACTGGAGCCGGCGAGCGCGCTTCCCGGTCCGCCAACCAGTCCGGCGCAGACGACGGGAGGCGCCGGAAGGCGGAACGCGGGAGAGGATGCCGTCGTGGCGCCGGGATGGAACTCCTCGATCGGGGGCGCGAGCTTGGATCTCGGCAGTTGGATGGGCTTCCCGGAATCCGCCGGAATCCCCGGGGTGGCCGGTGTGGACACGCCGGCAGGCGCCACCGCAGCCGTCACGGCGGGCGCGCGGGCTTCGCGCACCGCCTGGTCGCCGAGAAGGTAGATGTTCTGGCACCCGGATTCCATCGAGACCGCGAGCAACCGCTTGCCGTCCCGGGCCCACCGGCCCGAGTAGATTCCGGTCCGCGCGTCGGTGACCCGGCGCACCTCGCGTCCGTCAATCGACGCCAGGTAGAGGTTGAGTGCTCCCCCGTCCCCGGAGTCGAAGAGCACCCAGCTCCCGTCCGGCGAGACGTCCGGATGCGACCCCGTGACCGCCGGGTTCGGCACGAGGAGCCGCGAGGCCGGGCTGGCCGAGGAGATGTCGTCGATGATGCGGAGCCGCGATTCCGTCTCCCCTTCCGAGGCATAGACGATCTTCGTTCCGTCGGGCGTGAACGCGGGCGAATCCGCCGCTTCCCCGTCCCGCGTGAGCTGGCACCAGCTCCCGCTCGCGATGTCGGCAAGGTAGAGTTCGGACGTCTTGCCGTCGAACCCGGCGAAGGCGATGGACTTGCCGTCCGGCGAGAACCGGGGGTCGCCGATATCCATGAGGGGGAACGAAAGCCGGCGCCGGATCTTCCCGTTGCGCGAGGAGACGAGGGCGATCACGTTCCGCGGTCCCTCCTTGAGGACCACTGCCAGGAGTTTGCCGTCGGGCGACCAGTCGGGAGGGCTCGCGCTCACCTCGTGCGAGGCGTTCCCGAAGAGCGCGGACGGGCCGTGGCCTTTCCGCATCACGAACAGGTTGCGGTAGCCACGGTGGTCGGAGAAGAACGCGACCGAGTCCTCGGTCGGGCAGGCGGCCGGCGCGTTGTTGATCTCGGTCACGTTGGGGGTTCCCGTCACGAGCGGAATCCCGTAGTCGCCGGCATCCTTGCGCCCCTTCGACGCGCTCCAGCACTTCTCCTTGAGCGCAATGCGCCACTTGCGGTCGAAGTCGGCCAGCGAGATCCCGACCTTGTCCTGGAACACCTGGGCGAAGGTCTTCGCGTCCTCGATGCCCTTCAGGATCGCGGGGATCTTGTCCTCGCCCCAGTGCTCGCCCAGGTAGTCGAGGGCCGACTGGCCCGCCTTGTAGCCGAGGTAGGCGTCGTGGGGCTCGAGGTGGTTGAACGAATGCAGGCGCGAGAGCGGAGGCAGCCGGTCGTTCAGGACCGCGTCGCGAAGGACCATCTCCCCCTGCGCGTCCCAGTAGTTGGCGACATGCTCGGCCATCCCCTCCATGAACCACTGGGGAACGAGGACGGACTTGTAGAGGCTGTAGGAGCGCAGGCCCTCGCCGTAGAGGATGAAGAACTGGTGGGCGTGGACGAGCTCATGCGTGATGACGTGGCGCCGTTCCACCGGGGAACCCGAGAGCGGCAGGACCACGCGGGTTTTGAAGACCTCCGTGAATCCGCCGACCCCCTCATCGAGCGGTTCCGTGGTCACGTTGGTCTGGATGAAGTCGTGGAAGGTGGCATAGAGGAACAGGGGAACCTTCCGCTGGGGAGCCCGGATGAGACGGAAATACTCGATCTCCATCTGCCAGGCGCGCTCGGCGGTCTGGCAGACTTCGTAGGCCAGCGCCTCCTCGGCCGGGTAGTAGTAGATCTCGAAATGCTCGGTGTTGAGGACGCGCCATTCGAACTCCTGGTGGCGCACCTTGTTGATCGCGCGCGTGTCGCCGGCGACGGCGACCGCGGCGGCGAGCAGGGCGGCCGCCGGGAACGCGCGGGCCCGGCTCACCGGGAGTCCTCTCCCTCCGCCAGTCGCGAGGCGTGAGCCGCGGCGACCCACGCCTCGACCAGGCCTCCGGTCTCACGCACGGACGCGCCCAGCGCCGCGAGGCGCGCGCGGAGGCGCGGCCCGGGATCGGTCCAGGCGAGACGCTTCCAGAACCGGGTCCGGAGGATTTCCTCGACGGCCTCCGCCACCCTCGGAAGGCCTTCCCCCGTCAGCGCGGAGGCGGGCAACGACGGGCCCGGAGTGGCGACGGCCAGGCGCGCGGTCGCTCCTCCGTCCTCGAGCTTGTCGATCTTGTTCAGCACGGTCACGATCGTGCCGGGGGCGACGCCCAGGACCTCCAGCTCCGCCAGCACCGTCGCGGCCTGCCGGGCGGCGTCCGGGTGACTGGTGTCCACCACGTGGAGGACGGCGTCGGCTTCCCCGATCTCCTCGAGGGTGGCCCGGAAGGCGACACGGAGATCGCCGGGCAGGTCGCGGATGAAACCAACGGTGTCGGTCAGCAAGCCGCGGCCGCCGCCGGGCATGCGCATCTGACGCACCTGCGGATCGAGCGTGGAGAACATCCGGCGTTGCGCGACCGCGTCCGCCCGCGTGAGCGCGTTGAAGAGCGTGGACTTTCCGGCGTTCGTGTACCCGGCCAGGGCAACCAGGGGCCAGGAGCGATCGTGCCGGCGCTCGCGCTGGCCGGCCCGGCGGGCCCTAAGCTGCTCGATCTCGCGCTTCACCCGGCCCATGCGCTCCCGGATGCGGCGGCGGTCGTATTCGAGTTTCTGCTCGCCGGGCCCGCGGGTCCCGAGCCCTCCGGCTCCGCGGCGGGTCCCGACCCCTCCACCGCCCCGGGCGCCCTGTCCCCCGGCGCGGCGTCCAAGCCGGGAGAGCTGCGTCCCCTTTCCCGAGAGCCGCGGCAGGCGGTAAAGGAGCTGGGCGAGCTCGACCTGCAACTGGCCCTCGCGTGACCGCGCCCGCTGGGCGAAGATGTCGAGGATGAGCGCCGTGCGGTCGACGACCCGGCAAGGAAGCGCCTCGTCAAGCCGCCGCTGTTCTCCCGGGCTGAGCGACTGCTGGGTCACGATGACGCCCGCGCCCGTCGAGTCTGCGAGCAGGGCGACCTCGCGGAGCTTGCCTTCCCCCAGCAGAGGCCCGCCGTCGCGGCGCCGTTGGGCCACGCGGTCGACAACCTCCGCGCCGGCGCTGCGGACGAGCTCCTCCAGCTCCTGGAGGTCCGCGACCGCGGGGGCAGCCGGCCCCTGGTAGGCGGTCACGACAAGCACCCGCTCGCGCGCGCTCGCGCGGGACGGCCGGCGGGACGGGGACGGTCTGATGTCCGTTTGAGCGCCTCCTTCGAAGGTTAACGCAAGACTGCCCCGGCCTAGGGGGGGCCCGGGCACCTCCCCCAGTATCGCAGGGATGGGGGGCCCGAGGTTTAGCCGATGCCGGGCGCAGGCCGCCTGCGGTTGCCGAGCCTGCTAGCGCGGGAACCGGAGACGGCGGAGAAACCGGGGAGCGGGCCGGAACCGCAGGAGGAAGCGTTCCCGGACAGGCTTCCTGGATCCCGTTCGGGGGTCGTACATGGAGGCCCGGCGGCTCGGGCGGAAGGAAAACGTCCCGAAGTGATTGAGGCGCACCGCGCGACGCGCGCGCAGTGCCCGTTCGATCCCGCCGGTGACCAAGGAGACCGCGCGGACCGCCTGCGGCCGCGGCAATCCCGCCCGAATGGCGGCGGCCACCAGCGCGGGCCGGCTCACGGTCATCCCGGCCGGCTCTCCTCCTCGGAGCGCGCGTCGCGGTCCAGCAACTGCTCGAGCGCACGGCCGGCGGGGACGTCGTCGAAGAGCACGCGGTGGGTCTGTTCCGTAATGGGCACGGGAATGCCCTTCTCCACCGCCAGTTTCAACGCCGACCGGCAGGCCTGCACCCCTTCCGCGACCTGCTGCATGCCCGCGAGGACGTCCTTCAACCGCTCTCCGCTCCCAAGCCGGCGGCCGAGCCGGCGGTTGCGGCTGTGATCGCTGGCGCAGGTGACCACCAGGTCCCCCAGCCCCGCGAGCCCCATGAAAGTCTCGCGCCGGGCGCCCAGCGCGACGCCCAGCCGCGTGATCTCGGCGAGCCCGCGCGTCACGAGCGCCGCCTGCGAGTTGTCCCCCAGGCCGAGCCCGTCCGCGATCCCGCACGCGATCGCGATGATGTTCTTGAGCGCTCCCCCCAGCTCGACGCCCGCGACGTCGGTCTGGGTATAGACGCGGAACCGGGGCGCAAAGAAGACTCCCTGGACGAGGGTCGCCGTGGACTCCGACTCGCTCGCGGCGACGACGGCCGTCGGGAGATCGCGGCCGACTTCCTCCGCGTGGCTGGGACCCGAAAGCGCGCAGAGACGGGCCGCGGGAACGCCCATCTCGTCGGCAAGGATCTGGGTGGGTCGCCGCCCGGTGTCGTGGTCCAGGCCCTTGGCGACGCTGACCATGGTCGCGCCCGTTGACTTCCACCCGCCGAGCTTCCGCGCGACCGCGCCGAGCGCGTGGCTCGGGACCGCGAGCACGATGATGTCGCGCGGGCCGTTCGTCACGGCCGCCAGGTCGCGCGCGACCTCGATTGAGGCGGGAATCGGCACGCCGGGCAGGAAAGTCGAGTTCAATCGCTTGCGCTCTATCTCGTCCGCGACCTCGGGTTCGCGGACCCAGAGGATGACGCGGTGTCCGCCGTTGGAAAGCAGGCGTGCGATCGCGGTCCCCCATCCGCCCGCGCCGACGACGGCGATCGTCCGGGCTGCCGTCATCGAGGTCCCTGCCGCGGACGTCCAAAACGGTGCTCCGTGCCGTTGATGATCCGGCCGATGTTGGCGCGGTGGCGGACCACGATCGAGACCGCGGCCAGCACGGCGGCGGCCTCGATGACCGGGTCGCGCCACGACCCGGACAGGGCGAAAGTGAGGACGGGCAGGACGAGGGCTGCCGTGATCGAGGCGGCCGAGACCATGCGCGTCAGGGCGAAGACCAGCCCGAAGGCCGCCACGGCTCCCGCAAGAGGCAGGGCGGCGAGGTGCAGGAACGCCCCGGCGGAGGTGATCACGCCCTTGCCGCCCCGGAATCCGAGCCAGGGGGTCCAGTTGTGGCCCGCCACCGCCGCGAGCGCGGCGGCCACGCGGAGGAGAGGATCGGCATCCGCCCTCGCTGCGATGTCGACCGCGAGCCAGCCCTTGAACCCGTCCAGGAGCCCTGCCGCGATTCCGGGGCCCGGCCCGAGCGTGCGGAAGACGTTGGTCGCACCCGGATTGCGGCTGCCGTGTTCGCGGATGTCGATGCCGCGGAGCAGGCGCGGCACGAGGTAGCCGAACGGGACCGAGCCCACGAGCCATGCGCCCGCGATGGACGCCGTCCAGACGGCCGCGGCGGTCATTTCTTCGCCCACCGGATGAGGACCGGCACCCCGTGGAACCCGAACGCCTCGCGGATCCGGTTCGCCACGAACCGGACCCCGAGCTTCTCGCCCCGGGGCGCGACGACGGAGAACGCCGGGGGGGAGCTCGCGGACTGTCGCACGATCCACGGCTTGCCCGGCGAGGGCCAGGCGAACGCGACGCCCGCCAGCGCCTGCGGCGAGACGCGGGTCCGCCTCAGTTCGAGGAGGTCCCCGAGCACGCGTCGCAAGGCGCCGACGCCTTCCCCGGTGACGGCGGAAGTCATGAGGACGGGAAGGCGGCCCAGGCCGGGGAACCTCTTGTGGAGGAACGCCACGGCCTCGGGCAGGAGTTTCTCCGCCTGCCCGGGATCGAGGAGATCGACCTTGTTGAGGGCCACCGCGATGCAGGGCGCCGCGCTCTCGGCCTCGGACGCCAGCCGCAGGTCCTGCCGGACGAGCGGCAGGGTCAGGTCCAGGACGAGGACGGCGACGTCCGCGCCCACAAGGCTGCGCAGCGCCCGGTCCTGCGAGTCCCGGGCTATCGCGTCTCCCGCCTCCTGGCGATGCGAGACTCCTGCGGTGTCCACGAACTCCCACTGCGAACCGGCCAGTTGCGCCTGCCCCACCACCGGATCACGCGTCGTGCCCGGCGCGGCGTCCACGAGGCTCCGCTCCTCCTCGATCAGGGCGTTGAACAGGCTGGACTTCCCGACGTTGGGCTGGCCGAGCAGGATGCCGCGAGCCGCCTTGGCGGCCGCCGGTTCGGGAGCGGCGGCGGAGAGCGCCGCGATCCGCCGCCGCAGTTCCGAGAGGTTGCGGTTGCGCACGGCCGAGACCGGGAGGGCGGTCCCGAGTCCCAGCCGCGACCATTCCCAGGCGGCCGCATCCTCCTCCGCCCGGTCGCACTTGTTGCAGACCGCGAGGGCGGTGGTCCCCGCCCTCCGGATCGCATCCGCGAGCCGGAGATCGTCCTCGTGTACGGCTGCGTCACGGGCCACGACGAAGACGGCGGCCTCCGCCCGTGACAACAGGCGGGAGACCGCTTCGTCAAGCCGTGAGCCGAGTTCCCCGCCCGCGTTCCATCCGCCGGTGTCGGCGAGGCGGACGGTGCGTCCCTCGATTTCCATGGATGCCTCCAGCCAGTCGCGCGTGGTCCCGGCGATTGACGATGTGATCGCGGCCGCGCTTCCGACCAGGCGGTTGAAGAGCGTGGACTTCCCCACGTTGGGCCGTCCCACGATGACGATGAGGTCGCGTCGAGGGCTCAAGCCAGGCTGAACCGCTTGCCCGGATGCTGGCGGGCGCAGCGTTTGAGCTCGAGCACGCAAAGGACCGGCATGAGGCTGGCCATGGGGAGGCCGAGCTTCCGCGAGAGCTCGTCCGCGTGGACGGGCTCCGGGGTAAGCGCCGCGTAGACCGACGCCTCGACCGTCCCGGCCGCGGGGGCGGCACCCCCGGAGGCGAGCGGCTGGGGCGTGAACACGGCGGCGAGCTCCACGAGGATATCCTCGGCGCTCTCGGTCAGCTTCGCGCCGTCCTTGATCAGCCGGTGCGGGCCGCGGGCGGAGGGCGAGAAGACGTTGCCGGGCACCGCGAAGACCTCGCGCCCCTGCTCGGCCGCGTGCCGGGCCGTTATCAGGGCCCCGCTCTTCTCGTGCGCCTCCACGACGACGACGCCCAGGGAGAGCCCCGCGATGATCCGGTTCCGGCGCGGGAAGTTCTCCTTGCGGGGTCCCGTTTCGAGCGGGAACTCGCTGACCAGACAGCCGTGCTGGGCGACCATTTCGCGGAGGGACTCGTGACCGCGCGGGTAGTCGACGGTCAGGCCGCATCCCAGCACCGCGACCGTGCCTCCCCCCGCCCGGACGGCGGCGCGGTGCGCGGCGGCATCGATGCCGCGGGCGAATCCCGACGTCACCACCAGCCCCCGAAGCGCGAGCTGTGAGGCCAGCGCCTCGGCCGCGGAACGCCCGTAGAGCGTCGCGTTGCGGCTCCCAACCACCGCGATCGCGGGCCGGGAAAGCCAGGCAGGGTCGCCCCGGACGTACAGGGCAAGCGGGGGGTCGGAAATCTGCTTCAGTCTTTCGGGGTAGGCGGCCGAGGTGATGTCCACGACGCACCAGCCGTGCCGCAGGGCCTCCTCGCGTTCCCGCTCGCCGAACCGGCGCCGGAGGAGCTCGGTCAGCAGGGCGGATTCGTGGGGGTTGAGCAGAAGCCGGCTGGCGGCATCCGGGAGATCACCCGGCGAAACACCTGCTTCCACGAACCTCCGCATCGTGATTCCCGCGGCGTTGAGGGCGAGACATGCCGCCGGGATCCCGGCGTCCGGACTACCGGCGGGAGTCTGCGCCGGCACCGGAGGCCAGGGGAAGCCTGGAGAGCCTGGCCTGGTCCCCCAACTGGACGGGGGTGAAGATTTTCATGACGGTGACGAAGCTCTGGTGCGGCGTCACCTTGACCACCCGGCCATAGGTGAGCTGACGATCCCTTCCGGGCAGGGGTATCTCGCAGAGCCACGCGACCGCGACCCCGTCGGCACTGCCCCGGTCCACGATCAGGGTGTCGTCCACGCGCGCCTGGTAGACGCGGTCCTCGCCGAAGCAGTGGACCTTCCCCACTACCGGCCTGCCCGTCCCGCCGCGCGCCGCCCGCCGCTGGCGGTCGAAGTCGGCGCGGACGTCGTCAAGCGAGTAGAGCAGGTCGCCCCCATACATGCCGTCGCGCGCGCGCCTGACTACTCCCCGGCTCACGTCGGGGCCTGCCGACTGGTCGACGACGACCAACCCCAGGTAGCGGGCGGAGCACCGGGTATTCTCGGGCCGGTACGCAACGAACGTCCGCCCCCGCGGGTGCGTTCCGCTGACCAGGATGTCCTGGTTCGTGGTCGCGGCATTGTGGTCGGCATCGGCGGGTCCGACCACCCGCGAGACGGGCTTGACGGCGGAATCGGACGGCATTCCGGCGCGGACGAAGTCGTCGAACTCGCGATCCTGGCTTCCGAGCCTCCAGACCGGGGCCGCCGTGACCTCGCGCTCGAGCTTCAGGGGGGCAACCGGCGCGGGGGCTTCGGCGGCAGCGGCGGCGGCCGGCGCCGCCTCTTCTGTCGCGGGCACTTCGGTCTCGGCCGCTTCGGCCGGGGCCGCTTCGGCCGGGGCCGCTTCGGCCGGGGCCGCTTCGGCCGGGGCCGCTTCGGCCGGGGGCGATTCGGCCGCCGGGGCCTCGACCGGAACGACCTCCGTGGCCGGACCTTCCGCCGCAGGAGCCTCGGCCGGGACCTCTGTTGCCGGCACTTCTGTCGCGGGAGCCTCAGCCGCAGGCTGTTCCGCCGGCAACTCACCGGCCGGCGCCGCGGGCTGTTCCGCCGTCGGAAGCTCGGGACCCGGACCGGCGGGCGCCGGTTCCGCCGTCGGGAGCTCCGGAGCCGGCGCTTCCGCCGCGGGCGCGGGCTCAACCGCAGGCGCCGGTTCCGCCGTCGGCAGCTCGGGAGCCGGCGCTTCCGCCGCGGGTGCGGGCTGCTCGGCGGGCGGAGTCTCGGCGGTCGGCAGTTCGGCCGCGGGCTGTTCCGCCGGCGGAGTCTCGGCGGTCGGCAGTTCAGCCGCGGGCTGTTCCGCCGGCGGAGTCTCGGCGGTCGGCAGTTCAGCCGCGGGCTCCTCGGCGGGCGGAGTCTCGGCCGCGGGCAGTTCGGCCGCGGGCTGGTCGGCGGGCGGAGTCTCGACCGCAGGCAGTTCGGCCGCGGGCTGTTCCGCCGGCGGAGTCTCGGCCGCGGGAGCCTGCGTTTCGGGCTCGGCGGAAGTGGCCTCATCCGCCGGCACCGGCACCGCCTCGTCATCGGCCGCCGCCGCAGCGCGCGGCCCGACCACGACCAGCGAAAGCGCGAAGGTGAGAGTCCAGATCGTCCTGTTCATGATGCTATGCCTGTCCTGCCCCGACGAGGGTCTCCAGGAGCTTGTCGGAGATGTCGAAGTTCGCCCACACGTGCTGGACGTCCTCGTGCTCTTCGAGCGTATCCATGAGTTTCACCATGTTCTCCGCGTTCCTGCCGTCGAGCGGCACCGTGTTCTTCGGAAGCTTCACGATCTCGGCCGAGGCCGGCTGGAGCCCCTTGGCGGCCAGCGCCGCGCGGATGGTCTCGAACTGCGCGGGCGAGGTCACCACGTCGAAGGTCGACTCGGTCGTCCGGAAATCGTCGGCCCCGGCCTCGAGCGCGGCGTTCATCAGCGCCTCCTCGTCATGCCGTTTGCGGTCGAACTGGATCAGGCCCGCGGGCTGGAAAATCCACGACACGCAACCGGGCTCGCCAAGGTTGCCGCTGTGCCGGGTGAAGAGGGTGCGCAGTTCGGAGCTGGTGCGGTTCTTGTTGTCCGAGAGCGTCTCCACGATGACGGCCGCGCCGCCGGGCCCGTACCCCTCATACACGGCTTCCTCGAACTGGACGGCGTCGGCGCCCTCGCCGGTCCCCCGCTGGATCGCGCGCTTGATGTTGTCGTTCGGCATGTTCAGCTCGCGCGCCTTGTCGATCACGACGCGGAGACGCGGGTTGGCGTCGGGATTGCCGCCCCCGTGACGGGCGGCCATGCCGATCTCGCGGATGATCTTCGTGAAAGCCTGGCCGCGCTTCGCGTCCACCAGGGCCTTCTTCCGCTTGATAGTGGCCCACTTGGAGTGTCCCGACATATTCTATGTTCCTGTAGATTTCAGTATATCTCGGGGTTCCGGGTCCCTCAACCCCTGGCTACGGCCGCCACGCGCACTTCCTGCGCTCCTGCCTTCACCAGCGCGCCCGCGCAGGCGGAGACGGTGGCCCCCGTCGTCAGGACGTCGTCCACCACCAGCACCCTTTTCCCCCCCACCCGCCCGGGGGCCGTGACCGCGAAGGCCCCCGCCAGGTTGAGTACCCGCTCCCTCCGGTCAAGCCCGACCTGGGGGGGGGTCGGGCGCTCGCGCACGAGCACGTCCTCCTCGAGCGGGAGGCCGAGGGCGGCGGCCAGGGGCTCCGCCACCAGCGCGGCCTGGTTGTACCCGCGCTGCCGGAGGCGCGAGCGGTGGAGCGGGACGGGGGCAATCATCGCGATCCCCTGCGGGATCTCGCCGGCCCGGTCCAGCCCCTCCACCATGAGCCGGCCCAGTGCGCCGCCGGCCGCGCGGCGGCCGCGGAACTTCAGCGCCTGCACCGCGTGCCGGATCGCGCCCTGGTATGCGAACGCCGCCCGCGCGCGGATGAACGGAGGCGGGTCCTCGCGGCACCGAACGCACACGCGACCCGCGAACCGGTCCGCGTCCCCGGGCGACGGGACCTTGAAGCCCTCGCCGCACACCGCGCACACGGGTTCCGGCATCCAGGGCAGCGACGCGAGACAGCCCGCGCAGAACTCCCCCCGCGATGCGGGCCGGAGGGGCGTCCCGCATCCCACGCAGTCGCGGGGGAACACGACGTCCGCGATCCATGCGACGGTCCGCCCGATCGCGGCCAGGCCGGCCGCACGCGGAAGGCTCACCTAGACGTCGGCGGGCATCGGCATCCCCGGGAACGCGGACGACCAACGCGCGGCAAGATCCTTCTGGAGCTCGTCCGCGCACTCGGCGTCGGCGACGGCGTGGATGAGCACCCCGTCGGCCCGCCGCTCGTCCCGCCCCGTCCAGGCTCCCGGGTCGAGCGTCGCACGCTCGTGGACGACCGCAGGACCCGGCCCGACCTCGACCGCGACGTCGATCGGGGCGCCGGCCGCCCGGCGGATCGCGTTGATCCACTCGCGCTTCGCGGGAGATGAGGGTGAGACCATGATGCTGACGGCCGCCGGAGAGCGGGCGAGGACGGCGACCACCTGGGCCGCCTCTTCCCCGAGATGCGTGTGGAACCCGGCGGCGGATGCCGGCTGGGCGGCCCGGCACATGGCGAGCCAGCGATCGATCCGGTCCGGGCGGCGAAGCGTAATCGCGAGGTCCGCGAGCGAGGGATGAAGGAGGATGGCTCCGTGGAACCGGCGGGGCAGGCGCGTGAGGGCGGCGGCGAGGAGTCCGTCGGCCGCGGCCCAGAACGACGCGCCGCGATCGCGCACGACGGCGGGCGCCGCTTTCCACCCCGCGGCGAGCGCGCCGCCGATTCCCATCTGCCGCAGGACCGCTCCCGCCCGGCCGGAGAGCAGGAGCCGGGACTGGACGAGGAAGTCCGGGACCGTGACCCGAATGCGCTCCCCCGTGTGCCGGAGCCAGGGCCCGGCCTGGGCGGGGTTGATCTCGAAGCCCGCCCACGGTCCCCCCCGGCGGATCGCGCGCAGCGCGGGGTCCGCCGGAAGGTCGCGCAGGTCGAGGAAGCGGTTGATGTCCGCCGGGGTCTCGAGCGCGAGCTGGCGCGGGGTCTCGCGGCTCATCACCGGCGTGAACGCGTCGCAAGGCTTCAGGGCCTCGTAGAGGCGGAAGAGGACGCGCTCGAGCTCGATCGCCTTGGCGAGGCCCGGGGCGGTACGCGCGTGTCCGCGGCGCCGGACGGCGGCCTCGCGGAGGTCCGCGAGCTCCGCGGCGAATCCCGCCCCCGCGAAGTCGGGCGCCATGTCGTACTCGGCCGGGAAGTCGAGCTGGTGCGCGATCTGGGATGCGGACCCGTCCGACGCCGTGAAGACTCCCAGGCTGCCCGTGAGCCGCAGGATGCCGCGGGCGGTGCGGATCGTGAGCACGTGCTCGGGTCGCGCGAACCCCTCGATGGACCAGGAGGCGTACAACCGCCCCTCGTAAGACCCGTACTTGAGGACGGCAACGACGGAATCCTCGACCTCCGAGGAGAACACGCGCGCGCACTCTCCCGCGACCTCGCGCGGCGGGCCGAAGGCGGCATGGATCACGGACAGCACGTGCACGCCGGGATTCATGAGGACGCCGCCGCCGGAGACCGCCTTCTTCGCCTGCCAAGCCTTCATGCCGCGGGTCAGCATGTACGACATGAGCGAGATCGCGGTGAAACCCCGGACCTCGCCCAGCTCCCCCGCCCGCAGCTTCGCGATCCAGTGCCGGACGTGCGGCGTCAAGGGGAGCGCGTACCCGGCCCGAACGTACGGACTCTCCCGGTCCAGCTTCTCCCACTCGGGGAGCTCGTCCGCCGAGGGACCGAGCGGCTTCTCGACGAGGACCGGGAGGCCCGCGGTCGCGCACTGTCTTGCGAGCGCGAGGTGCAGGGGCGGCGGAGTCGCGATGATCGCGGCTTCATGGCCGGGCGCGGCCAGGGCCGCCTCGAGGGTGCGGAACCTGGAGGGCGCGATTCCGAGACCGCGCAGGAGCCGCACCGGGCCGGAGGCCGGGTCAACGATCCCGGCGAGCCGGATTCCTTTCAGCCGCCCGAGCGTGGCCGCGTGCAGGAGTCCCATCCGGCCGGCGCCCACCAGAAGAAGGCCGACCGGGTGGACTTCCGCGGACGGGGGGCCGGGCCGTTCGCCCAGCGCCTCCAGCGGCCGCAGGACGATCCCGAGCCTTTCGAGATCGGCCGCCGTCTCGACCCGCTTGACCCGCTTGAGGCCCTGGAGGTTCGCCTTCCCGACCGGAAGCTTGATGCCCAGGGCCTCGGTCACGGTAACGACCGCCTCGACCGGCCAGAGGGGCACGGACACGGCCGGCTTCCGGTGGCCCAGCCGGTGCTTGGCGATGACCTGGAGGAAGTCGCGAAGCCGCAACCCCACCGGATGTCCCAGATTGAGGAGGCCGCCGTCGAGCTCCTCGGCGCTTTCGACGCACCGGAGGATCGCCTCCGCGAGATCGTCCACGTGAATCGGCTGGACTACGGAGAGCCCGCCGCCGAGCATGGGCAACACGGGCAGCCGCTCGACCATGCGGACCATGGAGCCGAAGACGCCCTTGCCGCCCGGCCCCACGATGAGATTCGGCCGCAGGATCACGGTGCGCATCGTTCCCGGGTGCTCGCCCCGGACGGTATTACGCAGGGCTACCTCCCCGTCGAACTTGGACCGCCCGTAGGCCGAGAGCGCGCCGGGAGCGGCCGACGAGGAGGAGATATGGATGAAGGCCGAAACGCCCGATTTCATCGCCAGGGCCGCCAGCCGCGCGGTCCCCGCCACGTTCACCGCCCGGGCCGTCCGCTCGACCGTGGTCGCGGTCGCGGCGCAATGGACGACGGCGCTCACGGCGCCGCCCGCGAAGGCCTCGGCGGGAATCCGTTCCGGAAGGTCGCCGAGGAACCGGTTCTCCAGCGGGATCGCGGGCGGCCCGTCCCATTCGCTCCGGGCGAGCCCGCGCACGTTCCAGCCCCGGGCCAGCGCGAGTCTGGCCACGCGGGTTCCCAGGAACCCGGTCACGCCGGTCACGAGGATGGTTCGGCCGTCCGGGGGCGCCATCCCGTCCAGTGTAGGGTGACCGGGGCCTCCATGGGAAATCCGCGCCCGGGCGGACAGCGGCATATAATCGCTGGGTGAACGAGAGGCACAAGGCGCACGGGCGGCGGGTCGCCCTGCTCACGGGAGGCGGCATGACGAAGGCGATCTTCTCGGTCGCCCTGCCGATCATGGTGGCGAATACCTTCACGGTCGCCATGGAGCTCGCGAACGCGTTCTTCCTGGGCCGCGTGAGCTCCGACGCGCTGGCTGCCGTGACCATGGCGGGAGCCGTGGTCTTCTTCATCTCGACATTCGGGTCCGGCCTCGGTATAGGCACGGTTGCCCTCGTCGCGCGCGCCTACGGGGCGCGCGAGTTCCGGAAGGGAGAGCACATCGGCGCCCAGTCCATGATCCTGGGGCTGATCCTGTCCGTGCTGATCGGGTCCGCCGGCCTCCTCCTCGCCCCGCATCTGCTCGGGCTCATGGGCGCGCGGACGGACGTGCTCACGGAGGCGACCGCTTACTTACGCATTGCGTTCGCGGGCTTCCCGCTCATGATCTTCATGTTCCAGGCGGGAGCGGTGTTCCAGGGAGCCGGCGACACGCTGACGCCCACCAGGATCCAGGCATTCGCCACCGTGCTGAACATCGCGTTCGACCCGATCCTCATCTTCGGACTCTTCGGCCTGCCCCCGCTCGGCGTCACCGGGGCGGCCCTGTCCTCGCTGGCGGCCCGCGCGATCGGGTGTCTGCTCATGGTGCGCATCATCGCCGGCGGGAAGCACGCGGTACGGTTCAGGCGTGACTCGTTGGGCCTGGATTTCAAGTTGATGAAGAGCATCTTCGTCATTGGCTTCCCGGGCGCGATCCAGATGATGATCAGGAGTTCGTCCTTCATGGTCATGACGGGGATCGCCGCAGTCTTCGGGCCCGCCGTGGTCGCCGCGTTCGGCGTCGGGAACCGGCTCTTCGGGATCTTCCTCCTGCCCGGGTTCGGGTTCGGCGCGGCGTCCTCGACCCTGGTCGGCCAGAACCTGGGCGCGCGGAATCCCGACCGCGCGGAGAAGTGTGCCCTGTTGACGACGGCCTACTACTTTGCGCTCATCGTCGTGACCGCGATTCCGTTGTTCGTCTTCTCGCGCGATGTGGCGTGGGTGTTCAACCACGAGGAGCGGTTCGTCGAGCTCACTTCCGAGGTCATCCGGTTCATCTCCGTGGGCGCGCTGTTCATGCCGTTCGGCATGATCTTCGGCCAGGCGCTCCAGGGCGCCGGCGCGACCGTCTATCCCATGATCATCACCGCCATCACCCTCTACGCCATCCAGATTCCGGTCGCGTGGTTCCTGGCGGTGCCCGCCGGGTTCGGGGCGCGGGGGGTCTGGACGGCGAACGTGGTGGGGAACGTGGCGAATGCCGTGCAGATGTCCTGGGTCTTCTTCCAGGGCCGCTGGAAGGAGACAAAGCTCTAACCGCTGATCCGAGCCTTCGCCCTCTCGTAGATGGCGCGGAGTTCCCTGAGGAGCGGCGCGGGGGCCTGGTAATCGAACGAGGCGATGAGCCGGTCCGCCTCCTCCTGGGCCGCGCGTACTTCATCGGGCCTTCCCGCCCGCTCCCACTGGGCGCGGTTCAGCCGCGGGTTCACCCGCGGCCGGAAGTACTGCTCCCGCATGTTGGCGACCGTGGTCTCGTGATCGCCGAAGACACCGCCTTCCTTGATCACTTCGGCGACGACGCCGGGGAGGTCCTTCAGGCCGAGCCCCTCCCCCGTCCATGCGCCCTGCGCGACCCGGCGGGTGTGGGCCATGATCTCGGCGTCGAGGACGAGGAGGGCCGGGCTCCAGACCTCGTCGAGCGCGAGCATGCCGCCCGGGGAGAAGGAGGCGAAGCCGTAGGAGGCGCCGAGCATCATGCTTCCCGCGTGGTCCGACACCGCCTGGACCCCCGGGAGGGAGGCGGTGGTGTGGATGAGCTTCTGGTCGGTCCGGGTGCCGTAGTACTCGTGGACGTCCCGGTGCATGAGGTCGAGGATGTCCCACTCCGGGGTGCCGAAGACCATGACCCCGCTGGCCATGTCCGCGGGCTCCGGGTGCGGGTAGACCATGACGCCGGCCTTCGGAAAGATCTCGCCCGCGATCGCGGCGTTCCCCACGCACTCGGCCGCCGACAGGGCGAAGACCCCGATCGGATCGCACGGCCCGGTCATTCCCATGCTCGGCATCGACCCCAGGCAGATGAACTCGACGTCGTCGCGGAAGCGCCAGATAATGTCCAGCTCCGACCCGCCGAAGATCAGGGGGCTGGGGCTCCAGACGGACCGGTTGAAACCCCGGCCGCATGCCCGGTTCATGTCCCGGATCACGCCGGCCGTCTCGATGTCGGTGACATCGGAGGAGCTGCCCCCCTCGCGGGAGTACTCGGCGCCGATCATGAACTGGTCGAGCGGGACGAGGGCCGTGGGGACGTCCGTAGGCACGCCCGTCGTGGTGCCGGAGACGCCGCGGTCGTGGAGCATGGCCACGAGCTTGGCCGACTCCACCACGTCCTTCCTGGTCATGGGCCGGAGGGTCTTGCCGTCCTTCTCCACGATCCAGGAGGCGCGGTCGTCCGTCCCGAGGTGGAACGATGCATGCGGATTCCGCTTCGGCGGTGCGCCCGCGTTCGCGCGCATCCGGTTGACCACGGCCTCGACGCGGGCTGGGGCGATCCTGACCCGGCCGTCCCGGAGCGTGAACCCGTCCCGCTTCGCGATCTCCATACGCACGGCCTCGTGTTCGACCCGGATGCCCGTCTTCTCGAGCATCTCGACGCCCGCCGCGTGCATCCGGTCGAGCGTGGCGCGGTCCAGGAGCCGGTCCGGCCCCGCCACCGGCAGATTCACGTCGCGTTCGCTTCTAGTGGCCACGCGGCATTATAGCGCCGGGATCAACGAACGACCCTGATCCGGTGCGACTCGTCGGGGCCGAGCCGGCAGGGCCTCCCGTTCACCGTGCAACCGGCGGAGTCCGGCCGGATCCTCCCGAGAGCGTTCAGCGGAACCGCCTCTCCATCCAGCCGCTCGAGGGCGCGGCCG
>Ga0315281_10006404_pt1 | contig 16751 bp, 19 predicted proteins | sample YL17G07_0_MG_FD_204540 | JGI IMG/M metagenome (GOLD analysis project Ga0315281, IMG submission 204540) | Sediment microbial communities from Yellowstone Lake, YNP, Wyoming, USA - YL17G07_0 | ecosystem: Environmental > Aquatic > Freshwater > Lake > Sediment | place: USA: Wyoming | collected...
AGGTGCTTCACCAGGTTCTCGCCCGTGTGCTCCTGGAACTGCGCGACCCGGACCCAGGCGTAGCCCGGCTCGATCAGCTTCGACTTCACGCTCTGGACGCGGATGACATCGCGCTGAAGGGTGACCTCGAAGGGTTTCTCGTCGCCTTTCCTCACGACGGTGAGACGGATGGAGGTCTTGGGCTTGCCGCGCATGCGTTTCACGGCATCATTGAGGCTCATTCCCTTCACGGGCGTGTCGTCGATCTTGATGATGAGGTCGCCGGGTTTCAGGCCGGCGCGGAATGCCGGTGTATCCTCGATCGGGGAGACGACCTTGACGAAGCCGTCTTCCATGCCGACCTCGATGCCGAGGCCGCCGAACTCGCCCTGGGTCCCGACCTGAAGCTCGCGGAACGCGTCGGCGTCCAGATAGGCCGAATGCGGGTCGAGGTCCGAAAGCATGCCGTTGATTGCACCGCTGATGAGTTTCTTGTCCTCAACCGGCTCGACGTAGCCCGACTTGATCGCGCCAAAGACCTCGGCAAAAGCGCGCAGCTCGTCCACGGGGAGAGGAAAGCGCGCGACCTCGCGCTGCGCGACCGCAGAGAAATTCAGGCTCAGCATGACCCCGGCGACCACGCCGATGACCACCAGGCTGAACTGTTTCAGTTTATTGCCCATGCACACTCTCCGACTAATCCAGCAGATTCACAGACTTAGTGTTCATTACACATTGAGGGGATACCTCCCCCTGCTCCCCGTTAGTCAGGGGCCGTTTCGGCAAATCCGAAACGGCGTTACGCATTACCCCTACTTAAGTGAAACCCATTTCAGGGGATCAAAGGGCTTTCCCTGACGCCGAATTTCAAAGTATAAACCTGATTCCGGGCTTCCACCGGTTGCACCCACGGTGGCGACCGCATCGCCCGTCCGCACTTCGTCGCCGACTGCCTTCAGCACCGACTCATTGTTGCCGTAAATGGTGAGGTAGTCCCCGCCGTGGTCCACGATCAATAGATTGCCGAACCCCCGCATCCACTCGGCGAACACCACGCGCCCGGCAGCGACCACGCGCACATCCTGTCCGGAAGCGGCACGGATGAACAGGCCTTTCCACTGCGGACCTCCCTCTGACCGCTTGGCGCCGAATCGGTTCACGAGTTCTCCCCTGATAGGCAGCCGCAGCCTGCCTTTCAGGTGTGCAAACGAGCTTTGCTCGCTGCCGCGCTCTGGCACGCGCTCGTTGCGGCGTCCGCTTTCGGTCGGCGCCGCGATGACTTTCGTCAGTTGGTCGACCAGCCGCGACAGGCGCGCTTCGTCTCGCTCCAGGCATTTCACCTCCCGGCGCTGATCGCGCACTTGCGCCGACACGCGATCCAGCACCTTACGCCGCTCGGCCTGCTGTCCGACCAGCTGGCCACGCTTCGTCCGCTGCTCGGACCCGATCGCCGAGATCTCGGCAGTCTTGTCGCGCGTCAGGGCTTCGATTGCACGCAGCCGCTCGAGGTCGGCGCGCAGGGACTGAATGAAGGTGGCCTGGGCGCGGGAGACATAGCTGTAGTACCGCAGCTCGCGCGCCAGCTGATTCGGGTCCTCACCCATCACCAGCAGCTTCAGATAACTGCGCTCGCCGCCCAGGTAATGTGCGCTGAGCAGCCGTCCGAGCCGTTCCTGGCGGGCTGCGATTTCTGCCATGACGGCCGCCTGCCGTGTGCCGAGGGAGGCGAGTTCCCCGCGCGCGGCATCGCGCTTGCGACCGAGTTCTCGCAGCGCCCGGTTCGCCTCGGAGATCGCCCGTTCGGACTCACGCAGCTGATCGCGCGCTTCGGCGCGGGATTCCTCGCCACCGGCGATCTCGTTGCGCAGGCGCTCGATGCGAAGCCGCAGCGTCTCGAGCTGCTCCTTGTCTGCAGCGTGCAGGGGAAGGGCGAGCCACGCGAGCGCAGCGACCGCGAGCCTCGCCCAATGGAGCATCAGGCCCGGACTTTGCCCTGGCCGGCGACGGCCTTTACCGCCGCCTCGACCGCAGACGGGTCGCCGAGGTAGTAATGCCGAACGGGTCTGAGGTCCGCGTCCAACTCGTAGACAAGCGGGATCGCGGTGGGGATATTGAGGCCCACGATCTCCTGGTCGCTCATGTTGTCCAAATACTTGATGAAGGCACGAATCGAATTGCCGTGGGCGGCGATGAGCACGCGCTGCCCGGTGCGGACCACCGGCGCAATCGTGTCCCTCCAGTAGGGAACGAACCGCGCGACCGTGTCCTTGAGGCACTCGGTGGCCGGCAGCTCGGATGCCGACAACGCCGCGTAGCGGGGATCACCCTTTGGATGGCGGGGGTCGGAAGGTTCGAGGGCGGGGGGCGGCACATCGTAGCTGCGCCGCCACGCGAGCACCTGCTCCTCGCCGAATTTCGCCGCTATTTCAGACTTGTTCAGGCCCTGCAGCGCGCCATAGTGCCGCTCGTTAAGACGCCAGCAGTGGTGCACCGGGATCCACATCAGGTCCATCTCCTCGAGCGCGATCCACAGCGTCTTGATGGCGCGCCTGAGCACGGAAGTGAAGGCTATGTCAAAGACATAGCCTTCGGCGCGCAGCAACTCGCCGGCGCGAAGGGCTTCATCGCGTCCGGCATCGGTCAGGCCGACATCGGTCCAGCCGGTAAAGCGGTTTTCCCTGTTCCATGTGGACTCGCCATGGCGAAGCAGTACGATTTTGTACATGGGCACTCTCGTTTCTTTTGCGGGGCAACAAACACCATCTTATAATAGCCGATTAGGTCCCGAACCCAGAACGCCTTTGAAGCCCGAAATCCGGCATATCTCCGAGCTTGTTGCCCACAAGGACCAGGCACGCTCATGAAACCCGATCTGATGAAGTTTTTCCTCGATAACATCTATCTGATCGTCGTCGCGTTCGTGAGCGGTGCGATGCTGCTCTGGCCGGTGGTGCGCCGCGGTGCGGGCGGCGCTTCGGTCAGCACGCTGGAGGCGACGCAGCTGATCAACAGGCAGGATGCATTGATCCTCGACGTGCGCAACGCAGAAGAGTTCCAGAAGGGGCACATCCTGAACGCGCGCAACATCCCGCTCGCACAGCTCGATGCTCGCGCCTCCGACATCGCCCGCTACAAGGAGAAACCGGTCATTGTGGCCTGCGAATCGGGCAGCCGCTCCGGTGCGGCCGCAGCGGCACTGCGCAAGCAAGGTTTTACACAGGTTTTCAACCTGAACGGCGGTACTGCGGCGTGGCAGCAGGCGGGGCTGCCGGTGGAGAAATAGCGCCCATGCCGAAAGTCCTCATGTACGCGTCGGGCATCTGCCCTTACTGCGTGCGCGCGGAGAGGCTGCTCAAGTCAAAAGGGGTCGCCGGCATCGAGAAAATCCGCGTCGACCTCGACCCGCAGCAGCGCGAGGCGATGATGCAAAAGACCGGCCGGCGCACGGTACCGCAGATCTTTATCGGCGGGACCCATATCGGCGGATACGACGATCTGGTTGCGCTCGACCGGTCCGGCAAGCTCGATCCCCTGCTCGCGGCGTAGCCGCGGGATTTTCTTCTTAACCCGTTTCCCGGAGCCTCAATGAGCGACCAGCAGCCTGTTTTCAGCATCGAAAAGATCTATGTCCGGGACCTCTCGCTCGAGGTACCGAATGCGCCGCAGGTTTTCATGTCGAATGACGCACCCCAGCTCGATGTGCAGCTTTCCCAAGGCGTTCAGTCCCTGGATGGCGCGCTGTTCGAGGTCACGCTGAAGGTCACCGTGACTGCCAAGGCAGCGGACAAGACCGTGTTTCTCGTCGAAGTGGCGCAGGCGGGTATTTTCCAGATCCGCAACGTACCGCAGGCCGAACTCGATCCGATTCTAGGCATGGTCTGCCCGAACGTGCTCTTTCCCTATGCCCGGGAGACCGTTTCCGACACGGTCAACCGAGCCGGCTTTCCGCCGGTGCTGCTCGCGCCGGTCAACTTCGAGGCTCTTTACCAGCAGCGGATGGCCGAACAGCAAAGCCCCAAGATCGAAATCGCGCACTAGACGCGCGATGGCCCGGACGGACCGTGGCGGGAGCAAGAAGCGACACGGCGAATGACGTCATGTTCCCACTGGTGCTGATGATCACGTTGACCGCAGGTCTGCATTCGGCATGAACATCGGGATTCTCGGGGCAGGCGCGTGGGGCACGGCGCTCGCCATCGCGCTTTCGGCGAGGCATGCGGTGACACTGTGGGCGCGCGATCCGGCGCAGGCGCGGGAGCTGGACGGATCGCGATGCAACGCGCGCTATTTGCCGGAGGTCGCGCTGCCCGGACCGGTCAGTGTTACGGGGAACCTTCAGCATGCGCTGGAGGGCGCTGCGCTTGCGCTGGTGGTGACGCCTACGACGGGGCTGCGTGAAACGCTGACAGCGGTGCGCAGGGCAAGGCCGGGGTTGCCGGTCGTATGGGCGTGCAAGGGATTCGAGCGGTCGAGTGCGCGGCTGCCGCACGAAATCGCGGCGGAGGAACTCGGGGAGGTGCGCTGCGGCGCGCTTTCGGGGCCGAGCTTTGCCCTGGAGGTCGCCCAGGGCCGGCCCACTGCGCTGACTCTCGCCTCAAGGGATGCGGAGTTCGCGCGCGCTACCGCGCGCGAACTGCACCAGCCCACGCTGCGGGTGTACTTCAGCACGGACCTGACGGGCGTGGAGGTCGCTGGCGCGGTGAAAAACGTGATGGCCGTTGCGGCGGGCATCTGCGACGGGTTGGGGCTGGGGCTGAATGCCCGCGCGGCGCTGATCACGCGCGGTCTTGCGGAGATCACCCGGCTCGGGGTCGCTCTGGGCGGCCGGCCTGAAACCTTCATGGGGCTCGCGGGCGCAGGGGATCTCATCCTCACCTGTACCGGAGATTTGTCGCGCAATCGCCGTGTCGGACTCCTCCTCGCGCAGGGGCATCGGATCGAGGACATCCTGTTGGGTCTTGGCCATGTGGCGGAAGGCGTGTTCTCGGCGCAGGAGGTGCAGCGAATCGCCGATTCGCGAGGCATCGACATGCCGATCACCCGGGCGGTGTGCGACGTGCTCTACCGCGGGGTGTGTGCAAAGGAAGCGGTTCAGTCGCTGCTGGCGCGCGACCCGAAAGAAGAAGCTCAGGGTCTGTAGGACGAGTTCTGGAGCAGCCCCTGATGCAGAGGAGAAAAGAGGGGGAAGTATCCCCTCACGTTATTGCCTCGTATCGTTACGGATTCTCAGCGCCCGTCCTTGAAACCCTGCTGGCGCCAGGCCTCGTAGACGACGACAGCCACCGCATTGGCGAGATTGAGGCTGCGACTCTCCGGTCGCATCGGCAGCCGCAACCGCATCGCCTCGGGAATGCCGGCCATCGTTTCCTGCGGCAGGCCCCGAGTCTCCGGACCGAACAGGAATACATCATCTGGTGCAAACGCCGCTTCGGAATACGTTCGCGTCCCGCTGGTGGATAGCGCGTAGATTCGACGGCCGATGAAGTGCAGGACGCACGCCTGCCAGTCACGATGCTGGGTCACGCTCGCGATCTCGCGGTAGTCGAGACCGGCGCGCTTCAGGGCGCGGTCCGACAGGCGGAATCCAAGTGGTTTCACCAGATGCAGCCTGCAACCGGTATTGGCGGCGAGCCGAATGATGTTGCCCGTGTTGGGCGGTATCTCCGGCTCGAACAGGACGATATCGAACATGGTGCGTCAAACCAGCGTGTCAGTCCGGTGTGTCAGTCCAGGGTGCGTGCCACCACCCAGTTCTCCACGCGTGCGGCGCCCGCGCGCTTGAGCACCTTCGCCAGTTCACCGAGCGTCGCACCGGTGGTCATGACGTCATCCACCACGGCGACGCGCGCGCCGGTCAGGTCGAGGGCGCAGGCAAAAGCGCCACGCACATTGCGCGAGCGCTCATCCAGCGGAAGGTCCGCCTGAGGCAGTGTACGGCGAACGCGGCTTGCACCGTGCAATACAAGCCGTGTCCCCAGTTTTGCCGTCAAGTGGCGAGCGATCTCGGCCGCTTGGTTGAAACCGCGCTCGGTCAGACGCGAGGGGTGAAGCGGCATGGGTATCACCACATCGGCCCGCCCCACGAGAGAAGCGAGCACGCCGGCGAAGAACGACGCAAGGGCGAGCCGGCCGTGGAACTTGAGCGCCTGCACCAGCCGGTCGACCGGATAGGCATAACGCCACGCTGCGACCGTCATGTCGAATTGGGGAGGATGCCGGAGGCAGGTTCCGCAGATCTCGCCGAATGAGCTTGGCATCGCGCACAGGGGGCAGGCCCGTGGCAGCGCAGGCAGTTCGTCCCGGCATGGCCCGCACAACGGCGCGTCATCGCTTGCGGCACCGCACAGCAGGCAGTCCTGTGGCAATGCAGCCCGGACAACCTGCGTGCAGCAGTTCAACAGCCCTGATCCGTTCATTGACATGGGTTCCTTACGCCGCCTTCGACAACATCAACGCACGAGGCGGGGCTGCGGGCTACCGGTTCGAACGCGTGGCTCTGGACAGCAAGGGTTCAGACCATCCCCAGGTGCAGCCGGTAGAATCACCTGTCGAAATCCTCCGGGGCGAGAATCCGAGTGAAGACGTTGCCTGAATTCGCGCGCTGCGTTTCCTGATGACTGCGCCTAACATTGATGTGCGCGCCGCAACGCGGCGTTTCGAGCGGGCGGCGCCGACCTACGGCGAGGTCGCCGTCCTTGCGCGCGAGGTGGAGCGGCGAATGGCCGGGCGGCTTGACTACATCCGCCACGATCCGCGATTGGTGCTCGACGCGGGCTGCGGACCCGGTGAAGGATTGGGGCTGCTGCGGGAGCGCTATCCAAAGGCTAGTCTCATAGGTCTGGACATCGCCCAGGCGATGACGCGCTCGGCGCGGCAGGCTCGAACAATCCTCGGGCGGGCTCGAGATCTCTTCTCCGGGGCCGCGTGCCACCACGTGTGCGCCGATCTTGCACGCCTGCCGCTCGCCCCGGCAAGCGTCGCCATGGTGTGGTCCAACCTCGCACTTGCGTGGGTAGCCGATCCGCTTCCCGCGCTCTCGGAGCTGGCGCGCGTGCTTGAGCCGCGGGGGCTGCTCATGTTCTCGACCTACGGACCCGACACGTTGAAGGAGCTTCGAGGCGCATTCGCGGGGGTCGACGGCTACACGCACGTGCATCGCTTCATCGACATGCACGATCTGGGGGACATGCTCGTCGCCGCGGGTTTTGCCGACCCGGTGATGGATATGGAGATCGTGACCCTCGCCTACACCGGGGTCGCGGCGCTCGCCCGCGACCTGCGGCTTTCGGGGCAATCCAATGTCGAGGCCGGTCGCCGGCGGGGGCTCATGGCGCCGAACGCTTGGGCAAGAATGGCTTCTGCTTATGAAGCCTCGCGTCGGGATGGGCGGCTGCCGGCGACGTTCGAGATCGTCTATGGCCATGCGTGGAAGGGAGCGCAGAGGATGCGAACCGACGGTGCCAGGGTGGTGAAAACGGATTTTGTGCTGAACAAGACGAAATGAATCAATACTAAGGGGGCGTTCCCCGCGCTGGATGGCTCGAAAACGGTGAACGGGCCGGTAGCCTCAGCCCAACCTGCACTTCCGCCCTGAGCGAAGCCCGAAGGGCTTCACAGCACGACGCGTTTCTCAACCGCCTGTCAGGCGGCTACACAGGCAAACCTCTCTGTCAGCTACTGCCGGTGTTGCGCCGGGGCATGTTGCGCCGGCGCGTGCTGTGTTGCCCCGAAGAACACGTTCCGCGTAACGAAGGTGTAGCCCCCGTCAAAGGCTCCGATGCCCAGGAGCACCATCAACAACAGCGGCGGGACCAGGATGGCGTACACCAAGGCCAACCGCTCCCAGATCATGTGCATGAAGACGGCGACGATCAGCCCTGCCTTCAACAGCATGAATATGATGATCAGAGACCACCGGAGGTATCCCTGGAAGTGGAAGTAGTCAACGAGATAAGACGCCGTACTGAGAACGAACAGCAATCCCCAGATCTTGAGGTAAATGCCGATCGGATGTTGTTGTCCCTGTGCGTGTGCCATGGTCTCTCTTACCAAAGATAGAAGAATGCGAAGATGAATACCCACACCAGATCGACGAAGTGCCAATACAGGCCCATGACTTCGACCATCTCGTAGTTTCCCTTCCTGCCGGTCATGAAGCCCGGCCTCTCGTGTTCCAGATCTCCACGAATTACCTTGGTCGCCACGATGATCAGGAAAATCACGCCGATCGACACGTGAGTGCCATGGAAACCGGTGATCATGAAAAAGGCTGCGCCAAACTGCGCCGCGCCCATGGGGTTGCTCCACGGACGCACCCCCTCTTCCACGATCAGCTTGGTCCACTCAAAGGCCTGCATCCCGACGAACGTGGCGCCCAATGCCGCGGTGATCAGCATCAAGATGAAGGTCATCTTTTTATTTTTTTCATAACCGAATTTGACGGCCATGGCCATCGTCCCGCTGCTGCTGATCAACACGAAAGTCATGATGGCGATCAGGATAAGGGGGATTTTCTTGCCCCAGAGCGTCAAGGCGAAAACTTCACTGGGGTTGGGCCAGGGCTCCGTGGTGGACATTCGGACCCACATGTAGGCGATCAAAAAACTGCTGAAGATGAAGGTATCGCTGAGGAGGAAGATCCACATCATCGCCTTTCCCCAGGGCACATTCTTGAACGTCCGCTGGTCCGAGGAGAAGTCTGCGACGATGCCCTGCAAGCCCTCAGGCAGCGGCAGGGATTCCGCCGAATTCGTCATTACTGGTTGTGTCATATTCTCTGATCCCCTTTATCCAGCGTCACGGTATCAAGCATTGCACCCTGCGGCAGCAACCGTGCGACAAATCCATTATTGAACGTGTGTCCGTCCCTGGGCATCTCTTCACCTCGCCGGACCACAGATTTCGACCGTGTCCGGGCTGCAACTGTTCTGACGCGGAGGCGTAGACAGCAGCAGGGCGAACAAGGCTATCCATACGAGGAGCAGATAGTGCCAGTACACGGTGCAAAGCTCCACGCTCAGGCGTACCGCGCCGACTTCCGTGCTGCGCCACGCCTTGGCGGTGGCCTTGGCCCAGACCCACAGGCCGCCCAACAGGTGCACGCCGTGCACCGCGGTGAGCAGGTAGAAGAATGCGTTGGCTGGATTGGAGGACACGAAGTAGCCTGAGGCGCTGAGTTGTTGCCACACCCATAGTTGTCCGGCCAGAAAACAAAAGGTGAAAACACCGCCCGCGATCAAGCCGATTCTCACCTGAGCTATCACGCCACGTTTGGCGGCATTGCGCGTCCACTGCATGGCGACGCTGCTCAGAACCAGCGCGCCCGTGTTCAGCCACAGACCCTTCGGAACGGCCAGGGTTGTCCAGTCCGCTCCCGCCATGCGCATGAAGTAGGCGCTGACCAGCAGCGCAAACAGCGATGTGGCGACCGCCAGAAACACCCCAAGGCCGACTTTCACCGGCGGCAGGAAGAATGCACCGTCGCCCGGAACGTCGTCGATCGCTCGCCGCTCAATCCACGGACTGACATTGAACGTCTGCCGGAGGAGCCACCATACGACGGTGGCCATGATCGCGACCAGCACCAGCAATACTGTCGTCACGACGGTTTTCCGTCCGTGCTTGCGGCTTTCTGAGCCGGCGGCTGGTTTTGCGGTATGAAGTCCGCTTCGACGCCCGGTACGCTGTAATCGTAGGCCCACCGATAGACCACCGGCAAAGTCGGGCCGAAGTTGCCATGCGTAGGCGGCGTATGGGCTGTTTGCCACTCCAGCGTGGTGGCCTGCCAGGGGTTGTCACCCGCCGGCTTGCCCTTGAAGTAACTCCGGATCAGGTTGTAGATAAAGACCAGTTGGACGACACCCACGATCAAAGTCGCTATGGTCATGGCGGCGTTCAGGGAGTGGGCCGATTCGGGAATGAAGTCCGTGCCGGTAACCGAATAATACCGGCGCGGCACGCCCAGAAAGCCCAGGTAGTGCATTGGGTAGTAAATGGCATAGGTCCCGAGGAAGGTGACCCAAAAGTGAAACTTGCCCAGGGTGTCGTTCAGCATCCGCCCAGTGACCTTGGGGTACCAGTGGTAGATCGCGCCGAATATGACCAGGATGGGCGACACGGCCATCACCATGTGAAAGTGCGCGACCACGAACATGGTGTCCGAGAGCGGGAGGTCCACGGTCACGTTGCCCAGGAACAGGCCCGTCAGCCCGCCGTTGACGAACGTGAAGATGAAGCCGATGGCAAACAGCATGGGGACCGTGAGGTGGATGTTGCCCCGCCACAGCGTCAGCACCCAGTTGTAGACCTTGAGCGCCGTGGGTACGGCGATGATCAGCGTGGTGGTGGCAAAAAAGAATCCGAAGTACGGGTTCATCCCGCTGACGTACATGTGGTGCGCCCAAACGATGAAACTGAGGCCGCCGATCGCCACAATCGCCCAGACCATCATTCGATAGCCGAAGATATTCTTCCTCGCGTGGACGGCGATCAGGTCGGAGACGATGCCGAAGGCCGGCAGGGCGACGATGTAGACCTCGGGGTGGCCGAAAAACCAGAACAGATGCTGGAACAGCACCGGGCTCCCGCCGTTGTAATCGAGATGTTGTCCCTTCAAGACGAGGGCAGGCATGAAAAAGCTCGTGCCCAGCACCTGGTCCAGGGTCATCATGATCGCGCTTACGAACAGGGCGGGAAATGCCAACAACGCCAGGATGGTGGCCATGAATATGCCCCATATCGTCAGGGGCATACGCATCAATGTCATGCCGCGCGCGCGCGCCTGCAACACGGTCACCACGTAGTTCAATCCGCCCATGGTGAATCCGATGATGAAGAAAGCCAGAGAAACCAGCATCAATATGATTCCCCAATGCGCCCCCGGAGTGCCCTCGAGGATGGCCTGCGGCGGGTACAGGGTCCAGCCGGCGCCGGTGGACCCCCCCGGTACGAAGAAGCTCGCCATAAGCAACAGCACGGCGAACAGATATATCCAGTAACTAATCATGTTCACGTACGGGAAAACCATGTCCCGGGCGCCGATCATCAGCGGGATGAGGTAATTGCCGAACCCTCCCAGGAACAGCGCGGTAAGCAGGTAGACGACCATGATCATGCCGTGCATGGTCACGAACTGAAGGTAGTTGCTCGGGTTGATGAAGGAAAAGGTGTCCGGAAACCCCAGTTGCAGCCGCATTATTCCCGACAGCACCAAAGCCACCAGCCCCACCGCGATCGCGGTGATCGAGTACTGGACGCCGATGACCTTTGCATCCTGGCTCCAGATGTATTTCCCGATGAAAGTCTTCGGATGGTAGAGCTCCATCTCGCCGATTTCGGCGGGGCGGACAAAAGCTGATTCGTCATGCGCGACGTAACTCATTGGTATTCCCTCTTCGCTAATTCTTCATTGCGCGCGATGCGCGCGAGTCTCATCATTTGAAGGTATTGATGTAGGCAACAATGTCATTGATCGCCTGGTCATCGGCCATGAACGTGGTCATGGACGCCATCTGCGGACCGTACAAGTCTTTTGGATGGGTGCCACGAATGCCTTGTTTGAAGTTTTTCAGTTGGGTGACCATGTACCAATCGCTCATGCCCGTCAGCCGGGGGGCGTTCGTCGCCTGCGTGCCCCGCCCGTCGGGGCCGTGACAGGTTACGCATGTCACATATAGATTCCGACCATTGGCTGCATTGTTCTTCAGCGTGGGCGGGGCGGGCGTATCCGGCAGCGTCTTGATATAAGCGACGACGTTATCCATGGCAGCGTCATTGGCCAGCGTCGCCGCCATCGGCGCCATCTGCTTGCCATATACGTCCTGGTCGTGCGTACCCCGGGTACCATGCTTGAAATAATTCAACTGCCGCTTCAGATACCAGTCGCCCTGACCGCTCAGTTTCGGCCCGTTCATCGCCGGGTTGCCCTCACCTTGCGAGCCATGACAGGCCCCACACACGGCAAAGAGCGCCTTGCCGGCTTCAGCGTCACCGGCTACCTGCGCCATGGATTGCGCAAACGTCGGATAGCCGCTCAACCACTCCTGATACGCGCGGTCTTCCTCTACAACGACTTTGCCGCGCATGGTGAAATGCGCGGTGCCGCATAACTCTTCGCAGAGAAGGTCGAATTTTCCGGTCCGGGTGGGCGTGAACCAGACGTAAGTCACCAGGCCCGGCACCAGATCCATCTTGACCCGGAACTGCGGCACGGCAAAGTCGTGCAGGACGTCGACCGAGCGGAGCAGCGCCTTGACCGGCTTGCCCACGGGGAGATGCACCTCCGGACTCGTGATCAAGACGTCGTCCCGCCCAAAGGGGTCGTCCGGATTGATGCCAAACGGGTTCTTGTCGCTGACATGGCGAGCATCAACCGTGCCCATCACGCCGTCCTTCCCCGGGAATCGATAGCTCCAGTGCCACTGCTTGCCCACCGCTTCGAACACCGCGGCGTCTTTCGGGACGTCGACGAATTTCGCCCATACGAGCAAGCCGGGGGCCAACATGCCGACGATTCCCACGCTGGTCAGTCCGACAAGCCACCCCTCCAGTTTCTTGTTCTCAGGTTCGTAGTCCGCCCGGTTGCCCTTCTTGTAACGATAGCGGACCACGCAGTAGGCCAGGAACAGATTGACGGCGACAAAGACGGACCCGGTAACCCAGAATGTGATCGAGATGGTGTCGTCGATCGAAGTCCAATTGGAGGCAATCGGCGTGAAATACCACGGGCTCAGGTAGTGAAACAGCAGGGAGCCAGCGACCAACAACACCAATACGATTGCTAAAACCATAGCGACGGCCCCAGTTGATTGGACTGAATAACGCAGGCGACAAGTGGTGGACGGCAGGAAGCAATGTCCACGCTACCGGGTGCGACACTACTTGAGCCGCGGCGTACGGCGGTTTCGCCCCCGGCCCCGGGCGCCTGGTTTCGACGAGATCGCATCGTCTCCCTCCGCACTTTTTTAAAAATAAAGCAGCAAAGTCACACTAATGCCATATTTTGGCAAATAGGGGCGCATCCTACACCAGCGCACACCGTTCAGGCAAACCTGAGCCTTGTCCAACATGGCATGAGCCTAGGCGGGGGAGGCTCCCAAGGCCTGCGGGCCGTGATAACATACGCGCCCCCGACAACACTGCTGGTACGCGCGAACACTCATGCAACTGGCTCTTGATCTAAACGTCAACCACCTGCGTCATTTCTATCAGCTGACCAAGCCGCGCGTCGTTGCCTTGGTCGTGTTCTGCGCAGTGATCGGCATGTTTCTCGCGACGCCGGGTATGGTGCCGATCGGATTGCTCGTCGCGGCGACCGTGGGAATCTGGCTGGTGGCCGGTGCCGCGGCGGCCGTCAACTGCCTCCTTGAGCAGACGATAGACGCGGTGATGATGCGCACCCGGTCGCGGCCGCTGCCCCGCGGCGAGTTGACCTCGCTGCAGACGCTCGTGTTCGCGGGCGTGCTTGGTGGCGTTGGCCTGTGGGTCCTGTACCGCTTCGTCAATCCCCTGACGATGTGGCTGACCTTTGGCACCTTCGTCGGTTACGCGATCGTCTACACGGTGTTGCTCAAACCGCTCACGCCGCAGAACATCGTGATCGGCGGCGCCTCCGGCGCGATGCCGCCGGTGCTCGGTTGGGCCGCGGTCGCGGGAGAGGTCGCGCCCGAGGCGCTGCTCCTGTTTCTCATTATTTTCGCCTGGACACCGCCGCATTTCTGGTCGCTCGCGCTGTATCGCACCGAGGACTACGCGCGTGCCGGCCTGCCGATGCTGCCGGTGACCCACGGCCGCTGGTTCACGGTGCTGTATGTGCTGCTCTATACGGTGTTTCTGCTTGCGTGCAGCCTTTTACCGTTCGCCTACGGCATGAGCGGGTGGATCTATCTGGCATCCGCGCTTGTCCTGGGGGGAATGTTTTTGAGCTACGCCGTGAGGCTGTATTTGGCCTACAGCGACGCGCTGGCGCGGCGCACATTCCGGTTCTCGATCGCGTACCTGTCATTGCTGTTCGCGGCGCTGCTCGTGGATCACTACCTTCGGTTCTAGGGTGCGCCTGTTCGCAGCCGTTCTCGCCGCGGCGCTGATTGCCGGCTGCGGACCGTCGGGACCGAGCTTCAAGAACACGGACATCACCGGCGCCAACTTCGCGCGCGAACTCTCACTGACCGACCACACTGGCAAACCCAGGACGCTCGCGGATTTCCGGGGCAAAGTCGTCGTGGTGTTCTTCGGATACGTGCGGTGCCCGGACGTGTGTCCCACCACGCTGGCCGAGCTGAAATCGATCGTCGAGGAACTCGGCGACCAAGGGAAGGGCGTGCAGGTTCTTTTCGTCACGGTGGATCCCGAGCGCGACACCCGCGAACTGCTGGCGCAGTACGTCCCTTCTTTCCACCCGGATTTCCTGGGCTTGTACGGTGATAAGGAGCAGATCGCCAAGACGGCGAAGGAGTTCAAGGTGTACTACCAGAAGGTGCCGGGCTCCAAGCCCGACAATTACTCGATGGACCATACCGCGGGCAGCTACGTATTCGATCCCAGCGGGCGGATACGCCTGTTGGTGGGCCACTCGCAGGCAGGCACCCTTGCGGCCGACATCCGAACCCTGCTCAAGGGCGGCTGAAAGAACGAAGGGCCGCCCAAGCGGCCCTATACGTCTTGAGTCGCGGCCGTCCTCAGGCGATGGCCATCGTGCCTTTCATCTTCGCCAGCGCCTTGGCTTCGATCTGGCGGATGCGCTCGGCTGAAACGCTGAACTCCTGGGCGAGGTCGTGCAGCGTCGCAGCGTCCTTTTCGCGCAGCCAGCGCGCCTCGATGATGCGGCGGCTGCGCGCGTCCAGGCCAGCCAGCGCCGCCTCCAGACCCCTGTTGCGCATGCGTTCATTCTGGAGCGCTTCCAGGACTTGTGAAGGCTCTGCGTCCGGGTCGCGGAGGTAGGCAATGGGAGCGAAATGGTCGTCCTCATTGTCGCCGCTGGCTTCCAGGGTGACGTCCTGTCCGGAAAGCCGGGTTTCCATCTCGACCACATCCTCGGGCCTCACACCGAGCTGACCGGCTATCGACTTGATCTGGGTGGGTGTGAGGGATTCAAGGCCGGGTTTCATGCTGCGCAGATTGAAGAACAGCTTGCGCTGCGCCTTGGTCGTGGCGATCTTGACCAGCCTCCAGTTGCGCAGTACGAATTCATGAATCTCCGCCTTGATCCAGTGGATCGCGAACGACACCAGGCGCACGCCACGGTCCGGGTCAAAGCGCTTGACCGCCTTCATGAGGCCGATATTGCCTTCCTGGATCAGATCGGCATGCGCAAGCCCGTACCCCATGTACCCCCGCGCGATGGAGACCACCACGCGCAGATGGGACAGCACCAGCTGATGAGCGGAATCGATGTCCTCTTCTGCGCGGAATCTCCGCGCGAGCCTTACTACTTCCTCGGCTGAAAGCACCGGGAACCGATTCACCGCATGGATATAACTATCCAAGCTGCCAACCGCCGATGGAACCGGCAATGTCAAAGCGTTACTCATATCCCTTATCGCTCCATTCGCATTAACCGCCAGCGTCGGTGACGCGCACACTCCGCGCCCGACCAGGCCAATATTTTTTATTTTAGCACTCGCCCCATTAGAGTGCTAATAAGGGATTTGGTTTCCGCGAGCCGTAGGCCGGCCGAGGTCTGCAGATTCTTATCAATGCCACTACTGTGGCTCGATTTTGTATAAGTGCTTACTTACTGACAACAATGTTCCAAGCCATCCAAGGGCGGCGGCAAAGGCTAGAACGGCAAGGCCATCGGTCAGGCTTAGGAGCTGGAGTTTCGCTTCGGCCCCGTATAGGGTAGCCAGCCCGGCGAGGTCGCGGTTGAGCACGAATATCGCGAGCTCGACGATCACGCATGCAGCCAGCCCGCCGAACATTCCCTGGAGGGCGCCCAGGTAGAAAAAGGGCCTGCGGATGTAGGCGTTAGTCGCCCCTATCAGCTTCGAGACCTCGATTTCGTCGCGTTGGGTCAGGATCTGGAGCCGGATCGTATTGAAGGTGACGGCCACCAGCGCAAAGCTGAGCAGTGTCGCCATGAGCGCCACAGCCGAGCGACCGAACTTGAGCAGGCTGCTGACCCGCTGCACCCAGGCCGAGTCGGCCTGGACGTGAGCGACCCTCGGGAGGTTCTTGACTTCCTGCTCGAGGCGCTGGGCGAGCTTGGGTTCATTCGCAGCAAGCGTCACCACGAAAGCGTCGGGCAGCGGGTTATCGCGCAGGGTTGCGACCACCTCGGCCATTCCCGGTGTGCGCTTTAGCCCGGCGAGTGCTTGCTCGCGGCCCACAAACTCCACCCGTGTGACGCCCGGCGCCCCGCGCAGCCGCCTGTCGATCTCGGTGATGTCCGATTTCGAGGCGTCGGACGCGAGAAACACGCTGATTTGCGCGTCGGTGACAAGGCCGCGCGCGAACTGCTGCAGGTTGGCGAGAAGCACGTAGCCGCCGAGGGGCAGGGCAAGCGCCACCCCGATCACCAGCGCGTTGAGCAGCGAGGCAAACGGACTTGCGGCAAATCGCCGTATCGTTTGCGCGAAGCTCAGCGCGTGATGGCGCAGCCAGGACCTCACGCGAGACTCCCCCGCTGCAGCGTGAGCACGCGCGGATTGAGCTTACGGATCGGCCGATCGTCGTGTGTGGAAATCAGCACTGTGACGCCGACCTGGTTGAACGATCGGAACATCTCAATGATGGCGTCTGCATATTCGGCGTCAAGGCTCGCAGTGGGTTCGTCC
>Ga0315281_10006405_pt1 | contig 16749 bp, 10 predicted proteins | sample YL17G07_0_MG_FD_204540 | JGI IMG/M metagenome (GOLD analysis project Ga0315281, IMG submission 204540) | Sediment microbial communities from Yellowstone Lake, YNP, Wyoming, USA - YL17G07_0 | ecosystem: Environmental > Aquatic > Freshwater > Lake > Sediment | place: USA: Wyoming | collected...
GCGCAGGGGATAATAAAAAAAGAAAAGCTGAAAAACATCTTCGTAATCGGAGAGCTGGCGCTTGACGGAAGGGTCAAGCCGGTTCGTGGAATCCTCTCCGTGGCAGTCGCGGCGAAAAAAACAAAGGACGCCGTCTTGCTCGTCCCGACCGACAACGCCGGCGAGGCGGCGGCGGTCGAGGGGGTTTCCGCCATCCCGGTGGAAAACCTGGCCCAGGCCGTAGGGTGGCTAAACGGCGAGATAAGCATAGCGCGCGCCCAAACCATCGTTCCCAACGGACGTGCCGTCTCGGAGGACGATTTGGACTTCTCCGAGGTGAAGGGCCAGCACCATGTCAGGCGCGCCATCGAGGTCGCCGCCGCGGGCGGACACAACATCCTGATGGTCGGGCCGCCCGGTTCGGGAAAATCAATGATAGCAAGCAGACTGCCGACGATACTCCCGAGCTGGTCTATGGAGGAGGCGATTGAGGCCTCCCGCATCCACTCCGTCGCCGGACTGTTGAACGCGAAAACGCCGATACTTTCGGACAGACCCTTCCGATTTCCGCACCACACCGTCTCGGACGCGGGGCTGGTCGGCGGGGGACACAATCCGGTCTCTCCGGGCGAGGTGTCGCTGGCGCACTACGGCGTGTTGTTTCTTGACGAATTTCCCGAGTTTAGGCGTAGCGCGCTTGAGGCGCTCCGCCAGCCGCTGGAGAACGGAACTGTGGTCATAGCGCGGGCGAACTCCACCGTGTCGTTCCCCGCCCGCTTCATGCTGGTCTGCGCGATGAACCCGTGCCCGTGCGGCTACAGCACCGACCCAGCGAAGGAATGCAAATGCTCCGCGCTGGAGATACGGAAGTACAAGCGCAAAATTTCCGGGCCGCTACTTGACCGGATAGACATTCAGGTGGAGGTGCCGGCGGTGAAATTCCACGATCTCAAGTCCGAAAGCGCCGCAAGCGAGTCGTCCGCCGCCATCAGGGCGCGGGTGGAGTCCGCCGGGGCGGTACAATCGGAAAGGTTCGCCAAGAGCAGAATTTTCCGAAACTCCGAAATGGGAAACCGTCATTTAAAACTGTTTTGCAAAATCGGCGCGGAGTCCGAACAACTGCTGAAACTCGCACTGGAACGGCTGGGGCTTTCGGCCCGCGCCTGGGCGCGAACCCTAAAGGTGGCCCGCACGATAGCCGACCTAGCGCACTCGGAAAACATCGCCACAGAACACGTCGCGGAGGCCATCCAGTACCGAGCCATAGACCGCCAACTATAGAACTTATTTCCGAATCACCCACCCGCGCACCATCCCGCCCAGATGGTTTTGCACGGCGACATAATTTTTCTTTCTCGCCCATTCGGTTATTACGCCTTCGACGGTTCTGCCGGACCTTGCAAACCCCCATAGGCACAACGCGAAAGAAAACGACCCTTGCTTGATTGAGTATTCGACGACATTGCGTAAATTCATCGTTCCCGTCGTTTCAATGATCACAAGATGTCCCCCCTCCCTTAAAAGTTTCCACGCCCCGTTTAACGCTTCCGCCTTTTCGGGCAGAACGAACAGAAGCGAAGACATGGAGATGACGTTCGGTTTTTCATCCGGCGTCGCCAAAACGGCTTCTAGGTATTTGTGGGAAAAACGAGCCTTTGGATACAGCTTTTTCGCCAAAGCTATCGACTCGGGGTTTATATCAAACCCCGTCGCGTCAAACCCGCGTTCCGACGCTATTCCGGGAATGAGGCCCGGCCCGCATCCGATGTCATACCAAACACCGCGTCCGGGAACCGCGCCAACCGTGTCGGCGTGCAAATCAGCGTAAAACCGCCTGCCCTGCAACCACCAAAAGAACCTGGCGGAAAACCAATTACTCGTCAAAACGTATACCCCATATAAAAGGTCGCAAATTCAACACAGCCAATTTATCATAGCACTTTGAACCGAAAACGCTCTTTTGGCGATAATAGGTGTTGTTAGGCGGGGCAAATCACAGTAAAATCGCTAAGATGAGGTTAATAGTATGGGGAGTGGTGGGAAATGGTTGATCTGAAAAAGATCTATTCCGAACCGGCCGTCGGCATAAGAATCGGCACGCCGGAGGCGGACAAGCTAATCATCGAATACACCCCTTTGATTAAATTCATCGCGCAAAGAATCGCGGTGCGCCTCCCCCCGCATGTGGAACTGGACGACCTGACGAGCGCCGGAGTCATGGGGCTCATCGACTCGATAAAAAAATTCGACCCATCCAAAGACACGCAGTTTAAAACCTACGCCGAGATACGGATACGCGGCGCGATACTGGACGAACTGCGCGCGCTGGACTGGGTGCCGCGTTCGGTCAGGCAAAAAGCCACCGAGCTTTCGCAGGCATACTCCACCGTCGAGCAAAGGCTGGGACGGTCCGCCGACGACGAGGACGTTGCCAAAGAGATGGGGCTTTCCCTGAACGACTTCCACAAGCAGATTGGAAACGTAAAAAGCGCCCCTATCCTTAGTTTAGAGGAGCTAAGCGGCACCGGTAAAGACGGCGAAAAAAGGGACATCATGAACATTCTCGCCGGCTCGCCCGACACCGACCCCCAGATGCTGGCGAGGATAAACGAGGTCAAGGAAATCATCGGCAGGGCGATAGACGAACTGCCGGAAAAGGAACGCCTGCTCGTCTCGCTATACTATTACGAAGAACTCACCATGAAGGAAATCGGCGAGGTTTTGGGGATAACCGAGTCGCGCGTGTCCCAGCTTCACACCCGGGTCGTGGTGCGCCTGCGGAGCAAACTCCTCAAGTTCATCAACAGCGGCGACGACATCACCGAATAACAGCGCCACATTGCCGCTTATGAAGCCAAAACGGCTGTACATCATTGACGCCGCCGGGTACTACTACCGCGCGTTCTACGGCGTTCGACAGAACCTTTCGGCCCCGGACGGCACCCCGACAAACGCGGTTTTCGGCGTGGCGAAAATGTTTTCCCGCATAATCAAGGACGAGAAGCCAGACCTGCTGGCGATAGCGCTCGACTCGCCCGAAAAAAGTTTCCGCCACGCAATCTACCCGCAATACAAGGAAAACCGGCAAAAAATGCCCGAGGATTTATCCGTCCAGATTCCGTACATAGAAAGACTCATAAAGGCGTTCAATCAGCACATGCTGAAAAAACCGGGATTCGAGGCGGACGACCTCATCGGGTGCGCGGCGGTTACGGCCGCACGGGCCGGATACGACGTTACGATAGTCAGCGGCGACAAAGACCTCATGCAACTCGTCGGGAAAAATATAAAAATGTTCGACCCGCTTAAGGACCAATGGTACGACGAGACCGGGGTGAAGGAAAAAATGGGCGTCGCGCCGAACCAGGTCGTAGACCTGCTGGCGCTGATGGGGGACGCCTCCGACAACATACCCGGCGTGCCGGGCGTCGGCGAGAAAACCGCCCGCCTCCTGCTGGAACAATACGGCACGCTTGAAAACGTGCTCGCCAAAGCAGGCGAGATAACAAAACCGAAGCTGAAACAGTCGCTTTTGGAAAACGCGGAGCTGGCGCGGCTGTGCCACAAACTTGCGGTGATAGACGTTAACGCGGAGCCGAATTTTAAGCCGGAATCATGGACGGTTGTGAAACCGGACCATGTCGCGCTAGGAAATCTATACCGGGAGCTTGGTTTTAAAACCCTTTTGGAAGAGGCGGGAATCTCGGAAAAAAAGGAGGTCAGGCACGACTACAAAACAATCCTCTCCGTAAAGGAACTAGAGGAACTGGCGAACCAAATGAAAAACGCCAAAGGGTTCGCGGTAGACACCGAGACCACGTCCGTGGAGCCCATGCGAGCGTCGCTTGTTGGAATATCCATATCGATAAAAACGGGCGAGGCGTTCTACATCCCTCTGGCGCACGACTACGACGGCGCGCACGACCAGATACCGAAGAAAAAGGCTCTTGAAATCCTGCGCCCCGCGCTGGAGGACGAAAAGATAGAAAAATACGGGCAAAACATGAAATACGACATGATAGTCCTCGCCAACGAGGGGATACGCCTAAGCCCCGTGTCGTTTGACACGATGATAGCCTCCTACGTCGTGGCGACGGAGGAGAGAAGGCACAACCTTTCCTATCTCTGCGAAAAGTACCTCGGCAGGAGAATGACGGAATATTCCGAGGTGGCCGGCAAGGGGGCGAAAGAGGTTCCGTTCAACAAGGTGGGGATAGCGGAGGCGACAGCCTACTCCGGCGACGACGCCGAAACGACGCTGGAGCTGACCGACATTTTAAGGGACGAGATAAAAAAACTGGAGATGGAGGAGCTTTATTACAAGCTTGAGCTACCCCTCGTCGGGGTTCTCGCAAAGATGGAGCAAAACGGCATACTGCTCGACACGAAGAGGCTTGAGAAATACTCCGTCGTTCTGGAAAAGCAGTTGAGGGACATGGAACACGGCATTTATTCCGCCGCCGGGGAGGAATTCAACATAGCCTCGCCGAAACAGCTCTCGGTGATATTATTCGACAAGCTCGGTCTCCCGAAAGTGCGCAAGACGAAGACCGGCCAGTCAACGGACCAGGAGGTGCTGGAAATTCTCGCGCCGTCACACCCGCTCCCCGCGCTTGTCCTCCGGCATAGGCTTGTCTCGAAATTGAAGTCCACATACGTGGATCCCATGCGGGAGATGACGCTCCCCTCCACGGGCAGGATACACACCTCTTTCAACCAGACGGGAACGGCCACCGGAAGGCTTAGCTCCTCCGACCCGAATCTACAGAACATCCCGATTCGCACAGAGGAGGGGCGGGAGATAAGGCGGGCGTTCCTCGCGCAGAATGGGCACGTGTTGATATCGGCCGACTACTCGCAGATGGAGCTAAGGGTTCTGGCCCACATGAGCGGGGACGAGCTGTTACACGAGTCGTTCAAAAAAGGGGAGGACGTCCATTTCCGAACCGCGCTGGAAATTTTCGGTAGCATCGGCGAGCCGACCCCGGAGATGCGCCGCGTGGCGAAGGCGGTGAACTTCGGCATCATCTACGGCCAGACGGCCTTCGGCCTTTCGCGCGAGCTGGGCGTGGGGCGAAGGGAGGCCCAAGGGTACATCGACAATTATTTCGCCAGGTACGGCGGCGTAAAGAGCTTCATAGACGCGACCATCGCAGACGCGCGCGCCGAGAAATCGGTGAAGACCATGTTCGGGCGAAGGAGGCTTTTGCCGAACATCGCCTCCGCAAACCGCACCGTGCGCGAGGTGGCGGAACGAATGGCGGTCAACACCGTCGTACAAGGAACGGCGGCTGACATCATCAAAAAGGCGATGCTGGAGATAGACGCGAGGATAGAGGGAACGGAGATTAAGATGCTCCTCCAGATTCACGACGAGCTCATTTTGGAATGCCCGGAAAAAACGAGGGAACACGCCTCGGAGCTTGTTAAAAAGGCTATGGAATCCGCGGCAAAATTAAGCGTTCCGCTTAAAGTGACCGTCGGCTGGGCCGACAACTGGGGCGACGCCTAAAAAACCGACACTCGAAATGCGTAACAAGGCATTTTTATAACGGCCTGAAAATTAACCGATAAGGCCGCTACCATTCGTTGTCAGACTGTTGAGTGCTTTTCGTGAAGTCTGAGTAGTTCTGGCCTCCTTCTTGGCTTCGTAGATTTTGATGTCAGGATGAATTTCTTCTACTAGTCCCCGGATTAGCTCTCTCTTTTGTCGGCATGCTTAGACCAAAGACAATCCCAGAAACCACAGAAAATTCCTTTGGAATTTTTTCAAAAATATTGTTTCCCCTTAAACGGACAACAATTCGCCACTCTTCTTCATATCCCCAAAGTTTTGATTTTGAAGCCAACAATGTTTTCCATAAATTATCTGGCTCTTCGTCCAAATACTTTTTAAAGGAAAGATAGCTGTGTTCATCCCAAAATCACAGGCTGATGTCCGCGCTCCTCGGAAAACGCCAACCAGTTCAATCGCACAAAAGGCCAAAAATGCCCAAAACGCACAAGCCCTCCGCTCAGGAGCGTTGTATAAAGCGGTTAATCTTAAAAAATGCGGACAAACGCGACAAGCCGCCAAAATACTGGATTCCCGCTTTCGTGGGAATGACAAACCGGGGGAAATTATTTCCAAACTGAGACACCACCCAAACTTCGGAACGGCTAGTTCTTTGTCTCCTCATTTTCCGGGCGGACTATCTTAAAGGAAGAGCTTGAAAGCGGCGTCTCGACGTTCGTCCTCATCATGACGTAAGGTTGGTACATGAAGTAGGCGCGCGCCTCGACGCTCGCAACGTTTTTCAACCGCAGGGCGAATTTGAACGTCTCGACGCGCGACTCGCCCGGCGCGAGCCTGTTGTCCCTGCCCGCCTTGCATCCGTGTAGGTACGCATCGGCGCACGCCACCGTTCCCTTGCCGTCCTCCGCCAACACCGCCTTGGAATAAACCGTTTTTTTCGACTCTATCGGTTTGCCGGCGGCGTCAAACGTGGTCGCCTCCAGCACGAGCGAACGGGCGGGCGTGCCGGTCGGCGCGAAATGCCCCGCGCCGCCGTTTTTGATTATCACATACGCGACGAGAACGCCGTCGACTACGCCCGCGCTTTTCGTTTCTATCAAAATAGAATCCTTTATGGATGTCGTGCCGTACTCGAATGAATGGTCGTGAATCTTTTTCCCGCCTCCGGCGTTGGCGGGCGCCCCGTCAATCTCCCGCATGTGGCAGTTTTGGCACTGCGTCCCGTCCTTGGCGTATTGCGAACTCTTCCACTCGAAATAAGTCGTCTCCGTGTGTACTCCCTTGGAGTTGCTGAAGTCGTGACACACCGCGCAAAGACGTGAGGACGCGAAATCTTTTGTGGAGGCCGTCTGGTGCCCCTCTTTTGACGACCCGGAGCGAACGCCGCGCTTAACCGGGCCGGGGGCGAGCTTGAAACGGGGGGAGCCTTCCGGGTCGGCCTCCGCGATGCTGTGGCAGAAGTCGCATGTGACACCCTCGCGCGTCACGTCTAGTTTGAGGTCGTAATCGCCCGTGGCAAGCGTGGTCGGCGCGTGGCACCCCAGGCATTCCTTGGCGGCCACCCCCTTTGTTTCGACGTACGCCTTGTTGTAGGCGGCCTGAAACGCCGGGTCGTCGTACGAATGGGCGTGACGGCTTTCGAGCCAGTTTCTATACAAGTCCGTGTGGCATTTTCCACACTCGCCGGCGTTTTGAAAGCCTCCGCCGGTGGTATGCGCCGTTTGTTTTGTGGGCACGGATTGTTGTTTCGCTTTTGCCTTGTGTCGCTTCGCCTCAGCCCCGCCGGACTGAAAGACAAGCGACAAGACGGCCAGCGCAAAAATTAGTCTCGCTTTTCCCATAAATTTCCGGTCATTATAGCATCCATGGCCAACCCTGCCGCCACGGGATTCCCTCCGCCCGCTTAGTGGGTTACAATGGTCGTATCGCCATGGAAAAGAAAGTCCTGATAGTCGACGACAATCTAGAGATGCGACAACTCCTCGCAATGGGCCTGAAAAAACTCGGGTACGCAAGCCACGGCGCGCCAAACGGCAAAATCGCGTTGCAGGAAACGCGGGAAAACAAATACGCGCTTATTTTGCTCGACGTCGAGATGCCGGTCATGGACGGTTTCGCGTTCCTAAAGGCGTTCCGCGCCGAACAGGGCTACGAAACGGACACGAACATCATGATGGTGACGGCGCATCGCGACCGCGAGACCGTGGAGAAGGCCGTCAAATATCGCGCTTGCGATTTCCTCGTCAAACCGTTCCAAATATCGCAGTTTTTACACAAGGTCTCCCGCTGGATAAACGTCGGTGTTGAAAAAAGCTGGAGCCGGCTCAAACCTGAGCACGAGAACATCCTGCGCCTGACAATGACAACCCTCGACAGGACTTGGGACGGCGTTGTTGAAAACAAACCCATCCAATTCCAGGAATTCCTAGAAATCAGCGGGATGATAACGGAGTCAGCCGCACAAAAGGACGCCAAGGGGTTGCTGGACGCCGTAAAGGATCACGACGCGTACACCTTCGTTCATAGCCTGCGGACCGGTATTTTCCTTTCAATGTTCGCATTGGAACATTTTCAGTTTTCAAGGGAGGATGCTCAAATCATAACCTCCGGCGGGGTTCTTCACGACATAGGGAAGGCGCGAACCCCGCTGACGGTCTTGAACAAAGGGGGCGGGTTTGAGCCGGAGGAATGGCTTGTTATGCAGGAACATGTCCAGCACACCGTGGACATACTACACGCCAGCGAAAACATTCCCGAGCCGGTGATAGAAATAGCGTGGTGCCACCACGAAAAACTGGATGGAACCGGCTACCCGCGACACCTCAAGGGGGACGAGATAGGGCCGTTGGCGCGCATGGCGGCAATAGCCGACGCCTATGTGGCTCTTACCGACCGCCGCGTTTACAAACCCGCCTTTTCCCATGAAAAGACTTTCGAGATACTGGAGGGCGCCCCGAAGCACTTCGACAACGACCTCGTCAAAGACTTCAAAAAGGTCATTCAGAACTATTTCCCCGGAATAGAAAAATAATTTTGGTGGCGCGGACTTTTTAGACTTCCTTCGTGCGGAAAAGCCCCAGCATCTCCGTGTGGGTGCGCGCCCTCTTCATCCGTTCGCACAAATCGTGGTCCTTCACCATCCTGCTTATCTCCGAGAGAATCTCCACCTGGGCCGTCAGGTCGTCCTGCGGGGTTAGAATCATGAAAATAAGTTTCGCGGGTTTGCCGTCGGTGGCGTTGAAGTCCACGCCGTTCCACGAAAGCCCCACGCCGATGACCGGCCCCCTTAGGTTTTTAATCCGCGCGTGGGGAATCGCCACCCCGAAGCCAAGGCCGGTTGGAACAATCCGTTCGCGGTCAGACACGGCCTTCTCAACCTCCACCGCGTCAAGCCCGCAGGTCGGGGCCACCGCCGCCGACATCTCGCGTATCGCCCCCGATACGTCCCCCGCCTTAACCGGGTTTATGAACGCCTTGGAAAGGAGATAATCCCCGACCTGCCTTTTCCGTTTGCTCTTAAGGATAAATTGCATCATCGGGCCGCTTACGATGGAGGTCGTCAAAGCCATTATCACCAGCGAGACGAACATCTTCGCCCCGATAAGGCCGTGCTCCATGGCAAGCAGGGCTAGGATTATTTCCATCGCGCCGCGAGCGTTCATCCCGAAGCCCACGGCCATCGATTCCCTGACGGGCATCCCGCCCAGGCGCGCGCCGAAACCGCAACCCGCCACCTTCCCGACAAACGCCAGCGTTATGACGACGACCGTGAGTGAAAGGTCGAAATTTGCTATCAGGTTCACCTTAAGCCCGATGCTCACGAAAAACAACGGGGCGAAGATAAAGGATACAAACTGATCCAGCGTTTCCTTTGTGCGCTTTCGCATGTGTTGCGAGTCGCCCAACGCCACACCCACCATAAACGCGCCGAACACCGCGTGTATCCCGACCCATTCCGTGAAGGCCGCCCCGAAAAAACCAAGCGACACGACGAAGCTAAGCCCCCCCCCCGGCCAGCTCGCGTAGGCCAAAATTCGCGGAAGAACCCGGTTTATAATCCATCGCCCGACCGTGAGCATTCCTCCGGCAAAAAGTAGCACCACTAAAACAACCATCCCCAGAGGCAGTCCCCCGCCTTCTCTGCCGCCCATCTGTCCGAGAATGATGGAGAATATTATCCATCCCGCCAAATCGTCGAAAATCGCGGACGCTATAATCACCATCCCTATGTCGGTTCTGTAGTAGTTCAGATCCATAAGCATCTTGGCGATAACCGGCAGAGCGGAGATGGAAAGGGCCGTGGCAAAAAATAACGCGAAAATTATCTTGTCCACACCGCTGGTATAACCCACCCACTGCGGAAACAGCACGACCGCCAGATATCCAAGGGAGAACGGAATCAAAATCCCCGACAAACTAACGAAGGAGGCGGTTTTTCCAAGCCGGAGGACTTTTGACAGGTCGACCTCCATCCCCGCGACGAGCAAATAGAGCACCACCGCTATGTTGGTAAAGCCGTTCATGACCAGCTTGCTTTCGGCGGTCGGCCTTAGGAACCATACCGCGTCCGGAAAGAGCGAGCCGAAAAGGGTCGGGCCGAGAATTATCCCGGCGAAAATTTCCCCGATAACGGCCGGCTGGTTAAATCGTTTCGCCATCTCCCCCAAGAACCGGGCCAGCGCCAGCATCACCCCAAGGGAGAGGAGTATGTGGGTCATGTCCGTCATCGATAGTTTAAGCATATGTAGTTAAGTGTAACTGAACAAACCTAATTACTGGAAGCGTTAAAAAAACCGTGATAGTCTTACCGAAAAGTGAAGGTTAATTTAAAATTCATCTATGTGCTTCTGGCGGGGGCCGTCGTGTCTGCGACCGTCATTTTTTCTTTGGAACAGGTAAAGGCGCGACCGGACTTTTGCGTCTCCTGCCACCTTGAAAACGGAGAACGGCTTCACTCTGCCAAGCACAAGGCTTTTACGGCGACCAGACAGACCAACCTCGCCGGACAGCACAGGGCAAAATCGCCCGAAAATTTCGGGTGCCCCTCCTGCCATTACGGAAAAACTCTCCCCGTTCGCTTAAGGGTGTCGCTTGAGGAGGCCAAAAACACACTGGCGTATTTTCTCTTCAAATTTGAGGAACCGAAGAAAATAAATTCCTCCCTCATGCCGGACGAAAACTGCGAGACGTGCCACCATAACTACAAGGGGGGAGGGACTTCTTTCCACGGGATGAAAGCCCACATCCCGAAGGTGAACTTATCCTGCATTTCCTGCCACAACGCGCACGCGGAAGGCGACGCGGATTACTATTTCATGGTGGAAAAGGACGTTGTCACGGCTTGCCGAAAATGCCACCCCCATATACCCCCCTCGTTCAGGCTGAACGGAAAAAACCCGTCGTAGATTTTGGACAGGTTTAAATTGATAATTTTTATGGTCGTGCTAAAATATCCGTTCATATAGCTTGGCGAATAAACGAATTAGAGGGGTATAAGCGTGAAAAATTTAAGCCTGCAAAATAAGATTGTTATCTCAATAGCAGTGTCTCTTGCCTTCGCCACCACGATACTTGGCTTCATGTTCGTCCACAATTATCGCAAGGACGTGATGAACGAACTGTTCTACAAGGCGAAGGCGATAGGGCGCATGGCGGAAAACGCGCGAAACGCCACGGGCGCCCTGGTCGGCCAGAAGGCGTTCCGTTCCGAGGAGTTGCTGAAGGAAGCCCAGGTGCGGCTGAAAGGTGTCACTCCCCGCACGCCGGAATTTTTTTCGACCCTTCGCCAAACTACCTATTACAACACCATCCCTGTTGTCTCGGCGTTCAACGCCGCACTTAAGGGAAGCGAGGAAAGTCATTTTCAGTTCAAACCGACAAGGTTTAGCGCCCGTAATCCCGAGTATGAACCGGTTACGCCCGTCGAAAAACAGCTCCTGCAGTCCCTTCAAGAGGGAAACGCCGAGGAAATCGCCGGAGTGGACGCGGAAAAGAACGTTTACCGCTATTTCCGAACGGTTAAGCTCTCGAAAGAATGCCTAGTGTGCCACGGGACGGCGACCGACGACCCCGATCGCCCCAACACCACAAACGACCCGGTCGGATTTCAAAAGGACGGCAAGCACGAAGGGGACAAACACGGGGCATTCCAAATCATAATGAACTTGGAACCGGTGGACAAGGCGGTGTGGAACATCGAGTTGGGCGCCATAATTGTGACGATACTTGTCGTCGTATTGTCGGCCGGGTTGGTTATCCTTTTCATTCGCAGGTCGGTAATACTCCCCATCCAAAGCATCACCGAACAGATGGTGGAAGGCTCCGACCAAGTCACCGAAGCCGCCTCGCAAGTGTCGACGTCCAGCCAGATGCTGGCGCAAGGAGCCACTTCGCAGGCCGCCTCGCTGGAGGAAACATCGGCCTCTCTGGAACAAATTTCGTCCATGACGAAACAAAACGCGGAGAACTCGGACACCGCCAACGGTCTGATGGAAGAAAGCAAAAAACTGGTGGTCAACGGTGTTGAATCAATGAGCCGGATGGTCAAGTCGATGGAGGCGATAAAAGCCTCCGCCGGGGAGATGGGCAAGATAATAAAAACCATCGAGGAGATAGCCTTCCAGACGAACCTGCTGGCCCTAAACGCCGCGGTTGAGGCCGCCCGCGCCGGCGAGGCCGGAAAGGGCTTTGCCGTCGTCGCCGAGGAAGTAAGGAACCTGGCCCAGCGTTCCGCCACCGCGTCCAAGGACACGTCCAGTCTGATAGAGACGTCCATCGCCGCCGCCAATCAAAGCGGCGAAATCGTGGCTGAGGTCGCCAAGGCCCTCGACGCGATAGCCAATTCCGTGAAGAAATCCGGCGACCTTGTCGGCGAGATTAACGCGGCATCCAACGAGCAGGCACAGGGAGTCTCACAGGTGACAAAGGCCGTGACCAACATGGATTCCGTCACGCAACAAAACGCCGCTACGGCGGAGGAATCGGCCTCGGCGGCGGAGCAGATGGCGGCCCAGGCGGAGAACCTCCAGGAAATGATTCGAATGCTTAACTGCGTGATAGACGGACAATCGGAGGCGACACACCACGTCCCTACGCACATTGCTCCGACTAGAAGAACGCCCCCTCCCCCGGTTCGCCACTCGGCCCCGGTGAGGGCGCTTAAGGCGCCGGCAAAACCGGCCGGCAGGTCAAAGCCCCCGGCTTCCGCCAAACCGCCGGAGGACGTGATTCCGTTCGACGAGGACATGAAGGACTTTTAGCTTAATTGCGCGTTGACAGGAGCGGGGGGAATCCCCCCTCCTCAACCGTGACCATTTTTCATACGGGGTGCCTTCATAATGTCTGACATCGGAACGCAAATCGACCTTCAGGATTACGAGGAGCGCAAGTTCGCCGAACTGCGCCCGTTGATGCTATTCGCGACCATTTTTGGCGGCTTCTTCTCACTCTGCCTATGGATATGGGATTACGCGGTCGATTCCGTCCACGCCCCGGAAACCATCGGGTGGCGCGTTTTGATGGCCTTCGCCGTATGGGTGTTTGGCGTCGGGTACCTTCAATTGCGCCTTCCCCGTAAATGGTACTTCCTGTCGCTCACGGCGGGTATTTGGATTGTACTGTTTGCGTTTGGAAAGATAACTGAAATCCTTATTCAAGGCGGGGCCTACGGGACGGGAGGCTATATTTTTGGCGAGTTCATCCCGTTGATAGGGTTACTAGGCGTACCGCGAAAACAGGCAATCGCCGCGCTGACGCTTATCGCCGCCAGCCCATATGTTTTCCTGGTGGCAGGCCTGATGAAAAATTCGCCCATAGGGGTCATCAGCGCCTACCTCCTGCCCACGTTTGGAATGTCCGCCGCTTTCGCCTTCTTCATCGACCTCCTGTTCAGGCGGATATATTCATCCAGAAAGCAGGTGGAAGTGGAAAAGGAGCGCGTGCTGGAGGAGCAGGAACGGTTTCAGATGTTGACCGAGGTTGCGGAGGAGGGCATAGCATTGTCGCTTAACGGCATAGTTTTAGACTCAAACGAGCAATACGCAAAACTGCTTGGATACGAACGGGCCGAGGAGGTCAAAGGCATTCGCGTCATTGACATCATCGCGCCGGAAATGAAGGATTATGTGCTGAACCTCGTGCAAAAAAATTGGGACAAACCTTACGAGGCGGTGTTTGTGAGAAAAGACGGGTCTCGGAGGATGTATGAGGCGTTCGGAAAGCAGATTACATACAAAGGTCAAAAAGTGCGGATTTCTTCCGTTAGGGACATAACCGAACGCAAGCGCGCCGAATCCGAACTAAAATACGCCAAAGAAACCGCCGAACAGGCCACCAAGTTAAAGGACAAATTTGTCTCGCTTGTCGCCCACGACCTCAAATCCCCGCTAGGGGTGATAATCGGTTTGCTCCAAATGCTTAAGGAGGACGCCGATGGCGTCCTTTCCGACAAAAAAAGAGAAATGATAGAACACGTGTTGACGAGCGGCAGGAATCTCCATCGAATGATAGAGGAGCTTTTGACCATCAGCAGTCTGCAAACGGGAAAGATCGAGCTTCAAAAGAATTTTATTAATTTGTACTCCCTGGTGTTTGAAATCGTATTTGAATACGACGGGTCGTCAAGGGAGAAGGAGATAAAAATCGAGTTGAATATCCCCGCACATTTTGTAATTTATGCCGACCAGAACCTTTTGAGGGAGGTTATGCGAAATCTTGTTTCAAACGCGGTTAAATTCACCCCCAGAGGCGGGAAAGTGGAGATTTTTATCCCGCCTGACAAAACCTCCGCTTTCGCCGTGCGAGACACCGGGGTGGGAATCTCGCCGAATAGAATACAAATAATCTTCAACCACGAGGAAAAAACTTCGACCCCCGGCACAGAGGGGGAACTGGGAACGGGATTTGGGCTTCCGCTTTCCAAGGACATTGTCACAGCCCACAACGGAACCATAACGGTAGAATCCACACCCGGCTTGGGGTCGGTGTTCACCGTTGAAATTCCTGCGTCGCCCACCGCACAGTAACAGTTCCAAAACGTTATAGCTGAATCTCAAACCTCAGGAATCCCGCATTGGCCGTCGGATTGGCTGAACTGCCGCCCGGATTTTGGATGATTTGGTAGTCCGGCCTGAGTGTAAGCCAGTCCGTTAGGACGAGGCGATATGTAAACTCAATTACCGTCTCCGCATCCGCTTGCGTGTCAGCCTTTGCATATGCAATGCCGAAGCTGTCAACAGTCCGACCGGGGAAAAGGCCGTGAACGTGCAATCCGTAACCCAGATACCCAGTATAGTCGTTTCTATCGGATGGCACCGAACCATACTGAACAAAAACCCCGACGGAACTGTGTTCGGCGTTGTTGAACTCCAACAGCTTCTGGTCAATTATGCCGTAGTAGCCGTAATCTCCGTCGTCAAAGTTTTTGCCATTATAGACCCTGGAGGCCGTGTGCTTCCAATAGCCGACCTTATAATCCGACGGTTCGTTTATGATCCCCGCCTCGACAACCTGAAACTCCCCCACGCCGTGGACACCGGCCGGCAGTTGGCGCATGGTGGGATTGCCGTCAAAATCTGCCGCCTGGATATAACTGTTTTCCGTCGGCTTAACCCGCAATCTGGCGCCCAGCCCCGACATCGGGAAAATAGATACGTTCACGTTGTGCGACACTTCCGGCTCGATGCCGAACGACGAGTTGATGAAAAGCGAACCGTAAGCGGTAACGAAAAACTCGGAGTTCAGGTTGTACAAACCTGCCAGAGCCGACACCCTGCCCCCCGCGAAGTCTTGGTTCCACCACGCCTCGTTGATGATGAACTGGTCGGCCAGCACCCCGATGTTGCTCGCGGTCTGCAAATCGCCGATTGTATAAGCGGACGGGTCGTTGCCGGTGTTGCGCAATGCGTACACCCAAAGGGTTCCGCCTGTCCACCATCCCGCCTTTTCCGTGTCGATGCTCATGGTCAGGTCTAGGTTGTCGTGATAGAGGCTGTCGGTCTTATTTAAGGCGCCGCCGGAGAAATTGCTGACGTACTCTCCGCTGTACAAACCTTTAATGGTTATGCCATGGTCGAGTAGCTTGGTGCGGAGACCGCCCCAACCGCCGGTTATGCCAAGCGGCGCGACAAGTCCCTTCTCGTGACCGTGTATCTCGGCCTCTTTTTGAGCGGTGCCGACTTTCCCGGCAAACCCAGGGGTCTCCACGTCAGCTTCCTTATCCGCTGGTTTTTGTTCTTTAACTTCCTCTTTCTTGACCGGAACCTCTTTGGGAGCGGCTGTTGGCGGCGGCGTTGCCGTCTCTGTTTTTTCCTGCGGCGGGGAAACCACAACAGGTTTTTCGGCTGGTGGAGCTTCGGCCTTCGCTGGTGGCGGAGGCGGAGTCTCGGCTTTAGGCTCGACCTGCTTCGCAGGGGCGGCCTTTGCCGCTGGCGCAGGCGTGGGTTTTGCGGCTGTCTTTGGCGGGGGAGCCTTTTTTACAACCCCTTTCTTCGGGGCCGTGGGCTTTGGTTTAGGGGGCGTTTTTTTCTCTTCCTTCGGGGCCGGTTGTTCTTTGCCTTGGTTCGCCTTAAGCCATTCGTCGAATGTCATATCCGCAACCGAAGTGCCGACAAAGGCAAACAAAAAAGCCGCCGTCAAAAGTGATTTTTTATAAATCCCAAACATCAAGCCTCCTTTATAAAAACAATCCCCTATTAGAAAAGAAAAATATCCCCCCTTGAGACCCAAGGGGGGATTATAAATACGCCAGATTAAAACTCTTTAAAGTCGTCGTCGTCGAAAGGGATGACCTCTTCCGCCTTCACGTTCTTCGGGCCTGCGGATTTGGCTGGCGCGGGAGCCTTGCGCACCGGCGCGGCAAGTCTGGGCGCGGGAAGCTTTTTCTGTCTTTCAGCCACAACCGGCCTTTGAACGGCCTTTGGTCGGGACATAACCTTGGTGGCTGAAGGGGCGAAGGTGCCTGAGTGACCCGCGCCGAACACGATTTCGGCCAAGTGTTCGACGTGGGTGTTCATAATCTCGGCCTGTGCCGATAATTCCTCGCTTCCGCTGGCCGCCTCTTCGGCGTTGGCCGCGTTCTGCTGGGTCACGCTATCCATCTGGGTGACGGCCTTGTTGATTTGCTCCACCCCTTGGGCCTGTTCGTTGGACGCGGCGGCCACTTCGCCGGTGAGGTCGCCGGCTTTTTTAATGCCGCCGGAAACTATTTCCAACGATTTGACAACCTGTTCGGTAATGGAGTTGCCGTTGTCCGCCTT
>Ga0315281_10006406_pt1 | contig 16748 bp, 14 predicted proteins | sample YL17G07_0_MG_FD_204540 | JGI IMG/M metagenome (GOLD analysis project Ga0315281, IMG submission 204540) | Sediment microbial communities from Yellowstone Lake, YNP, Wyoming, USA - YL17G07_0 | ecosystem: Environmental > Aquatic > Freshwater > Lake > Sediment | place: USA: Wyoming | collected...
GAGACTGCAATCCGCCGGCTGGAAAACCGGCGGTGCCCGCGACTTTCTCGAATTGAGCGATGAAGAAACGATGCTGGTGGAATTGAAGCTCGCACTTACGGACGCCGTCAGACAATCCCGGCAGAAGCGCGGCCTGTCGCAGATCGACCTCGCCCAGCGCATGGGATCCAGCCAGTCTCGCGTCGCCAAGATGGAGGCTGGCGATCCTTCGGTGTCGCTGGATTTGATCGTGCGCGCATTCTTCGCGTCAGGCGGTACCCGGCAGGAACTGCGGCGCGCGTTCGGGGCGAAAGAGAAGTTGGCGGCGTAAAGACGGCCGGATCGATGCCGGATCCATTTGAGGTGACACTGCGTCCGATTCGAACAAAGCGCGAGCATCAGGCCGCGCTCAGAGAAGTCGAAGCGCTATGGGAGGCGCCGAGCGGCTCGTCCGAGGCAGACCGGCTTGAAGTGCTCACGCTACTGGTGGAAGCGTACGAGCGCGAGCACTACCCGATCGAGGCGCCCGATCCGATCGACTTCCTGCAACATGTAATGTAAGCGCGGGAGATGACGAGAAAAGACCTGGAGCCTTACATCGGCTCGCGCGCACGACTCGCAGAGGTGCTGAACCGCGTTCGACCGCTCACGTTGGATATGATACGCAAGCTCGCAACGGGGTTGAAGCTGCCGGCTGATGTTCTGATTCGCGGGTATGAATTGAAGCGCGCGGCGTGAATTCAGCTTACCAGATCAGCTTTTTCGCTGGGCGATAGCCCGAAACTCCGCGCCAGTATTGGCTTTCCAGACTTCAGCCGTGTGAATTACAGCAATGCACGTAGCTTTGCGAGTGCTGCATCCATTGACGCTTAGGCAGCTCGCTTGCCCTGTGCGTGCCGCTCGGTGAGCAGGTACAGCACATACTGGTTGAGGCTTACGCCCTGCGCTTTCGCCGACTTCGCCATCTCCGCGTGCAGGCGCTTGGGCACGCGCATGAGGAATTTTCCGCTGTAGGCCATTTCATCCGCGGGCTTGGAAGGCGCTGGAATCGCCCGCCGCATGCTTTTCGCAGTCTTGATCCATGCGGTGATGGCATCATGTGCCTCGCGAATCGCCGCGCCTTCAGTCTTGCCCCAGGCATTGCAGCCCGCGAGGTCGGGCACGACGGCAATATAGCCTTCGTCCTCGTCGCTCCAGAAAACTTCAATCGGATACTTCGTCATTCTCGCCTCCGTGCTTGTCCATCATCCTGATTAACTGCCGCGCCTGGTAGGGTGGGATATAGCCATTGCGGTTCTGGAAGTTGAGCAGGTCAGGCTCATCCGCCCGACCGAAGGCGCGGTGCGACCCCTGTCCTCCCGTGTATCCGAATCCCAGTCGTTGTGCCACCTTGCAGGCGTCCTCGAAACGAACTGCTTTGGGGTTGGCCCGGATCGCCGCCAGCAGCTTTTCGCGTTTAGTCACGCCCTATTATACTGAATATAGTATCAGAGGAACGGTTGCAAGCGCGTCCTTCCCCCAGCCTCAAACGAGCTGGCAGGATCGTGAACCGCTTCGAGTTGGAGACATCCAGTACGCGCAACCTTCGCCGCGCGGGGCTTCCCCAGGTTCGAACAAGCCCGGGGTCCCCTCGGAGAATTTGGCGGAAAGCGTTTTCCCGTCTACGGCTTGTTCACCCAGAACCCGGTGCCGAACCCGAGTGTTTTGCTGTTCGCCGTGAAATCGAGATAGCCCTTGTTGCTGATATAGGTGCCGAGGCCACCGTTGGCTTCGAGGCTGGGCGCGAAAAAATACCAGTTGGTCTGCGCAGCATCCCAAGCCCACAGCGTCGTCAAAGGCGTGGTGGCGCCTACGGTCGCGTTGAACTGGCTCGGCGTCTTGTTGTCCCCGGTGGCGATCAAGCTCCAGCCCGAGGCCATGGTCTGGAACGATGCGGAACCGATCGCCGTGCCCGAAGGCAATGGCGCAGTGAACGCCGCTTTCGCATTGACCCAGAAGCCCTCGCCACCTGCGACCGCAGTCAGGAAATCGTAGCCCTTGCTTGCCGCATAGACGGCGCCGCCGTCGGCTATCGTCGGACTGTAGAATGCCCAGTTCGCCTTCGAGCCAATCCACTTCCACACCGTCGTGACCTTGGACCCGTCGCCAAAAGCCGCCGCGACGTCGAGGTTGCTGCTCGAGCTGTTGCCCAAGAGATTCCAGCCGCCAACCACGTTCAGCGCCGCGAAACTGAACGGGATCAAAACCGGACTGGTCTGATCCGTAGTCGTGCCATCGCCGAGCTGTCCGTAGGTATTGGCGCCCCAACCCCACAGAGTACCATCCGCTTTAAAGGCAAATGTGCGCCCGTTATCCGTGAAGACGTAGGGATTGCCGCCCGCCATGATGGCAACGTATCCCGAGGCGATCTGGGCGATGTCTGTATGCTGCAGACCGTCGGCGCTCGCAAGCTGCCCGGATTTGTTCGAACCCCAACCCCAAATGGTGCCGTCGGCCTTGAGCGCAACCGTATGGCTGCCGCCCGCCGCGATCGATACAAAGCCCGTTCCCAATACTGTCGGGGTAGTGAGCATAATTGCGGAATCTGCGCCCCATGCCAGTAAGCTGCCGTCGGCCTTGAGGACAACTGCATGAGTGTATCCAGCCGCCACTTGGACGACGTTGGTTCCGATTTGCACTTGAACCGGGCTATTCTGCTGCGTCGTCGTGCCATCGCCAAGCTGCCGCTTATCGTTGGCGCCCCAGGCCCAAAGCGTACCGTCGGACTTGATCGCCAGCGTGAAGAAGCCGCCGGCCGCGATTGCAACATAGTCCTGACCAACCTGGATTGGCGAGAGGTGCGCAGTGGTAGTGCCATCGCCGAGCTGACCGTTGGTATTCGAACCCCAGGTCCATAGACTGCCGTCGGCTTTAAGGGCGACGGTATGCCCCGCCCCGGCTGTGACCGCGGTGTAGCCTGACCCAATCTGAACAGGCAGCGTCGCATTGGTCTTACTGCCGTCGCCGAGTTGACCGATGGCATTACCGCCCCAAGCCCACAGCGTCCCGTCCTGTTTCAACGCATACGCACGGGAGGCAGTAGGTCCAGACCACGCGGTAACGTATCCGCTTCCAATCTGTGCGGGTGTGGAGCGACTTTCAAGCGTGCCATCGCCGAGTTGCCCCTGAGAGTTCAAGCCCCAGGTCCAGAGCGTGCCATCGGGCCTGACTGCCACGGTAAACGCCGCTCCCGCAGCAAGCGGTGACACCACAGCCATGCTGGCATGCACCGTCGTTGTCGTCGTCGATCCCGTCGTCGTGGTGGTTGCGGAGGTCGTTGTGCTCGCTCCGGTCGTCGTGGTTGTCGGCGTCTGAGTCGTTGTCGCTACGCCAGGAGGGGTCGTGATAATGGAGCCGATATTCCCGCCTGCATCGTAACTGTAGGCGATTGTCGCACCATCGGCATAAGTGACGGCAGTGAGCCGGTTCAACTCATCGTAGGAGTAGGTGGCGGCGCCGACGACGGGGCTCAAGAGTAAAACCGCCAAGACGGCTAAGAGTTTCGCGATGTTCAATTTCATGGTTATGCCCCCTACGGGGTGATGCAGCAAGCGGATACGCATGATGTGGACGTGAAGGTAAAATCGTGATGAGTTATCATGATTACTGCGCGTGTCATCGAATAGTTACTCTGACCCTATTTAGCATTGTTTACCGTTCAAAATCCCAGCCTTCCGCCGCATCGAAGAGGGTTATCCACCGCGGTCTCCTTGGGGTCGCGCGGCTGGGACTTCATCGGTTTTAGCAGCCACGAAGCAGCATCAACACCCAGATCAGTCCATAGGCCTCCTACAAAATCTTTGAGCCCTTTAAAACCAAGATATTCTCCCAAAGCCAATTTGCCTGTCTCGATTGAGATCTCCGTCGCCGCCTCACCACCTGTCTCCTCCCCCATAATCGCGCTTGTGATGTGATACACGACTTTAACTCCGTACAGCGCTTTTCCCATGCCAGGTATTGCTGGCAATAATTTATCAGCGGTATTCCAGCCAGCATCCAGATTTCTGTAATCTTGTTCTGTCCATTCTTGTTGACCAAAAGGCCCCCTCCCTGTGCGCACTTGTTCTTCCGCTTTCTTTTCGTAGTAATTGCGCAATTCTTCCGAATTTGGGATAGAACCCCAACCAATTCCAATTCCTTCCAGTCCTGCCGGATCAATCTTATTCACAGGATTGCCTCCTACATACGCATACAAATTCGTCTGCGCCCCGGCAAAGCCTATTGGATCTCGCTGTATAAACCGCCCAGTGCCAGCATCGTAGTATCTGTTTTTCATGAAGTAGAGATCGTTGCCCTCAGACATGACGCCATAAGCCCCTACATAGGTAAAAGGCGTGGTCACCGACCCGCTCTTATTCAGCAAAGTCCCATACGGAGAATAAGCAAACGCGGCCACTACCGCAGCGCTGGAATCGGTCAGCGCCAGAGTGTTGCCCGTTTTGTCCTGATGGTAGAAGACATAGCCCCCGGCAACAGGGCCGGAGGCAACCAGCCGTTTCCCGGCGTAGATATAATTAGCCGTTACCTGACCGCTGGCGTCCGTCTCGAATAAGAGCCTGCCCCAGGGGTCGTGGTGGAAGTTTCGCGTCGCAGTTGTGGTCTGCGCCTTGACACGATTTCCCAAGCCGTCATAAACATAGCTTGCCGCAGTACCGCCGACGGTCATCGAGGTGGGCCGGTTTAGGTTGTCGTAGGCCGCACTCAAGGTCCTCGCTCCGGTGATAGCGGTCAGATTGCCGTCCGCGTCGTAGGTATAGTTGTCCCCACCCCACGTTGAAACGGCATCGGCGCTGCCATAGACGCCCGTTACACTCGAAGCGCTGATGGCGGGGTCTAGTGGCAAGGTCCCGCTTTCGCCGATCACTACACCGGCGTCGTTCCGGGTATAGGTCAGGTCCGCGATGACCGTGGTCCCGTTCTTATGCGACAGGCTGGTAAGCTTACCGGCTGCATCGTATCCGTAGGTGCTCTGCACACTGTTGGAGCGCGTTTCACCGGCCAGGCGTCCTGTTGAACTGTAGCTAAGGGCTACGGAGCTGGCGCCAAAGCTCACCCCGCTGGTCCGGTTTCTCGAATCATAGGAATAGCCGACCACTAGGCCGCCTGGATAGCTCATGGAACTCACGTTGCCTGCATCGTCATAAGCAATGGAGAGGGCCAGACCGTTGGGATAATTGATTGCGGTCACCTGTCCGGCAGCGTCGCGGGCAAACGTCTTCACACCAGCGCTTTCCGTCACAGAGGTGAGCTGGTTGACTGAATTCCAGCCGTAAGTCGCAACCGTCGTGCCATCGTGTTTTACTTCCGTAGTGCGGCCATCACTATCGTAAACAGCGGCAACCTTCTTACCCCGTGCGTTGGTAACACTGGATACCCGGCCCAGATCGTCATAGCTGTTGGTGCTTGTAACATTGCCCAAGGGGTCGGTTATCGATAACAGAAAGCCGCGGCTATCGTAGGAAAGTGTCGTTGCCTTCCCCAGTTCATTGGTAATCGACGCCGGGCTTCCGTCGGCGTCACGGCTGAAGAGAATGGTTTTACCAAGGGGATTGGTTATGGATGTGATTCTATGTGCGGCGTCATAACCCAGGGCCGTAGACCTTCCAAGCGGGTCCGTGCTTGAGGTATTGAATCCATCGCTGTTGTAAACCGAGCTCGAGAATTTGCCGAGTGGATCGGTGATCTTTGTCACTTGCAGCAGATTGTCGCGCCCAAGCGTGGTCGTATTCCCGCCGCCGTCAGTAGCCGACGCCAGCGCATTGCAGGCATAGCTGTACTGGACCGTATTGTTATCAGGCAAGGTCATGCTGGTCAGCAGCCGGTTGGGGTCGTAGCTGAAGCCTGTGGTGTTGCCTTTCGGATCTGTAGCTGATATTGGCTCAAGCCCATAGGCATCGAAGTCGAAAGTTGCGCTCTTGTTCAGGGAATTGACGATACCGGTGATGTTGCCGTTGCTGTCATAGGTCGATGCAACGGAACTGCCGTCAGGTCTTGTCACCTTGGTAACAAGGCCCTTGCCATCGACAACAAATGTTGTCGTCCGTCCAAGCGGCGAGGTCATCGCCGTCAGAATGTTGCTGGCGTTATAGGTGTAGGTCCAACTATTTCCCAGCGCGTCGGTCTTCTTTGTCAAGTTCCAGCTGGCGTCATATTCGAAGGTGGTGATCTTGCCTGCCGGGTCGGTGAGTTTGGTCAGGTTGCCGTTGGCATCGTATTCATAGCTGGTAACCCTCCCCTGTTCGTCAGTGGTCGAGGAGGGCAGCTGTAGGGCATTGAATGCGGTGCTCCCTTTTTGGTTCAACGGATTCGTAGCCGATGTCGTCAAGCCGTCGGATTGCGCATAGGTCCTGGTCCCCCCGCCGGGTTCGTGGAGCTTTGTTCCTCCTGCAGATAGGAACCAATAGTTAGTTGCGTTTCCAAGGGCATCGGTGACCGATGAAACATGCTTGTTACTGTTGACATCGGTGACGTAGGTGAAGCTTGTTGTCTTTCCTTCGACCGTCATGGAGGTCATCAGCTTATCGGCGTCGTATGCATACGTAATGACATTGCCGGCCAGATCCACGTTCTTGACAAGATTGCCTGCGGTGTCATATTGGAAAGTAACGGCCTTGTTGTTAAACGTCGAGATCTGGGTGACGCGGTTGCCTGCGTCATAACTGAAGGTGGTGTCGCGGTTCGATGCATCTGTCAGCTTGGCAAGCCGGGCGCTTGAATCATAAGTCAACGCCAGCGCGTTCCCGTTTCTGTCGGCAATGGCGCTAAGGCGGTAAGTCTTTTCGCCGGTGCCTGCATTTGTGCTGGCATAGTCATACCGGCTGGTCAGCTTGCTGTTCTTGTCCTCGAAGGTGTAGAAGCCGGTCCCTGCCGCTTCATTGATATAGCCGGTGAGAATCGGCTTGACCGCCGCGGTGCTGTAGGAATGGGTCAGGGTTACCGTGCCGGTGCCCTGGCTTGCTGCCACGGCGTAGGAATATTCCTGGCCGGAACCAAGCTTGACCGTGGTGGCTGTACCGGCGCTGAAACTGCCGCTGGTCCGAAGCGTGGACTCGTAGGCGAATGACCAGCCGTTGCCGAACATGCCGGCGGGCCCGGCTTGCATGTTCCAGACGCGCCGCAGCGCGATGTCATGACCGAAACTCTGCCAGGCGAAGTCGGTGTCTTCAACCGAGAGATTCAAATACGATGTGTTTACCCCATATGTGGGCAAGCCTGGTCTCGGGCATGATTGCGGCCCAACGTATGCGGTGAAAGTATTTTCAGACTTGCTGCCCTTTTGGGCAGCTGGAAGGGGCGGTCCTGCAGTGTTTCCGCCACGTACGCAGCGAACATCATGGGAACTGGTCTTATAGTCAATGCTGGCACTCTGATATACGGCAATCCATGTCCACGCGGAGGTCGTATCGGTGGCTTTCTGGGTAGATGACCAATAGATGCTAGATAATGGGTTCGCGAAATAGGAATTAAAGTCCGGGTCTTCATGAAGTATCTGCAGTTGGGTAATATCCGGCAGCAGCCAGTCGGTCTGCCCTGCGAGGGTACTATTTTCACAATATGACATAGCGTTAACCCAGGGCCCTCCCCCACCAGTTGCCTGGACCTTCTGCCAAATAAGGCCGGTCACATTGTGCGTAATCGTATTATTTCCGTTATCCGTAAAGCTCTGCGTCGCGGCAAACGCGTTCGTGCTCAAGGCACCAGGTCCCAGACACAAGGCCAAGCCTGAGATCAGCAAACAAAAATAGCGGGAAAGATGCATGGAATTTTCTCCAACATCATGAATGATCGGGGGACAGACAAGGGGTTGGCGCCGACAGGCGCAGCATCACGAATAGGCGCGGCGTAGAGTTCATGATCGCCCCCCAAGACATCTCGGGGCAGCGAGAACCGCTGGCCTACCCCAATAAACCCACCGTATACCCTATTTGGAGTAGGGTCAATTGGAAGTCGGCTTGGGGGCGGGCGTCCTACCTGGGATCGACCACCGATCGGCCCGGGGGCGGGCCTCCTACGTGGGATCGACCATTGGTCGGCCCGAGGGCGGGCCTCCTACATTCTGAGATCGACCACGGGTCGGCACGGGGGCGGGCGTCCTACATTCTGAGATCGACCACGGGTCGGCACGGGGGCGGGCGTCCTACCTCAGATCGACCACCGGTCGGCCCGGGGGCGGGCCTCCTACGCTTGGTGCGCGTCGCGGCTGTCGGCCGGTGCTTCGGCGCGCTCGCTCATGCCGTAGTCGCGCAGGACACTGGCAACGCGCAGGCGATAATCGACGAACACCCCGTCGCGGCCGCGTGCCTGCGCCAGACGGTGTCCTTCAAACCGGCGCCAGCGTTTAACCGCCTCCTCGTCGCGCCAGTAGGATAGCGACAGCATCTTGCCTTCCTGGCTGAGGCTGGCGAAGCGCTCGATCGAAATGAAACCATCCAACTGCTCCAGCTCCGGCCGCAGCGCAGCGGCGAGATCCAGGTATTCCTGCTTGCGCCCGGGCGCAGGAATCACTTCAAAAATGACTGCGATCATCGGGGTTTCCTTTCGCATGCATTGAGAACGCTGCTATCGCGGCAGCTTTGCATCGGCGCTGGCCCGGTAACGCCGGTTGGCATCATCGGGTTTGCCGATGCGGTCGAACAATTGTGCCAGCGCGATGTGCGCGCTGCGGCTGGGCTCCTCGGACAGGCTCGCCTCGAGGTAACTCTGCGCCTTGCCCCACAGTTCCTGGTGCAGGCACAGGCGCCCCAGCGTCAGCAGCAGCGCCGCGTCGCGCGGCCGCGACTTCAGCCATTTTTCCGCGCGCTCGATCTGCGTCAGCACATCGACACCCAGGCAATCACCGTAGATCGATATCAGTTCGCCGCTCCACTCCGCTTCCAGCGCTGTCTCGACGATTTCGTGCGCGCGGCGGCAGTCGCCGAGCGCAACGAACAACTGCGCCGCAGTGCGCGCGACGCGCGCATCCAGCTTGTCTTCGATGCGCTGCCAGCACGCGGCGAGGCTGGCCGCGTCCCCCGCCTGCTGGCGTAAAGCTTCGATCTGGGCGGTGATCCGCAGTTGCGTCGCCGCCACCTCGGCCAGCGCGCCGCGCTTGCCCAGGGCCGTGGCCAGGCGGCGCACTTCGTCCCAATGGCCCAGCCGCTGGTGCGCCTTCATCAGCATGCGCTGCGTGGCGATGCGCTTGGGCCCGCTCGCCGACAGTTCGCGCAACGCGACGAGCGCCTCGTCGTAGCGGCGATCGTCGAGCAGCAGGCTCGCCTGCACCGCCAGCCGGGCCTGATGCGCATCGGTATCGTGGCTCTCCGCGCGGGCGAGCCACTGGTCGCGCCGTTCCAGTTCGCGCATTTCTCCCGCCGCGCGCGCCGCGATCAAGGCGTTCAGGGCCGGCGCCTGCCCCAGCTCGTAGGCCGCGCCGGCGGACTTCTCGGCGCGAGCGTAACGTCCCTCGAACAGCGCCTGCAGGGCGGCAAGCATCGCCGCCTGCCCTTTCTCGCTGCGGCGGCGCGCGCGGAAAGCGCGCACATGCAGCGGCAGGCGCAGCGTGTGCGCAACCAGGCGCACCAGCACATAGCCGAGCGCAAAGCCGGCGAGTCCGAGCAGGATGGCAAAATTGAGCGATAGCTCGACGCGGTAAGGCGGGAGCGCGAGGATGACATAACCGTCGTTCAGACGCGCAGCCAGCGACAATCCCACCGCCAGGGCAAACACCGCCAACACCCACATCAACCCGCGCATCTTTAGATTCCGCCCGCCGTGCTCATCGCACGGCCTTTTCGCGCGCCACCTTGAAATTGCGGACCGCCGCAAGGCTGTCGGCGATGCTGGGCAACTCCACGTTGATGCTGCTCGCCGAAAGCTGCGCCAGGCTCGCAAGCGCGGTGGTGGTGCTCCTGGCGCGCGTGTCGTAGTAGCGCGTCATCCATGTCCTGGCCGTCTCCAGATCGGCGCGGAAGCGCGCCGGGTCGCGCGCAAGCAGCGCCTGCCGCGCATTGAGCAGCCGCAACTGCAGATTCCCGCGCAGAAAGTAGGCCTGCGCCGGCGGCAGCAGCGCCGCATCGGGACTATCGACGTTGCGGATGCGCACCAGCTGTTTCATTTCGTCCCAGATCTCGCCCAGCACGCGCGCCCAGACACCGTTCGCGCCGGGCGCCGCGGCCGGCTTCGACGGAGATTGCGTGCGTTCGTCGAATTGCAGCGGCAGGACATCGACGCTCGCAATCAGGTTGTCCAGGCGCAGCGCCATGCCCGCGATATCCAGATTGGGCGCCATTTTCAGGCGCTCGATGTCGCGGTTGAGCACGCGTCGCAGCGGAATGAACTGCGGCCGGTCCGAACGCGCCAGACGCCCTTCGGCGGTCTGCAACCCCAGCAGCGCCGCCTGCACATTCCCGGCGAGCTGCAGCTGTTGCGACGCCACGGTGAGGATTTGCTCGATCTCGGCCAGCGCCCATTCGTCCCTGCTGCGCGACAGTTCCTGGTACAAGGCCTCCAGCGCCACCTGGTGGCTCTGCGATTCGGCGATCTTGTTCTCGAGCACACTCAGCTTGGCCTGCGCCTCGCGCACCGACTCCTGCGCCTGTTTGGCCAATACCTGGCTCGCCCCGGCTGCGCTATCACTTGCTTGCAGGCGCCGGCCCAACTCCTCACGGATGGCCCCGATCTGGCTGCGGCTGTCGTACCACTGCCAGCAGACCACGGCGATCGCGCCGGCAAGCGCGATCGTCACCGGCATGCGCCAGGCGCCGGCCAAAGGCTCGCGCTCGCCGCGTCCGCTTGGTTCCTCCGGCGCTTGCTCCACCGGTGCGGACTCCGCGGCAGGCCTGGCGCCGTTGGCATTGCTTTCGTTCATGAGCGTCGGAGGCGGGATGGGATAATTTCACACTGTAGCAAAAAAAACGGCCAGCCCCGCGACCAGGCCTTCGTCGCCCGGACCGGTCAGGACCACAGTCTTCACGCCCAGAGCACGCGCGCTGGCGGCGATGCGCTCGTGCGGGGCGAACAAGGGCGTCTGCTCGAGCCACTGGCGGCCCGGCTGGTCCAGCATGTCGTACAGGTTGGCCAGCCCCTCGCTCGAGGTCACCGTGACCGCATCGAGTCCGTGCCGCGCCGCGAGCGCGAGCAGTGTCGCGACATCGGTTTGCGGCCGGCCGCGGCGGTAGCATTCGGCATATTCAACCGCGGCGCCGCGCGCAGACAGCGTGTCGCCCAGCAGATCGCGTCCGCCCTCACCGCGAAAAATGACTACGCGCTTGCCTTGCACGTCCTTCAGTTCCGGCCGATCGAGCAAGGCTTCGCTGTCGAAACGTTCGCTCGGCGCGATCACCTCGGCGAAGCCGCTGCGCCGCAACTCGCGCTCGCTGCCGGCTCCGATCGTGGCGACGCGCAGCGCGGCCGGCCATGCGCGCCGGGCCTGCACCAGCGCCAGCGCCTTCCTCACCGCGTTGGCGCTGACGAAAATCGCCAGATTGAATGTGTCGAGCCGCTCGATCAGCGCGATTACAGGCCGCAAGTCCCCGGCGTCGAAGATCTCCAACGCCGGGAACAGCACCGGTTCGCCGCCGGCCGCACGTATGAGCTCCGCCATGTGCGCCGTCTGGCCGGCGGGCCGCGTCACCACGATCCGCCGTCCCGCGAGGGCGGGTCGGTTCATGAAAGCGCGGCGAGAATGCGGTCCGCGCCTTGTGCGCGCAATTCGACGGCGAGGCGCGCGCCCAGTTCCTCGGGCGACCCGGAGGGGCCGGAAACCTCCGCCTTCACCATGCTCTTGCCATCCGGATTCGCCACCAGGCCGCGCAACTCGATGGTCGCCCCGGTCACGCTGGCGTGGGCGGCCAGCGGCAGCTGGCAACTGCCACCGAGTGCCCGGCTCAGCGCACGCTCGGCGCGCACCGCGAGCTCGGTTGCGCGGTGGTTTAGCGGGGCGAGACTGGCGGCGATGTCGCCGCGCTCGGCGCGATACTCGATCGCGAGCGCGCCCTGGCCCGCGGCGGGCAGGCTTTGCTCGAGCGTCAGTATCGAGCGGATGCGCGAGCCCAGCCCCAGCCGCTTCAGGCCGGCAGCGGCGAGGATGATGGCGTCGTGATCGCCGCGGTCCAGTTTGGAAAGCCGGGTGTCGAGATTGCCGCGCAGGCTCGCCACGCGCAGCTCCGGATAGCGGCTGCGCAGCTGCGCCTCGCGCCGCAGGCTGGAAGTGCCGACGACCGCTCCTGCGGGCAAGGCATCCAGGGTTTCGAATTTGTTGGAAACGAAGGCGTCGCGCGGGTCTTCGCGCTTCATGATTGCGCCGAGCGCGAAACCGGCGGGCAATTCCATCGGCACGTCCTTGGCCGAATGCACGGCGAGATCGGCGCGGCCTTCGGCCAGGGCCAGTTCCAGTTCTTTCACGAACAGACCCTTGCCGCCGATTTTGGCGAGCGAGGTGTCCAGAATTTCGTCCCCGCGCGTCGACAGCGCGAGCAGCTCCACGCGGCACTCCGGATATAATCCGCGCAAGCTGTCGCGCACATGCTCGGCCTGCCACAGCGCAAGCCGGCTTTGGCGCGTGGCGATAACGATGCGATCGGGATGACTCAAGACGGGACTTCTGCTATGGCCGCACACCTGGTGCCGACGCGCTGGATTTTAGCATGCCTCATCGCGCTCTTCGTTGCGGCTCCGGCTTGCGCACAGACGGCGCATATGGTCGCGGCGCGCAATTTCGCGGCGGACGCGCGCTTCGCGGCCCAGCGCAAAATCCCGATCCTGGTGCTGTTCTCGGAATCAGGCTGCCCCTGGTGCGAGCGCGCACGGCAGGAATTTCTGCTGCCGATGCAGCGTAATTCGGAATACAAGGCCAGGGTATTGATGCGCGAGGTCGGGACCGACAGTCGCGACGCACTCGTCGATTTCACCGGGAACAAGACGACCCAGGCGGAATTCGCGCACCGCCTGGGCGTGCTCATGATGCCGACGGTGATGCTGCTGGGTCCGCGCGGGGAAGCGCTGGCCGAGCCGCTGGTGGGATTCGGCAGCGCCGATTACTACGGCTATTTCCTCGATCAACGCATCGACGCGGCACTCGCGCGGCTGCGCGACAGCCGCTGACACGCTGAACCCGGCGGGGCGTTCCGGAACGCCGATGTCGGGCCGCGCGTTTCCCGCGGCAGACTCAAGCCGCGGTGAGTTCTTTCACCAGCGGCCACTGGCGCCGGCTCACCGCAAGCTTTTCCGCGCATCCGTCGAGCAGCACCGCCCAGCCCTGCTCGCCGTCCCGCACATCCGACTTCTCGAAACCGCGTATGCGTGACTTCGCCACCAGGCAGTTGCGGTGGATGCGAACGAAACCCTGGGCAAACTCCTGCTCCAGGTGGCTGAGAGATTCCTCCAGCAGGTACTCGCGCTCCGCCGTGCGAATGGTGACGTATTTCGACTCCGCCTTGAGAAAAACAATATCGGCCACGGGCACCAGCGTGATGCGCCCGCGCTCGGGCACCGGCAGATGCCGGCGCGGCGCGCTCTCCAGTCCGCGCAGCGCTTCGCCGCTGGGGGCGGCCAGACCGCGCACCCGCTCGAGCGCGGCCAGCAGCCGCTCACGGCGCACCGGTTTCAGCAGATAGTCGAGCGCGCGCAGCTCGAACGCCTTGATCGCGTACTCGTCGTGAGCGGTGACGAAAATGATTGCGGGCGGCGACGCAAGCAGCAGCGTGTGGCGCGCGAACTCGATGCCGCTCATCTGCGGCATGCTGATGTCCACCAGCACCAGATCCGCCGCGACAGAGGCGAGCAGGGCGAGCGCCTCGCGCCCGTTGGCGGCTTCCCCCGCCACCCCCGCCGGCACGACCGGCGCGCAGTCGGCGATCAACTCCTTCAGGCGCGCGCGCGCCGGGGCCTCGTCGTCGACCAGGATCACCCTCAGTGCCTTCGTCACTCCCGCCTCCGGTAAGGCAGCGCCATGCGGATCTCGAACTTGTCGCCCGCCACTTCGGTGGCGAGGCTCGCCTCCAGGTCGAAGTGCAAGGCCAGGCGCTCGCGGATGTTGGCGAGGGCCATGCGGTTGCCGGCGCGGTGCTGGTGTTCGGCGTGATAGGGGTTGGCAAGGAGCAGCCGCACCAGGTCCTTGTCGCGGAAAATGCGGATCAGCACCGTGCCGGGTCCGGCGCCCGGCTCGATGCCATGATAGATCGCATTTTCCACCAGCGGCTGCAACAACAGCTGCGGCACCAGCGCGTCGCCCAGCATGGCCTGCACGTCCCAGACCACCTGCAGACGCTCGCCCAGGCGCAATTGCTCCAGGTTGAGATACTGGCGGCACAGCGCCAGTTCGTCGGCAAGCGTGGTCAAGCGCCGGTTGTCCTGCATCAGGGCGCGAAACAACTCCGCCAGATCCTCCAGCGCCGCTTCGGCGCGCTTGGGTTCGGTGCGAATGAGCGAGAGCACGGCGTTCAGGCTGTTGAACAGGAAATGCGGGCGGATGCGCGCCTGCAGCGCCTGCAGCCGCGCGTCGGTCAGCGCAGGCGAGTACGCGCGCCTGCGCCAGAAGAAATAGGCGACGATGAATGCCGTGAGCAGCGCGCAAAGGATCCACGCACGCGCAAAACCAAAGGGTGTGGCTGCCTCACCCGGGACCATGCTTAGATTGAGCACCAGCGCCGTCAAGGCCGCCTCCAGCAGCATCACGCCGGCGACGCCCCAGGAATAGGGCAGGCGCGAGAGCCAGTTCGACAGGACGTAAAGCGACAATAGCGACAGCGCCAGCACCGGCTCGATCACGGCCGCCATTTCTTCGATCCGCTGGACCAACTGCAGCGCACCGCGTGACTGGATCAGGGCGGCGGTGAAACCGCCGAGATTGACCAGCAGCAGAATGCGCAACGCCACTCCCAGATTGCGGAAATCCGGGAGGGAGTCGGGAGACGCGTTTTGATCTATACTTGCCACGGATAAAGTATTGAAAGCCAAAGTCAAATAGCACGCAGGCAGAAGCGAAAACGCCTGTATTTTCGATTCTGACCGCATTCAGGGCAATGAGCAAGAACACGCACAGGAAACCGCGGCCTCGCGCCGCCTGGTCGGGACGCTTTGCCGAGCCCGTGACCGAACGCGTGCAACGCTACACCGCCTCGGTTTCATTCGACCAGCGTCTCGCCGAGCACGACATCCGCGGCTCGCTTGCGCACGCGCGCATGCTCGCCGCGTGCGCGGTAATCTCCAGGCGCGACCTCGCCGCAATCGAATCGGGCATGCGCACCATCCTTGCCGAAGTGCGCAGCGGCAGCTTCAAATGGTCGCTGGCAAACGAGGACGTGCACCTCAACATTGAGCGCCGCCTGACCGCGCTCGCGGGTGATGCCGGCAAGCGCCTGCACACGGCGCGCTCGCGCAACGACCAGGTGGCTACCGACGTGCGCCTGTGGCTGCGCGAGGCGATCGACGGGCTGATGGCGCAACTCGGCGCACTGCAGACGAGCCTGCTCGACCTGGCCGAACGCCACGCGGGCACGGTAATGCCCGGCTTCACCCACTTGCAGGTGGCGCAGCCGGTAAGCTTCGGCCATCACCTGATGGCCTACTTCGAGATGTTCGCGCGCGACCGCGAGCGGCTCGCCGATTGCCGCAAGCGCGTGAACCGCCTGCCGCTGGGCGCCGGCGCGCTCGCGGGAACCTCTTACCCGATCAATCGCGCCATGGTGGCGAAATCACTGGGCTTCGACGGCGTCTGCGCCAACTCGCTCGATGCGGTGTCGGACCGCGACTTCGCCGTCGAGTTCTGCGCCTGCGCCGCGCTCGTCATGATTCATATCTCGCGGCTGTCGGAGGAACTGGTGCTGTGGATGAGCCCGCGCTACGGCTTTATCCGCCTGCCCGACCGCTTCTGCACCGGTTCGTCCATCATGCCGCAGAAGAAGAACCCGGACGTGCCCGAACTCGCGCGCGGCAAAACCGGCCGCGTCACCGGCCATCTGATGGCGCTGCTGATGCTGATGAAAGCGCAGCCGCTCGCCTACAACAAGGATAATCAGGAGGACAAGGAACCGCTGTTCGACAGCGTCGACACGCTCGCCGACACGCTGGCGATTTTCACCGAGCTCGTGGCCGGCATCGAAGTCGACGCGCAGGCGATGCGCGCGGCGGCGCTGCAGGGCCATTCGACGGCGACCGACCTCGCCGATTATCTGGCGAAAAAAGGCCTGCCGTTCCGCGACGCACACGAGGCGGTGGCGCGCGCCGTGCGCCGGGCGGAAGCGCTCGGCTGCGATCTCGCCGCGCTCAGCCTGGCCGAATTGCAGCAGCTCTCGCCGCTCGTCGGCGCCGACGTATTCAAGGTACTGAGCCTCGAGGGTTCGCTCGCCAGCCGCGACCATGCCGGCGGCACCGCGCCCAGGCGCGTACGCGCCGCAATCGGGCGCGCGCGCAAATCCATGGAATGAGCGTGCCATGGAAAAAATAGGCAAATACCAGGTCGTCAGGAAACTCGGAGAGGGCGCGACCAGCGAGGTGTACCTGTGCCACGACCCTTTCGCCAACCGCGAGGTCGCGATCAAGGTGGTGTTCCCGGACTCGCTCACCGATCAGGAAAACCGCAACCTGTTCAAGAAACTGTTCATCACCGAAGCCTCGCTCGCCGGCAAACTCACCCACCCGCACATCGTGCAGATCTACGACGCGGTGGTGGAGGAAGGCCTCTCCTACGTGGTGATGGAATACGTGGACGGCGGCACCCTCGAGCCGCACTGCGACCCGGACGCTCTGCTGCC
>Ga0315281_10006407_pt1 | contig 16748 bp, 14 predicted proteins | sample YL17G07_0_MG_FD_204540 | JGI IMG/M metagenome (GOLD analysis project Ga0315281, IMG submission 204540) | Sediment microbial communities from Yellowstone Lake, YNP, Wyoming, USA - YL17G07_0 | ecosystem: Environmental > Aquatic > Freshwater > Lake > Sediment | place: USA: Wyoming | collected...
TGCAACTAACTACCTTGAAGAACTTCTGAAGATAGCTAAAGGAGAAAACGCAGATGTTATTGTTCCAGGATCTAACGAAGAGGTTTTAGCCATTTCAAAAAACAAAAAGATGTTTGAAGATGTTGACATAAAGGTTTCTTGTAATGACCACGAGAGTTTTGTGATTGCTGATGATAAAGGAAGTATGCTGAGTTTTCTAAAAGAACATAATATAGATCATGCAGAATTTTTCCTCCCACAAAATATGGAGGAACTCGAGGAGTGCATTTACAAGCTTGGCTATCCACAAAACAATGTCATAATCAAGCCGAGAGTAGGAAGAGGGAGTAGGGGTGTGATAAGGGTCGTTGAAAACTTGAAAGATGTTAACATACTAAACAAAAGAGCCAGTGATATGCTCATTGCTGATATGCAGACTTTGAAAAGAATGCTTACAGATGAAGACATAAAAAAAATTGTAGTCATGGAATATCTGCCTGGAGAAGAGTACAGCGTAGATATATTGTCAAAAGGCGGTAAGCCATTAATAATTGTGCCTAAAACACGGATTGAAACTATACCTGGCATGTCCACAAAGGGCGAAGTTATAAAAAACGCTGAGATAGAAGATATTGTAACAAAGATATGCAGAGCTTTGAATTTGGAATACAACATCAATATGCAGTTTAAAAAAAGCCGTGATGGTAGGATTTTAATATACGAGATAAATCCCAGAATCGCAGCGTCCATTGTATCTTGTGCAGCAGCTGGGGCAAACCTACTTTATTTTGGAATAAAACTTGCTCTCGGCGAGGAGATACCGAAGGTAAAGATAAAATACGGGACTGTGATGATGAGATATTGGGAAGAACTTTTCTGTAGGAATGGAAAAAAATTATGAAAAACGCAGTAATCTTTGACTTGGACAACACACTTTACGACCAAGAGGAGTTTATCATAAGTGCAGCAAAGGAGATAAGCAATTTCTTAAAAAAGAAGTATGGTGTCGCATCGTATAAACTTCTGATGGAAATATTTAATAGCAAAACCCCAATGTATCCTCACACATTTGACGACTTGGTAAAAAAACTCGGCTTGAAAGTCAACATAGACAAATTGGTGAAAATTTTTCATTCTCACAAAGGAAGGATGAAGATGTATAAAAACACCAAGCCCGTCCTCAAAAAATTAAGGAAGTATTTCACACTTTATTTAGTTACCGACGGCAATGTGGCAATGCAACGGAACAAGGTAAAAATTTTGGGGCTAGAGGATTTTTTCGATAAGATAATCTATGCGAGAAAGTACGGCGAAAGTTATGAAAAACCGTCGAACAAGTTATATAGAAATCTTGTAAAAAATGAAAATATAGACATAAAGAAATCTTTCTTTGTGGCTGACAATCCGCATATAGATTTCATAAAAATAAAAGAGCTCGGGATAAAAACCATACGGATTAGGCGAGGTATTTACAGGCGGTTTTTTTTGGATGAAAGTCACGAAGCTGATTATTGTGTAGAAGATATTCAGGATTGTGTAAAACACATTTTGATAAAAAATTTTTAGCTCAAATGAAAAGATATCCATTTAGACTTTTAAAAGAATATTTATCAGAAATCAAACCTTCTCTGAGAGCGTATGGCTACAAATATGTGATGAAACGGGCTTTATTATTACAAATAGATTGGCAAAGAGCAGCTAGTAAAAATGATTTTATAATTTTGAAGAGATGTTTAAGATTTTATTTTCTATAAAGTTTTTATATTTTTCCTTCCAGTTTCTAGCCCAATAATATTCAATATTCTTAATAGGCTTGATTCTTAGATTGTTCTTAATTAACTCAAAAAGTTCATGACCAGTTCTAAACCTGATTCCAATACTCTGAGGGACAGTTACCTGAGAAAATATGCAGTTATAAACAAAAATTGGTTTGTTAAACCCCATGGCTTCAAATAAAGTTGTTGAGACAGAACCTACGATGAAATCAGAATTAAAAATTAAATCGTAAATATCACCAGAAGTTACTAAAGTAATGTTTTGTAGATTTTTTAATGGCAAGTATCTCTCATTCAAAAGATGTGCTTCACGTGGATGCAATTTATAGATGATTTTGAAATTTTTATTTTTCAACTTATTGGAAAGTTCTGTTGTGAACTTTATAAAATCGTGTGAAAGCGGTGGATCTGAAACTATCAGGATAGTTTTATAGGTGTTTTCATGTTGTCTGGTTTTGCCTTCATATTCTTCTAATTTTGAAGAAAAATGTGGGTTTCCGATTACAATTTTCTCAGAAGGTGTTCTTATGTTATCAGACCAGAACTGTCCATATGTTAGAAAATATTTGGGCAAATATTTTTTATATTCTTCACTTTCAAAGATAGCAGGGCCATAATTATATGCAGGATGACTGAGAGAAATGACACCGTGCTGGAATTCTGCTGTTTTTATTTCCAAGTCTTCGGCCCATTTTAGAATATAACTTTGATTGCCATAGCTACCATCCTCTATAAAAATAATTTTTGGTTGGATTTTCAGGAACAGTTTCTTATAATGAGGTTTGAGATACCTTATTTCTGAAGAAAGAGATAACATTCTCTTCCTGGTTTTTTCATAATATGTTTCGTCCACTTGATAAGGAAATGTTTCTTTTAATAAATTGATTAAGTTATCAATTTCCCTTTTATCTTGCGGAGAAACTCTACCAAAAAACCTATTTTTCAATTTTGCTCTTATCCTGATCAAATCATGATATTTCACATTTTTTGGATATCTAGGATGCTTGTACTTGAATCTGTGAGAGTTGTCTATAACCAAGGTTTGATCTTCATATTCAAGTGCAAAATAGTCATTAATTCTGCCAAACCATTTGTTTTCTTTTAAAAGAACAACACCAACACTTGAACCAAAAATTATTATATCAAATCTTTTTGATACATTTAAAGTGCTTTGAAGAATTGTTTTGAATAAATAATCAATACCATCTTTAAAACCAGGCCTCTCAAAAGAAGAACTTTCTGGTGTAAGATTCAATTTCTTATTGATTGCTTCAAGAAACAACCCATATCTAACAAATGGCCAGATCAAAATATTGTCATGTTTGAATTTAAAATCTAAAATTTTTCTATTACTTTCAAAATTCATTAGATTGTCAAACATTTTGTCTGTCATGTAATTTATATCTGAAGAAATGTTTTTAAATCTCTTATTCAAAAACCAAATCTTTTTTGTCAGGATAACTTATCAAAACAGCGCGGTTTTTTCCATAAAAAACAAAGAAACTGCCAGCAGCCACTGCAGAAGCACCGTCTTTTATAGCTTCGATAAAATCCTCAGTTTTACCCGCGCCGCCTAAGGCGATGACGGGTATATCCACTGACTTTGAGACTTTGTGTATAATTCCTAAGTCGTATCCACTCATCGTGCCATCTTTATCCACAGAATTTAGAAGTATTTCACCTGCACCTTTGACTTCCATCGTAACTGCAAATTCAACAGGATCTATATTGGTGCATTTGCCATTCAAATAATCATAGAGTTTATGGTTACCATGTGAATCTTTTTTAACATCTATAGAGACAACAACACTTTGACTACCACAAATTTCTGAAGCTCTTTTTACAAAATCCGGATCTTTAATTGCTTGGGAGTTAATAGAAATCTTTTCAATGCCGATGTGCAGTAGCCTTTTAATATCATCTAAAGTTTTAACTCCACCACCATAGCCAAAAGGCATGAAGGCCTCTCTTGTTATAGTAGAAATGAAATCAAAATCCGGTCCTCTCTTTTTTCTTGAGGCCTCAATATCAATAAATAACAATTCATCAGCTTCTTTGTCATTAAAAATTCTAACAGCGTTAATAGGATCCCCAACGTAAGTAGGATCTCTAAAATTTATGGTCTTTACTAAGCCTTTATTCTTCAGCAACAAGCAAGGTATTACTCTTATCTGATGCATTATTTAACCAGCTCTAAAAAATTTTTTATAAGCTTCAATCCATATTTGTGACTCTTTTCTGGATGAAACTGAACTCCGAAGATGTTTCCTTTTTCGACGGCTGACACAAAATCATAGCCGTAATTAGTTGTTGTTAGTATATCACTTTCATCTTCACAAACCAAATGGTAAGAATGGACAAAGTAAAAACGTGCATCTTCATACATGCCATTAAACAACAAGGATTCCTTTCTGATGGTTATTGTGTTCCATCCCATGTGGGGTAGTTTTAATTTTTTAGAATCTCCAGTGAATTTGAATTTAACAGTTTTGGCATTTAACCAACCCAAACCGCTTAGAACTCCTTCTTCACTAGATTTTGTGAGCAGTTGCATGCCTAAGCAAACACCTAAAATTGGAGTTTTTTCAACAACCACTTTTTTGTTCAAAACATCTATTAAACCTAATTTTTGAAGATTGATCATCCCATTATCGAAAGCACCAACGCCTGGTAGAATTAGTTTTTCGGCATTTTCTATATCTCTTGCATTAGATGATATGGTTGAAGTTCCGCCTGCTTTTTTAATCATATTTTGCAATGAACCTATGTTCCCCATACCGTAATCGATGATAACAATCATAAAAACACCTTATGATTTTAAGAAGTTAAATTTTTTTGCCAGAAAGGTTATAGAAAAACATTCCTATACTGAAATACCAAGACTTCTCATGTGATGGATAATCCCAGAAGGTTTTTGGTGGTAATGCCATTATTTGCTCAAATTCCTCTTTTGTTAAGCCAAGCTTGTTAATGATATAGTCCGTATCTTGTTTTAATTCTTCGGACGGATAAATGTCTTTCTTGATCTCTTTTAATGCCTCTTCTCTTGTGATTTGGCCTGAGAGAATCATACTTGATAGATGCGCCTTTCTTTTATCAAAACCGAATTTTGTTGGAAGAATATATCCTTGGAAGAATTTTGTGTAAATAGACTCGTAATGCTTTCTTCCGTAGAATTCCCAGCCCATTTCTTCTTTCAAAATTTTTATAGCATTTTCCCTTTTATAATCTACATAATTTAAGATGCTGATCCATTTGATTTTTTTGATGAAATTATAAACAAAAAAATCTAACAGAGTCAAGTGCGGATAGGTTTTCAGTTTAGATTTACCAAACTTCTTATGAATGCTATTGATATATTTCCAATCATAGTGACCATGGGACCAAGCTGTAGGAAGAATAGATTCGGTGCTAGTATTCGTTCCGGCCAGAATATAATTAACATTATATTTCGCAGCAATTTTATACAAGATTGCTATTATAGCATGATCTGATGGTATTTCAGAATCGGGTGTTGATGCTTTTAAAAACGACAGCTGTAAATCCTTAAACTCTTCCCAATCGATAACGTGTGTGTGTAAGTCTATTCCTAATTTTTTTAACAATCTTTCAATGTTTGTTACAGATAGTTTTGAATCCCAGCCATTGTCCAGGTGAACTGCCAATGGTCTTAACCCAAGCTTCTTTGTAAGATATGCCACATAAGAGCTATCTGCTCCTCCACTAACCCCTATGATACAGTCGTACTTTTTGTTCTTTCCCTTTTCCTTTATTTCATCGATTAATTTTTTCAGGCGCTCTTCCTTTTCTTTCGGATTGAGACACAATGGTTCTGAATTAAAAATAGATTCAGCTTCTCTGCAGTGATTGCAATAACCTCTTTCATCAAATTCTATATTTGGATCAGTTGTATCCATTATGCATCTCTTGCATGTCTTGTATTCCTTTTCCATGCATAAACCGTCCTTTGTTAAATATGACAAAAGAGCAAATAAACATGTTTTTATATATAGAAAGACTTTAATAAGTTGGAGAAGTTTAGAATGAAAAATAAAATATTTGCATTGGTTCCAGCGCGTGGTGGATCAAAAAGGATAAAAAATAAAAATATGGTTGTGGTTGGTGGAAAGCCTCTTATTCAATATACTTTAGATATTGTAAAAAAATGTAAATTTCTAGATGAAGCTTTTGTAAGTACGGAAGATGAAAAGATAAAAGAAATAGCTAAGAGGAATGGAGTGAAAATTATAGACAGACCAAAAGAGTTGGCCAAAGATGAAACTCCTATGCATCCTGTTATAAAACATGCGATAGAATATTGGAAAAATATCAATCATGAACCAGATATAGTAGTATTATTACAACCAACATCCCCCCTAAGAACTGTAAAGGATATAGACGATTGTGTAAAGAAGGTTGTTGAAGGTGCTGACTCATCTGAAACTTTTATTGAAACTAAAGAAACTCCTTTCTGGATGTTCTGGATAAAGGATAATAAAGCTATTCCATTTGACAAAGAAAAATTAGAAAAATATCAAAGAATTGAAGACTTACCTAAATCATATAAGGAGAATGGTGCTGTTTATGTTTTTAGAATAAAAAATTTTATAGCCACTAATAGCATATATGGTGATGACCACAGGGCAGTCATAATGCCTAAAGAAAGGTCTTTGGATATAGATGATTCTGAAGATTTGGAAGAACTTAAAAGAATAATTGAAGAATAGTTGATGTTTAAATGCCTAAAATAAAAATCGGTGACAGATTTGTAGGTGATGGATACCCTTGCTACATAATTGCAGAGGCTGGAGTTAATCATAACAGAAGTGTAGAGTTGGCGAAGAAACTTGTTAAAGCGGCGAAAGATGCAGGTGCTGATGCAGTAAAATTTCAAACATGGATAACAGAAGAAGTCATGGTAAAAAATTTAGGAAAACCGGGGTATCAGGAAGAAATAACCGGTAATAAAGAGACACAATTTGATATGGTAAAAAGACTTGAGCTGACTTTTGATGAGACTAAAAAAGTTGCAGCTTACGCAAAAAAGATAGGTATAGTATTTTTATCAACTCCAGAAGGAAAACAATGCACTGATCTTTTGGAAGAGATTGGTGTGCCAGCGTACAAGATCGGTTCATCAGATATGAACAATTATCCGCATTTGAAATATGTAGCAAAGAAAGGCAAGCCGATAATCTTATCTACGGGCATGGCTACTATGGAGGAAGTTAAAAATTCCGTAGATTTTATAAAAGAATGTGGTAATGACCAAATAATTTTGTTGCATTGTACGACAAGCTATCCTGCAAAATTATCCGAAGTTAATCTCAATGTTATGATTACTATGAAAGAATTGGGTTTGCCTGTTGGATATTCAGATCACACAGAAGGCATAATGGTTCCAGTAATAGTGGCGTCTTTAGGTGCATGTGCAATAGAAAAACATTTTACGATGAATAAAAAACTTCCTGGCCCAGACCATAAGACATCACTTGAATCACATGAATTAAAAGAAATGGTAAATAAAATCTCTAATTTGAAAAGAATTAATTTTAAAGCAGATGATAAAATATTAGAAGAAATCATGGGCAGTGAGGAGAAAAGACCTACAAAATCGGAGAGAGAAATTGAAAGATTTGTTAGAAAATATATTGTTGCAAATGTTGATATAAAGGAGAATAACATTATAACTGAAGAAATGCTTGCTGTCAAAAGAACTGGTGGTAGAGGAATACGTCCGAGTCATTTTTATGAAATAATCGGCAGGAAGGCTAAGCAAAATATAAAGCGAGATGAAGCGGTTGAGTGGAAGATGATTGAATGAAGAAAAGAAAGATTGTTTATGTCACTGGCTCGAGAGCAGAATACGGCGTGATGCGCTCTGTTCTAAAAGCGATAGATAAAGATTCTACGTTGAGCCTGTCGCTGATAGTTACTGGGACACATCTAATGCCGAAGTATGGAAGCACAATAAGAGAGATAAAAAAAGACGGTTTTAAAATAGCTGCCAAGGTTCCGCTTAATATAAAAAACGAGAGCGAGTATGAGATGACGAAATATTTTGCTGATTGTTTGACAGGTGTTGCAAAAGCGCTGAGAAAAATCAAGCCAGATATAGTGATTGTTCAAGCTGATCGCAGCGAAACGCTTGCGTCTGCTATAGCAGCTGCATATCTTAACATTCCAATAATTCATATGTCGGGTGGCGACGTAACTTCTAGCGGCACTATTGATGATGCTGTAAGACATGCAACCACGAAGTTCGCACACATACACTTCCCATCAACAAAGGAAAGCGCAGAGAGACTAATACGAATGATGGAAGAGCCTTGGAGAGTTATTTACACTGGAAATCCTGGAGTTGATTTGACAAAAGAGAAGCATACTCCAGCAAAAGAGATAGCAAAAAAGCTTTCGATTGATTTGAAAAAACCGATACTGGTTATGATATACCATCCGGTGAAGAGCGAGATTGGTGATATAAAAAATAATACAGAAGATATAATGGAAGCTGTCAAACAGGTTGAGATGCAGACAGTTATTATTTACCCTAACTGCGATGTGGGCAGCAACATAGTAATCGGCACGATAGAAAAATATTCCAAACTACCTTTCATTAGAGTTGTGAAAAGCCTGCAAAGAGAAGATTTTATAGGTTTGCTGAGAGTTGCGAGCGCTATAATCGGAAATTCAAGCAGTGCTGTTATAGAAGCTCCATCACTCAAAGTACCTGCTGTGAACATCGGCAATAGACAGAGAGATAGAGAAAGGTCGAACAATCTTATTGATGTTGATTACAAGAGAAAAGAAATAGCTGAGGCTATAAAAAAAGCAGTTTTTGACAAAGTTTTTAGGAGAAACATAAAAGGAACACCATATGTTAGGGAAGGCACAGAGAAAAGGATTGTGAAAATATTAAAAAACCTGAAACTTGACAAAAATTTTCTTGTGAAGAAATACTATGAAGGCAAGGATTACAGTTTCAACAGGTGATTGCTTTGCTTGAAAATGTTGCTATTTATGAGACTGAGAGCAAAGAATATCCACAAACACCATTCAATCCACCAAAAAATTTTCCAGAGTATCCTTTCAAAGGCGAGCTGCAGACTGATAATGAAGTTTATACTGCAATAAGAAATATATTCAATCTTCTCGGAATGGATTCACGGCATTACGGCTCTGCTGTTTGGAATCCTTTGGGCGAGCTGATTAAATCTGGAGATAATGTTGTAATAAAACCGAACCTTCTTTATCATTACCATCCTGAAGGCAGGCTTGACGCAATTATTGTTCATGGTTCGATATTGCGCGCGGTTATAGACTATGTTTTCATAGCTTTGAAAAAGAAGGGCAAGATAACCGTTGCTGAATCCCCAGTATGGCAGGCAGATTTCAAAAAGATTTTAGATTTATCAGGAATTTCTGAGATGGCCGAATATCTGCGAGGGAGGGGAGTTGAAATAGGGATAGTTGATATGAGGGAAACAATGTTCTCGAAGAGTTATGATTCCTTTAAGCTACCGGAAGTTGTTAAGCTGGAAGGAGATCCTACTGGTTATCAAACTGTTGACTTGGGTGAAGGCAGCGAGTTTCATGGGTTGGTTTTTGACTTAAACAATTACAGAAACTCCATGACAGACAAAATAAAAAATGAGAATGTTTGCACATATAGAATGCCCAAGACTATATTGAGTGCAGATGTGATAATAAACCTGTCTAAACTGAAAACACACGTCATGGCCGGCAACACTTTGAGTTTAAAAAATATTGTGGGCACTTATGGTGAAAAGATTGATTTGCCACACTACAGGACTGGTACAGAAATATGTGATGAACATCCGAGATTTTCTGGCACCAAGGCTTTAAAACAAACAACTGTTAAAAAATTGTACAAGTTTTTCAAAAAATATCCATTTTTAGAGAAAATGAGACCTGTGAAAAATTTTGTTTTGAAAGTTACAGATGAAAGGTGGAAAGAACCATTCCCGCTTTGGGGTTGTTGGTATGGCAACGACACTGTGTGGAGGATGACACTGGATTTGAATAAAATATTACTTTATGCAAGCAAAGAAGGCAAAATGGAAAAAACAAGACAGAGAAAGGTTTTTGCGATTATCGATGGCATAATTTCTGGCGAGGATCGCGGTCCAATAAGGCCAAAGGAAAGGAATGATGGCATAATTATTGCTGGTAATGATTTTGTCGCTACAGATTTGGTAGCAACAAGACTGATGGGCTTTGATCATTACAAAATACCAATCCTAAGAAAATCTCTCGAATCCAAAGGTTATTCACTGACGAATGTAAAGGTTGAAGAAATAAAGTGTAATTCCAACAAGGATAAATGGAAAAAACTTTGGGAGCTTAAAAAAGAAGATTTGCTCAACTTTGAGCCACCATTGTCTTGGAGGGGTCACATTGAGCTCTGAATGGACTGTTAGGATGATCGGAACGGACGACAAGGAATGGAATAAAATAGTGGAGTTGCTGCCAGGAAAAAACATCTACATTACACAGGAATACAACAAGCTTTTCGAAAAGCATTTCTGCGATGAGGCTTTACTATTTGTTTTTGGGAACGAGAGCGATTTTGTTGTACACCCTGTCTGGAAGAGGAGCATCGACTTGCCGTTTGCAAAACTTCCGGAGAAATATTTTGATGTAATGTCACCATGGTATCACGCTGGACCAACGATGAAGCTTGAAGATTCCAGTTTCCAGGAGAAGCTTGGCAAGGAATTTCTTACTGCATTTCATGATTATTGCGTCAAAAATAAAATAGTTTCAGAATTCATACGGTTTTATCCAGTAATAAACAATCACACCCTCTTTTCTGATATCTTAAATATGAAGAAGATAGGTGATGTAGTAATTGTCAATCTTGATAGGACTGTAGATGAGATATTCAGGAGTTTTAGCAAAGTCTGCAGGAAGAATATACGCAGAGCTACGAAAAGCGGCATTGAAGTTTTCAATTCTAATAAGACTGAAGATATACAAAAATTTTTTGAAATTTATTCAAAATCTATGGAAAGAAAAAAAGCTATAGAATTTTACAAATTTTCATATGAATTTCTAAAGGACCTTTTCGAACTTTTGAAAGACAATGCGACAATGTTTTTCGCCACATATAAGGACAATATAATTGTCGGCGACATTGTTTTGCACAAATACGGAATTGCTGAAGACTACTTAAGAGGCTTTGATCCGTCATTCTCGAATATGAGACCCAACAATATGCTTGTTTATGTCATAGTCCAATGGTGTAAAGAACAAGGCAACAAATTGTTTAATCTGGGTGGTGGACAATCTACCGGTGACGAATTGTTCCGCTTCAAGTCTGGTTTTTCCAAAACTACAGCCGAATATTATGTGTCTGGGATTGTTCACAATCAAGAAATTTATGATTCACTATGCAAAAAATGGGAAACCCATATTAAAACAATTGAAAATAAAGAATATTTCCCTCTTTACAGGTGTGAAACAGAAATCGATTAAGTGTCTTATACGAATTTTTTTCTAACTATTTTTATTTAAACAACATGTAGTTTTTTCAAAAGTTAACAAAGGGGTTTAATTAATTTCTACTTAATACAATCATTTTGATGCATGACTTATTGCTTCTTCTATTTTTTCACAAATGATGTCGATTTCATCATCTTTTAACTGAACAAAAAACGGTAGTGCTAAAGTTGATTTGCTAACTTTTTCAGAAACTGGGAAGTCTCCTTCTTTAAAACCAAACAGTTTTCTGTAAAATGGCAAAAGATGTATTGATGGAAAATAAGCTTTGCATTGTATACCTTGTTCATTAAGATATCTCATTGCCTTATCTCTGTCTATGCCTTCCTCGAATCTAATGACATATAAAAACCACGTGTGCTTCACTTTTGGACTAACAAAAGGTGAAATAACACCACTTATCTTTTCTAATCGTTTTGTGTATTCTTTAGCTATTTTTTCCCTTGCTTCAATGAATCCATCTAATTTTTCAAGTTGAGCTAGACCAATAGCAGCAAGTATATCATTAAACCTGTAATTGTAACCTAGTCTTTCATGTGCAAGCCAAAAATCTCCTTCTGGTCTGCCCTGATTGCTGAGACTTTTACAAAGTTTGAATGTTCTTTCATCATTTGTAACGATTATACCTCCTTCAGCTGTTGCCATTTGTTTGTTAGGGTAAAAGGAAAAAACTGCTGAGGTTCCAAATGTCCCAACTTTTCTACCATTAACTTCCGCTTTGATAGCTTCACATGCATCTTCGACAACAAATAACTTGCTATCCTCTGCGATCTTCATTATACTGTCCATATCACATGGCTGACCAAAAATGTGTACTGGTAGAATTGCCTTAGTCTTAGAAGTTATAGCATCTTGTATTTTTTCTGAATCTATGTTGTAGGTCTTTTCGTCTATGTCAACAAAAATTGGTTTTCCGTGTACAAATAAAATGGGGTTGGAAGATGCAACAAAACTGAATGGGGTTGTTATAACCTCATCGCCTTCATTGAGGCCGAGGCACTCCATACAAAGATGTAACCCAGCAGTTCCGCTGCTCACACTAACCGAATATTTAGTGCCAATTGTTTCTTTAAATCTATCCTCAAATTCTTGAAGCTTTGGTCCAAGACTCCATCTTCCAGAAATAAGAACTTCTTCTACTGCCTTCAATTCTTTATCATCTATATATGGTTTGGCAAGTGGTATGTTCATACTAAAAACTGTTTTCGTTATCTATTTAAATAGATAACTTGCAATAAATTCCTTAGATAAAATGAGGAAGGAAGAAATCATGGATGCTGAATCGTTTAGAATTTTTAGAGGGTTGTTTGAAAATAAAAGAATTTTGGTAACCGGTGGTGTTGGATCGATTGGTAGCGAAATAGTAAGGCAACTCTTAAAATTCAATCCTAAAGTTATAAGAGTTTTCGATATTGATGAAACTAGATTGTTTGAACTTGAGCATGAATTAGCTGGATTTGAAAATGTTAGATATCTTGTCGGAGATGTTAGGGATAAAGAAAGATTATTAACAGCTATGGAAAATATAGATTTGGTTTTTCATGTGGCTGCATTAAAGCATGTTGCATCTTGTGAATATAATCCTTTTGAGGCAATAAAAACAAATGTGCTGGGAACTCAGAATGTTATAGAGGTTGCCATGGAAAGAAATGTTGAAAAGGTGATTAATGTCAGCACAGACAAAGCTGCAGCAGTGTTTGGTACTATGGGAGCTACTAAGTTGTTAGCTGAAAGGTTGGTAACTGCAGCAGAACATTACAAAGGAGATAAAAGGACTGTTTTTGCTTCTGTCAGATTTGGAAATGTTTTAGATTCACGAGGTTCTGTTATCCCTGTATTTAAAGACCAAATCAAAAGCAAAAAATGTGTTACATTAACACATCAAGAGATGACACGATTCGTCATGTCAATACCAAAAGCGGTAGAACTGATATTTAAAGCAGTAGAACTGGCCAAAGGTGGAGAAGTCTTTATATTTAAAATGCCTGCGTTAAGAGTTATTGATTTGGCAGAAGTTATGATAGATGAATTGACACCTGCACATGGCTATTCTAGAACTGATGTGGAGATTAAATTTATTGGAGTAAGACCTGGTGAAAGAATACATGAATATTTGATGACAGAAGAGGAATCAAAGAATGTTTTAGAGACGGATGAAATGTTTATTATTCTACCACAAATCAGAACGCCGTTTTCAAATGAAAGGATACATGTTTACCCAAGCAGCAGACCAGCAGAAATAAAAGATTACCGCTCCAATAATGGATTATTACTTAAAAAAGAAGAAATAAGAGAAATGCTAAAAAAAGAAAATATAATGTGATAGCTTGATTTTTTCAATTTTCGGTCTGGGTAACATTGGTTTGCCTTTAACTTGTATATTCGCTTCTATAGGAAAAGTCATTGCTGCTGATATTGACGAAAAAAAGGTTCAAATGATAAATAAAGGGATTTCTCCTTTACCAAATGAAGAAAATTTTCCTGAGATTTTAAGAAAATATGTTGAAGAAGGTAGGATAGAAGCAACTACAGATTTAGAATATGCAGCAAAAAATTCTGATATCAAAATCATTATAGTTCCTTTGATAATCGATGAAAATAAGAAACCTGATTTTTCTGCCGTAACTTCTGTTTCTGAAACTATTGGTAAAACACTTAAAAAAGAAGATCTTGTTATAGTTTCTACTACTATGCCGATCGGGGCAACAAGAAATTTTGTTGGAAAGCTTCTTGAAAAAAGCTCTGGTCTAAGAATGGGAGAAGATTTTTATCTTGTGTTTGCTCCTGAACAAACAATGAATCCCCATGTAATCAGAGATTTGACAAAAAATTATGAACAGGTTATTGGGGGAGTGAATGAGAAGTCTGCCGAAAAAGCGAGAATCGTCTATGAAAAAGTGAATAAAAAAGGTGTGGTTGTTGTAAGAAATTGCGAAACTGCTGAGCTGATAAAATTGAGTGGTGTTGGTCTTTACAGATACGTAAACATTGCATTGGCAGCAGAAATTGCAAAAATTTGTGAGAAATTTAATATTGATTTTATAGAAGTGATGGAAAAAACAAATCTAACCAATCTTTACAAACTGCACAAGCCGACGATCGGTGTTGGCGGCCATTGCCTGCCTGTTTATCCTCATCTTGTTGTGAGTGAAATAGATGATTTTAGTTTGTTAAAAAATAGTATTGAAATAAACGAAGGTTTGCCAAAGCACTCTATAGAGATTATTAAGAAATTTTCTGGATCCTTGGTTGGCAAAAAAATTGCTATTTTAGGTCTGAGCTATAGAGGCGGTGTGAAAGAAGATAGATTTTCACCAACATATGAAATTATAAAACTTTTGAAAGATGAGGGCTCAGAAGCTTTTATCCATGACCCATTTTATACAAAAGAAGAATTAGAAGTTAAAACCGGGATAAAAACTATTGATTTAAATGAGCTGAATAAAGTTGATGGAATAATTATAGCAACCGATCATCAGGAATACAAAGAACTGGATCTTCCAAAAAATCTTGAATTCGTTTTCGATGGAAAATCTTTCCTAGACCCAGAAAGGGTTAGTAAACTTGGCGTGAAGTATTTGGCTGTTGGAAGAACTATTTTTTAGAAAGAAACTTAGAAAGCGTTTCTAGACCATAAGTCTGTGTCAGAAAGAATAAGCCAACTAAATTCTGCATCAGGTAAGAAACAAACCTATAAACAATTACTGCCGCAGTTGTTTGCGGTAGTGAAATATTCAAAGATGAGAGAAGTGTTATAAGAACTACTTCCGTTGATCCTAATCCGCCTGGCAAGAAGCTAAGCAGTCCTATCAGAACCGATAAGCATGCAAGCCCTGTACAAACCAAAATTGGCAAGTGAACTCCAACAGATAGAAGAGCGAAATATAAAATAGAACCTTCTGATATCCAAGTGATAGAAGTTAAAAAAAGTGTTATAGTTAATTTTTTTATAGATTTTATTTTGTGGAATGCAGAAGAAAATTTTTTTGCAAAACCAGACGCCCTATTCTTAAATCTTTTAATGAACGGTAGTTTTGAGACCAGCATGAAAAATTTTAGTGTCAATTTTTTGCTGTTTAAAATGAGAAGGCCGACAACCGCGATGAAAAAGGCTGCAAACAAACTTATTAGGGAAAATCTAGCAACACCCCCAGGAAGCTGTGATCTTACCATTTGTATCGCTACCAAAGAAAAAAGTATATAGACCAGTATGTCAACTATTCTTTCTATTATCACCAAGGAAGTTGTTTCTGAAAATGAGCATTTTGTTTTAAGCTTAAGCAAATAACCTCTGATGGGTTCTAACAATCTGCCAGGAGTTAGATTTCCTAAAAACATGGCTGCATTAAAGCTCGAGAGGGCAAGGTAGAATGATGTGTGAACATTAATGAACGTGAGAAAAACTTTCCATCTGAACCCTTTAAGAAGAATTAAAATAATTCCAGAAAACAGTGCTAGAGTTAGGAAAATTATGCTAGAATGTTTTAGAGTTTCTATAACTTTTCCTATGTTCGAAAAATAAAGCACTGCTAAAAAGAGCAGAATTCCTAAAAGAAGGCTTAAAAATTTTAGCTTTGACATATTGTTTATATTTTGTCGAAAGGAAGAATAAATACCGTGTACAAATGTTTTTTTAATCGCATTTAAAATCAAATGTTGATTTGCCTAATTTGCCAGTGCCACCGGTTCTTTCCCACAATTCTCTAAATTCGTTCCCATACCATGTATTGTCAATTATTTCTTTTGCATACTTTTTACCATAGAGGTTGTACCACCAAAGAACATTGTATTGCGTGGCACCCCAAGCGAAAAAATCAAAAATCTTTGTCTTGAAGATTAATGTTCTCAAGATGGGTGTTTTTCTAAAACTCATTTCAAGTAAGAATATTGGTTGCTTGTTTGGCTCGGGCACAATAACTTTTACTGGTTTGAACTCTTTTTTGTCTCCAATAATTTCAAAATCGATTTTCCCAATTCCCATCTTTTCTGCATTGGCTATGTGCTCAACTTTTCTAGGATCAAAACTCATCAAGGTAGCCACTGCAGAATCTATGGCCACTCTATCATGACCAGCAAAAACTGCATCAAAAATTTTTGGAACACCAGTACGAGGTGCATTTCCTTCCATGCCAACAGTTGCATCAACAACATTGAAAGTGGTTTTTTTAAAGAAATTGTTCACATCAGGAATGGCTTGATTTGCAACTAAATGAAACTGATGGCGAAATCTTGGAAGCATTCCCCAATGGTTTTTCAAACAGCAAGTGATAGTTGTTAAACAATGTGTTTTAGCAACGGGTAAATTTACAATAGTGTCAGCATCCAGAAGTGCTTTTGGAACTTCCACTTCTCTTAGAGCCAGACCTTTCAAGTCTTTTTTTATCAGAGGCTGCTCAGATAGGTTGACAAATTCAACATTGTATTTATCAGCAAGCTCATAAAATCCCCAAAGTTTGGCAGCTCTGTTCAATT